>FWPV01001765.1_pt1 | contig 56976 bp, 52 predicted proteins | sample 2228371 | NCBI WGS metagenome assembly FWPV01 (sample SAMEA103939776, study PRJEB20133) | metagenome
CGTCACCCCCACCCTAACCCTCCCCCGTCGAGGGGGAGGGGATAGGAAAAGGTCAACTTGGTTCGTTTCGGATCAATAAAAGAGGGGTGCCCGACGGCGCCCCAGAATCCACCTAGCGGTGTGCGGGAGTGAAACAGTAGTCAGACCGGGGTCGAAGCCCCGGTCCATGGGGTTACTCCACCCGCTCGCCGTGCAGGGCGATGTCCAGCCCCTCCCGTTCCTCCTCCTCGGTGACGCGCAGACCCATGATCATGTCCACGATCTTGAGCAGGACGAAGGTCATGACAGCGGTGAAGACGATGGTGATCAGCGTGCCCTGGAGCTGGATCCAGAACTGACCCAGGCTGCCGGCCGTACCGCCGATGGCCTCCACGGCGAAGATACCGGTGAGCAGCGCCCCCACGATGCCGCCCACGCCGTGCACGCCGAAGGCATCCAGGGAGTCGTCGTACCTGAGGGCACGCTTGAGGGAGGTGGCGCCCCAGTAGCAGGCCACGCCCGCTGTGAGCCCGATCACCAGCGCCCCCACCGGGCCGACGAAGCCGGAGGCCGGCGTGATGGCCACCAGGCCGCCCACCGCGCCGGAGGCGATGCCTAGCACGCTGGGTTTGCCCTTGGCCATCCATTCCGCGAACATCCAAGACAGGGCCGCGGCGGCAGTGGCGATCTGGGTCACCGCCATGGCCATGCCGGCACGGCCGTCGGCCGCCAGGGCAGAGCCGGCGTTGAAGCCGAACCAGCCCACCCACAGCATGGCCGCGCCGGTGATGGTCAGCGTCAGGTTGTGGGGCATGAGGGCATCCTTGCCGTAACCGATGCGCGGTCCCAGGACGTAGGCCGCTACCAGGCCAGCCACCCCGGCGTTGATGTGCACCACGGTGCCGCCGGCGAAGTCCAGCACGCCCATGTCCCAGAAGAAGCCGCCGTCACCGGCCCAGACCATGTGCGCTAGGGGAGCATAGACAAACAGCGACCACAGGGCCATGAACACCAGCATGGAGGAGAACTTCATGCGCTCGGCGAAGGCGCCGGCGATGAGGGCCGGGGTGATGATGGCGAAGGTCATCTGGAAGGTCATGAACACCATCTCGGGGATGGACCCCGTCAGGCTGTCGATGCCAATGCCGGCCAGGAAGGCCTTGTCCAGTCCGCCGATGAAGGAGTTCAGGTTGGTCACCCCTTTCTCCATGCCGGCGGTGGAAAAGGCCAGGCTGTAGCCCACGACCATCCACAGCACCGAGATCATGGCGGCGATGGCGAAGCTCTGCATCATGGTGCCCAGCACGTTCTTCTTGCGCACCATGCCGCCGTAGAACAGGGCAAGGCCGGGGATGGTCATGAACAGCACCAGGGCGGTGGCGGTGAGCATCCAGGCGGTATTGCCGGAATCGAGCTTGGGCGCCTCCTCGGCAGCGGCCGCCTCGACGGGCGCAGCCTCGGGTGCGGGTGCGGCCTCGGCAGGCGCAACCTCTGGGGGGCTCGCCTCGGCAGGCAGGGCCCCGGGGGCGGGGGCCTCGGCCGCCGGCGTCTCGACGGGTGCGTATTGGGCCACGGACACCCCGGTGAAGCCCAAGCTGCCCGCCAGCATCAGACTCAGGAATAGTTTTTTCATGGGTCGTTCTCCTCAGATTGCGGCTTCCCCGGTCTCGCCGGTGCGGATGCGCACCACCTGCTCCAGGTCCCAGACGAAGATCTTGCCGTCACCGATCTTTCCGGTCTGGGCCGATTTCATGATGGCCTCGATCACCTGATCCAGCAGGTCGGCCCGGATGGCCACCTCGATCTTCACCTTGGGCAGGAAGTCCACCACGTACTCGGCGCCGCGGTAGAGCTCGGTGTGCCCCTTCTGGCGCCCGAAGCCCTTGACCTCGGTCACGGTGATGCCCGACACGCCGATGGCCGAGAGGGCCTCGCGCACCTCGTCCAGCTTGAAGGGCTTGATGATTGCGGTCACGAATTTCACGGTTCGTCTCCTGGGGGGAAATGCGGCGGACGAGCCGCCGCGCTGGTTGTCAGAAAGACTTGGAGATCCAGACGGTGGTCGTCCCCTTGCCCAGGAACTCACCGTTCGAATCCGTCCAGGCCGTCTTTTTGGCATTGGTGTCGGTGTACATGATGCCCAGCGTCATGCCTTCGGTCTGCTTGGCCAATTTGCCCATGTCATAGCTGAGGCTGATCTTCCAGTCCTCATAATCCTGGTTGCCATTGTTCTTGAACTTGAAGGTGCCCCAGTGAGCGGAGGCAGTCAGCCCCGTGTCACCAAGCGGCACACTGGCGGAGAGGTCCCAATAATCCGAGCCATCCGCGTTGGGGAAACCGAAGACTTCTTCACTCAGGGCATAGGAATACTTCAAGGTGAACCATTTCCAGCCCGCGGATGCATAGAGCTCCGTCGTGTTCCCGGTGACCGCCCCTGCCTTTTTGCCTGGATAGTAGTAAGTGATGATGCCCAGGTCATAGCTCACATCGCCCACACTGCCGCGATAGCCGCCATAGAGATCGATCTCCATGTTGCCGGAGGCGTAGCCCTGGAAATCTTCGATCCAACCCACATTGGAGGCCCACGTGCCGATATAGACACCACTGGCATGCGAGTAATCAAATCCACCCTGTATGGCAGGATCGCCACCAGTCTGGGAAATACCGCGGAAGACGTAGTTACTGTAAAGGGATACGTTCGCCGACAGACTGTGCGGGCTTTCCCCAGCCAGGGCTACGGCAGGGACCGTCACCAGGCCAGCGAACACGAGGGTGTGGGATAATTTGGTCATCGTTGCTCTCCTATGAAAAGGGAAGGTGCAAAAGTGCACAGCCTGCATAAGCAGTATCCATGCCAGGCAGATTACCTATGCAGATTCAAACAGTTATGAACGTATCCGGAGGCCAGGACCGCTTCGTGCACCATTCGTGGGCATCCTGGAGGTCAGCGTGCACCCAACGAGGGCACCGATGGTCTGCAAGCCTCTGCTACACTTGACCCTGTCCCCGTGGCCGAGTCCGCCCACGGGTCATGCAGGCCGGCGGGCGGTTGCCCAGAAGGAGTACGTACCATGCTGAACCAGAAGCTGTTGGAAGAATTCACCGCCCGGCTATCCGAGGTGCTGGCCGCCAGCCCGGCCCGGGACGTGGAGAAGAACCTCAAGGCCGTGCTCACCGCGCTGTTTGCCAAGCTGGATCTGGTCACGCGCGAGGAATTCGACGTCCAGGCCCAGGTGCTGGCCAGAACGCGGGAGAAGCTCGCCGAGCTGGAGGCCCGTCTGGCCCGGCTGGAGGCGGGCGGGGGCGCCCCCCAGGCGGCCAGCGACCCGCTGCCCGAGGAGACCGCCCCGGCCGGCACGGCCTGACCACCGCCCATGGCAGATATGCGAGGGTGAACGTCGCCATCGTCCATACACGGGCGCTCACCGGCATGGAAGCGCCCCAGGTGAGCGTGGAATGTCACCTGGGCAATGGGTTGCCCCAGTTCAACCTGGTGGGTCTGCCGGAGGCCGAGGTGAAGGAGGCCCGCGACCGGGTGCGGGCGGCCATCGCCCAGTCCGGGTTCGAGTTCCCCTCGCGCCGCATCACCGTCAACCTGGCCCCGGCGGACCTGCCCAAGGACAGCGGTCGCTTCGACCTGCCCATCGCCCTGGCGGTGCTCGCCGCCTCCGGCCAGATCCCCGCTGCTGCCCTCGACAGGTACGAGTTCGCCGGTGAGCTGGCCCTGAGCGGGGGGCTGCGCCCCATCCGCGGGGTGCTGGCCATGCTGCTGGCCTGCCGCCGGGAGGGGCGCTGTTTCGTCCTGCCCACGGCGAGCGCCTGCGAGGCGGCCCTGTTGGACGGGGTGCAGGTGCTGGCCGCCGAGAGCCTGCTGGCGGTATGTGCCCATCTGACCGGACGGCGGCCTCTGCCGACGCCGGAGAAGGTGCAGGCGGAGGCCCCGCCCGGCTATCCCGACCTGGCCGACGTGAAGGGTCAGGCCGCCGCCCGCCGGGCCCTGGAGATCGCCGCCGCCGGCGGACACTCCCTGCTCATGAGCGGGCCGCCCGGCACCGGCAAGTCCATGCTGGCCGCGCGCCTGCCCGGTATCCTGCCGCCCATGACCGACGAGGAGGCCCTGGAGGCAGCCGCCATCCAGTCTCTCCTGGGGCCTTTTCGTCTGGAGCAATGGCGCCAGCGCCCCTACCGCGCCCCCCACCACTCCGCCTCGGGCGTGGCCCTGGTGGGCGGCGGCAGCATCCCCCGCCCCGGCGAGATCAGCCTGGCCCATCACGGGGTGCTGTTCCTAGACGAGCTGCCGGAATTCGACCGCAAGGCGCTCGAGGTCCTGCGCGAGCCCCTGGAGAGCGGGCGCATCACCATCTCCCGCGCCGCCCGACAGGCCGACTACCCGGCCCGTTTCCAGCTGGTGGCGGCCATGAACCCCTGCCCCTGCGGCTGGCTGGGCCATCCCTCCGGCAAATGCCGCTGCACCCCGGAGCAGGTGGCCCGCTACCGGGGGCGGCTGTCCGGCCCGCTCATGGACCGCATCGATTTGCACGTGGAAGTGCCCGCCCTGCCCGAGGCCGACCTGCTCAAGGCCCAGGAAGGGGAGCCCTCGGCGGCGGTGCGCGCACGGGTGGTGGCCGCACGCGAGCGCCAGCTTGCGCGCCAGGGCAAGCCCAATGCCGCCCTCGCGGGGCGCGAGATCGACTGCTATTGCGCTCCTGATGCGGCGGGGGAGGCCCTGCTCAAACAGGCCATCGCACACCTCAACCTCTCCGCCCGCGCCTTTCACCGGGTGCTGCGGGTGGCCCGTAGCATTGCCGATCTCGCCGACGCGCAGCACGTCGCCGCCCCGCACGTGGCCGAAGCCATCCAGTACCGGCGGCATCTCTGACCGGCAGGCCGGCACGCAGCAAAGGCGGCCTCCCCGGCCGCGCGAGGGCGATTCTCACGCCAACGGACTTGGCCCCAGTCACTCCGAAGCTGTCGCCAGTCCGTTCCCTCACCCCCAGCCCTCTCCCGCCATGCGGCAGAGGGGAGCGTCGAGCGCAGCTTGCGCGACTTTCAGGCTAAACTCAGCCCATGCACGAACTAAACGCCTGGCGTGAGGAGATGCGCTCCGCCTACCTCTATCGCGTCGTGTCCGATCAGGAGTCGGGCACGCCGCGCCAGATCCTTTTCTTGGAACTGGCCCGGGCGGCGGAGGAGCAGGCGGGTATCTGGGCGGAGCTGATTCGCAGCAAGGGCGGGGCGCCGCCCGCCGCCTACCGACCGGATCTGCGCACGCGCCTGGTGGCCTGGCTGGTGCGCCGCCTGGGGGTCGCCCCCGTGCGCGGAGTGCTGGCGGCACTGAAGGTGCGCGGCATGTCCCTCTACCATGCCCCCGCGCCCCATGCCATGCCTACCTCGGCCGACTTCAAGGAACGCCGGCATCGCACCTCCGAGGGCGGCAACCTGCGGGCAGCGGTCTTCGGCATCAACGACGGCCTGGTATCCAACGCCAGCCTCATCCTGGGGGTGGCGGGCGCCGGGGCGGACAATGCCGTCATCCTGCTCTCGGGGGTGGCGGGCATGCTGGCCGGCGCCTTCTCCATGGCCGCCGGGGAATACGTGTCGGTGCGAGCGCAGCGGGAGTTCTATGAATACCAGATCGGCCTGGAGCGGGAGGAGCTGGCACAGTACCCCCGTGAGGAGGCGGCCGAGCTGGCCCTCATCTACACCGCCAAGGGGGTGCCGCGGGAGGAGGCCCAACGCCTGGCCGAGAACCTGATCCGCGACCCCGACCGCGCCCTGGACACCCTGGCGCGAGAGGAACTGGGTCTCAATCCCGAAGAGCTGGGCTCCCCCCCGGGGGCGGCCATCTCCTCCTTCCTCGCCTTCGCCGTCGGCGCGGCCATTCCGCTGGCCCCCTATCTGCTGCTCAGCGGCGAAACCGCGCTCGCCGGCACTGTCCTGGTCACGGCCATCAGCCTGTTCGGGGTGGGCAGCGCCATCAGCCTGTTCACGGGCAGGCAGGCCTGGCGGGGAGGGCTGCGCATGCTAGCCATCGGCGGCGGCGCCGGTCTGCTCACCTGGTTGATCGGCCGCACCCTGGGGGTCGTCCTCGGCTAAAATTCCATCCTCATCCCCCATCCCCCAACATGGCAGAACGCACCTTCAGCATCGAATTCTTCCCGCCTAAGACGCCCGAGGGGGTGGAAAAACTGCGCCAGGCGCGGCAGGAGCTGGGGCGGCTCGGGCCTCGTTACTTTTCCGTCACCTACGGCGCCGGCGGCTCCACCCGTGAGCGCACCCTGGAGACGGTGCTGGAGATCCAGGCCGAGGGCTACCAGGTGGCACCCCACCTGTCCTGCATCGGCTCGACCCGCAGCAGCATCCGCCAGATCCTGGATACCTACCGTGCCCATGGCATCCGCCACATCGTGGCGCTGCGCGGCGACCTGCCCTCGGGCATGGCCGAACCTGGGGAGTTCCGCTATGCCAGCGACCTGGTGGCCTTCATCCGTCAGGAGACGGGGGACTGGTTCGAAATCGAGGTGGCCGCCTATCCCGAGATGCACCCCCAGGCCCGCAACTACCGGGAAGACCTGGCCAATTTCAGGCGCAAGGTGGAGGCCGGCGCCAACGGCGCCATCACCCAGTATTTCTTCAATGCCGATGCCTATTTCAACTTCGTGGATGACTGCCGTGCGCTGGGGGTAGACATCCCCATCGTGCCGGGGATCATGCCCATCTCCAACTACACCCAGCTGGCCCGCTTCTCCTCGGCCTGCGGTGCGGAGATCCCCCGCTGGCTGGCCAACAAACTGGAGTCCTGGCATGACGACACCGAGTCCATCCGGGCCTTCGGGCTGGACGTGGTCACCCGTATGTGCGAGCGGTTGCTCTCAGGGGGGGCACCGGGACTGCATTTCTACTGCCTGAACCAGGCCACCTTGACCGCTGCCATCTGGCAACGTCTCGGCCTGTCCGGGCTGCAGGCATAAAAAAAACCGGACCCAGGGTCCGGCTCAAACGGATGGAATGTCAGTTGGAGTCCTCCCCAACCGCATGGGATGGATGGTGAGTCGGGCAGGATTATGCCCGCCCTGACCTGGCCTGCATATTCGTCAAAAGATAGAGTCGGCTATAACAAAATATATAGACTCAGGGCGCGCCACCTGGTCAGGCCAACCTGGATGCACGTTGGCGGAGCCCATGAGGGTGCTGGTGGCAGACGATCATCCCCTGTTCCGGGAGGGGATCAAACCCTTGCTTGCCAAGCTGGACGAGGCGGTGGAGATCTTGGAGGCGGCGGACTACCCGGCCGCCTACGCCGCCCTGGAACGGGCGGGGGGTGTGGATCTGGCCTTGATCGACCTGTACATGCCCGGCATGCACGGGCGTGAGGGCATCCTGCGGATACGCCGGGTCTTTCCGGACGTGCCGCTGGTCATCCTCTCCGCCTCGGAAGAGCCCGAGGACATCCAGCAGCTCCTGGACCTGGGCGCCCTGGGCTACATCACCAAATCCTCGCCGGGTGAGGTCATCCTGCAGGCCCTGCGCCTCGTCCTGGCCGGCGGGATCTACCTGCCCCCCAAGCTGCTCGGGGCGCGCCCCTCGCCGGAGGAGGCCCCAACACCTGCCCGGCAGAAGGTCCCCCTCACCGCGCGCCAGCAGGAGGTTCTGCGGGAGCTGGCCCAGGGCAAGAGCAACCGCCAGATCGCCGAGTCCCTGCAGGTCACCGAAGGCACGGTGAAGATCCATCTGGCCACCATCTTCCGGCGGCTGGGGGTGAGCAACCGCACCGAGGCCGTGCTGGCGGCCCAGAGGATGCACCTCACCCAGGCCGATACTTCCGGCCATGCCCCCTGAGGGCCCATCCAGGCCCTGGCCTACCGGCCTGCCGAGCCTGCGCCTGCGCATCCTGGCCATCGCCCTCACCCCCGCCCTGGCGGGCTTCCTGCTCCTGTCCATCTATTTCTCCAACCGGCTGCTGCAGGAGGCGGGGGAGGCCCTGCAGTCCCGCGGCCGGGACATCGCCCGCCAGCTGGCTGCCGCCGCCGAATACGACTACCAGCTCGGCAACTTGGTGTCCCTGAAGCGCCTGCTGGACTACACCACGGCCAGGCCCGAGGTGCTGAGTGCCGGCATCCAGGAGGTGGACGGCAGCTGGCACGTGGTCTCCAGACACGCCCTCCTGCTCATGCCCGTCACCTGGCAGAGCCACGCCCAGGAATACACCCTGGGGGACAACCGGGTCTTCACCCACCCCCTGGGCAACGGGGAAGGAGCCGAGGCCGATCCTTACCTGGAGCCTCCCCACCCGCGGCGAGCATCCGCCCAGGCTGTCGTGGTGCTGGCGAGCGCCAGTCTGGCGGAGGCGCGGGCGCGGGTGCTCACCGGTGCGGCGGTCCTGGCCCTGCTCTTCCTGCCCCTGGTGGGCGTGCTCGCCTGGCGTCTGAGCCAGGGCCTGAGCCGCCGCCTGCTGGCCCTGAGCCGGGCCGTGGAGCGCATCGCCGACGGCGAGCTGACGGTACGGGTGGAGGCCACCTCCTCCGGGGAACTGGGGCAGCTGGAGCGCAATATCAACCGCATGGCCTCTGCCCTGCAGGAGGGGCGAGAGGAACTGGAAAGACGCATCCGCGAGGCCACTGCCGAGCTCACAGCCCAGAAACAGGCGGCCGAGACCGCGGTGCAGGTCAAGTCCCGCTTCCTGGCCGCGGCGAGCCATGACCTGCGCCAGCCTCTGCACGCCCTGACCCTGCTGGTGGCCGCCCTGAAGGAACGCCTGCCCAGTGGCGAGGTGGAGCCCCTGGTGTATCAAATCGAGACCTCGGCCCTGGCCATGCAGGAGCTGCTCAATGCCCTGCTGGACCTGTCCCGGCTCGACGCCGGCGTGGTGGAGGCCCACCCGGAATGCTTCCCCCTTGCCCGGGTGTTGCAGAACATCCAGCGGCAGTTCGCGCCCCTGGCGGCGGAGAAGGGGCTCACCCTGCAGGTGCGTCCCACCCAGCACTGGTGCCTGAGCGACCCGGTGCTGGTGGAGCGCATCCTCATCAACCTGGTGGCCAACGCCATCCGCTACACCGAGCGGGGCTGGGTGGCGGTGAGCTGCCGGGAGGAAAAGGGGGGGCTGCGGCTGGAGGTGTGGGACACCGGTCCAGGCATCCCCGAGGCCTATCGGGAAAAGATCTTCGAGGAATACTTCCAGATCGCCAACCCGGAACGCGCCCGGGACAAGGGGCTGGGGCTGGGCCTCGCCATCGTGGCGCGTCTTGCCCGCCTGCTGGGCGCGCCGGTGAACCTCGATACGGAGCCCGGCAGGGGCTCCTGTTTCAGCCTCCGCCTGCCCACCTGCCCCCCCCAGCTACGCGGACAGACCGAGCCGGCGGCCGCCCCGGGCACAGGGGCCAGGCTGGGGCATGCCCTGGTGGCGTGCATCGACGACGATCAGGGCATCCTGGAGGCCATGGTGGAGCTGTTGAGCGGTTGGGAGGTGGAGGTGGCCGCCGGCCCCGACGCAGCCCGGGTCCGGGATGATCTGCTCGCCCTCGGCCGCGCCCCCGACCTCATCATTTCCGACTATCGGCTGGGCGGCGGTACCTCGGGTGTGGAGGCCATAGCATCGCTGCGGGAGACCTTCGGGGCGCAGATCCCCGCCATCCTGATCACCGGCGACACCGCCCCGGAGACCATCCAGCACATCGAGGCCACGGGACTTCCCGTCCTGCACAAGCCCCTCAAGCCCGCCCGGCTGCGGGCCATGCTCGTGCATCTGCTGAAAGGGCGGGGCGCGCGCGGGCAGGAGGCGCCGGAAGACCCTACTCAGCCCAGCACCTCACCCAGCGCCTCCAGGCAGTAGTGCACGTTGCGGGCCGAACAAGACTGCCCCATGAGACCGATGCGCCAGACCCGGCCGGCGAATTCCCCGAGGCCGGCGCCGATCTCCAGGTTGTATGCCTCGAGCAGACGGGTGCGCAGGGTGGCATCGTCCACCCCCTCGGGAACGAAGACGGCATTGAGCTGGGGTAGACGCTCCGCCTCCGGCACCACGAAACGCAGTCCCAGGCATTCGAGTCCGGCCTTGAGGGTCTGATGCAGGGCGCGATGCCGCGTCCAGGCCTGCTCCAGCCCCTCCTCGGCCAGCAGGCGCAGGGCCTCATGCAGGCCGTAGAGCGGGTTGACGGGGGCGGTGTGATGGTAGGTGCGCCTGCCCTCGCCACTCCAGTAGCCCAGGATCATCTTGAGGTCCATGAACCAGCTTTGCACCGGGGTCTTGCGGGCGCGCACCCGCTCGACGGCGGCCTCGGAAAAGGTCACCGGCGAGAGCCCGGGCGTGCAGGACAGGCACTTCTGACTGCCTGAGTAGGCGGCATCGATGCCCCAGGCGTCGATCAGTACGGGGCTGCCGCCCAAGGAGGTCACACAGTCCATGATGGTGAGCGCCCCGTAGCGGCGCGCGATCGCCGCCAGGGTGGCGGCATCCGACTGGGCACCGGTGGAGGTCTCGGCGTGGACGAAGGCCAGCAGGCGCGCATCGGGGTGTGCCCGGAAGGCGTCTTCCACCTTGCCCGGATCCACCGCCCGGCCCCAGGGGTCCTCCACCACCACGGGCACACCGCCGCAGCGTTTGACGTTCTCCAGCATGCGGGCGCCGAAGACGCCATTGACGCAGACGATGACCCGATCGCCCGGCTCCACCAGGTTGACGAAACAGGTCTCCATGCCCACCGAACCGGGCCCCGAGACGGGAAAGGTGAGCCGGTTTTCGGTCTGGAAGGCATAGCGCAGCAGGGCCTTGAGCTCCTCCATCATGCCCTGGAAGGCGGGGTCCAGGTGGCCGATGGTGGGACGGGCCATGGCGGCGAGCACGCGCTCGGGCACGTCCGAAGGTCCGGGCCCCATGAGGATGCGGCGGGGTGGAGCGAAGGCCGGGAGGTGGGGGGCGGGGATGCTGGGCATGGTGTGTGGATGGCAGCGTCGATTCTAGCGGCATTGCCGCCCCGCGGTAAAATGGCGGTGGCACCAAGGAGGAGACAGGCATGAACGACAGCGTGGTGGTGATCGGCCTGGGTCAGCTGGGCCGCGTGTTCGCAGGCGGTTTTCTGCGCGCCGGGTGGCCCGTCGCCCCGGTTAACCGGGGGGATGACATGGACATCGCGGCCGCCCGCTGGCCGGACCCGGCCCTGGTTCTGGTGGCGGTGGCAGAGGGCGATCTGCATACGGTGCTGAAGAACCTGCCGCCCAACTGGCGCGGCCGCATTGGGCTGCTCCAGAACGAGCTGCTGCCCAGGGATTGGCTCGCCCACGGCATCGAGGACCCGAGCGTCATCGCCGTGTGGTTCGAGAAAAAGAAGGGCATGGACGCCAAGCCGCTGCTGCCCTCCCCGGCCTACGGACCCCGTGCCGAACTGCTGGTGCGGGCCCTTGCGGCGTTGGACCTGCCCGCCCGGCTCCTGCCGGATGCCGACAGCCTGCTCTGGGAGCTGATCCGCAAAAACCTCTACATCCTCACCACCAACATCGCCGGCCTGGTGGTGGGCGGCAACGTGGGCACCTTGTGGGAGCACCACCGGGAGCTCACGGAGGCCGTGGCCATGGACGTGCTGGACCTGCAGGAGGCCCTCACCGGCCGTGAGCTCGACCGCCTGGAGCTCATGGAGGGCATGCTGGAGGCCTTCGCCGCCGACCCCGCCCACGCATGCGCCGGGCGCAGCGCCACGGCACGGCTGGAGCGGGCGCTCAAACACGCCGATGCCTTCGGGCTAGCGGTGCCGATGCTGCGCCGCATCGCCTCGGAACGATCTTAGGATCGTCAGGTCGTCACCACCACGCCGGGCAAACCCGCCTCCAGCCGGCCCACCACCGCCACGCGCTCGAAGCCGTGCCGGCGGAAGACCTGCATCACCTCCTCCAGCGCCGGCTGTGCGCAGGCCACCAGCAGCCCGCCGCTGGTCTGGGGATCGGTGAGGATGGCACGCTGCCAGTCGGCGCAGCCCTCGAACAACCGCGTGGCGCCGCCATAGCTCGCCCAGTTGCGAGCGCTGGCGCCGGTCACAAAGCCGGCCTGCGAGAGTTCCGCCGCCTGAGGCAGCATAGGCAGACGGTCGAACTCAATGCGGGCGGTGAGGCCCGAGCCGCGGGCGATCTCCAGGGTGTGACCCAGGAGCCCGAAGCCGGTCACGTCGGTCATGGCGTGCACGCCCTCGATCCCGGCCAGATCCGGCCCTGGGGTGTTGAGCTGCGTGGTGGAGGCGATCATGGCCCCATAGGCCTCGGCCGGCAGGGCGTCCTTCTTGAGGGCCGCCGAGTAGATGCCGACCCCCAGCCCCTTGCCCAGCACCAACAGGTCACCGGCCTGGGCCGAGCTGTTGCGCTTGATGCGGGCGGGGTCCACCACACCGATGGCCACCAGGCCGTAGATGGGTTCCGGGGCGTCGATGGAGTGTCCGCCGGCGATGGGGATGCCGGCCGCCTGGGCCGCGGCCTCGCCGCCGGCGAGGATCTTGCGGATGACCTCGGGAGGCAGTTTGTCCAGCGGCATGCCCACCAGGGCCAGGGCGAACAGCGGCCGCCCCCCCATGGCATAGACGTCGGAGAGGGCGTTAGTGGCGGCGATGCGCCCGAACTCAAAGGGGTCGTCCACGATGGGCATGAAGAAGTCAGTGGTGGCGACCACGGCCTGGCGGTCGTTGAGCCGCCACACGGCGGCGTCGTCCGAGGACTCGATGCCCACCAGCAGATCCGGAAAGGCGGCAGCCACCCCCTTGGCATAGGGGGTATCGGCCAAAATCTGCTCCAGCACGGCCGGAGCGATCTTGCAGCCGCAGCCGCCACCGTGGGACAGATGGGTCAGACGCAGCGGAGAGGACATGAGCTGATTCCTGGGCAGAGACGGAAGCGGACGGCATTCTACCCGCGCGGCCGGCGCCTGAGCCAAAAGGTCGCAGTGAGGCCGGCGGCCGCCAGTATGAGGACGGCGGCGTTGCCCCAGCGAGCGTAAGGGGTCAGGCCCGCGTGCCCCTGGGCGGTCCCATGCAGGGCGCCGGTGGTAAAAGGGGGCAGGTGCTGCCGCACGTGGCCGCGTTCGTCCAGGATGGCGGTGATGCCGGTGTTGTTCGCCCGCAGCCACCAGCGGCCCGTCTCCAGGGCGCGCATCTGGCTAATCTGCAGGTGCTGCCAGGGGGCGAAGGATGCCCCGAACCAAGCGTCGTTGCTCACATTGACCATCAGTGTCGCCGCCGGCAGGGCGTGGATCAGCTCGTCGCCGAAGACGTCCTCGTAGCAGATGTTGACGGCCACCCGCTCCCCCGCCACCGCCATGGGCGGCTGGTCGGGCCGGCCGCGGGCGAAGTCGCCCAGGGGGATGTGCATTAGGTCGAGGAACCAGCGAAAACCGGGTGGCACGAACTCGCCGAAGGGCACCAGGTGCACCTTACGGTAGGTCTGAAAGGGGCTGCTCCCCAAGGACACGACGCTGTTGTAGTAGCGGCCGTCCTCCCGCTCGGGCGCGCCCAGGAGCAGGTCGCCGCCATGGCCGCGGGCATGGGCGGCAAGTGCCCCCAGGAAGTCCGGCGGGGCGGTGTCCAGGAAGATGGGCAGCGCCGTCTCCGGCAGGACGATGAGCCGCGCGGGGCTTTCCAGGGCAAGCCAGGGTATCCGCCAGCCGCTCGGGCTCGAACTTGAGGGCCTGGGGGATGTTGCCCTGCAGCAGGCTCACCGTCACCGGCTCGCCCACCGGGCGGGTCCAGGGCACATGGGCAAGCCCCCAGCCGCCCAGCCAGACCGCCGCAGCCAGGGCCCAGGGGAGGGGACGTCTGAGCATCAGGGCCGCCGCGGTGAAGACCGCGGCCGCACTCACCCCGTGCAGGCCCAGCACTGGGGCATAGCCCGCCAGGGGGCTCGTGGGCGCCTGGGCATAGCCCACGGCCTGCCAGGGGAAACCGGTGAAGAGCCAGCCCCGCAGCCAGTCCGCCATCACCCACAGGGCAGGCAGCGCCAGTAGCCAGCGCGCCCTCTGCCCCAGGGGCAGGCGCAGGGCCAGCCCCAGGGCCAGGGCTGGGAACAGGGCGAGATAGGCGGCGAAGGCGAGCACGGCCAGTAAGGCCACCGGCGGGGGCATACCGCCGATCGTGTGCATGCTCACATAGACCCAGGACACGCCAGAGAGGTACCAGCCCAGGCCATGGGCATAGCCGAGGCCGAAGCCCCGCCCGGGGGCCGCGTCCCGCGCCAGATGCAGCAAGCTGGCCAGGGTCAGGATGGGCAGCGGGAAGAGGTAGAAGGGGGCGAAACCGAAGACGCTCACCGCCCCCAGGCCCAGGGCCAGCAGGTATGCTCGCAGGGAGGAGGCGGCGGCGACAGGCATGGGAGCATAGGACCTCGGTTTGGTCATCTTGCCGCAAGCGGACGAAGCCTGCCACCCTGGGCATCAGGCGACGGCCGGGCAGAACGTCGCGTCCTCTCCAACTCCCCACGTCCCCAACGGAAGGGTAGAATTCGCCCCCTTCGCTCCCGATCTCTGCCATGCGCATCGGCCCCCATCCACTCCCCAACAATCTGATCGTGGCCCCCATGGCCGGGGTGACCGACCGGCCCTTCCGGCAGCTGTGCAAGCGTCTGGGGGCAGGCATGGCGGTGTCCGAGATGGTCACCTCCAACTCCCTGCTCTACGGCTCGGCCAAGACCCGCCGGCGCGCCGACCACACGGGGGAGGTCGCCCCCATCTCGGTGCAGATCGCCGGCGCCGACCCGGCCATGATGGCCCAGGCGGCGCGCCACAACGTGGACCGCGGAGCCCAGATCATCGACATCAACATGGGCTGCCCGGCCAAGAAGGTGTGCAACGTCATGGCCGGCTCCGCCCTGCTCAAGGACGAAGGCCTTGTGGGGCGGATCCTGGAGGCGGTGGTGCGGGCGGTGCCCGAGGTGCCGGTGACCCTCAAGATCCGCACTGGCTGGGACCGGGAGCATCGCAACGCGCTACGCATACTAAAGATCGCCGAGGCGGCCGGTGTCCAGGCCCTGGCCATCCACGGCCGTACCCGCGCCGACGGCTACAGCGGCGAGGCGGAATACGACACCATTCGCGCTGTGAAGGGCGAGGCGCGCATTCCCATCATCGCCAACGGCGACATCACCACGCCGCAAAAGGCCCGCTTCGTGCTGGAATACACTGGGGCGGACGCCATCATGATCGGCCGCGCCGCCCAGGGGCGGCCCTGGATCTTCCGGGAGGTGGGACATTATCTCGCCACCGGCGAACTGCTGCTGCCCCCCGAGGTGACGGAGATCCACCGCATCCTCCTGGAGCACCTGGAGGAGCTCTACCGCTTCTACGGTCATCACACTGGGGTGCGCATGGCGCGCAAGCACATCGCCTGGTACACCCGGGGGCTCGCCGATTCGGCCGGTTTCCGGCACGCCATGAACCGCCTGGAGAGCGTGGCGGAGCAGCTGCAGGCAGTCAACGACTTCTTCTGGAGAGCGGCAGAACGCAACCGCCGTCTGGTCTATCTGGATCCGGACGCCGGCGAACGCCTGGCCGCCTAGGGAGGGTGGAACATGAGCAGCATGGACGAAAACGAACTGGCCGCCTGCCTGCGCCGGGAACTCAAAAAATATTTCCAGGACCTGGACGGGGAGCCGGCAGCCCAGGTCTACGACATGGTGATGCGCTGCGTGGAGAAACCCCTCCTCCAGGAAGTGCTCCACCACGCCGCCGGCAACCAAAGCCGCGCCGCCCAGATCCTGGGCATCAACCGCAACACCCTGCGCAAGAAGATGCTGCAGTACGGCATCAAATAAGGCGGGGATGGGTCTCATTCCCACCCTCATCCCCCATCCCTCATCCCTCATCCCCCACTCCCCACCATGATCCGACGCGCCCTGCTTTCCGTATCCGACAAGACCGGTCTCATCGATTTCGCCCGCGCCCTGCACGAGCTCGAGGTGGAGCTGCTGTCCACGGGCGGCACGGCCCGCACCCTCAAGGAGGCGGGGCTGCCGGTGGTGGAGGTGGCCGACTACACCGGCTTTCCCGAGATGCTGGACGGCCGCGTGAAGACCCTGCATCCCAAGATCCATGGCGGCATCCTGGGCCGGCGCGACCTGCCGGCGCACCTCGAGGCCATGCAGGCGCACGGCATCGGCTGCATCGACCTGGTGTGCGTGAACCTCTACCCCTTCCGCGAGACCGCCGCCCGCCCGGACTGCACCCTGGCGGAGGCCATCGAGAACATCGACATCGGCGGCCCGGCCCTGGTGCGCTCGGCGGCGAAGAACCACGCCCATGTCACAGTGGTCACCGACCCGGTCGACTATGCCCGCGTCATCTCCGAAATGCGCGCGCAGGGGGGCACGGTGAGTGAGGCCACCCGCTTTGACCTGGCGGTCAAGGCCTTTGAGCACACCGCCGCCTACGACGGGGCCATCGCCGAATACCTGGGACGGGTCCTGGAAGGCGGCCCCTACCCCCGCACCCTCCATTTGCGCTTCCGCAAGGCCCAGGCGCTGCGCTACGGGGAAAACCCCCACCAGAGCGCCGCCTTCTACGTGGAGGCAGGTGCGGTCGAGGCAAGTGTCGCCACGGCCCGGCAGCTGCAGGGCAAAGAGCTGTCCTACAACAACATCGCCGATGCCGACGCCGCCCTGGAATGCGTCAAGCAGTTTCAGGAAGGCCCGGCCTGCGTCATCGTCAAACACGCCAATCCCTGCGGCGTGGCCCTGGGCACGACCCTGCTCGAGGCCTACGAGCGGGCCTACGCCACCGACCCGGAATCGGCCTTCGGCGGCATCATCGCCTGCAATCGCACCCTGGATGCGGCCACCGCCCGGGCGATCCTCACGCGCCAGTTCGTAGAGGTCATCATCGCACCGGAGGTCTCCGCCGAGGCCCTCGAGGTGTGCGCAGAAAAAAAGAACGTGCGCCTGCTCGCCTGCGGCCCCTGGCCCGAGACCCCCGTCCCGAGGCTGGACTTCAAACGGGTCACCGGCGGGCTGCTGGTCCAGGACGCGGACCTGGCGCTTGCCGGTGAGCTCCGTGTGGTGACCCGGCGCGCGCCCACCGAGCAGGAGCTGCGCGATCTGCTCTTCGCCTGGCGGGTGGCCAAGTTCGTCAAGTCCAACGCCATCGTCTATGCCCGTGCGGCCATGACCATCGGCGTGGGCGCGGGCCAGATGAGCCGTGTCAACTCCGCACGTATCGCCGCCATCAAGGCGGAGCATGCGGGGCTGGAAGTGAGCGGCTCGGTCATGGCCTCGGACGCCTTCTTCCCCTTCCGGGACGGCATCGACCAGGCCGCGGCCAGCGGCGTCACCGCCGTGATCCAGCCCGGCGGCTCGTTGCGCGACGAGGAGGTGATCGCCGCCGCCGACGCGTACGGTATGGCCATGGTGTTCACCGGTATGCGCCATTTCCGGCATTGACCCGCGGCCACACGCCTTTGGCGTACAAGGCCTTCCGCCTCACTCCGGCAGGCGCTCCCTGGCCTATGGAAACAATAAATCCCCTCGCCCCCGCTTGCGGGGACGAGGGTAGGGTGAGGGGGATCGAGAAATCATAGCGTTATCACCCTCACCCCCACCCTCTCCCAAAAGGAGAGTTCTTCAGCGTTTCCCTATGGTTATACTGATCCGAAACGAATATTCTTGGCATGACCAACCCCCTCCCCTTCGAGTGGGGAGGGTGAAGGTGGGGGTGACGTTCATCATCATTGGTTTCAGAGCAATAGGAATCCATCATGCCCGGACGCATCCCCCGGGCCTTGCCTAGGACGCCCCCTGATAAGGGGAAGTCTCGGTGCACAAGCGCTTGTCTTGCAAGGTATCGGCGGATGCGGCCAGGCGCCGGGGCCTGCCTTTCCATCATGGGAGCGCGTATGAAAGGGGATACCGTCCTCGAACGTTACACCGCCGCCGACTATCGCCAGTGGGAGGGCGACTGGGAGCTCATCGACGGGGTTCCCTACGCCATGGCGCCCTCGCCTTTGGTCAGCCATCAGACCATAGGCGTGGAAATCCTGGCTCAGATTCATGAAGCCCTGGAGGACTGCCCCCGCTGCCAGGCGCTATATGAGATCGACGTGCAGTTTGCCGAGGATACAGTGGTGCGGCCGGACATCGTGGTCATCTGCCACAAGCCGGAGGGCGACTGGATCACCCGTGCGCCCGAGCTCATCTTCGAGATCGTCTCGCCCAAGACCGCGCGGCGTGACGAGGTGCTGAAGTTCGAGCTCTACCGCGAGGAAGGGGTGGCGCATTACGTGATCGTCTATCCCGACCTCAGGAAGGCCAAGGTCTGGCGGCTAGTAGACGGCGAGTACCGCAAGGTGGGGGATTTTCACGACGAGCGGCATCGTTTCGAGCTGTCCAAGTGCGCCATCGAGATCGAGTTTGCACGCCTGTGGCGGCGGCTTCCCTAGGCGGCGCGCTAGGACCAGGCCCCGTCTGCAGCCAAGCGAGGGGGTAGAACGATGAAAACGCCTCTCGTCACCCTGCAGAAATCGCGTTCGGTTTCCGTTATCCAGGCCATTCTTCTTCATGGGAGCAGGACATGAGCGTTGCGTTGAAACTCTTCGACCAGCTCACCGATGCGGGTGAAGACCGCCAGCGTGCACGTTTGATTGCCCAGGCGTTCGAGGCGCTGGAAGAGCGCTATCCTGATCTGAAGGACATCGCAACCCAGGGGCATGTCCGGGAAAGCGAGCTGCGCCTGCAAAAGGAGATCAAGGAGGTCGAAGGTAAGCTACAGAAAGAGATCAAGGAGGTCGAGGGCAGGCTGCAGAAAGAGATCAAGGAGGTCGAGGGCAGGCTGCAGAAAGAGATCGAAGCGGTGCGGCTGGAGATCAGGCAGGTCGAGGCTGGGCTGCGCAAAGAGATCGAGGCGGTGCGGCTGGAGATCAAGCAGGTGGAGGTGCGCCTCACCCAGGCGATTCACCGGCAGACCCTCTGGGTCGTGGTGGCCATCGGCGGCATCACGGGGTTCATACGCTGGCTGGATGTGGTAATGAGGTAAGCCACGAAGATGCCGGGTCCGGCCTGGGGTTCAACCACTGGCGCCTGCGTTGGGGGAGCGATGAGGCAGAGGATCGTCGAAATTACTGGCAAACTGTACTCTGTTGTCCTCCTTTTCATGTTGTCCGGTCTCACCGAGACCTTTGCCGCCACCCGCTGGGTGGGCGGCTGCGGGCCGGGCGCCAGCTACGCCACCATCCAGGCGGCGGTGGATGCCTCTGCCGCGGGTGACGAGGTGGCGATCTGCCGTGGCACCCACAGCGAAAATGTCAGCATCAACAACAAAAACCACCTCACCATCCGCTCCTCCACCAACGACCGCAGCGACGTCACCGTCACCTCCAATGGCACCACGTTCAACATCACCGGCGGCAGCAACATCCGTCTAGCCCATCTCACGATCCGGGGGCAACGTGCCGTCGTGGTCAGCAATTCCACGAATGGTCTGACCCTGGAAGGGCTCAATGCAGCCTCAGCAGGCGCCTCGCCCCATGAGGCCATACAGCTCACCGCCCTGAACGTGGTGATTCGCAATAGCACCATCTCGGCGGCGCCCAATGCCAGCGGGGAAGGCGTGGTGCGGGTCGAGGCGGCTGGGGGGCTCACCATCGAAGGCGTGACCCTGCAATCCACGGCGAATCTGCCTGGCCTGCGGGTGAAAAAGGTCTATGATCGCTTTTCATTGCGCAAAACGAGAATCGACGCCAAATATCACGGCGTGATCGTGGACAACGGCAGCGACCTGACTGCGGAGCTGCGCGATGTCGAGATCACCGGCGGCTGGTCGTCCCTGAACGTTAACGACATCGTGTTGGACATCGGCGTCGCGACGTGGTCCAGGAACCGTTTCATCGGCCAGGGCGACCATGGCATCTTCTGCGGCCTCCGCTGCGGGTCGTTTCGCATCGTCGACAGTGACGTCATTTCCAACAACACCAGCAACTGGGACAAGCGCGGCATCAAGATGGATCACGCCTGGGGCGCCTGGCGCATCGAGCGGGTGAGCGTCCGCGGCAAGGGGGGGATCGAAATACTTGGCGGCTTTAAAGCCACCATTGACACCGCCGATGTGACCGCCACGGACAATAGCCGCGACGGTATTCTGGTGAAAGACAACCACCAACTCGCCATCCTCAGGAGCAAGATCACAGCGCCGCGCCACGGCATCAACCTGGGGGAGGGGCCGAGCAACAACACCAGCTTCCGCATCGAACACAACGAGATCACTACTACGGGCAATGGTGATGGCGTGCGCGGCCCCGGCAACACGAGCGAGTTCGTCATCAACGACAATGTCATCAAGATCCATGGCCAAAACGGCACCGGCGTATATCTCCCCGCCAGGAGCAGTAATGGCGAGATGCTGCGCAACCGCATCGAGGTGGCCAGCAACGGCCGCACCTTCCAACTGGGCGCTTTCTCCATGAATGGTACCGCCACCGTTCTGGACAACTGCTTTTACTGCCCGAAGGGGACCACGGGCTGCGAGCAAAACAATTACTTTCTTGCCACCTTTTCCCGATCCAGCGACAAGAAGGGCAACTACTGGGGCAATGGCTTCGGCAATGGCTACTCGGATACCTGCGCGCCACACCCCGCTTTTCCAGCATACTGCCACGCCGCCTATCCCGTGGCCGGGGACGTGTCCAAGACCGACCAATGGCCGTATCGCCGCTGCCGGCTGCTGACCCCGCCGCCACCGCCCACCCCGCCTGCCGGCTTCAACTGCGTGGAGGTCGGCGCCCCGGCAGCCACGGGCCGTCTCTACACCAAATTGGCGGGGGTGGCGTTCGCCTTCGACGTCGTCGCGCTCAAGGCCGATGGCAGCCAAGACACCTCTTACGCAAGCGGTGGCGCGAGGGGCGTTACCGTGGAGCTGGTGAATGCCTCGGGCGGAGGTGCCTGCGCCGCCCTGCCGGCGCTCACCCCCCCAGTCTCGACGAGCCTGACCTTCACCGCCAGCGACCAGGGCAGGAAGACGACGACGCCCATGACGGTGAACAGGGCGTGGCCCCATGTCAAATGCCGCATCACCGATGCCAACCAACAGCCCAGCGTGGTAGCCTGCTCCAGCGATGCGTATGCCATCCGGCCGCAGGCCTTCACCGCGATCTCCAGCAATGCCAATGCGGATGCCTCCGGCACCAGCCCCAGCGCCGCACCGGTGATCAAGGCCGGCGACGCCTTCAGCCTTTCGGTCACGGCAATCTCGGGATACGACGGCACACCCACCATCGATGCCAGCAAGACGCAGGCCCACCCGGGCGCCGCACGCACCGGGACGCCCTCCGGCGCCTTCGCCGCCGCCGACCCGGCCAGCGGCACCGCCAGCGGCACGAGCTTCCGTTATGACGAGGCCGGCTACTTCCGTTTGCTGCCATATGGGGTCGTAGATACCGGCTTTACCGCCGTGGATGCCGCAAGCGGCGATTGCACGGCGGATTTCTCGAACACCCCCGTAGGCGGCAAATATGGCTGCTGGTTCGGCAACGGCACGGCCTCGGCCTACTTCGGCCGCTTCATCCCCCATCATTTCGACACCGAAGTCACCCCTGGCTGCGGTGGTTTTACCTATTCCGGCCAGCCCTTCGGGCTCAAGGTGACGGCGAAGAACGCTGGCGGCGGCATCACGCAGAACTACCGAGGCACCTTCGCCAAGAACGTGACGCTGGCCGATGCAAACGGCAATGCCGGCAGCTTTTCGCCGGCCAGCGTGGCGAGCACGAGCTTCAGCAATGGCATTGCCGATCTGACTACGCCCGCAAGCGTGGCCTTCACCTTCTCCAATAAGCGGACGGCGCCGGCGACGATCCAGGTGCGCGCCACCGACGGCGAGGCAAGTTCCGCGAACGGCACGGAGGGCAGCACGGCAATCCGCTCCGGCCGCCTGGTGCTCTCCAACGCCCACGGCTCGGAGAAGCTCCCCCTTGCCATGCCCCTCGAGACCCAGTACTGGAATGGCGGTGTATGGCTTACCAACAGCGACGATTCCTGCACCGACATCACCTCCTCGCTGGTCTTCGTCAAAAACCCGGCGGCCCTGCCGACCCCATCGGGCGGCGGGATCAGCCAGGGCAAGGGCACGCTCACTTTCACCGCGCCGAACCAGAAGGGCAGTGTCGAGGTCTGCGCCAACATCGGCTCTGACGGTAACCATCCGGTTTCCACCTGCCGCAACGGCAGCTCCCACCCCTGGCTGCAGGGCAGTTGGGACGGCGACGGTCAGTTCAACGACAACCCCGCGGCGCGCGCCACTTTCGGCATCTATGAGCAGCGCCGGCCGGTGATCTACCGGCGCGAGCGCTACTGAGGGGAGGGTAGCGCTCATGCACGGCCACGCTGCGGATACAGGGCCTCGGGACGGGTGTGTGTAAGCGCTTCCATGAAATTACGCGTCTCTGTGGAGGAATATCATGGTAGAGTACTGGTATGATTCTCAGACGACGCCTGCGCGCCCGTATCGAGACCGCCCTGCGGCGCAGCCGCATCGTCGCCCTGGTCGGGCCGCGTCAGGTGGGCAAGACGACCCTGGCGCGCGGCTTCGTCGATGCGGCAAGCGTCAACTATTTCGATCTCGAAGATCCGGTGAGTCTCACTCGCCTAGCAGAGCCGCTGACCGCACTCTCCGGCCTGCGCGGTCTCGTCGTCATCGACGAAATCCAGCGGCTGCCGGCGCTGTTCCCCGTATTGCGCGTGCTGGCCGACCGTCCCACCCAGGCAGGGGGGGATACGCGCTTTCTGCTCACGGGCAGCGCCTCGCCCGCGCTATTGCGCCAGTCGAGCGAGTCGCTCGCCGGGCGGATCGAGGTCATCGAAATGGGTGGGTTTTGTCTCGATGAGGCGGGGCTTGCGCACAAAGACCGCTTGTGGCTGCGCGGCGGGTTGCCGAATGCCTTCCTTGCCGCCTCCGACGCTGACAGCCGCGCCTGGCGCAAACAATACCTGCTGGCGCTGGTGGAGCGGGACTTGCCCCAGCTCGGCATCTCCATCGCACCGGTCACCTTGCAGCGTTTCCTCATGATGCTGGCCCACTACCACGGACAAGTCTGGAATGCCGCCGAGCCGGCACGCGCTTTGGGGATTTCCGAGTCCAGCGTGCGGCGCTATCTCGACATCCTCTCCGGCAGCTACCTCGTCCGTCAGTTGCAGCCATGGTATGAAAACATCGGCAAGCGCCAGATCAAGTCGCCGAAGATCTTCTGGCGTGACAGTGGCCTACTGCACCATCTGCTGGGCGTGACGGACGAAGAGGGATTGCTTGGCCACCCGAAGTGCGGCGCGTCGTGGGAAGGCTTCGTGCTGGAGCAGGCTCTGTGGCTGCTCGAACCCGATGAGGTTTATTTCTGGGGAACGCATGGTGGCGCCGAGCTGGATGCCCTGCTGATGCTGGATGGCAGACGCCTGGGGCTGGAAATCAAGCGCGCCGATGCACCGCGCCTGACGCCTTCCATGCGCCATGCCCTCACGGACCTGCGTCTCGACGCCTTATGGGTCCTTTATCCGGGCACGCACGCCTATCCCTTGCACGAGCGCGCCATGGTCTTGCCCGTGGATCAGTTCTTTGCCGGCAACTGGCCGTACACGTGGAGGAGCGGTCGATGAGGGGGGCCTTGTCCCTGCCGCGCCCCGCTGGCTTCACCCTAGTGGAGCTCATCACGACGCTGATTCTGCTGGGCATCCTCGCCCTGGTGGCCGTGCCGCGCTTTTTCGACCGGCGCGATTACGACGCACGCGCCTTTCTCGACCAGACCGCCGCCATGCTGCGCTACGCGCAAAAGGCGGCCATCGCCAAGCGGCGCAGCGTGTGTGTCGAATTCACTGCCAACTCGGTGCAACTGCGCGTGAAATCCAACGAAGGCGATGGGGCGTGCGATGCGGACCTCGCCGGCCCGGCGGGGGATGCGCCCTACACCGTCACCGCCCACGGGTCGGTGGCGTTTGCGCCGGTGCCGGCCAATCTGCGCTTCACCGCCGAAGGACGGCCCACCAGCGGCGCGAGCATCACCATCGGCGGGGCAGCCAGCCCTTTGCGCGTGGAGGCCGAAACGGGCTATGTCTGGTATTGAACGCCAGCGGGGCCTGACCCTGGTGGAGCTCATCCTCTTCATCGTCGTCATTGGCCTGGCACTGGCCGCCGTGCTGGCGGCCTTCAACACCGCCGCCCGCTCTTCCGGCGACCCGGTGATCCGAAAACAGGCCATCGCCATTGCCGAGTCGCTCCTGGAGGAGATGCGCGCCGTGCCCTACGCCTGCCCCGCGGGCGCCACCTGTGACCCCGTCACGACCGGCAACCGCACGGACGTGCACGCCCTCACCGATTACCACGGCTTCACCATGAACGGCATCCGGGCCCTCGACGGCACGTCCATCCCCCAACTATCCGGCTACAGCGCGACGGTGGCGGTGACCGATGAAGCGTTGTCAGGCCGGGCAGGCAAAAGGATCCGCATCACCGTGACCCACGATGCGAGCGGCGAGGGCGTGACCCTCGAAGGCTGGCGGGGGGAGTATTGATGCGCGCGCGCGGCTTCACCCTGGTGGAGATGGTCCTAGCGATCACCATCCTGGGGATCATTGCCGCCATCGCCGCGGTGTTCCTGCGCTCGCCAGCGCAGGCCTATGTGGATACCGCGCGCCGGGCCTGGATGACCGATGCCGCCGACACGGCCCTACGGCGCATGGCGCGCGACGTGCAGCGGGCGCTGCCCAACAGCCTGCGCCCGACGGCGAGCTGCTCGGGCAATTGCGCCTTCGAATTGCTGCTCACCGACACCGGCGGGCGCTACCGCCACGACGACGCCTGTTTTTCCACCGGCTGTGGGCAGCTTAAGACCCTGGGCAACGTCATAGGCGCCAACGGCGAGCACGTGGGGCGGCGGCTTGTCATCTACAATCTGCACGCCAACGAAGGCGGCAGCTGTCCGGCGGGCAACCCTTCCGCCTGGTGTGGCCAGAACACGGCGACGATCATCGGTTCGACGGAAGGCGGCAACGAGGATGTCTTTACCTTCGCCTCCACCACCTTCTCCCCAGGCACTGGCTCGCCAGCGCGCGCCTTCTTCATCGTCTCGGGGCCGGTGGCCTATGTCTGCTCGGGCGTCGGCACGAGCAATGGCAATGGCACCGGCGAGCTGCGGCGCTACGAGGGCTATGCCATCACCCCCGCCTCCACGCTGCCGCCGCCCGGCGTTACAGGGCGGCTGCTCGCCCACCGGGTCTCGGCCTGCCGCATGGCCTACCGGCCGACGGCGGTGGGCACCGTGGGCCTGCTTGATCTCTATCTCGAGCTCACCGAGGCGGGCGAGACCATCGGCCTGCACCATCAGGTCCATGTGGACAACGCGCCTTAAGCCCCGGTCTGCGCGCGGCTTCGCCCTGGTCGCGGCGATGTTCGTTCTCGTGGCCCTGGCCGCCCTGAGCGCAGGGATCCTCTATCTTTCCAGCCATCAGCACACAACCGGCGCCCTGGACATCCAGGGCGCGCGGGCGCTGGCCGCCGCGCGCGCCGGCGACGACTGGATGGTCGCGACCATCATGGCGCAGGAAAGCGCCGGCAATCCGCCCTATGCCTGCGCGACAAGCAATCTCGGCTTTGCCGGTTTTGCGGTCACGGTCACCTGCACGAGGAGCTCCCACGACGAGGAGGGCAACCGCATCCACGTCTACAACATCACCTCCACCGCCAGCGCCGGCGGAAGTCCTGGCGATCTCGGCTTTGTCGAGCGGCAGGTGCAGGTGGTGGCGGTGACCTGCCGCGTGGGCAACGACGTCGGGCCGCCGTGCTAAGCTGGTCATGTCCACGACGTTTCCCGGATCGACCTACAGGTTATGCCAGCGCATCCTCGCCCACCTGCACGCTGGGGTCCCAGGCCACACAAGCCGTGGGGATTGCAATCGCTATTGCTCCGAAACCAATTGAACGTCACCCCCACCCAGGCCCTTCCCCATCGATGGGGAGGGGGTTGGTCATGCCAAGAATATTCGTTTCGGATCAATAAGATGAAGCAATGCACGTGCATGGTTACAATCCTCCCATGGTTGCGACGCCAGCCCAGCCCCTCCCCCATCCCGGTCCGGCTTGCATGTAAATCTGGTAAGGCCCGCCAATGACACAAAAGATCCGACTGGGCGACCTGCTGGTGGAGCGGGGCCTGATCAGCCCCGCGCAACTTCAGCAGGCCCTGGCGCGCCAGCGCCAGACCGGACAGAAGCTGGGCAAGACCCTGGTGGAGCTGGGTTTCATCGACGAGCGGCGCATCGCGTCCACCCTGGCGCAACAGCTCGGGCTCCCCATGGCGGACCTGCAACGGGTCCGCATCCGGCCCGAGGCGCTCCGGCGGCTGCCGGAGGCCATGGCGCGGCGGTTCCGGGCCATCGTCACCCATGCCTCCGAGCAGGGCGTGACCCTGGTCATGGCCGACCCGCTGGACCTGTTCGCCTACGACGAGATCCAGCGGCACCTCAAGTGCGCCATCGATCTGCAGGTGGCGCCCGAATCCGAGATCCTGCAGCTCATCGACGCGAGCTATCGGCAGGGCGGCGAGATCGAGACCCTGGCGCGCAGCCTCTCGGACGAGCTGGCCGAGAACGTGGTGGACCTCACCAGTCTGGGGGTGGGCAGCGACGAGGATGCCACGGTGGCGCGTCTTCTCAACACCATCTTCGAGGACGCCCTGCGCGCCGGAGCCTCGGATGTACACCTGGAACCTGGCGAGCAGTCCATGCGCATCCGCCTGCGGGTGGACGGCATGCTGCAAAACCTCAGCGAGACGCCGCGCCGAGTGGCCAGTGCGCTGATCCAGCGGCTCAAGCTCCTGGCCAACCTGGACATCGCCGAGAAACGCCTGCCCCAGGACGGACGCTTCCAGGCGCGACAAAGCAAAACCACGGTGGACGTACGCCTGTCCATCCTCCCCACCCAGCATGGCGAGTCGGCGGTCATGCGCCTGCTGCTGCCCACCGCGGTGCGCGGACTCGACGAGCTGGACATGACGGCGGAGGTGCTGCAGCGCTTCCGGGAGCTGCTCGACCGGCCCCACGGCATCCTGCTGGTCACCGGCCCCACCGGCTCGGGCAAGACCACCACCCTCTATGCCGCCCTGCAGGCCTTGAACACGCCGGAGCGCAAGATCCTCACCGTGGAGGACCCGGTGGAATACCGCCTGCCGGGCATCGTCCAGGTGCAGGTCAACGAACGCATCGGGCTCGACTTCGCCCGCTGTCTGCGCGCCTTCCTGCGCCAGGACCCGGACGTGATCCTGGTGGGGGAGATGCGCGACGAGGAGACCGTACAGATCGCGCTACGCGCGGCGCTCACTGGGCACCTGGTGCTGTCCACCCTGCACACCAACGACGCCCCCGGGGCGGCGCCGCGGCTGCTGGACATGGGCGCCTCCCCTTATCTCCTCGCCAGCGCGCTGCGCGGTGTGCTGGCCCAGCGGCTCGTGCGGCGGGTGTGCGATGACTGCGCCCAGCCCCACGTACCCGACGCCAACGAGCTGGCCTGGCTCGCCGGCACCTTGGGCGACGAGGGGGCGAAGAGCGGGCGCTGGAGGCATGGGACCGGCTGCCCGCGCTGCCACCATACCGGCTATCGCGGCCGCATGGCGGTGCATGAGCTGCTCGTGATCGACACGGAACTGGCGCGCCTGCTCCACCGGGGTGACAGCGAGGCCTTCCGTCATGCCGCCCTGGAACGGCTGCAGGGCGCGACCCTGGCGGCGCGCGCGGCAAGCCTCGCCGCCCAGGGGCTGATCACGCCGGCCGAGGCCATGCGGGTGACCCACACGGGTGAAGACCTCTGAGCCAGATGCCGGAATTCCGCTATTACGCCCGCGACAGCCAAGGCCAGCCGCACCGGGGCACGCTACAGGCCGCGGATGCCGGCGCCGCGGCCGATGCCCTGAGCGCCGGCGGGCTCATCCCCATCGACATCCGGCCGGCCGCCTCATGGATGACGCACCTCGCGCGGCTGATCGAGGCGCTGCGCCCCCCCGTGCGCGCCGAGCAGATGCTGCTGTTCTGCCGCCAGATGGCCAGCATGATCAAGGCCGGCGTGCCCATGCTGCAGACCATGGACAGCCTGGCCCGGGCCCATGGTGCCACCCCCTTCGGACGGGTGTTGGAAGACGTGCGTACCCAGATCCTGGCCGGCAATTCCCTGGCCGCCGCCTTCGGGCGCCACCCCAGCGTCTTCAGCCCCCTGATGCGCCACATGGTGCACCTGGGTGAGAGCACCGGCCGGCTGCAGGAGGTCTTCTTCCGTCTGCACGAGCACCTGCTGTTCGACCGGGAGATGGCCGAGCGGGTGCGCGCCGCCCTGCGCTATCCCGCCTTCGTGCTCACCGCCCTGGCCGTGGCCCTGGCGGTGATCAACTTCCTGGTCATCCCCGCCTTCGCCAAGGTCTATCAGAACGCGGGGGCGGAGCTACCGCTCATGACCCGCATCCTCATCGCCAGCTCCCGCTTCAGCCTCGCCTACTGGCATTGGCTGCTCGCCGCCGCCGTGCTGGCCGTGGCGGGCGTGCGGGGCTGGCTTGCCACGCGGCAGGGGCGGCGCCTTTGGGACCGCATGCTGCTCAAGCTCCCCATCCTGGGGCGCATCGTGCACAAGGCCGCCCTGGCCCGTTTCGCCCGCGCCATGGCCATGGCCTATGGCAGCGGCCTGAACATCCTGGACAGCCTCAGTGTCGTGGCCCAGGCGGTGGACAACCGTTACCTGGCAGAGCGTTTTCTCGGGCTGGCCAGCCACATCCAGCGCGGCGAGAGCTTAAGCGCAGCGGCAGCGGCCACTGGGGTCTTCACGCCGGAGGTCTTGCAGATGATCGCCGTGGGCGAAGAGACCGGCGACCTGGAGCGCCTGCTGCAGGAGATCGGCGAGATGTATCAGCGGGAGGTGGAATACAACCTCAGGGGGCTTTCCCAATACATCGAACCCCTGCTCATCGCCGTGCTGGGGGGGGTGGTGCTGGTGCTCGCCCTGGGGGTGTTCCTGCCGGTGTGGGACATGGCCCAGACCATGCTGGGGCCGAGATGAGGGGGGAATTAGGAATTAGAGATCAGAGATTAGAGTTAATGAGATTGATTTACCCCCCACTCCCCCAATTTCCCTAAAGTTCTTTCCGACCCTGCCGATAAGCGGGATGTCCCCATCAACCCGCAAGGAGACGAACCATGCAACGCAAGCAATCCGGTTTCACCCTCATCGAACTGGTCATCGTCATCGTAATCCTGGGCATCCTGGCCGCGGTGGCCATGCCGCGCTTCTACGCCATGCAGTCGGACGCGCGCAAGGCCAAGGCCCAGGCCATCCTGGGCGCGGTCAAATCCGGCGCCGCCATCGCCTACTCGGCGGCCCTGGTCAACAACCAGATCGGCAACACCGGCAGCATCACCATGCAAGGCCAGAGCGTGACCCTGCGCGCCGGCTATCCCACGGCCAATGCCACCGGCATCCTGGCCGCCGCCAACATCAACCCGACCCAAGACGATATCACCGTTCAAGGCGGTGGCGGCGGTTTCGGCGCCACCATCAACCTGCGCATCAACGGCGCCACGACCCCGGCCAATTGCCAGGTGAGCTACACGGCGCCCACCGGCCTCAACACCCAGCCGAGCTACGCCATCGTCACCACTGGCTGTTAAGGCGAGCGCTGGCGTCGTGGGAGGCGGATGCACGGGCCGGATGCGGCAGTAAAGCCTGAGCCAGGGCTTGTGGCGCGGCACGCCGTTTGGGTGCGGCTCAAGGCTCACCTCGCCAGCAGACGGGGCAGGCATCCTCCCTGTCTGGTGGTGACCCCGGCCGCGGGGGGGGTATGTGCCCTGCGCCTTGCGCCAGGCGCCCAGCGCCCCCGGCTGGAGCTGCTGCGCTGGCAGGCAGGCGCTGCCCTGGCAAATCTTGCCGAGGTCGTGGAGGCGTGGCGGCTGCCGCGCATGCCCGTGGCCGCCCTGTTGCCGGCAGGGGGATACCTCACCTTCGTGGAGCCGACCCCCCAACTCCCCCCTGGGGAGATCGAGCAGGCCCTCCTTTGGCAGTTGCGCGATCGCCTGCCCTATCCGGCCACCGAGGCCGTGCTGGCCCACCTGCCCCTGCCGCCGCGCCTGGGGCAGTCTTACAGCTGGGTGGTGGTCGCCCGGCGTGACGAGGTGGCCGCCCTGGCCCAGACCTATACCCAGGCCCGGCTGCCCCTGCAGGTCCTGGACGTGGAGGAGTGCGCCCAACGCAACCTGGCCTGGCGTCTCGGCGGCGCGGACACCACGGTGGCCCTGCTGCACCTGGGTGAGGAGGATGCCCTGCTGACAGTGAGCCTGGGGGGGGAGTTGCTGCTCTCGCGCCGACTCCCCTGGGCAGACGCCGCCCCCGATTATGATCACTTCGCCCTGGACGTGCAGCGCAGCCTGGATTACGTAGAGCGGCACCAGCAGGCCATAGCCGCGAGACTACTCCTGGCCCCGGCCTCCGGGCAGGAGGAGGTAGCCCGGCGTCTGGCAGAAAGGCTGACGTTGCCGGTCACCCCCGTGCGTCTGGAGGATCACCTGGACCTCGCGGGACACGAGGCCCTTGAGGTTTCCGATCTGCAGCGGCGGTTATGGTTCGCCCTGGGCCTGGCCATGCGGTGGATGTGATGGCGGGCGCCATCCGGCACATCAATCTCCTGCCGCCGGATTTGGCCCCGCGGCGGCCTTTCCCGCTGCTGGCGCTCAGCCTCGGGGTGACGGCGGCGGTGGCGGTCATGACCGCGGCCTATGGCCTGTATCTGGAGGCCCGGGCAACAGAATTGCGCGCCCAATCGAGCCGCCTGCAGGCCCAGATCACCGAGGGCGAGGCCCTGCTCCGTGCCGCCCCCCGTCCAGCCGCTCCCGGCCCCGCCACACCCGTACAGGAATCCCAGGCCCTGCAGGATCTGGAGCGGCTGCGCCGACTGCACCAGGCGTTGAACCAACGGGGCGGGCGCGGCTGGTCGGCCCACCTCGAAGCCCTCGCGCGCGCCCATGTGGATGGGGTCTGGCTTACCGAGGTGGGGCTGCAGCCGGGCGGGCAGGCCGTGCGCCTAGCGGGCGGCATGCTCCATGCCGCCCTGCTCAAGACCTATCTCTCGCGCCTGTCCGCGCAGCCCGAGTTTGCAGGCCTCGGCTTTCGTACCCTTGTGTTACATGCCCCGGGCGAGGAGGCTCCAGGCGCCCCGGGCGCCGGGGGAGATGGCCTGCCTGCCTATTACCGCTTCGTGCTCGATGCGCAAGACCATGGGGGGCAACGGCCATGAGCGAGCGAGTACGCGCCCTCTGGCAATGCGGGCTGCGGCGCGTGGAGGCGCTCAGCCTGCGCGAGCGGCTGATCCTGGCCGGTGCCGCCCCCGTGCTGGTGTGGGCCTTGCTCGATCTCACCTGGATCCAGCCGCTCGCCGCCGAAACGGCCAGGCTCTCTGCGCAGGTCCAGGAGGCCTCCGGCAGGCTTGCCACCCTAGAGGCCGAGCTCCTGCGGCTGCAACCCGTGCACAAGCCCGCCTCGCCTGCGGCAGACCCCCGGCGGCAAGAGCTCGAGCGGCTGCGCGCCGAGCTGGGTCAGGCCGCCTCCCTGGATGGCCTACAGTCCCTGCGCCGGGCCTTGACTCTTACCCTCACGCCCTCCTCCGGCGTGGACGTGCACGCCCTCACCCTGCTGCCTGCCGAACCGGAGCAGGCGGGCGGCCCCCTGCATCGGCAGGGCATGGAGATCGCCCTGTCCGGCCCTTACCCGCGGCTCGTGGCGGCCCTGCGCACGCTGGAAGCAAGCGCTCCCGGCCTCGTGTGGGGTCCCCTGGAGCTGAGCGTCCCCCGGCCCGGCACGGTCCTCCTCAAGGCCAGGGTATATGCCTATGGAGACGATCAGCCGTGGGTCTGGCTGTAGTTCCAGGGTACAGGGTTCAGGTGACAGGTTACGGTTACAGCCTATATTTCGAGATGTGTAGCTACCCCCTGAGGGGGGATAAAACCATGTGGGCCTCCCCTGTTCCCTCCCCCTTGAGGGGGGAGGGTTAGGGTGGGGGTGACGTTCAACATCATGCTTTTCCGATCAATCATAGGACGAGACGATGCCCATCCCCGACTTCAGGCTTCAGCTTCCAGGGTACAGGCTTCAGTGCAAGGATCCGCGCCGCATCGCGGCGCGCAAACTAAACCGTATCCTGTATCCTGTATCCTGTATCCTGCTAGCCGCCATACCCGCCGCCGGGGCTGGACCGCTTCCCGACCCCACCCTGCCGCCCAGGGCGCGCCCCGCCCAGGCCGAGGCGGCCCAGCCCCTGCCCACACCCACCCTCATCGTGCGCACCGCCGACCAGGCCATGGCCTGGCTGGAAGACCGCCTAGTGCAGCCGGGGGATCGCATCGGCCGCATGCGGGTGGTGCGCATCGAGGACGACGCCGTGGTCGTGCACACCCCCCAGGGGCAGCAGCGGCTCACCCTCTATCCGCCCATGCAGCACTCGCCTAAACCGGCGGTAGATGCGCCACGACCCTGACCAGTGCGCGCCGACCTCCATCCTTCCGGCCCTCGAGGAGGACCCATGCAGCGCAAACCCATTACCCCGTATTCCCCACCCCCAAAAGCCGCCGTAAACGTCCTGTCGCTTGGCCGCCTGCTGCCCGTGGTCGGCCTCCTCCTTGCCGGCTGTGCCAGCATCGAGGCCCCCACCCCCATGCCCGAGATGCGCACGGCCCTGGAGCGCAGCCTTGAGACACCCGTCCCGCGCCCCCTGCCGGAGGCGGTACGGACCGCACTGCTACAGGAGCCTGCCGGCGCCGCCCCGCCCGTGCCCCAAAAGGACGAACCGCGCTTCGATCTGAACGTGCACAACGCCAGCGCCCAGCAGGTCTTCCTGGGGATCGCCGCCGGGAGCGGCTACAGCATGGTGCTGCACCCCGAGGTCAACGGCCAGATCACGGTTAGCCTGCGCAGCGTCACGCTGCCCGAGGCCATGGCCGTGCTGCGCGACCTCTACGGCTTCGACTACCGGATCGAGGGCCGCCGCGTCACGGTCCTGCCCATGGCCCCCCAGACCCGTTTCTATACCGTCACATACCCCGGCGCCGTGCGTCAGGGGCGCTCCGAGATGCGGGTCATGGGTGGCTCCCTCACCAGTCCTGGCACCGACGCGGTGAGCGGCCAAAACACGCCCAGCGTCGGGCAACAGGAAAGCAGCCGTGTGATCACCAGCAACCTCGCAGATCTGTGGCGGGAGCTGCAGCAGTCGGTGGGCCTCATCCTGGGCTGCGACCCGGCGGCGGCGCCCCCCCAGCCGGCCGGCGGCGAGACGCAGACCGCCTTGGGCCTGCAGTGCCCAGGCGGGCGCAGCGTGCTCGTGAACCCCCAAAGCGGGCTTTTGGCCGTGCGCGCCCTGCCCGCCGAGCACGCCCAGGTGCGCGACTATTTGCGCACCCTGCGGGCGCGGGTGGAGCGCCAGGTGATGATCGAGGCCAAGATCCTAGAGGTGACCCTCAACGAGGGCGCCCAGGCCGGGATTAACTGGGCCTGGTTCTCCGCCGACAACACCCTGGCCAAGGGGGCCGACGCCGGCGCCATCCCCCTGGCCGCGCCCCTGGCCGGCGGCAGCCTGGGCAACCTCCTGGGCGGCGGACTGGCCGGCAGCAGTGGCGCGCTCGCCCCCAATGGCGCGCATGCAGGGCTCTACGGGCTGGCCCTGCAGACCAACAATTTCGCCGCCCTGCTGGAATTCCTCAAGACCCAGGGGCAGGTGCAGGTGCTGTCCAGCCCGCGGGTGGCCGCCCTCAACAACCAGAAGGCGGTGCTCAAGGTGGGCACCGACGACTTCTATGTGACCGGCATCACCACCACCACCAACACGGGCGGCGGCGGCACCACCACCTCGCCAACCCTCACCCTGCAGCCCTTCTTTTCCGGCATCTCCCTGGACGTGACGCCGCATATCGACGAGACCGGCCACATCATGCTGCACGTGCGCCCCGCCGTCAGCAGCGTCTCCACCGTCACCCGCGACATCGACCTGGGCACCCTGGGGACCTACCGACTGCCCCTAGCCGCCAGCAGCGTGTCCGAGACCGATACCATGGTACGCCTGCTGGACGGCCAGATCGCGGCCATCGGCGGCCTCATGCGCGTGGAAAGCCGTGATGCGGAAAGCGGCGTGCCCTTGCTGGCCGACCTGCCCGGGCTGGGTGGTCTGTTCCGCAACAGTCTGAGCGCCCGCCAGAAACGGGAGCTCGTCATCCTGCTCAAACCCACCCTGATCTACGAGCCCCAGGATTGGATCGAAGGCCAGCAGGAAATCCGTGCGCGCTTCGATGCCTACCGCTGACCAAGGGTCGAGCGCAAGCCCCGCCATGCATCTTGGGGTCAGCCAGGCGAAGCGCATACCTGGGGCCGCAGGCCCCGCTCATACTCGTGGCGAGGCAGCCCCGCCTGCCAAGGGCGGGGTGACCCTCAGGGCGAGGATGGGGGCCCACTTCCCCCGGCCCCGCCATCCGGCCGGTGCCACCCGCTTGCGGCGCAGGCTGCCCTGGGCTGGGCTCCTGGCCGCGCTCCTGTTGCTCTTCGGGGACATGGGCCAGGCCGAACCCACAGGGGCCCTGCGTCTGCGTCTGGATGTGACGCCCCCGGCCAGCCCCGCCCCCCTGCCCGCAGCGGGCGCAGCAGCGTCGGCGGCGGGCCCAGCCTCATCCGCCGTGCGAGCCGCGCTCGCCAGGGCGCGGCAGGAGATGGTGCATGGACAGGCGCCCCAGGCCATCCGGCGGATTGCCGAAGTGCTGGATGCGGCGCAAGCTCAGGAGCTCGCCGAGGCCGCGGGACTACTTGTCATCGCCGGCGACAGCCACCGCGCCCTCGAGGCCTACGGGCGTCTGCTCGCCATGGCCAGGCCCATGCCGGATGTCGGCTGGCTGGGCCTGGCCATCGCCCTAGAAGACCAAGGCCATACGCGCGCAGCCTACGCTGCCTATCAACGCGCCGCCCAGGCTCTCGGTGAGGCGCCGCTGCGCGCCTTCATCGCGGCGCGGCTGCAACGGCTCGCCACAGAGGCCCTCGATAACGGAGTGCAAGACAGGGCAGCACCCGGGTTACAATAGCGCAAACACACGCACATCCCCCATCCATAAACCCCCTCGTTTCATGAAACTGCTGGTCATCGGCTCCGGCGGGCGGGAGCATGCCCTGGCCTGGCGGCTGGCACAAAGCCCGCGCGTGCAAAAGGTCTATGTCGCCCCCGGCAATGCCGGCACGGCCCGGGAAGCGGGGCTCGCCAACCTGCCGGCCACCGAGTTCGACACCCTCATCGCCTTCTGCCGGCGCGAGGACATCGCCTTCACCGTGGTGGGGCCCGAGGCCCCCCTGGCCGCCGGGATCGTGGACGCCTTCCGCGCCGCCGGCCTCAAGATCTGCGGCCCCAGCCAGGCCGCCGCCCGCTTGGAGAGTTCCAAGGAATTCGCCAAGGCCTTCATGATCCGGCATGGCATCCCCACCGCCGCCTATGCCAGCTTCACCGATGCAGGGGCAGCCCACGCCTATATCCGTGAGCAGGGCGCCCCCATCGTCGTCAAGGCGGATGGGCTGGCGGCCGGCAAGGGGGTAGTGGTGGCCCAGACCCAGGAGGAGGCCCATGCCGCCGTGGAGGCCATGCTCGCCGGCAACCGCCTGGGGGAGGCCGGCCACCGGGTGGTGATCGAGGAATACCTCGCCGGCGAGGAGGCCAGTTTCATGGTCCTGGTGGACGGGGAGCACGTGCTGCCGCTGGCCACCAGCCAGGACCACAAACGCCTGCTGGATGGCGACCAGGGCCCCAACACCGGCGGCATGGGGGCCTATTCCCCCGCGCCGGTGGTCACCCCGGAGCTGCACGCCCGCATCCTGCGCGAGATCATCCGCCCGACGGTAGCGGGCATGAAGCAGGAAGGCACCCCCTATACCGGCTTCCTCTACGCCGGCCTCATGATCGGCGAGGACGGCGTGCCGCGCGTGCTGGAGTTCAACTGCCGCATGGGCGACCCGGAGACCCAGCCCATCCTGATGCGCCTCAAGAACGATTTCTCGCTGCTCATCGAGGCCGCCCTGGAGGGACGCCTGGACCAGGTGGAGGCGGAATGGGACCGCCGCTACGCCCTGGGGGTGGTGCTGGCCGCCGCGGGCTACCCGGATGCCCCGCGTAGGGGAGACGTCATCACGGGCCTGCCCGAGATGGAGCAGGAGGACGTGCATGTCTTTCACGCCGGCACGGCCCTCGAGGGCGGGCAGGTGGTCACGGCCGGCGGGCGCGTGCTGTGCGTGACCGCCCTGGGAGACACCCTCAAGATGGCCCAGGCCCGCGCCTACGAGGTGGCCGAGGCCATCCGTTTCCCCGGCCGGCAGATGCGCCGGGACATCGGCTGGCGGGCCCTGCAGCGCAAAGGTGGCAACCGCCGCGGCTGATCCCGGGACCGAGGCGCTTGTCCCGCCACCGGGACCCTACCTTGCCCCCTGGTGGCTGCCGGGCGGCCACCTGCAGACCTTGTGGGCTTACTTCCGGCCCGCACCGCAACTGCCCCTGCGCTGGGAGCGCTGGGAGCGGGCGGACGGCGACTTCAATGACCTCGCCTGGCTGGACGGCCCGCGCCACGCCCCCCTGGTGGTGCTGTTCCATGGGCTGGAGGGCAGTGCCCACAGCCACTACGCCCGGCACCTCCTGTGGGCACTGAAGGCGCGCGGCTGGCGCGGCGTGGTGGCCCACTTCCGGGGCTGTTCCGGCGCGCCCAATCGCCTGCCGCGCGCCTACCACGCCGGCGACTCGGTCGAGATCGCCGCCTTCCTGGCCCATCTCAAACCCCAGGCCCACCCCGCCCCCTTGTACGCCGTGGGCGTCTCCCTGGGGGGCAATGCCTTGCTCAAGTGGCTGGGGGAGATGGGCCTCAAGGCCGCGGCCTGGGTGGAGCGCGCCGCGGCGGTATCGACCCCCATGGACATGCCCGCCGCCGCCCGCGCTCTAGACCGGGGCCTAAACCGCCTCTACACCTGGCATTTCCTCAGCAGCCTCAAGGCCAAGATGCGGACGAAGCACGCGGGGCAGCTGGACCTCAAAGGCCTCTGGAGCATGCGTGCCTTCGACCAACGGGTGACCGCCCCCCTGCACGGATTTGCCAGTGCCGAGGACTACTGGCGTCTGAGCGCGGCGCGCCCCTGGCTCAGGCATATCGCCGTGCCCACCCTGATCCTCAACGCTCGCAACGACCCGATGGTGCCGGCGGCGTCCCTGCCCGGCCCGGAGGAGGTCTCCCCCCAGGTGACCCTGGAGTATCCAGAGGCCGGGGGGCATGCGGGCTTCGTGAGCGGCCCCTTCCCCGGCCGCATGGACTGGCTGCCGCGGCGGCTGCTGGAATTTTTTGGGGAGTGGGGAGTAGGAAGTGGGGAGTGGGGGTGAGGGTAGGACGTCCGTGTGGGTTGGGATGAGTCGCTGCCTGCCTGACCGCCCGGCAAAAGGACCGGGCTTCAGAAGCGCACGTTGAGGCCGGCGTAGAGGCTGCGCCCCGGGCCAGGGACAGGGGTGCCCCATTGCGGCTGGTTCGGCGCCGGCGGGATGGTCATGGTGGTGCCCTGGCCTACGTAGGCGCCGCCCAGGGGCGGGTAGTAGAGGCGGTCGAAGAGGTTTTCCACGCCGAAGTCAAGACGCACCCGCGCCCATTCGTAGCTCCCGCGCAGGTGCACGAGGCCGTAGGCACCGGTGTGCATTTCGTTGCGCACGCTCGAGCGCTTGTCTTTGCCGGCGACATATTCCGTCTCGATGCGCCCGCTCCAGGGGCCATTGCGCTGGGTGAGGCTCAGCTTGGCGGTGAGGGGCTTGATGTTGTAGAGGTCGTCCCGGGTGTCCAGGTTTTTGCCGCGGGTGTAGCTGAGGCTGCCCTCCAGACCCAGGCGGCCCCAACCCTGCGGCGCGCTGAGGCGTAAGTGTGCGCCCACATCCAGCCCATAGAGCTCAGCATCGAAGTTGGCGTAGCGCAGCACGCGGAAGGTGTTGGGATTGGCGCAGTTGCTCAGGCACACCGCGTCGATGAAATCCTCCACCCGGCTGTAGTAAGGGCTCACCCGCAGGCCCCAGGCCTCTTCGGGGCCGGACCATTCTCCGGCCAGGCTCAAGGTGTAGGCCACCTCGGGCTTGAGGTTCACGTCCCCGACATAGCCATTGCCGTCGCCCACGAAGTTGTTCATGAGGGCGGCCATCTGCCAGGTGGACCAGGTATAGCGCTCGTAGAGGCCGGGCGAGCGGGTCTTGCGCGCCAGACCCAGCTCATAGCGCTGCCCGGCCGCCGGCGTGATGCGGGCCAGCCAGGCCAGGTCCCAGTTTTGGTCGGTCTTGGAGCGGTGGCTGGCGTTGAAGGCTGTGCTCTCGGCGATCTGGTTGCCCACATCCGTGCCCGGCATGGGGGGCGTGGCGATGTTGGTCTTGTAACCCTGTACCGGGCCGGCATCCATCTTCACCGTCTCGTGGCGCAGGCCCAGGATGTGGGTCCAGGCCCCGCGCCGGCCCTCCCATTCGCCGAACAGGGCATAGCGGTCGCGCTCACCGTCGCGGATGTTCCAGAAGGTGCCCGGCCACATCATGGCACCGGAGGGCGTCCACCAGTCGGCGAGCCGCTGGGCGCGCCACTCCGCCCCCAGGCGCAGCCGATCCTTGTCCGTAAGCGGGCGCTCACCCACGAGGCTCAGGCCGGTGGTGCGGCCCTCCGTGTACATGGGCATGCCGGCGGCACACGTGGGGCCGATGGGTGAGCAGGGCGTGGCGCTCGTTGCCGTGGGGCCGCCCGAGGCCGAGCCATACCAGTAGCGCTTGTCCGGGCCGAAGTCCATCTCGTGCTCGATCTCTTCATGGTAGAGCCGGGCGGTCAGCCTGCCCCAGCCATAGCGGCTGGTCAGCGCGAGGGCGAGCTTGTCGCTCACGTTGTCCGTCATGTCCATGCGCTGGTTGGGGTAGCCCTGGAAGGGGATCTGCTGGCGCAGGTAGCTGGCCTCCACCAGGTGGTCCTCGTTGCGCCAGGCGAGATCCAGGGCGTGGTTGGCGGCCTCATAGGCGCTCGCGCCCACCTCGTCCCGCGCCAGGGTGTGCCCGGCCCGCCCGGTGAAGTCATAGGCCTTGAAGTTGGCCCCGGCCTTGTAGTTGTCCGAGCGGGCATAGGCGCCCCGGTAGGCCGCCGCCACCCGTTCCCCGCCCAGATTCGCACGCAGGTTCACCCCGGTGCCATTGCCGTTGCTGCGTAAGTAAGCGCCCACCTCCGCGCCGACGATGCGTTCCGTCCCGGCCGGGGCGAAGGACGGGGGAGCGGATCGGACCAGGATGCTGCCGCCGATGGCATCGCCGCCCAGGCTCACCGGGCTCACCCCCGTATAGACCTGAATGTCCCCCACCTGGGTCGGGTCGATGTAGGACAGGGCCGGGTTCATGTGGTTGGGGCAGGCGGCCAGTAGGTCCATGCCGTCCACCTGGATGCGCAGGCGCTCGTCCGCCAGGCCGCGCATTACCGGCAGACTGGATACGCCGCCGGCGCCGTAGGCATCCACGCCGGGCAGTTGCTTGAGCAGGCTGGCGGTGTCGCTGCTGGCGGCCCGGCGGCTGCGCAAGTCCTCGCCGAGGATGGCGCGGGCGAACAGGGCGCGGGTGTCCAGGCGCGGCGCAGTCACCCGCACTTCGCCCAAAATCGTGGACTGGGCAGCAGCGCCGGGGCCTCCGACGAGGAGCAGCACGGTAACGGCAAGGGGGCGAAGACGCATGACGAGACCTCTAAAAAAACAGGCCCCTGAGGGCCTGCAAGGACCGTATGGACGTCCTGCATCCTATAAAAGCACCGCCGGTCTGCACATGCGACATATCGTCGCAGTGCGGCTCGACTCCGCGCCGGGCCCTAAGGCACCCCCTTTGTCCCGCGTCCGCCTGTAGAATTGGCTATCCCACCATCGGATTTCACGATGCATCCCCAACAAGTCAAGGAATTCCTGCTCGAGCTCCAGGAGCTGATCGTCGAACGCCTGGAGCAGGTGGACGGCAAACCCTTCCGCAAGGACGAATGGCAGCGGCCGGAGGGCGGCGGCGGTATCACCCGCTTGATCGAGGATGGCAACCTGCTGGAGCGGGGCGGTGTGAACTTCTCCCATGTCCGGGGCGAGCGGCTGCCCCCTTCGGCCACCGCCCACCGGCCCGAGCTGGCCGGCCGTCCTTGGGAGGCCATGGGGGTGTCCCTGGTGCTGCACCCGCGCAACCCCTATGCGCCCACCGTGCACATGAACGTGCGCTTCTTCTGCGCCTATGCTGCGGTGGGCGGCACCGGCGAGCCCGTTTGGTGGTTCGGCGGCGGCATGGATCTCACCCCCTACTACGGCTTCGAGGAGGATGCCCGCCACTTCCACGCCACCTGCCGCAAGGCCCTGGATCCCTTCGGCCCGGACTACTACCCCCGCTTCAAGAAGTGGTGTGACGAGTATTTCTTCCTCAAGCACCGCAACGAGCCCCGCGGCGTGGGCGGCATCTTCTACGACGATTTCAACGAGGGCGGCTTCACCCATGCCTTCAACCTCACCGAGAGCGTGGGCGACCACTTCCTGCCGGCCTACGTGCCCATCCTGGAACGTCGGGCGGACCTTCCCTACGGTGAGCGGGAGCGGGACTTCCAGGCCTACCGGCGCGGCCGTTACGTGGAGTTCAACCTGGTCTGGGACCGGGGCACCCTGTTCGGGCTGCAGTCGGGCGGTCGCACCGAGTCCATCCTCATGTCCCTGCCGCCCATCGTGAAGTGGCGCTATGACTGGCACCCCGCGCCGGGCACAGCCGAGGAGCGGCTCTACACGGAATTCCTCAAGCCCCGCGACTGGCTCGCCTGAGATCGCATGCAAGGGGGTGCGCTGTTTCGCCGGCCGGCCCGGCGCTGGCTGTGGCCGCTTGGCATCCTGCTTCTCCTGGCGGCCGCCGTCATTGCCGCCTACGAGCTCGTGGCCTCGCCCCTGCAGGCCCAGTTCTTGGCCCATTACGGGGAGCGACTCAAGTTCTGGCTGGAGGACGGCGCGAGCCGCAGCATCCGTTTTCCCAAGACCGGGCCTCACGACATCCGCCTGGGCTATGTGGGTCTGCCCAAGTTCATTCAGCGGCTCGAGCAGGCGGGTTTCGCCGTCACGCGCCAGGCCCGCATCTCCCCCGAGATGGCGCACCTGGATGATCTGGGCCTGTTCCTGCCCTATCACGAAAAGACGGTGGCTGGCCTCGAGGTGCGCGATTGCCAAGACCGCTCCCTCTACAGCGTACGCTTCCCCCGCCAGTCCTACCCGGACTTCGACGCCATCCCGCCCCTGATCGCCAACACCCTGCTCTATATCGAGAACCGGGAGCTACTCGACCCCAACCATCCCCAGCGCAACCCTGCCGTGGAATGGGACCGGCTGGCCCATGCGGTGCTGGTCAAGGCCATGCAGTGGATCGACCCAAACCGCAACGTGCCCGGCGGCTCCACGCTCGCCACCCAGCTCGAGAAATACCGTCACTCCCCGGACGGGCTCACCCTCACAGCGGGGGACAAGCTGCGCCAGATGGCCTCGGCCAGCCTGCGCGCCTATCTGGACGGCCCCGACACGCGGGTCACCCGTCGGCGCATCGTGCTGGACTATCTCAACAGCGTCCCCCTGGCCGCTGCCCCAGGCTTCGGTGAGGTACACGGCCTGGCGGAGGGTCTCAAGGCCTGGTTCGGCCTGGACTTCGACGCGGTCAACCGGCTGCTGCGCAAACCGGCCCCCACCCCTGAGGTGGCCCGCGCCTACCGGCACGTACTGGCCCTGCTGGTGGCCCAGCGCAAGCCTTCCTGGTACCTGCTCCAGGGCCGCGCGCACCTGGAGCGTCAGGTGGACAGCCATCTGCGCCTTTTGACCGAGGCCGGCATCCTGAACCCTGCCCTGGGCGACCTGGCCCTCAAGGAGCGCATCCGTTTCGCCGACGGCCGCGAGAGGCCCGTCAATGGCCAAGGGGGGAGTTTTATCGAGACCAAGGCGGCCAACGCCATCCGGGTGGAGCTCGCGCAAAGGCTGGGGCTGCCCGGACTGTACGACCTGGACCGGCTGGACCTCGAGGTAGAGACCACCCTGCACCTGCCCACCCAGCGGGCCATCACCGATTTCTTAAGCCGCCTCGACGATCCGGTGCTGGTGGAGGCGGCGGGGCTCTTCGGCCCCTATCTGCTCTCCCCCGACAACGATCTGAGCAAACCCATCTACAGCTTCACCCTCTACCAGCTCACCGAGCGCGGCGCGCTGCTGCGGGTGCAGGCGGACAACCTCAACCAGCCCTTCGACATCAACCGGGGGGCCAAGCTGGACATGGGTTCCTCGGCCAAGCTGCGCACCCTCCTCACCTATCTGGGCATCATCGCCGAGCTGTACGGACAGTACGCCGGGCTCTCCCCCCGGGAGCTCGCCGCCGTCAAGCCCGCCGACAAGGACGTGCTCACCCAATGGGTGGTGCACTACCTGCGCACCGCCCAGGACAAGTCCCTGGAGGCCACCCTGGAGGCGGCCATGGCCCGCCGGTACTCGGCCAGCCCGACCGAGGCCTTCTTCACCGGCGGCGGTGTGCACCGCTTCTCCAATTTCAAACGGGAGGACGACGACAAGGTCATGGACTTGTGGGAGGCCACCCGTCACTCAGTGAACCTCCCCTTCATCCGCCTCATGCGCGATATGGTGCGGCACTTCATGTACCGCGCCCCCAGCACCGCGGCCCGGATCCTGGCCGATGCCCAGGACCCGCGGCGCCAGAGCTACCTGCTCAGGTTCGCCGACCACGAGGGGCGCGCCTTCCTGGCCCGCTTCTACCGCAAGTACAAGGGCCTGCCCCCGGAGGAGGCGGTGGCCAACCTCATCAACCACCTCGCCGCTCACCCCCGCCGGCTGGCGGCGGTATATCGCTACCTGGAACCCCAGGCCGACCTGGCCGCCTTCACCGCCTTCATGCGCAGCCGGCTCGCCAATCCGGCCGCCTTCGACGACCAGGACTACGCCGCCCTCTACGAGACCTATGGGCCGGAGCGCTTCAACCTCTCCGACCGAGGCTACATCACCCAGATCCACCCCCTGGAGCTGTGGCTGGTGGCCTATCTGCGCAGCCATCCCCAGGCGGACTGGAACGAGATCGTGCAGGCCTCCGCCAGACAACGGGTAGAGGTGTACGACTGGTTGTTCAAGACCGGCCGCAAGAACGCCCAGGACATCCGCATCCTGTCGCTGCTGGAGATCGAGGCCTTCCAGGAGGTCCACCGCCGCTGGCAACGGCTCGGCTACCCCTTTTCCAGTCTGGTGCCCTCCTATGCCACCGCCATCGGCTCCTCCGCCGATCGGCCGGCTGCCCTGGCCGAGATGATGGGGGTGATCCTCAACGACGGCGCCCGCCTGCCCAGCGTCTCCATCACCCGCCTGGAATTCGCCGCCGGCACCCCCTACCATACGGTGCTGGAACGCACCAGATCCCAGCCGGAGCAGGTCTACCCGCCAGAGGTGGCGCGGGTGGTGCGCAAGGCCCTGGTCAATGTGGTGCAGGAAGGCACCGCCCGGCGGCTGCGCGACGCCTTCCCCCTGCCGGAGGGCGGCCACCTGACCCTAGGCGGCAAGACCGGCACCGGCGACCATCGCTATGAGACCTATGGCCCGGACGGGCGGGTGCTGGAATCCAAGGTCATGAACCGCACCGCCACCTTCGCCTTTTTCCTGGGCAAGGACTTCTTCGGCGTCATGACCGTGTTCGTGCCCGGCGAGGCGGCCGCCGACTTCAAATTCACGAGCGCCCTGCCGGTGCAGATACTCAAGGCCATGGAACCGGCCCTGCGCCCCCTGGTGATCGCCGAGGCCCCGCCCGAACCCACTTGGGAGGAGCAGCTGCGGGCCTTCGAGGCCGAGGTCCCCGAGCCCATGGGGGCAAGACCCAAGGTCTCGGCCCTGGACGAACCTCCCACCCCGCAGGAGACCCCCCCGGCGGCCACACCCCCCCAACCTGCCCCGCCGGCGGCCGCCAAGCCCGCCCCGGCCAAGGCAATAGGCGGCGCCGGCAAGCCCGAGACGGGCACGCCGCGCCCTCCCGCTCCACCTGCCGAAGCGTCACCAGCGCAGCTACTCATGCCCGCCCCCCTCCAAGAGCTCGCGCCCCTCCCGCTCCAGGAGCCCGTCACCGAGATGGAACCGGCCCCCAAGCCGAAACGCAGCCCCAGCCCTTGGGACGAACCCGATCCCTTCGGCTACTGACGTGCAGCGACCCCGGTTCGCGGTACAATGCCAACCCCATGGTTGCAATACAATCAAGCACATATAGGGAAACGCTGAATAAATTGCTGCGCGGGTGCATCGCTGCATTGCGCGGTGCTCGCTCCCTCGCCTATCTCCTTGAGATGTGTGCCGCTGCGCGGCATCCCTCGCTTCGCTCGGGACCGCCACTCCGTGGCGTCCTGCGCTGGCGCTTGTCTCGGTCGCTGCGCTCCGTGCGCCTTGCGCTGTATCCCGCTCGCGGCTTTCTTCAGCGTTTCCATAGCGAAGCAAGCACATGCAGCTCATCGCGTGCGGCGTGAACCACCACACCGCCCCCGTGGCCATCCGGGAGCGGTTGGCCTTTCCGGAGGAGGTCCTGCCCAAGGCGCTCACGGACCTGACCGGCCGCGCCGTGGCGCGGGAGGCGGCCATCTTATCCACCTGCAACCGCACCGAGGTGTACTGCGGCGAGGCCGAGCCCGAGGCCGTCATCGACTGGATGAGCCGCTTCCACAGGCTGGAGCCGCGTGAGGTCAAGCCCTATCTCTATCTCCTGCCCGGTGACCAGGCGGTAAAGCACGCCTTCCGGGTCGCCTCGGGCCTCGATTCCATGGTGCTGGGGGAGACCCAGATCCTGGGACAGATGAAGCAGGCCGCCGAAAAGGCCCGCGCCGCCGGCACCCTGGGGCTGCTGCTCAACAAGCTCTTCCAGCGCACCTTCGCCGTGGCCAAGGAGGTACGCACCGCCACCGAGATCGGCGCCAACACCGTCTCCATGGCCGCGGCGGCGGTGACCCTGGCCGCGCGCATCTTCCCCGACCTCAGTGAACAGGCCGTGCTGTTCGTGGGCGCCGGCGAGATGATCGAGCTGGTGGCCACCCATTTCGCGGCGCGCCGACCCCGACGCCTCATGGTGGTCAACCGCACCGAGGAGCGGGCGCGGGAGCTCGCCCGCCGCTTCGGCGGCGAGGCCGCGGCCCTAACCAGCCTGCCCGAGCTGCTGCCGGACTTCGACATCCTGGTCACCTCCACCGCCAGCCCCCTGCCCATCATCGGCCTGGGCATGGTGGAACGGGCCGTGAAGCTACGCAAACACCGCCCCATCTTCATGGTGGACCTGGCCGTACCCCGGGACATCGAACCCGAGGCAGGGGAGCTGCCGGATGTCTTCCTCTACACCGTGGACGACCTGGGTGAGGTGGTGCGCCACGGCCAGGACGCCCGCCAGGCCCAGGTGCAGCAGGCCGAGGCCATCATCAGCGCCAGCGTGCACGAATTCATGCACTGGCTGGACAGCCGCCGGGCCGTGCCAACCCTGCGGGCGCTCCGCGACCGCGCCGAGCGCATGCGCCGCCACGAGCTGGACAAGGCTCACAGGATGCTGGCACGCGGCGACGACCCCGCCCAGGTGCTGGAGGCCATGAGCCGCGCCCTGATGAACAAATACCTGCACGACCCCAGCCACGCCCTCAACCAGGCGAGCAGCGAGGAGCGGGACGAGCTCACCCGTCTGATCCAGCGGCTCTACAACCTGCACACCGACTAGCCTGCAGCCGGCCGCTGCATGCGGACCACGCCCCGGCCCCCCTCCATCCCGCGCCATGAAGCCCAGCCTGATCGCCAGACTCGACCAACTCGCCAACCGCCTGGAGGAGCTCGACCGCCGGCTCGCCGACCCCCGGGTCATCCAGGACCTAGGGGCCTACCGCCAGCTCAGCCGGGAGCATGGGGAACTCACCCAGCTGGTGGAACGCTACCGCGCCTGGCGGCAGGCGGGTGAGGACCTGAGCGCCGCCGAGGCCCTGCTGGAAGACCCCGAGATGCGGGAGCTAGCCGTCGAGGAACGGGCGTTGGCCCTCGCGCGGCAGCAGCGCCTGGAGGGCGAACTCCTGCGTCTCATGCTGCCGCGCGACCCCAACGACGAGCGCAACCTCTTCCTGGAGATCCGTGCCGGTACGGGCGGCAACGAGGCCGCCCTATTCGCCGGGGACCTGCTGCGCATGTACACCCGCTACGCCGAGCGGCGGGGCTGGCGGGTGGAGATCCTCTCGGCAAACCCCGGCGAGGTGGGCGGCTACAAGGAGGTGATCTGCCGCATCAGCGGCCCCGGGGCCTATTCCCGCCTCAAGTACGAATCCGGCGGCCACCGGGTGCAGCGGGTGCCCGCGACCGAATCCCAGGGGCGCATCCACACCTCCGCCTGCACCGTGGCGGTGATGCCCGAGGCAGACGAGGTGGGCGAGGTCGTCCTCGACCCGGCGGAACTCAAGATCGACACCTTCCGCGCCAGCGGTGCCGGCGGCCAGCACGTCAACCGCACCGACAGCGCCGTGCGGGTGACCCACCTGCCTACCGGCCTTGTCGTGGAATGCCAGGACGACCGCTCCCAGCACCGCAACAAGGCCACGGCACTGGCCATCCTGGCCGCACGCCTCAAAGACCTGCGCGAACGCGAGGCCCGCGCGCGCGAGGCCAGCACCCGCCGGAGCCTGGTGGGCAGCGGCGACCGCTCCGACCGCATCCGCACCTACAACTTCCCCCAGGGCCGCGTGACCGACCACCGCATCAACCTCACCCTCTACCGCCTCGAGGCCGTGCTGGACGGCGATCTGGACGAGATCCTGGATGCCCTCACCGCCGAGGACCAGGCCGAACAGCTCGCCGCCCTGGCGGGGGAGGGGTGATGGGGAATGGGGGATGGGTGTTGGGGGATCGGGAATGGGGAGTGGGAAGTGGGAAGTGGGAAGTGGGAAGTGGGGAGTAGGGAGTGGGTATTGCGTTGCAAGCATCTGGGATGAGGCCTGAAGTGGAAACGGCGTATGGGGCTCGGCTTACCCCCTCCCCCTCGAGGGGGAAGGGTCGGGGTGGGGGTGAGGCGGTCGTATCCGTTCGCCTGGACGCCTGGCTCACCTCGGCCAGCCTCCGCCTTGCCGCCACGCTGGACCTGCCGCGCGAGGAGGCCCGCCTTGAGGCCCGGGTCCTCGCCGCCCACGCCCTCGGCGTGAATCGTGCCTGGCTGGTGACCCACGGCCACGACCTCCTCACACCCGCCCAGGCCGAGGCCGTCGAGGCCTGCATCGGCCGGCGCCTGACCGGCGAGCCGGTGGCCTACATCCTGGGGCGGCGGGAGTTTTACGGGCTGGAATTCAGCGTCACCCCCGACGTGCTCATCCCCCGACCGGAGACCGAGACCCTGGTCGAGGCGGCCCTGGAGCGGCTCCCGGCTATGGCCCCCTGCCAGGTGCTGGACCTGGGCACGGGCAGCGGCGTGATCGCACTCACCCTGGCCGTGCACCGACCGCAGGCAAGAGTCGTGGCTGTGGACCGCAGCGGCCCCGCCCTGGAGGTGGCAAGGCGCAACGCTCGGACCTTGGGGCTGGAGCGGGTGCATTTCGTCCAGGCCGACTGGTACCCGGATGGCAGTGTAAAAAATTTCGACATGATCGTTTCCAACCCCCCCTATGTGGCCGATGCGGACCCGCATCTGGCCCGGGGTGACCTGCGTTTCGAGCCCCGGGGCGCCCTGGCGGCCGGGCCGGACGGCCTGGATGCCATCCGCGCCATCGTGGCCGGGGCGCCCGCACATCTGCGACCCGGCGGCTGGCTGCTGCTTGAGCACGGCTACGACCAGGCGCCGGCCTGCCATGCCCTGATGCGGGATGCCGGCCTGCGATCCCTGTTCATGCTGGAGGATCTGGGCGGCAGGCCGCGGGTCACCGGCGGGTGTCTCCCCGCCGCCGCGGAGGGCGGCGACCCATGAGTGACGGGCCGGCCTACCGCACCCCGCCCGGCGTGGAATTCCAGCGCTGGCGCGAAGGCGGGCCCGACGGCACGGGGGAATGGGTGGTCTATCACTCAGGCACCGGCGAGACCCTGCGCCTCACGGAGGCGGCGGTGCTGATCCTGGACGCCCTGATCCAGCAGGGCCCCGCCAGCCCCGCCGCCCTGGCCGGCGTCCTCGCGCGCGCCCTGGAGGAAGAGGCGCCCGCCCAGGAGCTCGAACGGGTCTTGCACGAACTCCTCGCCGCGCTGAAGCGCCACGAGTGCATCGAGCCGCTGCCATGCGACTAGGGGAACTCGCCCCGGCCGAGGTGACACGACGGCTCCGCGCGGGCCTGCCCCTGGCCACCGGCCCCTTCGTCTTCCGCGTCGCCAGCCGGCTGCCCGCCGTGGCGGCCAACCTGCACCGGCTCTATGCCGACTTTCCCCTGGCCGAGGGCCCCTTCGCAGACTTTTACGTGCGGGTGGACCGGGTGGTGGGCCTGCGCCGCTTCCTCAAGCCCCAGGTCCAATTCTGGCTGGACCGCCTGCAGCCCTTTAAACCCCTGCCTGCCGACCAGGCCTACGCCATGCTGGAGTGGGGCATGAACTGGTGCATCGCCAGCCACGCCCATCAGTACCTGCTGCTGCACGCCGCCGTGCTGGAACGGGGCGGCCGGGCGCTCATCCTGCCCGGTGAACCGGGCGCCGGCAAGAGCACGCTGACCGCCGCCCTCATGCTGGACGGCTGGCGCCTGCTCTCCGACGAGCTCACCCTCCTGGACCGGGAGTGCAGGCTCTGGGGCCTGGCCCGGCCCGTGAGCCTGAAGAACGCCTCCATCGGGGTCATCCGCGCCCATGCCCCCCAGGCCGTGTTCGGCGACGTGGCACAGGACACCCACAAGGGCACGGTCTCCCACCTTAAACCCAGCGCCGACAGCGTCGCCCGTCTCGCGGAGCCCGCCCGTCCGGCCTGGATCGTCTTCCCCCGCTGGCAGGCCCAGGCCCCCGCGCGCCTCACCCCCCACCCCAAGGCGGCCGCCTTCCTGCACCTGGCGAGCCACGCCTTCAACTACAGCCTGCTGGGGGCGCTGGGCTTCCGCCTCACCGCCGACCTCATGGACGCCTGCCAGTGCTGGGACTTCGAGTACGGCAGCCTGCCCGAGGCATTGCACACCTTCCGGGAGCTGCCCGCGACATGAACCGTCGCTGCGCCGCACTCCTCACGGTCCTGCGCGAGCCCGCCCGCATGGCGGCGCTGGAACTCACCGCCTGGGACCGGCTGCTGCCCCAAGCCCGGGCGGCCGGCCTGCTGGCCCGCCTGGCGGTGCTGGCGGACGACCTGGGCATCACCGACCGCCTGCCGCCTCCGGTGCGTCCGCACCTCACCGCCGCCCGCACCCTGGCCGAACGCCAGCGCCTGGCCGTAGCCTGGGAGGCGCGCAAGCTGGACGAGGCCCTGGCCCCCACAGGCATGCCCGTGCTGCTGCTCAAGGGTGCGGCCTATGTGCTGGGGGAACTGCCGCCGGCGCGGGGGCGGCTCTTTGCCGACATCGACATCCTGGTGCCCAAGGCCGGCCTCGGCCACGCGGAGGCCCAGCTGCTGCTGCATGGCTGGCACGCCTCGGGCCTGAGCGCTTACGACCAACGCTACTACCGAAAGTGGATGCACGAGCTGCCACCCATGACCCACATCCGCCGGGGCAGCCATCTGGACGTGCATCACAACCTGCTGCCCGAGACGGCCCGCCGCAAGACCCGCCCCGAGCGGGTGCTGCGGGACGCCCAACGGCTGGACGGCTACCGCTGTCTGATGGTCCCCCGCCTGGAAGATCTGGTACTGCACTCCGCCACCCACCTCTTCCACGAGGGGGAGTGGGAACACGGCCTCAGGGACCTCACCGACCTGGACGCCCTGCTGCGCCTGGGCATGCGGCGCGAGGGCTGGTGGCCCGGGCTGCTGGCGCGGGCCCGGCAGCTCAACCTCACCTACCCCCTCGCCCTGGCCCTGCGCTACGCCAGCCGGCTGCTGGCTACCCCGGTGCCGCAGGATGTGCTGGCCGAGTCCGCCCGCCCTTACAGTCGTCTCGTCTGGCCCCTGCGCGACGCCCTGTTCCTGCGCGGCTTCGCCACCGCCCATGCCGACTGCGCCCTGCCCGGCACGGCGTTCGCCGCCTTTGTCCTCTATGTGCGCGCCCACTGGCTGCGCATGCCATTGTACTTGCTGCTGCCCCATCTGCTGCACAAGGCCATGCGGCGGCAGTCCCCCCCTCCCCCTTGACGGGCGGCGCTCGAAACTGTCGGATATTTTTACACTTTCGCCCGCGGCCGCCCTGGCGAATTTTGTAACTCTCTGATCGAATTGTATATCTCCGTCAGGGCACGAAAATTGCTTCTAGTTCGGCAGAGCGTCTGATAGGTGTGACATGAACCAGGAACAGGATCCCCACCCCCTTGAACCCACCGTGAACGAGACCCGTCGTCGTCTGGCCAAGGCCGGCCTGGCCGCCCCTGCCGTGATGGGAGTACTGGCCAGCCGGCCGGTGCTGGGGGCCAGCGACTATCGTTGCACGATTTCCGGTCAGATCTCCGGCAACCTCTCCCGGCCTGGGGACGCCATCGACTATCGTTGCACGATTTCCGGTCAGATCTCCGGCAACCTCTCCCGGCCTGGGGACGCCATCGACTGCGGTACCCTCGGCAGATCGCCGGGTTACTGGAAAAACCATACGGGCCTCTGGCCTGGCGTGTCACCCCATGCGTACTTCAACAGCATCTTTGCAGACGCATACTGCTATAAACAAATAAACGACAACACTACCGAACTGGCTTCTTGTAGCAATAGCGAATACTCGCCCAATCCCACCCTACTGCAGGTGCTTCAGGCCACGGGGGGGATGAACGGTATTCCGCACCCGGCGCTGGGCCGGGCGGCAGTGGCCTCCTACCTCAATGCCTTGGCCTTTTCCACCAGCAACCCACCCTATCCGTTGACGCCTGACCGGGTGGTTGCCATGTTCAATGCCGTATACAACGGCGGCACATATGAGGTCGCGCCTGGGGTTGCCTGGAACGCATCGCAGGTGCTTGCCTACTTCGAAAGCCTCTACAACGGTTGACATCGCGCCGCCCATGGTGGCGCGATGCGGCATCATGGGGACGAACCGGTTTTCCCATGGGCAGGCCTGGCAACCTTGCCCATAACCCCCATCCATGAGGATGGAAAGCCATCCTGGTCATTGGGCCATCATGGCTATGGCGGGCTGGATAACCATGCAGGCAGGCAAGGGGGACACGCCAGCTTGGCCGCAGGCCTGCGCCTGATGGTTACTCGTCATCGTCTCAACGCCATTCCTCGCCCCGGGATCCCCGGCACCCGCTGCTGCAGGCCCTGGGGCTCGATGTCCAGGATGCGCTCGTAGCCGGTGGAAGCGGCACCGCCGGCCTGCTCCACGATCAGGGCCATGGGGTTGGCCTCGTACATGAGGCGTAGCTTGCCCGGCTTGGCCGGGTCCTTGGTGTCACGCGGGCACATGAAGATGCCGCCACGGGTGAGGATGCGGTGCACCTCGGCCACCATGCTCGCCACCCAGCGCATGTTGAAGTCCTTGCCGCGCGGGCCCTCCTTGCCGGCCAGGCACTCCTCCACATAGCGCTGCACCGGCGGCTCCCAGAAGCGGCGGTTGGAGGCGTTGATGGCGAACTCGCGGGTGTCCTCGGGGATGGTCATGTTGGGGTGGGTGAGGATGAACTCCGCCACCTCGCGGTCCAGGGTGAAGCCGTTCACGCCGTGCCCCAGGGTCAGCACCAGCATGGTGGAAGAGCCATACAGGGCATAGCCGGCACAGACCTGTTTCACACCCGGCTGCAGGATGTCGCCGAGGCCCGCCGGCCGGTTGGGCACGGGTGCGCGCAGGATGGAGAAGATGCTGCCCACCGAGATGTTGATGTCCACGTTGCTGGAGCCGTCTAGGGGGTCGAACAGCAGCAGGTACTTGCCCAGGGGGTACTTGTCCGGGATGGGATAGGGCTCCTCCATCTCCTCCGAGGCCATGCCCGCCAGGTGGTCGGCCTATTCGTTGGAGCGGATCATGATCTCGTTGGCGATCACGTCCAGCTTCTTCTGCACCTCGCCCTGCACATTCTCGCTGTCCAGAGAGCCCATGAGCCCCACCAGGGCGCCCTTGTTGACGGCGTTGGAGATGGCCTTGCAGGCGGTGACGATGTCGTTGAGCAGGCCGATGAAATCGCCGGTGGCGCCCGGGATGCGATGCTGCTCCTCGATGATGAACTGGGTCAGGGTGGTGCAGGTGTGCATGGCTGCCTCGTGACAGGAAAGTAGATGCAATATTTTATTAGTACATAGAAATATTTTATCTTCCCAGGCCGTTACGGGCTCCGGGCTTGCGCGTCGGCAATTGTTGATTAAAATGCTCGTGTATTTCCCCTCGGAGGACACCATGAGTGCTGAACTGCTGCTCGCCGCCCGTGCCGGCGACACCGAACACGTGCAGGAGCTGATCGCGGCAGGGGCCGATCCCAACTGGGCCGATGACCAGGGGGTGACCCCCCTGATGGCGGCCGCAGAGTTCGGCCACCTGGAGACGGTGCAAACCCTCATCCGGGCCGGGGCGGATGTCAACGCCCGGGATGCCAGGCAGTTCACCGCCCTGTTCAAGGCCGTGCACAATCCGGAGCTCGACTGCGGTTTCGCCCAGGTGGTACAGGCCCTGGTGGACGCTGGGGCGGACGTCAATGCCCGCATCTTCTACGGCATCACCCCCCTCATGCTGGCCGCCGGTGGCGGCGAAGGGGCGGTGTGCGAGGTGCTGCTCAAGGCCGGGGCGGACGTGCACGCCACCAACGACGGCGGCCGCACCGCCCTCATGATGGCCAAGGAGCGGCACTGGGTGGACGTGATCAACCTGCTGCACGAGGCCACTGGCTACGTGCCGGAGACCGAGGGCGCCTGTTCCACCACCGGCCGCAGGGGACCCGGCGAGGCCAATATCGTCAGCTTCGTGAAGCGGCCCCTGCACTGACGCCTCGACCGCCTGCCGGCGGCCGTGTCGGAATTTTTTACACTTGGCGGGCCCCCGCGCCCATCCCCGGCGGCAGGCACGCCGCCCCTCAGTATTCCGCCGGGGGCAGGTGGGCGAATAGGTGATCCTCATCGATCACCACACCAAGCAGGGTGCCGGCCGGGGTGGCCCCCTCCAGCGGCCGCGTCTCCGGCATGCCATAGCGCCCGCCTTCGAGGCGGTATAGGGTGAGCAACCGGTCCAGGGGATGCGTAAGCCACAGCTCGCGCATGCCGCTACGCTCGTAGTGGCGGCGCTTGACGATCTGATCCAGGACGCTCGTGGCGGGCGAGAGGACCTCGACGACGAGATTGGGGGCGCCGCGCACGTGGCGCTCGCGCACCTTGGCCGGCTCGCACACCACCAGCACGTCGGGTTGCACCACCGTGTCCACCGCCGCGTCGGCCTTAGGCAGCAGCACGTCCATGGGGGCGATCAGCACCCTGCATGGTCTCTCAGTGAGCGCCTGCCGGAGCTGGAATGATGTCGCCGACCACCACCTGGTGCCCCACGGAGGGTGGGGGGCCATGGGATGGGCCATGCCGTCGATGAGCGGATAGCGGCCGTCCTCTGGCCTGGTGAGAGATTCGCCGCAGATATGGCGCTCGTGGTCGTGCGGGGTTGGCCCCATCGTCGCCCCCAGGATCAGCGGCGCTCCACCTGGCACACGTCGCGCACGGCGCCATGCGCGGCAGAGGTGGTCATGGCGGCGTACGCCCGCAGCGCCGCCGAGACCGCCCGCTCGCGCGCGCGCGGCTTCCAGGCATCCGGCCCGCGCGCCTCCATGGCCGCACGGCGGCGGGAGAGCTCCGCCTCGGAGACGGCGAGGTGGATGCGCCGGTTGGGGATATCGATCTCGATCATGTCCCCTTCTTCCACCAGGGCGATGCTGCCGCCCTCTGCCGCTTCAGGGGAGACGTGCCCGATGGACAGCCCCGAGGTGCCGCCGGAGAAGCGCCCGTCGGTGATCAGGGCGCAGACCTTGCCCAGGCCCTTGGATTTGAGATAGCTGGTGGGATAGAGCATCTCCTGCATACCCGGGCCGCCGCGGGGGCCCTCGTAGCGGATGACCACCACGTCGCCGGGCCGGATGCGATCCCCCAGGATGGCCTCCACGGCCGCCTCCTGGCTTTCGAAGATGCGCGCCGGCCCCCGGAAGCGCAGGATGCCCTCGTCCACGCCGGCCGTCTTGACAATGCAGCCGTCCTCGGCCAGGTTGCCGTAGAGCACAGCGAGCCCCCCGTCGCGGGAATAGGCATGCTCCAGGTCGCGGATGCAGCCCGTGGCCCGGTCCTCGTCCAGGCTGGCGTAGCGGCTGTTCTGGCTGAAGGCCTCTTGGGTGGGGATACCACCCGGCGCCGCCCGATAGAACTCGCGCACCCGCTCGGACACGGGGCGCTTGATGTCCCACTCGTCCAAAGCTGCGCCCAGCGAGGGGCTGTGCACGGTGGGCACGTCCCGGTGGATGAGGCCGGCGCGGTCCAGCTCGCCCAGGATGCCCATCACGCCGCCGGCCCGGTGCACGTCCTCCATGTGGTAGCGCTGGGTGGCGGGCGCCACCTTGCAAAGATTGGGCACCTTGCGGGAGAGCCGGTCGATGTCGGCCATGGTGAAGGGCACCTCCGCCTCGCGCGCCGCCGCCAGCAAGTGCAGCACCGTGTTGGTGGAACCGCCCATGGCGATGTCCAGCGCCATGGCGTTCTCGAAGGCCTTGAAGCTGGCGATGGCGCGTGGCAGCACGCTGGCGTCCTCCTGTTCATACCAGCGCCGCGCCAGCTCGACGATCAACCGCCCGGCGCGCAGGAAGAGCTGCCTGCGGTCCGCGTGGGTGGCCACCAGCGAGCCGTTGCCAGGCAGTGCCAACCCCAGGGCCTCGGTCAGGCAATTCATGGAATTGGCGGTGAACATGCCGGAGCAGGAGCCGCAGGTGGGACAGGCCGAGCGCTCCATCTCCAGCACCTCTGCATCCGAGCGTGTGTCGTCCGCCGCCGCCACCATGGCGTCCACCAGGTCCAGGAAGACCACCTCGCCCTCACGCCGTACCTTACCCGCCTCCATGGGCCCGCCCGAGACGAACACGGTGGGGATGTTGAGGCGCAGGGCGGCCATCAGCATGGCCGGGGTGATCTTGTCGCAGTTGGAGATGCACACCAGGGCATCGGCGCAGTGGGCGTTGACCATGTACTCCACCGAGTCGGCGATGAGCTCCCGGCTGGGCAGGGAATAGAGCATGCCGCCGTGGCCCATAGCGATGCCGTCGTCCACGGCGATGGTGTTGAACTCCTTGGCCACGCCGCCGGCCGCCTCGATCTCGTGCGCCACCAGCTGGCCCAGGTCCTTCAGGTGCACGTGGCCGGGCACGAACTGGGTGAAGGAGTTGGCCACGGCGATGATGGGCTTGTCGAAATCGCAGTCCTTCATGCCGGTGGCCCGCCAGAGGGCGCGTGCGCCGGCCATGTTGCGGCCGTGGGTGGTGGTGCGGGAACGGTACTGGGGCATGGCATACACCTCGACGGACTATAATCATGGGATTCTATCCCACCCGCCCCCTATGCTCATCCATCCCCAGTTCGATCCCGTCGCCCTGCAGATCGGTCCTCTTGCCGTGCGCTGGTACGGCCTTATGTACGTGCTGGCCTTCGCCGCCTTCTACTTCCTGGCGCGGCTGCGCATGCGCCAGCGGCCGCAGATGCGCTGGACCCCGAAGGAGCTGGATGACCTGCTTTTTTGGGGGGTGATCGGCGTGGTGCTGGGCGGCCGTCTGGGCCATGTCCTGTTCTATGAGCCCGGCTATTACCTGGAGCATCCGGCGGAGATCCTCGCCATCTGGAAGGGGGGCATGTCCTTCCACGGCGGCCTCCTGGGCGTGCTGGCAGTGATGCTCTGGCATGCCCACCGGGTCGGCCGCCGTTTCCTGGAGGTAGGGGATTTCGTCGCTCCCCTGGTACCCCTGGGCCTCATGTTTGGGCGCCTGGGCAACTTCATCAACGGCGAGCTTTGGGGCCGCCCCGCCGACCCGGCGCTGCCCTGGGCCATGGTCTTCCCCCAGGTGGACACCATCCCCCGCCACCCCTCCCAGCTCTACCAGGCCGCCCTGGAAGGGCTGCTGCTGTTCGTGCTGTTATGGCTCTACACCCGCAGACCCCGCCCCGTGGGGTCCGCCTCCGGCGCCTTCCTGCTGGGCTATGGCGTGCTGCGCAGCGTGGGTGAGCTGTTTCGCACCCCGGACGAGGGCATCTTCGGCTTCGCCTTGGGCATCAGCATGGGCCAGTGGCTGTCCCTCCCCATGATCCTTGCCGGCCTGTGGCTACTCACCCGTGCCCGCCGGGCCTGACGGTGGCTATGGCCCCAGCGCTGGCCATTCTGGTATGATTGTGTCTGATGTGGGGCCGTAGCTCAGCTGGGAGAGCGCAGCAATCGCACTGCTGAGGTCGGGAGTTCGATCCTCCTCGGCTCCACCAATCTTCCCCCGCGTGCTGCGGCCCATGCCCCACTGGGTCGAGCCGGCTTGCTGAAATCTGCTGCCTCCAATCCGACCGAGGCCGCGGCACCATAGGATATGGTGCCCGGGTCTGCACAGATGTTTGGCTCAAACTCAAGATGAGTTACAAAGCCAACGTACGGGGCGACAAGTGTCGAGCGTGGGTTGCGTGAATTTCACGCGAAAAGACCACCAAGAACCTGTAGCGCCCGCAATTGATTGGACACAGATTTGCAGTTCATGCGGCCTTCCGGATGGCATGATCGAACCATCCTGCAGCAGGGGCGTTGCCTGCCGCACCCGATGGGGCGAAAGCCAAGCGTTCTCCCGCATCAGGCGGCAGACGCGATCCTTGGACACACGCATGTCGTGCAGGATGCGCAGCCGCGCCCACACCTTGCGATGGCCATAGCCGACAAACGGCGAAGCCTGCAGATCGGCACGAATGGCTGCCA
>FWPV01001007.1_pt1 | contig 56954 bp, 50 predicted proteins | sample 2228371 | NCBI WGS metagenome assembly FWPV01 (sample SAMEA103939776, study PRJEB20133) | metagenome
GAGACCGGCGGCCACGCGCTCTTGCACCAGGCGCAGCAGGTGCTCGCGCTGCGCCAGCGTGCGCTGGGCCACGGCCTGCTGGGCCTCGGCCCGCGCCAATTGCAGGTAGGTGCGCACCACCTGGGTGGAGAGCAGCACGCGGGCGGCGTCGGCGTCGGCCTGGGCGGCGCGGGCCTGGCCCAGCGCGGCTTGCAAGGCGGCCTCGTGCTTGCCGAAGAAGTCGATCTCCCACGCGCCATTGAGCTGCAGCGTGGCGGTGTCGCGAATGTCACCGGCCAGGGGCGCGGGGACCATGCCGTTTTCGGTGTAACGCTGGTGCGTGGCGTCGAGCGCGGCGTTCACCTGTGGCCCGGCGCTGGCGTCGGTGAGGTCAGCCTGTGCGCGTGCCTTGGCCACGCGAGCCTGGGCCAGGCGCAGGCTGGGGTTGCCGGCCAGGGCCTGGTCCACCAGCGCGTCCAACTGGGCATCGCCCAGGGCCTGCCACCAGCGGGTGGCCAGCGGGGCGGTGTCGGTGGCACCGGCCGGCAGCAGCGCGGCGGCTTGAAGCGGCTGTTCGCTGGGGGGCGCGATGCCCTGGGGGCTGGCGCAGCCGGCCAGCACGGCCAGCGCCAGGGTGCCGAGCAGAAAAGGTCGGGTCATGGTTGGTCAGGGGCGGCGACGCCCTCGTTCTTGAAGGCGTGCGCGTTGTGCAGCACGCGGTGCAACAGGGCCAGCAAGGCCTCGCGTTCGTGCGGCTGGAAGCCGCGCAGGTAGGCGTTCTGCACGCGGCACAGGGCCTCGGGGATGCGCTGGGCCGTGGCGCGGCCTTCGGGCGTGAGTTCCACGTGCACGATGCGCCGGTCTTGGGCTGAGCGCACGCGCTGCACCAGGCCTTTTTCCGCCAGGCGGTCGAGCATGCGTGTCATGGCGCCGCAGTCCATGCGGCACTCGCGGGCCAGGGCGGTGGCGGTGTTGGCCTGGCCTTGGTCCAGCTTGAAGAGCGGCAGCCACTGGGCATTGGTCAGGGCGAAGGGCTCCAGCTCGCGGTCGATCTGCTCGGCCATTTCCACCAGGATGCTGCGCATCAGGTGGGCGGTGCTTTCTTCGGGCTGGTAGCTGCCAGGGCGGTAGAACGCGTGCGCCACGGTCGGCGCCGGGGGTGGGGAATGCATGGCGGCATATTATTTGCCTGAGCAAATATTGGCAAGGCAAAGGTTGGCGAAACCCTGACAGGCCCAGGGTCGGGGCCCCGCTCAGGTGTCGTCGACGGAGGGCGAGGGGTCGGCCGGCAGGGCCAGGATGTCCAGTGCCTCGCGGTAGAGCTGCAGGCGCTGCTCCACCGACTGGATGCCGGTTTTCAGGATGAGGTGCTGCAGGCGCTGCTCGCGCCCGGGGCCGGGGGTGGCGAAGTCGCGCGCCTCGATCTCGCGGAACAGGCGCAGCGTGTCGTCGTCTTGCGCCATGCGCTGGCGGATTTGTGCGTCCAGCCCGCTGTGGCCGATGGCGGCCTCGGCGCGCAGCCGCACCATGAAGGTGTCGCGCAAGACCGTGGCGGGCAGTTCCGACGCCACCCATTGCCGCAGCTCTTCGCGCCCGGCCGGCAGCACGCGGTACATGCGCTGCATGCCCGGGCCGCTTTCCACTGGCTCGGAGGCCACCCAACCGGCCTCTTCCAGGCGGGCCAGCTCACGGTAGATCTGCTGGTGCGTGGCCTGCCACAGGTAGCCGATGGCGCGGTCGAAGCGGCGCGCCAGCACCGCGCCGGTGGACGGCCGTTCGACAAGGGCGGTGAGGATGGCGTGGGGCAGGGACATGGGCGCGGAAAAGGTGGCCCAGTCTACAAGCTGGCCGCGCCCGGTCAGGCCGGCTGGACCTAGGGGTTGCAACCAGTTGCACATGGGGCCGGCAGGCGCTAGAGTGGACTGCAACTCGTTGCAATTCTTGCGTCAACTGGCTATCGACCCCGCCAAGGGCCGCCCGCGCGGCCCCACTTTTTGCAAAGGCCCCACCATGATCGGTCACACCCGCTACCCCCACCTGTTCGCCCCGCTGGATCTGGGCTTCACCCGCCTGAAGAACCGAGCCCTGATGGGCTCGATGCACACCGGCCTGGAAGAGGCCGAGGGTGGCTTCGAGCGCATGGCCGCTTTCTTCGCCGAGCGCGCACGGGGTGGGGTGGGCATGATCATCACCGGCGGCTTTTCGCCCAACGAAGAGGGCGGCCTGGGCGCCAAGCTCTCCACGCCCGAGGAGGCCGCGCGCCACCGCGTGGTGACCGAGGCGGTGCACGCGGTGGACCCGCAGGTGAAGATCTGCCTGCAGATCCTGCACGCCGGTGGCCTGGCCGACACGGCGGCCTGCGTGGCGCCCTCGCCGGTGAAGTCGCGCATTGGCCGTTTCACGCCCAACGAACTCACCGAAGAGGGCATCGAGAAGCAGATCGCCGACTTCGCGAACTGCGCCGCCATGGCCCAGCAGGCCGGCTACGACGGGGTGGAGATCATCGGCTCGGCCGGCTACCTGATCAGCACCTTTCTGGTGGAGCGCACCAACCGCCGCACCGACCGCTGGGGCGGCCCCTGGGAGAACCGCCTGCGCTTTGCGCAAGAGGTGGTCAAGCGCGTGCGCGCCACGGTGGGCCCGAACTTCATCGTGGTGTTCCGCATTCCGGCCATGGACATGCTCGAGGGCGGCCTGGCCTGGGACGAGGTGGTGTCGCTGGGCAAGGCCGTGGAAGCGGCCGGCGCCAGCATCATCAGCACCCACTTCTGCTGGCACGAGTCGCCCGTGCCCACCATCGCCACCATGGTGCCGCGCGCGGCCTTCGCGTCGGTCACTGGCCGGCTGCGCCGCGAGGTGGGCGTGCCGGTGATCACCAGCAACCGCATCAACATGCCGCAGGTGGCCGAAGACGTGCTCTCGCGCGGCGATGCCGACATCGTCTCCATGGCCCGCCCCATGCTGGCCGACCCCGAGCTGGTGCTCAAGGCCGCGCAAGGCCGCGAGGACGAGATCAACACCTGCATCGCCTGCAACCAGGCCTGCCTGGACCACGCCTTCGACGGCCGCCAGCAGGTCACCTGCCTGGTGAACCCGCGCGCCTGCTTTGAGACAGAGCTGAAGTACCTGCCCACCGCCGCGCCCAAGCGCATCGCCGTGGTGGGCGCCGGCCCTGCCGGCCTGGCCTACGCCACGGTAGCGGCGCAGCGCGGGCACCGCGTCACCCTGTTTGACGCGGCCAGCGAGATCGGCGGCCAGTTCAACCTGGCCAAGCGCGTGCCAGGCAAGGAAGAGTTCCACGAAACCTTGCGCTACTACCGCAAGATGATCGAGGTGCACGGCATCGACCTGCGCCTGAACACCCGGGTGGACGCCGACGCGCTGCAGGCCGGCGGCTTCGACGAGGTGATCGTGGCCACCGGCATTACCCCGCGCCAGCCGCAGATCGAGGGCATCGGCCACGCCAAGGTGGTGCCCTACATCGATGCCATCCTGGGCCGCAAGCCCATTGGCCGGCGCGTGGCCATCATGGGCGCGGGCGGCATCGGCTTTGACGTGGCCGAGCTCGTCACCCACAGCGGCCCCTCGGCGGCGCAAGACATCGACACCTTCGCCCGCGAGTGGGGCATCGATTTCCAGAACCACCCGCGCGGTGGCGTCACTGGCGTGCCGCGCCAGGTGGCCGCGGCCGACCGCACCGTGTACCTGCTGCAGCGCAAGACCGACCCGGTGGGCCGCCACCTGGGCCGCACCACGGGCTGGACGCACCGCGCCACGCTGAGCGCGCGTCAGGTGCAGATGGTCAATGGCGTGGAGTACCTGCGCATCGACGACGCCGGCCTGCACACCCGCGTGCACGGCGAGCCGCGCTTGTTTGAAGTGGACACGGTCATCGTCTGCGCCGGCCAGACGCCGCAGCGCGCCCTGCACGACGAGCTGCAGGCGCGTGGCGTGAAGTCCACCCTTGTGGGCGGCGCCTTCGAGGCCGCCGAGCTGGACGCCAAGCGCGCCATCAACCAGGCCAGCCGCCTGGCGGCCGAGGTCTGAGGCCGCTGGCGGCGCACACCACCTACCGTCGGTCGCTTGCTCCCGGCCTGGCCGGGCGCGTTCGCCTGAGTGCCCCTGTCAAATCTCGCAGTTTGTTGACTAACACAATTGTGTTTTATGTGACGCAAAGGTAAAGTTCGATGCATTCCAAAGTATTCATATCGATGTGGTGACCGAACCCGGCAATTGACTGCCCAGGCGAGGTTTCACTGCGTTGCCGCACCAGGGAGAACCATCGCATGCAGACCATTGCCCTCCAACAGGCCCCAAGCTGGGACCGCCACGGCCTGGATTACCTGGCCCTGCTCGATCAGTGGCACGTGGTGGCGCGTGGCCGCGACATCGCGCACGGCGTGACCATGCAGGCCCGCTTGCTGGGCCAAGACCTGATGGTCTGGCGAGGCGCCCTGGGCGACCTGCAGGCCTGGGCCGGGCGCAAAAGCCGACAAAGCGGCCCGTTGCTGGCGGTGTCGGTTCACCTGCCGCCGGGTCTGCCGGAGCGCCACCGGCGCGACGGCCTGGCCTTTGCGGTGCGCGAGGCCTATGGCCTGGTCTGGGTCTGCATGGGCCGACCGCCCGCCGAGTTGCCTCACCTCCCCAACTGGGACGCGCCCGAATACCAGCACGTGCTCACCAATCCTGTGCCCTACCGCGCCAACGCCTTGCGGTGCATGGACCACTTTCTGCACGAGTCACCGACCCCCGCTTCGGCGCTTGGGCACGGCCCCTTTGACGCCCTGTCCAACACGTCCAAGGCCTACACGGTGCAGGCCAGCGAGGGCGGCCCGTTCACCACGGCCCTCGCCGTTTCACTGCGCGAGCAGGAAGCCCAGGAAATGGGCCAAAACTCGGCCCTGGCGCGTTACCACTGCCTGAGCCCCACGGTGGCTTGCATCGAAAAAGGCGTGGGGCAGGCGCAACCGTGGTTCGTCTGGTGCGCCTGGACGCCCGTGGCCCTGGACCGTGCCTCGCTCTGGCTGGTGCTGTGCCTCCCCTCGCGCGTTGCGGCGCCTGACCGCCTGGCACTGGAGCAGCAAGAGTTGGTGCAGCCCGAAGACGAGCGCTGGCTGGTGGAGTCGCTTCGCCCCTTCAGCTTGCCACTTGGCGCGGCCGACGAGGCCGAGGCCATTGGCAGCCCGCTCAGCCTGGCCTACCGCCGCTGGGTGCGCGACCTGGGCCTGCGGCGCCTGGCCGCCGACCGCCCATTTGCCAGTCTGGACCTGGTGCTGTCCTGACGGCAGCGCCGGCCATCAGGCCGGGCGCTGTCAGCCACCCAGGGCGCGCAGCACCTCTTCGGCCGTGACCGGCGCGTTCACCGAACCGGCGTCACCACCGGCCTGGTCGATGGCGTCGCGCAGCGCCTCGTACACGCTGATGGCCAGCATGAAGGGCGGCTCGCCCACGGCCTTGCTGCCGTGCACGTTGTCTTCGCGGTTGGCCTCGGGCCACAGGTCCACCCGCAGGTGGCGTGGCACATCGCCGGTAGTGGGAATCTTGTAGGTGCTGGGCGCGTGGGTGGTGAGTTGGCCTTTCGCGTTCCACACCAGTTGCTCGGTGGTGAGCCAGCCCATGCCCTGCACGAAACCGCCCTCGATCTGCCCGATGTCCAGCGCCGGGTTGATGCTGTGCCCCACGTCGTGCAGGATGTCCACCGCCAGCACGCGATATTCACCCGTGAGGGTGTCGATGGCCACCTCGCTGCAGGCCGCGCCATAGGCGAAGTAATAGAAGGGCCGCCCGGTGAGGGTGGTCTTGTCGTAGTGAATCTTGGGCGTGCGGTAGAAGCCGTCGCTCCAGAGCTGGATGCGGTTGGCGTAGGCCGCGCCCACCACGTCTTCCCAGCGCCGGGTGCCCTTGGGCGTGTGAATTTCGCCACCGGCAAAGCGCACCGCGCCCGCGCCGCAGCCGTCGAGCCCGGCCACGAAGGCGGCCAGGTTGTCGCGCACGTGGCGCGCGGCGAATTGCGCGGCGCGGCCGTTCAGGTCGGTGCCGCTGCTGGCGGCGGTGGCGCTGGCGTTGGGCACCTTGCTGGTGTCGGCGGCGGTGCACACCACCCGCTCGAAGGGCACGCCCAGTTCGTCGGCCACGATCTGCGCCACCTTGGTGTTCAGGCCCTGGCCCATTTCGGTGCCGCCGTGGTTCACCATCACGCTGCCGTCGGTGTACACGTGCACCAGCGCGCCGGCCTGGTTGAACAGGGTGGCGGTGAAGCTGATGCCGAACTTCACCGGCGTGAGCGCCAAGCCCTTCTTGATGACCGGGCTCTCGGCATTGAAGGCCGCGATCTGCTGGCGGCGCTCGCGGTAGCGGCTGGTCTGCGCCAAGGTGGTGATGAGGGGGGCGAGGATGTTGTCCTCCACCGGCATCTGGTAGTGGGTGACGTGGCGTTCGGTGGTGCCGTAGAGGTTGCGCAGCCGCACGTCCAGCGGGTCCAGGCCCAGGTGGCGGGCGATGTCGCCCAGGATGCGCTCGATCACGATCACGCCCTGCGGCCCGCCGAAGCCGCGAAACGCCGTGTGGCTTTGCAGGTTCGTCTTGCAGCGGTACGAGCTGATGGCCACGTCCTGCAGGAAGTAGGCGTTGTCGGCGTGGAAGATGGCGCGGTCGGCCACCGGGCCGGAGAGGTCGGCGCTGAAGCCGCAGTTGGCCAGCATGGTGAGCTGCAGGCCGCAGAGCAGGCCGCTGCCGTCAAAGCCCACGCGGTAGCTGTAGGCGAAGGGGTGTCGCTTGCCGGTGATTTGAAAGTCATCGTCGCGGTCCAGCCGCAGCTTCACCGGGCAGCCCAGCTTGTTCGCGGCCACGGCGGCCCACACCGCCAGGTGCCCGGCCTGGGTTTCCTTGCCGCCGAAGCCACCGCCCATGCGCCGGCATTCCACGGTGACGGCGTGGTTGGGCACGCGCAGCGCGTGCGCCACCCAGTGCTGCACCTCGCCCGGGTGCTGGGTGCTGCTGCACACCCACCACTGGTTTTGTTCCAGCGGCAGCACATAGGCCACCTGGCCTTCCAGGTAGAAGTGTTCCTGCCCGCCCACTTCAAAGCTGTCTTCCAGCACGTGGGGCGCGCGGGCCAGCGCGGCGGCGGCGTCGCCGCGCGCCACGTGCACCGGGGGCAGCACGTACTGCTGGCGGGCGTGGGCCTCGTGCACCGTGAGCACGGGCGGCAGGGGTTCGATGTCAAGCTTACGGGCGGCAGGGGCTCAATGTCAAGTTTGACCAGGCGCGCGGCGCGGCGCGCGGTCATCACGTCGTCGGCCAGCACCAGGCCGATCACCTGGCCCACGTGCTGCACGGTGTCGTGCGCGAACACCGGCTCGTCGTGGCCGAAGGCCGCCAGGATGGGGTCGCCAGGAATGTCGGCCGCGCCCACGAAGCCGCGCACGCCGGGCAGGGCCAGCGCGGGTGAGGGGTCAATGCCGCGCAGGCGGCCGTGGGCCACGGGTGAGCACACCGGCGCTGCGTGCAGGGTGCCGCGCACCTCGGGCATGTCGTCCACGTAGGTGGCCAGGCCCGCCACCTGGGCGCGGGCGCTTTCGTGCACGCGCGAGGTGCCGGCGGCCAGGGGCAGGGTGGTGATCGTGTGGTCTGGGGCGTTCATCACAGGGCCTCCAGGTGAATGCCTTGCTGGCCCTGGCTCTCCAGCCAGAAGCGCTGCAAGAGGTTGCCGAGCACGGCGCGGCGGTAATCGGCGCTGGCGCGCATGTCGCTGATGGGCTGGAACTCGGCGCGCAGCGTGGCCATGGCGGCCATGACGGTGTCGCCGTGCCAGGGCTGGCCCAGCAGGGCGGCCTCGGTCTGGCGGGCGCGCACCGGGGTGGCGGCCACGCCGCCCACGCCGATGCTGGCCTGCGCCACCACGCCGTCTTGCAGGTGCAGGCGCAAGGCCAGGCACACGGCCGAGATGTCGTCGTCAAAGCGCTTGCTGATCTTGTACACGCGCAGGCGCTCGCCCGCCGTGGGGCGCGGCACCTTCACCCAGGCCAGCAGCTCATCGGGCTTCATCACGTTCTGCCGGTAGCCGGTGTACAGGTCTTCCAGGCGCAGCTCGCGGTGCGCCACCTGCCGGCGCTTGGCATCCCAGCGCATCAGCACCACGCTGGCGCCCAGGGCGATGAGCAGCGGCATGCTGTCGCCAATGGGCGAGCCGTTGGCCACGTTGCCGCCCAGGGTGCCGGCGTTGCGCACGGGCAGGCCGGCGAAGCGCTCGGCAAAGGTCTTGATCTCGGGGCGCTCGGCCACCAGGGCGGCAAAGGCCTCGGTCAGGCTCACGGCCGCGCCAATGGCAATGTGGTGCGGGTAGGTCTCCACCTGGCGGATCTCGGCGGCGCCCGTCACGTCCAGCACCTGCGGGAAGCGCTTGTGCTGCTTGGTCACCCACAGGCCCACGTCGGTGGTGCCGGCCACCACCTGGGCTTGCGGGTGCTCGGCCCGCGCCCGCAGCAGCGCGGGCAGGGTGGTGGGGCGCAGGTAGGCGCTGCCGCGCTGGGCGGGCAGGTTGGCCAGGCCGCGCAGGGTGGCGCTGCGGTCCAGCCCGGCGCCGGGGGGCAGGGGGAAGTCGCCCATGCGCTGGGCGGCGTCCAGGATGGGGCGGTAGCCGGTGCAGCGGCACAGGTTGCCCGACAGGTCGGCCTGGGCCTGCTCGCGCCCCACGCCGGTGCCGCCGCTGCCCTCGTACATGGCGAACAGGCTCATCACGAAGCCCGGTGTGCAGAAGCCGCACTGGCTGCCGTGGCACTGCACCAGGGCCTCTTGCACCGGGTGCAGCTCGCCGCCAGGGGCGGTGATGTCGGCGGCGGTGAGCACGGCCTGGCCGTGCACCGAATGCGCCAGCTTGATGCAGCTGTTCACCGCCTTCAGGCGCAGTTCGCCGCCCACCGCTTCGCCCAGCACCACGGTGCAGGCGCCGCAGTCACCCTCGCCGCAGCCCTCCTTCACGGCGGTGCAACCCAGGTCTTCGCGCAGCACCTCCAGCAGGGTGCGGTCGGGTGGTACATTGCCCAGCGTCACGGGCTGGCCACGCCGCCAGAACGTCAGCGGTTGAGAGAGGTCAGAGGGCTTCATGCGCGCCAGCATAGCGCCGCCCCCCAGGCACGACATATGCTCAGCCGTATGCCGGGCATGCCGCCCGCGCCATGCTCCGCCCCGTGACAAAGGTTGGAATACATGTCCATGTTCGACAAGATCGATCTGCACCTCATTCGCGTGCTGCACACCGTGCTGACCGAGCGCAATGTTTCGCGCGCGGCGCTCAAGCTCGGCATGCACCAGCCCGCGGTGAGCGCGGCGCTCAAGCGCCTGCGCGAGCTGGCGGGCGACCCGCTGCTGGTGCGCTCGGGCGCGGGCATGGTGCCCACCGTGGCCGGCCTGCGCATGATCGAGCCGGCCGCCGACATTCTGCGCAGCGCCGAGGTGATGTTTTCCGACGCCCGCCGCTTTGACCCGGCCACCGCGCGCCACACCTTCAGCCTGGCCGCCAGCGACTACCTCGACCCCTTCTTCCTGCCGCAGCTCGTCATTCACCTCAAGGCCGCCGCGCCGCATTGCGCCATCGACATCCACGCCCTCTCGCGCGACGCCGACTACCGCGCCCACCTGGCGCAGGGCACGGTGGACGTGGTGATCGGCAACTGGGTCGAGCCACCGGGCGATCTGCACCTGGGCCGCCTGTTTGGCGACGAGGTGGTGTGCCTGGTGTCCCACCAGCACCCAGCGGTGCGCCGGGGGTGGGACGAAGCCGCCTGGCTGGCGGCCGAGCACGTGGCGCCCATGCCCGCCTACCCCGGTGCGCGGGGTTTTATCGACGAACACCTTGCACGCAAGGGGCTTGCGCGCAATATCACCGCGCGCTGCCCGCATTTCGGGCTGATACCGGCCATGGTGGCCGGCAGCCTGCTGGTGCTCACCACCGGGCGCCAGTACGCCGAGCGCTACACGGCGGTGCTGCCGGTGCAGGTGCTGCCCTGCCCGGTGAACTTCCCGCGCATGATGTATTACCAACTCTGGCACGAGCGCACCCACGCCAGCGCGGCCGGGCGCTGGCTGCGCGAGCAAATCAAACACGTGGCCGCATCGCTGCGACAACCCGAACACGTTGCCCCCCAAGAGGCCGCATGACCCCACCCACTTCACCCCACCGGCTGCAACTGGCCGGCATCACCAAACGCTACCCCGGCGTGGTGGCCAACAACGGCGTGTCACTCACCGTGCAGCCCGGCGAGATTCACGCCGTGCTGGGCGAGAACGGCGCCGGCAAGTCCACGCTCATGAAGATCATTTACGGCGCCGTGAAGCCCGACGAGGGCTCGGTGCTGTTCAATGGCCGCCCGGTGCACATCCGCAACCCGCAAGAGGCACGGGCGCTGGGCATCAGCATGGTGTTCCAGCACTTCAGCCTGTTCGACACGCTCACCGTGGCCGAGAACGTGTGGCTGGGGCTGGACAAATCGCTCTCGCTGGCCGAGGTCACCGCCAGCATCACCGCCAAGGCCGCCGAGTACGGGCTCGACGTCGACCCGGCGCGGCCGGTTCATACCCTCTCGGTGGGCGAGATGCAGCGGGTGGAGATCATTCGCGCGCTGCTCACCAGCCCGCAACTGCTCATCCTTGACGAGCCCACCTCGGTGCTCACGCCGCAGGCGGTGGACAAGCTCTTCGTGGTGCTGCGCCAGCTCGCGGCGGAGGGCTGCAGCATTCTGTACATCAGCCACAAGCTGCACGAGATTCGCGCGCTGTGCACCGCCTGCACCGTGCTGCGCGGTGGCCAGGTCACCGGCGTGTGCGATCCGCGCCAGGAAAGCAACGCCTCGCTCTCGCGCCTGATGATCGGCGCCGAGCCGCCTGCGCTGACGCCGCGCCCCTCGCGCGCCGGCGCGCCGGTGCTGGAGGTGGCCGGCCTGAGCCTGGCCAGCGAAGACCCGTTTGGCACCGCGCTGGAGCGCATCGCGCTGACGGTGCGCGCCGGTGAGGTGGTGGGCATCGCGGGCGTGTCGGGCAACGGCCAGGGCGAGCTGCTGATGGCGCTGTCGGGCGAAGACCGGCGCGCCCCGGCCGGCAGCGTGCGCGTGGCCGGGCAAGACGTGGTCCGCCTGGGCCCGGGCCGCCGCCGCGCGCTGGGCCTGCACTTCGTGCCCGAGGAACGCCTGGGGCGCGGGGCCGTGCCCACCATGTCGCTGGCGCACAACCTGCTGCTCTCGCGCTGCGACGCGGTGGGCCCGCTGGGCTGGCTGCGCGTGGGCGCGCTCAAGCGCCAGGCGGCCGACATCATTGCGCGCTACCAGGTGAAGGCCAACGGGCCCGACGCGGCGGCCAAGTCGCTCTCGGGCGGCAACCTGCAGAAGTTCATCGTGGGCCGCGAGATCGAGGCCAAGCCACACCTGCTCATCGTGAGCCAGCCCACCTGGGGCGTGGACGTGGGCGCGGCGGCGCAGATTCGCGGCGAGATTCTGGCCCTGCGCGACGCCGGTTGCGCGGTGCTGGTGGTGAGCGAAGAACTGGAAGAGCTGTTCGAGATCAGCGACCGCCTGCACGTGATCGCCAAGGGCCGGCTCTCGCCCAGCCTTGACCGTGCCGAGGCCAGCATTGAGCGCATTGGCGAGTGGATGTCGGGCCTGTGGGACGACGCCAGCGCGAACCACAAGAAGAAGGAGACCGCCCATGCTGCGGCTTGAAGTCCGACCCCAGCCCTCCAAGGCCTGGGGCCTTGCCTCGCCGCTGCTGGCGCTGGTGATCACCGTCGTCATCGGCGTGTGCCTGTTCGCGGCCCTGGGCAAAGACCCGGTGCGCGGGCTGCAGGTGTTTTTCTGGGAGCCGATCAAAAGCCCCTACGCCTTGTCCGAGCTGATGGTGAAGGCCACGCCGCTGCTCATCATCGCGCTGGGCCTGGCGGTGTGCTTCCGCTCCAACGTGTGGAACATCGGCGCCGAGGGCCAGTACATCCTGGGCGCCATCTTCGCCGCGGGCGTGGCGCTCACGGCCGACAAGAGCACCGGCCCCTGGATCGTGCCGGCCGTGCTGGCCGCGGGCGTGCTGGGGGGCTTGTTGTGGGCGGGCATCACCGCCTTGCTGCGAGACCGCTTCAACGCCAACGAGATTCTGGTGAGCCTGATGCTGGTTTACGTGGCGGTGCAGGTGCTCAACTACCTGGTCTATGGCCCCTGGAAAGACCCCATGGGCTACAACTTCCCGCAGACCAAGACCTTTGAGCGCGTGACGCAGATCCCGCGCCTGATGGACGGCTCGCGCGTGAACATCGGCCTGCTCATGGCCCTGGGCGGCGTGGTGGCGGTGTGGCTGTTTCTGTTCCGCACCCGCGCGGGCTACGCGCAGATCGTGGGCGGCCTGGCGCCCGCGGCGGCGCGCTACGCTGGCTTTTCGTCGCGCCGCGCGCTGTGGACGGCGCTGCTGATCTCAGGCGGCGCGGCCGGCCTGGCCGGCGCGCTGGAGGTGGCGGGGCCCATTGGCCAGCTCACGCCCTATGTGCCAGCGGGCTATGGCTTCGCGGCCATCATCGTGGCCTTCGTGGGCCGGCTGCACCCGGTGGGCATCGTGTTCTCGGCCATTCTCATGAGCATGTTCTACATCGGCGGTGAGCTGGCGCAGTCGCGCCTGGGGCTGCCCAAGTCCATCACCGGCGTGTTCCAGGGCCTGCTGCTGTTCGCGCTGCTGGCCTGCGACACGCTGATCGCCTATCGCCTCGTCTGGAAGAAGTGAACATGGAACCCACCGCACTGCTCATCGCCGCCACGCTCAACGCGGGCACCGTGCTGGCCATTGCCGCGCTGGGCCTGCTCATCAACGAGAAGGCGGGCATCGTCAACCTGGGCGCCGAGGGCATGATGCTCTGCGCCGCGCTGGCCGGTTTTGCCACCGTGGTGCACACCGGCAGCACGCTGCTGGGCTTCGTGGCCGGCATGGCCGCGGGGGCCGCGCTGTCGGCCATCTTCGGTGTGCTGGTGATCTGGCTTAACACCAACCAGTACGCCACCGGCCTGGCCCTCAGCCTGTTTGGCGCCGGTTTCTCGGCCTTCGCGGGCACCCGTTTCGTGCAAGAGAAGCTGCCCGAGCAGGTGGTGCACGCCATTCCGGTGCTGGCAGACATTCCCTTTCTGGGCAACGCGCTGTTTCGCCACCACCCCATGGTCTATGCCTGCGTGGCGCTCACGCTGGGCCTGATCTGGTTTCTGTACCGCACGCGCGCCGGCCTGGTGCTGCGCAGCGTGGGCGAGAGCCCCGAATCGGCGCACGCACTGGGCTACCCGGTGCGCCGCATCCGCCTGATGGCGGTGATGGCCGGTGGTGCGCTGTGCGGCCTGGCTGGCGCTTATGTGTCCACCGTGTACACGCCGCTGTGGGTGGAGGGCATGATCGCCGGCAAGGGCTGGATCGCCCTGGCCCTCACCACCTTCGCCACCTGGCGCCCGGCACGTGTCTTGCTGGGTGCCTACCTGTTCGGTGGCGTGACCATGCTGCAGTTCCACTTGCAGGGCATTGGCGTGAACCTGCCCAGCCAGTTGCTGACCATGCTGCCCTACCTGGCCACGGTGGTGGTGCTGGTGCTGATCTCGCGCAACCCGACCTGGATTCGCGTGAACATGCCCGGCTCTATCGGCAAACCGTTCTACCCCGGTTCATAATCTTTTGAGCAATCGGGTTTTGTCCCATTTTCTTTCTCATCACAGAGGATCTCCATGACCGATCTGAGCAAACGTTCCCTCATGAAAGTGGCCGCGCTGACCGCGCTGGCTGGCGCCGCCCTGGTGGGCTGCGGCAAGAAGGAGGAGCCGGCCGTGCCCGCACCGGCCCCCGCCGCCGAGGCCCCCAAGGCCGAGCCGCTGAAGATCGCGTTTGCCTACGTCGGCCCCGTGGGCGACGGCGGCTGGACCTTTGCCCACGACAACGCCCGCAAGGCGCTGGAAAAAGAGTTCGGCGACAAGATCGTCACCAGCTTCGTGGAAAGCGTGCCTGAGAGCGCCGACGCCGAGCGCGTGCTGCGCGACATGGCCAGCCAGGGCAACAAGCTGATCTTCGGCACCACCTTCGGCTACATGGAGCCCATGCTCAAGGTCGCCGCCGACTTCAAGGACGTGAAGTTCGAGCACGCCACCGGCTACAAGACGGCCGAGAACATGCGCACCTACGACAGCCGCACCTACGAAGGCGCGTACATGGCTGGCGTGATCGCCGGCAGCATGACCAAGAGCAACAAGCTCGGCGTGGTGGCCTCGATCCCAATCCCCGAGGTGATCCGCAACATCAACAGCTTCACCCTGGGCGCCCAGTCGGTGAACCCCAAGATCAAGACCAGCGTGGTCTGGGTCAACGGCTGGTTCGACCCGCCGAAGGAAACCGAAGCCGCCACCTCGCTGATCAACGGCGGTGCCGACATCCTGTTCCAGAACACCGACTCGTCGGCCGTGCTGCAGACCGCCGAGAAAATGGGCAAGCGCGCCTTCGGCTGGGATTCCGACATGACCGCCTACGGCCCCAAGGCCCACCTGGGTTCGGCCGTCATCAACTGGGCCCCGTACTACATCAAGGCCACCAAGGACGCCCTGGAAGGCACCTGGACCACCGGTGGCGTGTGGTGGGGCCACAAGGAAGGCGCGATCGACATGGTGTCCATCGCCGAAGACGTGCCCGCTGACGTCAAGGCCAAGATCGACACCATCAAGGCCGGCCTGAAAGACGGCTCCTTCGTGATCTGGAAGGGCCCGATCGCTGGCCAGGACGGCAAGGAAGTGCTGGCCAAGGACGCGGTGGCGGACGATGCGTTCCTGGGCGGCATCAAGTTTTATGTCAAGGGCGTAGAAGGCAAGCTGCCCAACTAAGTTCGGCGGGTCATACGGGCGCATGGCGTTGTTGCGGGGCCCGTTCAGGCCATCCTCATGGACAGGGAGTCCATTCCGGTGGCCTGACACCCGCGCCTAGCCCTGCACCCGTCTGACGCGCCTCTGACCCGGGCGCACCAACTGCCGCCTTCGGGCGGCTTTTTCTTTGGAGGTCACATGGTCGAACGACAACTCTGGCACCCGGTGATCGCGGGCATTCACTTGCGCGAGGCGCCGGTGGCGGTGGAACTGCTGGGGCAGGCGCTGGTGTTGTGGCGTGAGCCGGGGCACGAGGGTGAGGCCGGGGTGGTGCACGCGTGGGCGGACCAGTGCCCGCACCGGGGCGCGAGGCTGTCGCTGGGGCGGGTGCTCACCAACTTGCATGGCGCGCGGCTGGAGTGCCCGTACCACGGCTGGCAGTTCGCGGGCCATGGCGCGGCGGCGCATGGGCACCATGGTGCGCCGGTGGCGGTGGGGCGCTGTGTGCACGTGCCCGCGGCGCCCACCTTCGAGTCGCCCGAGCGGCATGCCGCCCAGGTGTTTGAGGCGCAAGAGCGCCACGGCCTGGTGTGGGTGCGGCTTGAGCGGCCCGACCTCACGCAGGTGCCGCCTTCGCTGGCCCAGCCGCCCGCGTTCGCGCCCTGGAGCGACCCGCTCTGGCGCCAGCTCATTTGCGGCCCTTATGAGGTGGCCACCAGCGCACCGCGCCTGGTGGAGAACTTTCTGGACCTGAGCCACTTCGGCTTCGTGCACGAGGGGTGGCTGGGTGCGCGCCACCACGCGCAGGTGGACACCGGGCGGGTGGAAGAGGGCATGGACGGCGTGCAGGCCCGCGATTGCAAGGCCTGGCAGCCGCGTGCCTATGCGGGCGCGCAAGACGGCACCTGGGTGGCCTACCGATACACCGTGCCGCACCCCTTCGCCGCTGTTCTGCACAAAGACGCCGCCGAGGGCGACCCGGTGAGCAACGCCATTGCGCTGTTCATTCGCCCCGACGGGCCCGAGGCCTGCACCGCCTGGTTCGCCATGGCGACCTTGGGTGACCTGTCGGACGACGAGGAACTGCGCGCCTTTCAAGACGCGGTGTTCGCGCAAGACCGGCCCATCGTGGAATCGCAAACCCCCAAGCGCCTGCCCATCGGGCAGGATGGGCCGATTGCCGAGGTGCACGGCCCGGCCGACCGCATGTCCAGCGCGTACCGGCGCTACCTGGCCCGCGTGGGCGTCTCCCTCGGGGTATCCTGACTTCCCCCTGCGCCGCTTTGCGGCTTCCCCCCTCCGTAGCGCGCCTGCGGCGCTTCGAGAGGGGACGGCACCTGTGGCCCGGCAGAGCCGGTTCCACGGTGCCCCTGGACAAGAAAGACCCGTGACATGAACGCCATCGAACTCGCCCGCGCCATCCCGAAGGCCGAGCTGCACATCCACATTGAGGGCTCGCTGGAGCCTGAGTTGATCTTCTCGCTGGCGCAGCGCAACGGCGTGGCCTTGCCTTACCCCAGCGTGCAGGCGCTGCGCGAGGCCTATGCCTTCACCGACCTGCAGAGCTTTCTGGACATCTACTACGCCGGCGCCAGCGTGCTGCTGCACGAGGCCGACTTTTTCGACATGGCCTGGGCCTACTTCCAGCGCGCCCATGCCGACCGCGTGCGCCACGCCGAGCTGTTCTTTGACCCGCAAACCCACACCGCGCGTGGCGTGCCGGTGGGCACGGTGATTGCCGGCTTGCGGCGCGCGTGCGAGCGGGCGCGGGCCGAGCTGGGCATCAGCAGCGAACTGATTTTGTGTTTCCTGCGCCACCTCAGCGAAGAAGCGGCCTTCGCCACGCTGGAAGATGCCCTGCCGTACCGCGAGCATTTCATCGGCGTGGGGCTGGATTCGAGCGAGGTGGGCCACCCGCCGAGCAAGTTCTCGCGCGTGTTCGCGCGCTGCCGCGAACTGGGGCTGCGCATCGTGGCCCACGCGGGCGAAGAGGGGCCGCCAGCCTACATCTGGGAGGCACTCAAGGACTTGAAGGTGGAGCGCATCGACCACGGCGTGCGCTGCCTGGAAGACCCGGCCCTGGTGGCCGAGCTGGCGCGCCGGCGCGTGCCGCTGACGGTGTGCCCGCTCTCCAACCTGAAGCTGTGCGTGGTGAACGACCTGCGCGACCACCCCATGAAGCGCCTGCTGGACGCCGGCCTGTGCGCCACCGTGAACAGCGACGACCCGGCCTACTTCGGGGGCTACCTCAACGCCAACTTTGAGCAGACGGTGCAGGCGTTGGGCCTGTCTCGCGACGACGTGATCGCCCTGGCGCGCAACAGCATCGAGGCCAGCTTTGTGAGCGAGGCCCGCCGCGCCGAGTTGTTGGCCGAGCTGGCGGCGGTGGCCGCCGCTTGAGGCCTTGAGCCACCTCATTGCGCGCCGTTCGATGGCGGGCGATCATGTGGCGCACAATAGTCAACGGGGTGTGCCCATGGTCAAGGTCTGGCGGCGTGTGGTGCTGTGGGCGCTGGCCCTGGGGCTCAGCGCCTGTGGTGGTGGCAGCGTGGAAATCTACTGGGGGCCGTCCACCAGTGGCTGGGTGACGATAGACCCGGTGTCCAGCACGGTGGGCGACAGCGTCACCCTCAGCGGCGAGGCCTTCATCAGCCCCACGTACTGGAACTGCTGCATCGGCACCGCGCAGCAGATGACGGCGGTGACCGTGTCCTGGCGCAACGAGACCACCGGGGCGTCAGGCCTGGCCAGCCAATCGGTGCGGGTGGGCACGTTCGTGCCGCTGTACGACCACGTGTGGACGGCCACTGTGCCCCTGGTGCTGGGGGCCAACCGCATTGCCATCACCGCCACCGACGTGGCCGGCATCACCGCCACGGCGCGCACCACGGTGGACAGAACCGTGGCCCCGTACAGCCTCTCCGGTGGCGTGGTTCTGCCAGGTGCCGACATGGCCAGCGTGGATGTCGCGCGCTAGGTAAAATCCGGGCCTGACGCGAGCCGGTGCTTCCCCGGCTCGCGTTTTTCATTCACCGGAAGCCATGTAGAGGAACACCATGTACAAAAACCTCGTGGCCCGGCGCGCCTGCGTCCTGGCGGCCGCCAGCTTTTTCGTCTCCCCCATCGTTCACGCCCAGCCGGCCAAGGCCGAGCCGGTGAAGGCCGCCTTTGTCTATGTGGCCCCGCTCACCGATGCGGGCTGGGTGCGCCAGCACGAGATCGCCCGCCAGGCGGTGCAGGCGGCCCTGGGGCCGCGCGTGCAAACGCACTACGTGGAAAACGTGCCCGAAGGGGCCGACGCCGAGCGCGTCATCCGCGACCTGGCGCAGCAGGGCCACCAGATCATCTTCACGCCCAGCTTTGGCTACATGGAACCCACGCTGAAGGTGGCGCGCGAATTCCCGAACGTGAAGTTCGAGTCCGTCACCGGCTACAAGACCGCACCCAACGTGGCCACGGTGAACGCCCGCTACTACGAGGGCCGCTACCTCGCCGGCGTGGCCGCCGGCCGCCTGGCCACGCAGGCCGGCTACGTGGCGGGGCTGCCCATTCCCGAGGTGATCCAGGGCATCAACGCCTTTGCGCTGGGCATGCGCTCGGTGAACCCCAAGGCCACGGTGAAGGTGGTGTGGATGGGCGAGTGGTTCAACCCGCCGCGCGAGCGCGACGCCGCCATGGCGCTCATGAACCAGGGCGCCGAGGTGCTGGCCTTTCACGTGGGCTCCACCGCCGTGATGGTGGCCGCGCAAGAGCGCGGCAAGCTGGCCGTGGCCTACCACTCCGACATGCGCCGCATCGCGCCCGACGCCCAGGTGGTGGCCGTGACGCACCGCTGGGACGACTACTACACCGCCCGCGTGAAGGCCGTGCTCGACGGTAGCTGGGCCAGCCGCAGCACCTGGGGTGGCGTGGCCGACGGCATGATCCGCGTCGAAGGCTTTGGCCGCCGCGTGCCCGAGAAGGTGCAGCGTGAGGTGCTGATCCGGCAATCGGAAATGGCGGCCGGCAAGATCACCGTGTTCGCCGCGCCGCGCGGCCAGGCCCTGCGCGACAACGAGGGCCAGGTGGTCATTCCCGCCGGGCAGCGCCTGGGCGAAGACGCCATCGCCAACATGAACTGGCTGGTGCAAGGCGTGCAGGGCCAGGTGAAGCCCTGACCCACGCGATGGCCGATGGATGGCCGTCATTGGCCATCGCGTATGCCGCCCGCGCCGCCAGCGGTTAGGCTTGGCGCCCATGACGACCCATGCCTACCGCGCGGCCCTGCTGCGCTTTGCCGACGACGGCACCCCCCTGTACGACGCCGATGGCCTGCTGGTGGTGGGCGCCAACGCCCAGGGCCAGGCCGTGGTGCAGGCCGCGGGCGACCACGGCGCGCTCATCAGGCAGTACCCCGACTTGGCGGTGCACGACTGGCGCGGCCACCTCATCGCGCCCGGCTTCATCGACCTGCACCTGCACTACCCGCAGCTCGACGTGATTGGCTCGCCCGCCGACGGCCTGTTGCCCTGGCTGGAGCACTACACCTTTCCGCACGAGTCGCGCTTTGCCGAGCCGGCCTACGCCGCCGAGGTGGCGCGTTTTTTCTTTGACGAGCTGCAGCGCCACGGCGTGACCACGGCGCTGGCCTTTTCCACCTCGCACCCGGCCTCGGTGAACGCCGCCTTTGACGAGGCGCGCGCCCGTGGCCTGCGCTTCATCACCGGCAAGGTGCTGCAAGACCGCCACAGCCCCGACGGCGTGCGCGACCAGACCGAGCAGAGCCTGATCGACACCGAAGACCTGATTCGCCGCTGGCACGGCGTGGACCGCCTGGGCTACGCCATCACCCCGCGCTTCGCGCCCACCAGCAGCGACGCGCAAATGCGCGGCGCGGGCGAGCTGGCCGCGCGCTACCCCGATGTGTGGATCCAGTCGCACGTGGCCGAAAACCGCGACGAGGTGCGCTGGGTGGCCGAGCTGTACCCGCAGGCGCGCAGCTACCTGGGCGTGTACGACAGCTTCGGCCTGTTGCGCGAGCGCGCCGTCTACGCCCACTGCATCCACCTGGACGAGACCGACCGCGCCCTCATGGCCGCCACCGGCACCGCCGCCGCCGTGAGCCCCACCAGCAACCTGTTCCTGGGCAGCGGCTTCTTCGATTTCGGCGCCGCACAAGACGCCGGCATGCGCCACGGCCTGGCCAGCGACGTGGGCGGCGGCACCAGCTTCTCGCCCTTTCACACCATGCTCGCCGCCTACTTCGTGGGCCGCGAAGGCCACACCAAGGCCGGCCTCAGCCTCACGCCCTCGCGCCTGTGGTGGCTGCACACCGCCGGCGCCGCCCAGGCCCTCGGCCTGGGCCAGGTGGTGGGCGGCCTGCGCGTCGGCCAAGAAGCCGACTTCGTGCGCCTCAACCCCCAGGCCACGCCCCTGCTGGCCCGCAAAACCGCGCAAGCCAACTCACTCGACGAACTGCTCTTCTCCCTCATCGTGCTCGGCGACGACCGCGCCGTCGCGCAGACGGTGATTGCCGGGAAAAGCTGAGCCAACCACGGGCCTGTTCGGCGCGAAGGGTTCCCTCAATCGAGGATGCCGCGGGTCCGGCTCCGCCGGCCCGCAGGGCATCGCCCCCCTTGGGGGGTCGCGCGCAGCGCGGCGGGGGGTTACTTATAAGTGAGTTCGCGCGCCTTGCCCCAGAACACGCGGTACATGAAGATCGTGTACGCGATGATCACGGGCAAGGTAATGGCCACGCCCACGAACACCACGTTCAGCGAGGCGGTGCCAATGGCGGCCTGCCACACCGTCATGCGGCCGATCACGATGTCGGGGTAGATGCTGTAGGCCAGGCCGAAGAAGGCCAGCACGAAGATCAGCACCGTGGCCACGAACACCACCCAGCCGTGGCCGGCGCGGATGATCTCGGGGTGGGTCAGCACCCAGCGCACCGCGAACAGCGAGGCCGCGCAGGCCAGCGGCACCGGCAGCAGCGCGAACACCAGGGGCACGCTGAACCACTTGTCGATCACGGCCGGGTTCACCAGCGGCGTGGCGCCCGATATGGCCACCAGCGCCACCGCCACCGGCCACAGCGCGCGCCGCGCCCACACCACGGCGCGCTGCTGCAACGCACCCTCGGTCTTCATGATCAGCCAGCCCGCGCCCAGCAGCACATAGGCCGCCGGCAGCGTGAGGGCAATGCCCAGGCTGAAGGCCAGGCCCAGCGCGCCGGTGTCAAAGCCGGTGATGTAGCTGCCCAGCATCCAGCCCTGCGAGGCGCTGGCCATGAGCGAGCCCACGAAGAAGGCGCGGTTCCAGAAGGCCTTGTAGGGCAGCGGCGCCTTCACGCGAAAGTCAAAGGCCACGCCGCGCAGGATCAGGCCGATCAGCATGACCGCCACCGGCAGGTAAAGCGTTTGAAACACCGGCGCCAGGGCCATGGGAAAGGCCACCAGCAGCACGCCCACGCCCAGCACCAGCCAGGTTTCGTTGGCGTCCCAGAAAGGGCCGATGCTGGCCACCATGGTGTCCTTCTGCCCGTTGTCGCCCAGCGGCAGCAGCAGGCCCACGCCCAGGTCGTAGCCGTCGAGCACCACGTAGGCCAGCAGGGCCAGGCCCATCACGGCCATGAAGATCAGGGGGAGCCATTCGGCCCAGGTCATGTGTGCCATGGTCAGACTCCGGCTTTGCCGAGTTCGGCGGTGGTGAGGTCGGTGGGCGCGTGCTTCACCGGGTGTTCGGCCATGTACTTGAGCACGCCCACGTAGGTGACCAGCAGCAGGCCATAGACCACCACATAGGCCGTGAGCGTGAGGGCGATGTTGGCCGGCGCCACGTGGGTGGCCACCTCGGCGGTGCGCAGCGCGCCATACACGATGAAGGGTTGGCGGCCAATCTCGGTGACGTACCAGCCCGAGAGCGTGGCCAGCCAGCCGGAGAAGGTCATGCCGGCCAGCGTCCACAGCAGGGGCTTGGGCAGCACCACCTCAGCGCGGCGGCGGCCCTTCCACACCTGCCAGGCGGCCACGGCGGCCACCAGCAGCATCAGCGAGCCCACGCCCACCATCACGCGAAAGGCCCAGAACACAGGCGCCACGGGGGGGTGCTGGCCTTCAAATTCGTTCAGCCCCTTGATCTCGCCGTCCCACTCGTGGGTGAGGATCAGGCTGGCCAGCTTGGGCACTTTCACCGCCAGGTGGGTGGTGCGCTCGCCCTCGTCGGGAAAGCCAAACAGCGTCAGTGGCGCGCCGCGCTCGGTTTCCCACACGCCTTCCATGGCGGCGATCTTGGCCGGCTGGTGCTCCAGCGTGTTCAGGCCATGCAGGTCGCCCACCACGAACTGCAGCGGCATGGCCACCATCACCGCGGCCACGGCGGTGCGCAGCGCCTTGTGGGTGCCCGGCGTGGCGCTGCCCTTGAGCAACTGCCACGCGCTCAGGCCGGCGATCAGAAAGCCCGCGGTGAGGGTGGAGGCCAGCAGCTTGTGCGCAAAGCGGTAAGGGAAAGAGGGGTTGAACACCACGGCCAGCCAGTCGGTGGGGATGAATTGGCCGTTGACGATCTCAAAGCCCGCGGGCGTCTGCATCCACGAGTTCAGGCTCAGGATCCAGAAGGCCGACATCGTGGTGCCCGCGGCCACCAGCAGGGTGGCGATCAGGTGCACGCGCTCGCTCACGCGGCCCCGGCCGAACAGCATGATGCCCAGGAAGCTGGCCTCCAGAAAGAAGGCGGTGAGCACCTCATAGCCCAGCAAGGGGCCCGAGATGTTGCCGGTCTTTTCCATGAAGCCCGGCCAGTTCGTGCCGAACTGAAAGCTCATCACGATGCCCGAGACCACCCCCAGCGCGAAGGTGAGCGCGAACACCTTGGTCCAGAAGTAATAGGCCTCTTCCCAGGCTGGCTGGCGCGTGACGAGGTAGCGCACCCGGAAGAACACCAGAAACCAGCACAGCGCGATGGTGATGGTGGGGAAAAGGATGTGAAAGCTGATGTTGGCGGCGAACTGCAGCCGCGAGAGAAGCAGGGCGTCCATGCGGGGCTCCTTCTGGGTCAGGCGGCGTTGGTCTTGATGTCGCCCCGGGCGCCGCCTTTGCCCGTGAGCCGGTCCTTGAGTTCGAGCACCTTGGTCACCGTGGCGCCCATGCCCATGAGCTGCATGGCCGTCTCGGGCGCGAGTTTCTGCACGTCATCGAACCAGGTCATGAGCCGGTCGATCAGGTCGTGCATCTCGCGCATGCGGGCCTGGGCGTGGCGCTCGGCGTCGGTCTTGGGGGTCTCCAGCAGGGCGGTGCGCAGCATCGACAGCGTGGGTTCCACCTCGCGGCGGCGGCGCTCCTCGGCCAGCACGCGGAAGATTTCCCACACATCGGCCGGTGCCTCGAAGTACTCGCGGCGGTCGCCTGGCTGGTGGCGCAGGCGCACCAGGCGCCAGGCCTGCAGCTCCTTCAGGCCCATGCTCACGTTGGAGCGCGAAAACTCCAGCGTCTCGGCGATTTCGTCGGCATTGAGCGCCCGCGACGAAATGAACAGCAGGGCGTAGATCTGGCCGACGGTGCGGTTGATGCCCCAACGGCTGCCCATTTCACCGAAGTGGGCGACGAACTCGCGGTTGAGGGGAGGAAGGTGGTCTTGTAGTGGCATGGTGCGCCACTGTATTCAGATGGATTTGAATTTTCAGAAGTTTCTGAAAATACCTGTATGGCGCGCGGGTGTATCCCGCAGAATCGCCGGGCATCCCCTTGCGATGCGCGGAGCCCCTGCATGGACGCCTCGACACCTGTGAATCCCATGGCTCAGCCGATCGCTGCCGGCGAGACCGCTGCCCACCACGCGGTGGCCAGCGTGCCCCGGGCGATGGCCGACCACACCGTGGCCCAGGCCCTGGCGGCCTGGCGCGAGCACCCGCCCGAATGCACCGACGTGGTCTGCGTGCTTGACGACAGCGAACGCCTGCTCGGCACCTTGCCGCTGGGGCGCCTGTTGTCCCTGCCGGGCGGCGTGCGCCTGGGCGACGTGGCCGAGCGGCAGGCGCCGCGCGTGCGCGCCAACACCGACCAGGAGCGCGTGGCCTCGCTGGCCCTGCACCACACCCTGGCCGCCGTGCCCGTGGTGGACGCCAATGACCGCCTGCTGGGCGTGGTGCCCACCGCTGCGCTGCTGCACATTCTTCGCCGCGAGCACGTGGAAGACCTGCACCGCCTGGCCGGCATCACCCGCGAGGCCCAGCGCGCCCGCGAGGCCATTGAAGCGCCTCCGCTGCGCCGCCTGCGCCACCGTCTGCCCTGGCTGTTGCTGGGCCTGCTGGGCAGCATGCTGGCCACGCTGGTGGTCTCGCGCTTCGAGGTGGCCTTGGCCATGCACCCCGCCATCGCCTTCTTCATTCCGGGGCTGGTGTACCTGGCCGATGCCATCGGCACGCAGTCCGAGGCCGTGGCGGTGCGCGGCCTGTCGCTGAGCCATTCGCGGGTGTCCACGCTGGTGGGCGGCGAGCTGCGCACCGGCCTCTTGATCGGCCTGGTGCTGGGGAGCATCACCTTCCCGGCGGTGTGGCTGGCCTTTGGCGACGCGCGCCTGGCCCTGGCGGTGGCCAGCGCCCTGGTGGTGGCCGGTGGCCTGGCGTCCACCATCGGCCTGGCCTTGCCCTGGCTGCTGGGCCGCCTGGGCAGCGACCCGGCCTACGGCAGCGGGCCGCTGGCCACCATCGTGCAAGACCTGCTGAGCCTGTTGACGTATTTCCTGATCGTGGGCGCGGTGGTGGGCACCTGAACCCGGGCCGCGACTGCCTACAATCGCGCTCCATGAGCATCAAAAGCGACAAGTGGATCCGCCGCATGGCCGAGCAACACGGCCTCATCGAGCCCTTCGAGCCCCAGCAGGTTCGGCAGGTCGATGGCAAGCGCGTCATCAGCTACGGCACCTCCAGCTACGGCTATGACATCCGTTGCGCGCCCGAATTCAAGGTGTTCACCAACATCCACAGCACCGTGGTCGACCCGAAGAACTTTGACGAAAAGAGCTTCGTGGACATCCACAGCGACGTCTGCATCATCCCGCCCAACAGCTTCGCGCTGGCCCGCACGGTGGAGTACTTCCGCATTCCGCGGAACGTGCTGACGATTTGTCTGGGCAAGAGCACCTATGCCCGCTGCGGCATCATCGTCAACGTCACCCCCTTCGAGCCCGAGTGGGAAGGCTACGTGACGCTGGAATTCAGCAACACCACGCCGCTGCCGGCCAAAATCTACGCCGGTGAGGGCTGCGCCCAGGTGCTGTTCTTCGAGAGCGACGAGGTCTGCGAGACCAGCTACAAAGACCGGGGCGGCAAGTACCAGGGCCAGGTGGGCGTGACCTTGCCCAAGGCCTGAAACACCACACTCCCCCACCAACGGCCCGTTCATCGGGCCGTTGTTTTTTGGGCTGGCGCGGCTGGCTGGGGCCTTGACCTGGGTCAAAGCGCGGGGCCGGGGGGCTGCCTAGCATCCCGGCCCATGTCGATGAATCCCCCCTCCCTGCCCACGCCCATTCCCGCCGACACGCCCATGCCGCACCGCAAGGTGATTCGCGGCTGGCTCACGCCCCTGGCCCAGCGCCAGACGGTGCTGGCCATCGTGCTGCTGGCGGTTGATCTGGTCATTTACGCCGCCCTCATGGCCGGCACCATCCTGTTCGAGGCCTGGTGGGCGCGCCTGCTTTGTGGCCTGGCCTGCGGCTTCATGATTGGCCGCCTGTTCATCATTGGCCACGACGCCTGCCACCAGAGCTACACCCCGCACCGCGCCCTGAACCGCTGGCTGGGTCGCGTTGCCTTCCTGCCCTCGCTCACGCCCTATAGCCTGTGGGAAGTGGGGCACAACGTGGTGCACCACGGCTACACCAACCTCAAGGGCGTCGATTTCGTCTGGGCCCCGCTCACCAAGGCCGAGTTCGACGCTCTGAGCCCCGGCCGTCGCCTGCTGGAGCGCTTCTACCGCAGCGGCTTCGGCCCGGCGGCTTATTACTTCATTGAAATGTGGTGGCTGCGCATGTTCTTCCCGAACAAGCAGTACATGGCTTCGCGCCGCGCCGAGTTCGTGCGCGACGGTGTCGTGTCGGCGGTGGCTGGCGCGGTGTGGATCGGCGGCCTGGTGGCCGCGGCCCTGGCGCTTGACCGCTCGGTCTGGGCCATGCTGGGCTATGGCTTCGTGGTGCCCTTTGTGTTCTGGAACGCCATGATCGGCTTCGTGGTGTACGTGCACCACACCCACACCTCGGTGCAGTGGCACGACGACAAGGTGCTCTGGGGCAAGGCCGCGCCCTTCGTGTCCACCACCGTGCACCTGACCTTCCCGATGAAGATCGGCGCGCTGATGCACCACATCATGGAACACACCGCGCACCACGTGGACATGAGCATTCCGCTCTACAAGCTCAAGGGCGCGCAATCGCTGCTGGAGCAGGCGCTGCCCGGCCGCATCATCGTGCAGCGCTTCTCGTGGCGCTGGTACTTCGACACCGCGCGCCGCTGCAAGCTCTACGACTTCACCCGCCGCTGCTGGACCGACTTCCAGGGCCGCCAGACCAGCGACATCGCGCCCGCCTTGGGTTGAATACCCTCCCTCCGTATCATCGGAGCTCGCCACACGGTGTGGCGCGGGGGGCAGGGCCATGAAATGGGAAAACAACCGCGAGTCCGATCAAATCGAAGACCGGCGCGGTGACAGCGGCGGCATGGGCGGATTCGGTGGTGGCCCCCGCGTGGGCGGGCGAGGCATTGGCCTGGGCACCATCGTGATCGCCTTGGTGGCGGGCTGGCTCTTTGGCATCAACCCGCTCACCATTCTGGGCGCGCTCAGCGGCGGCGACATGGGCGCCCCGGTGGCGGTGGAGGCCCCACGCTCGGCGCCCGCCCAGCCGGCCGATGAAATGGGCCGCTTCGTGGCCTCGGTGCTGGGCGGCACCGAAGACGCCTGGGGCGCCATCTTTCGCGAAGGCGGGGCCGAGTACCGCAAACCCCGCCTGGTGCTGTTCAGCGGGGCCACGCCCACGGCCTGCGGCACCGGCCAGTCGGCCATGGGCCCCTTCTATTGCCCGGCCGACCAGAAGGTCTACATCGACCTGGCCTTTTACGAGACCCTCAAGCGCCAGCTCGGCGCGCCGGGCGATTTCGCCCAGGCCTACGTCATCGCGCACGAGGTGGGCCACCACGTGCAGAACCTCATGGGCATCACCGAGCAGATGGAGCGCGTGCGCGGCCGCGTGAGCCAGCGCGAATACAACGCCCTCTCGGTGCGGCTGGAGCTGCAGGCCGACTGTTTCGCTGGCATTTGGGCCCACCACAACGACAAGACTGGCCAGGTGATCGAGCCCGGTGACGTGGACGAAGCGCTCAACGCGGCATCGGCCATTGGCGACGACGCGCTGCAGCGCCGCAGCCAGGGCCATGTGGTCCCCGACAGCTTCACCCACGGCACCAGCGAGCAGCGCCAGCGCTGGTTCCACACCGGCCTGAGCACGGGCCGGGTACAGGCCTGTGACACCTTCAAGACCGACCGCTTATGAGCCCTTGCGTCGCGCGAATTCGGTGCAAATACCCCAAGGTGCGACAATATCGGGCTAACTTTGAACGCAATGACGCAATCCTTTTCTGAATTGAACTTGGCGCCGGCCCTGGCCCGCGCGGTGGCCGAGATGGGCTACGAGACCATGACGCCCATCCAGGCGCAGGCCATTCCGCAGGTGCTGACCGGCCGCGACGTGATGGGCGCGGCCCAGACCGGCACGGGCAAGACGGCGGCTTTTTCGCTGCCGCTGTTGCAGCGCCTGCTCAAGCACGAGAACGCCTCCACCTCGCCGGCGCGCCACCCGGTGCGCGCCCTGGTGCTGCTGCCCACGCGCGAACTGGCCGACCAGGTGGCCGAGCAGGTGAAGCTCTACGCCAAGTACACCCAGCTGCGCAGCACCGTGGTGTTCGGTGGCATGGACATGAAGCCCCAGACCGCCGAGCTGAAGAAAGGCGTGGAGGTGCTGGTGGCCACGCCGGGCCGCCTTCTGGACCACATCGAGGCCAAGAACTGCGTGCTCAACCAGGTGGAGTACGTGGTGCTCGACGAAGCCGACCGCATGCTCGACATCGGCTTCCTGCCCGACCTGCAGCGCATCCTGAGCTACCTGCCCAAGCAGCGCACCACGCTGCTCTTCAGCGCCACCTTCTCGCCCGAGATCAAGCGCCTGGCCGGCAGCTACCTGCAAGACCCGATCACGGTGGAGGTGGCGCGTTCCAACGCCACCGCCTCCACGGTTGAGCAGCACCTCTACCGCGTGGAAGACGACGACAAGCGCGCCGTGCTGCGCCAGATCCTGCGCGAGCGCGGCATCAAGCAAGCCTTCGTGTTCGTCAACAGCAAGCTCGGCTGTGCGCGCCTGGCCCGCTCGCTTGAGCGCGACGGCCTGAACACCACGGCCCTGCACGGCGACAAAAGCCAGGACGAGCGCCTGAAAGCCCTGGAGGCGTTCAAGAGCGGCGCGGTGGACCTGCTGATCTGCACCGACGTGGCCGCCCGTGGCCTGGACATCAAGGACGTGCCGGCGGTGTTCAACTTCGACATCCCGTTCAACGCCGAAGACTACGTGCACCGCATTGGCCGCACGGGCCGCGCCGGTGCGTCTGGCCTGGCCGTGTCGTTCGTGGGTGGGCGCGATGCCCGCCTGGTGGGCGACCTGGAAAAGCTGCTGGGCAAGAAGCTCGACATTGAGCCCTTCGAACTGGAAGCCGAGCGCCGCCCCCCTGGCCGCTTCAACGATGGCCAGCGCGCCTGGCAACGGGGCGAGGGCGAAGAGCGCGCGCCTCGCGCCGCCGCCGAGCGCCCGGCCCGCCCGGTGCGCGCGCCGCGCCCGCCGGCCGATCCGCTGTTCGATCAGCCCTACGAACCCAGCGCTTCGTCTGACGCGCCGCCCGCCTGGGAGACGGCGCAGAAGCCAGTGAATTCCCGCCTGTCGCCCAACATCAAGACCCGCAAGAAGGTGCCGGCGCTCTTCAAGAGCTTTGCCACCCCGGCGAGCGCCGCCCCCGCGGCCGAGCAGGCCCCGGCCGACGCGCAGGCCAGCCAGGGCTGAGGTTTTTCAGCCTCGCCCGGGCTTCTGTGCTTGCGGGCAGCGAACCGCCACGGTCTCCAGTACCTCGCCGCTGCCGCTCAGCCGCGCGGCGCTCAGGCAGCCGCCCCACACGCAGCCGGTGTCCAGTGCCAACAGCCCGGGGCGCGCCAGGCCACCCAGGGTGGACCAGTGGCCGAAGGCCACGCGCGCATTGGCCGTGCGCCGGCCTGGCACATCGAACCAGGGCATGAAACCCGCTGGCGCCGCGTCGGCGCTGTCTTTGGTGTGGAACTCCATCTCGCCGTCGGCCGTGCAGAAGCGCAGCCGCGTGAGCGCGTTCACGATCACCCGAAGGCGGTCGGCGCCGTGCAGGCTGTCGTGCCATCGGTTGGGCTCGTTGCCATACATCTCGCGCAGGCCATGCGCCCAGTCGGCGCTGCGCAGCGTGGCCTCCAGCTCGCCGGCCAGCGCCAGTGTCTGCGCCACGTCCCAGCCTGGCAGCACGCCGGCGTGCACCATGAGCCAGCCGTGCGCGTGCAGGGCCATGGAACGCTCGCGCAGCCAGTCGATCAGCACATGGCGGTCTCGTGCAGCCAAGATGTCGTCCACCGTGTCGCTGCGGTGCGGCTTGCGGATGCCTTGCGAGACCGCCAGCAGGTGCAAGTCGTGGTTGCCCAGCAGGCAGTGCACGGCACCGTCCAGCGCCATCAGCCGGCGCAGCACCGCCAGCGAGGCCGGCCCCCGGTTGACCAGGTCGCCCAGCACATAGGCCGTGTCGCGGCTGGGTGAAAAGCCAATGTCGGTCAGCAGGCGGTCCAAGGCGTCATCACAGCCTTGAACGTCGCCGATCATGTAGAGTCCCATGCTTCGATTATGGATTTCGTACTCATTGCCTTTCTCACCCTGCTCAACGGCGCCTTCGCCATGTCTGAGCTGGCCCTGGCCTCCAGCCGCAAAGCCCGCCTCACCGCCATGGCCGAGTCTGGCGACAAAGGCTCGCAGGCCGCGCTGAAGCTGCTGGAGAACCCCACGCAGTTCCTCTCGTCGGTGCAGGTGGGCATCACCTCCATCGGCATGCTCAACGGCATCGTGGGCGAGGCGGCGTTCAGTGGCGACCTGGCCGTGGCCCTGCAGGTGTTTGGCCTGACGCCGGCCACCGCCAGCGTGGTGGCCACCGCCGTGGTGGTGGTGGTCATCACCTTCATCACCATCGTTTTTGGCGAGCTGGTGCCCAAGCGCATCGGGCAGCTCTACCCCGAGGCCGTGTCGCGCTGGGTGTCGCGCCCCATGGCCGCCGTGGCCAAGGGCGCCAAGCCGTTCGTGTGGCTGCTCACGCACACCACGCAATGGGTGCTCAAGGCGCTGCGCATCGACACCAGCGCGGTGCAGCACGTGACCGAGGAAGAGATCAAGGCCAGCCTGGAAGAGGGCGTGGACGCCGGCATCATCGAAGAGCACGAGCACCAGATGGTGCGCAATGTGTTCGGCCTGGACGACCGCCAGCTCACCTCCATCATGGTGCCGGCCTCCGACATCGCCTGGCTGGACGCGCAAGACGACATTGACGCCGCCGTGCAGAAGGCCTGGACCACGGGCCACTCGTGGTACCCCGTTTGCCGGGGTGGCCTGGAAGACGTGATCGGCGTGATCCACCTGCCGCGCTTGCTGGCTTTGCAGGCCGAGGGCGTGAAGACGGCCGTTGGCGGCCAGGTGCAGCCCGCCGTGTTCGTGCCCGAAACCCTCAGTGGCATGGAGTTGCTGGAGCAGTTCCGTTCGCGCGCCACGCGCATGGTGTTCGTGGTGGACGAGTACGGTGTGGTGCAGGGCCTGCTCACGCCGCGCGACATGCTCGAGGCCATCACCGGCGAGCTCTCGCCCGAGAAGCCGGTGGACGCCTGGGCCACGCAACGCGAAGACGGCGCCTGGGAGGTGGACGGCGCCATGCCGGTGGCCGAGCTCAAGGCCCGGCTTGACATCGACGAGCTGCCCGACGAAGACAAAGGCCGCTACGCCACCGTGGCCGGCCTGATGCAGACCGTGGCCGGCGACCTGCTGGACGAGGGCCAGTTTGTCGATTGCGCCGGCTGGCGCCTGGAGGTTCAGGCGGTGGAAGGGCGGCGCATCGACCGCGTGCTCATCACCCGCCTGCCCGAGGCCGAGGAAACCCCGCTGGAGGCTTGAGCCTCACAGCCGCCACCAGGGCGGCAATAAGGCGCGCACATCGGGCCGCGAGAAGCGGTCGTCCATCAGCACCACCACGCCCTCGTCTTCCGGTGTGCGGATCACGCGCCCGGCGGCTTGCACCACCTTGTGCAGACCGGGGTAGAGGTAGGTGTGCTCGAAGCCGTGCCCCGTGATCTGCTGCAGCCGTTCGCGCAGGCGCTCGTTCACCGGGTTCACCGGCGGCAGGCCCAGCGTGGCGATGAAGGCCCCGATCAGCCGGCGCCCGGGCAGGTCAATGCCTTCACCAAACGCGCCCCCCAGCACCGCAAAGCCGATGCCCTGACCTTCGCCGTGAAAGCGCGCCAGGAAGGCCGCGCGCGCGGCTTCGTCGGGCCCGCGCTCTTGTTGCCACACCGGCACCTCGGGATGGGCTTGGGCGAAGGCATCCAAGGCCTGCTGCAGGTAGTCGAAGCTGCTGAAGAAGGCCAGGTAGTTGCCCGGCTGGGCCTGGAACTGCTCGGCCATCGCCCGCACCACCAGGGGCAGGGAGCGCGCCCGGTCGGCGTAGCGGGTGGACACCTTGGGCAGCACGCGCACCTGCAGGTGCTCGGGGGGGAAGGGCGAGGGCACGGCCAGGCGCGCTGCGCCCTCGGGCAGGCCGAGCAGGGTGGCGATGTGGTCCATGGGCGCCAGCGTGGCCGAGAACAACGTGGCGCTGTGCGCACTGGCCCAGCGCGGGGCCAGCAGGGGAGCGGGCAGCACGTTGCGAATGGCCAGGCGCGGGCGGGGGGCTGAACGGCCGAGGCGGGGCGTGGCGCTCAGGTCGGCCAGGGCGTGCTCGCCGAAGGTCTCGGCCACGCGCAGCCATTGCAAGGCGTCGAACAGCCAGGTCTGCAGGACACCAGCGCTGGCCGATGGGTGGCTGGCGAGGTGGTCGGTGAGGGTGCCCACGTGCTGGCGCAAGGCCTGCACGAAGGCCTGCGGCAGGTCGGGCAGGGGCTGCCAGGGCTGGCGCAAGTCGCGCCCCAGCTCGCCCCAGTGCCGGTGCAGGCGCGCCATCTCGCGGCGCAGCGCCTGGGGCGCCTGGGCGCGGGCCGCCTCGAAGCTGGCGGGGCGCAGTTCGGCGCTGTGCATGCCACGGGCGCGCTCTACCAGGGCGTGCGCTTCGTCCAGCAACAGGTGCACGCGCCATTCCTGCGCCACCGCCAGTGCCCAGGCCTGGGCGCTGATGTCGAAGTAGTGGTTCACGTCGCCCACCACCACGTCGGCCCAGCGCTGCATTTCCTGGCCCAGGTAGTAGGGGCAGATGCCATGGGCCAGGGCGATGCGGCGCAGGGCCGCCGCGTCCAGCCAGGCGGCTTGAGCGGCCTCTTGCCGCGCGGCGGGCAGGCGGTCGTAGAAGCCACGCGCCAGGGGACAGGCCTCGCCATGGCAGGCGGCTTCGGGGTGTTCGCAGGCCTTGTCGCGGGCCACGCGCTCCAGCACGCGCAGGGGCTGGGCGTTCAGGCGGCGCAGGCCGTCCAGGGCGAGCTGGCGGCCCGGGGTCTTGGGCGTGAGGTAGAGCAGCTGATCGCCCTGTGCCTCGGGCATGGCCCGCAAGGTGGCAAACAGGGTGGCCACGGTCTTGCCGATGCCGGTGGGCGCCTGGGCCAGCAGGTGGCGGCCGCCGCGCTGGGTGCGAAACACCGCCTCGGTCAGCTCGCGCTGGCCGGCGCGGAACTCGCCAAACGGGAATCGCAGGGCGGCCAGGGCGGCGTCGCGCGCGGCGCGGTGGGCGGCCTCCTGGTGGGCCCATTGCCGGTAGCGCTGGCAAAGGTCTTGGGCGTGCGCGGCCAGTGCTTCGCGTTCACACCACTCGGTGAGCACGGTTTCTTCGCCGGTGTCGATGTGGAAGTAAACCAGGGCCACCTCCAGGCCATCCCAGCCCTGCTGCTCGCACAGCATCCAGCCGTAGAGCTTGGCCTGGGCCCAGTGCAGGGCGCGCTGGTTGGTGGCGATGTGCTGCGCGTCGCCCCGGTGGGTCTTGATTTCTTCCACCCGCCGCGCGACAAGGTCCACGCCGTCTGCCCGGCCTTGCAGTTGCAGGCCGGCGCAGAGGGCGGCCAAGGGCAGCTCGCGCAGGTAGTCGGACCCCCGCCGGCTGGTGACGGTGGTGTGGCCCGCGATGCCATCGGCGGCCGAGGGCGAGGGGGTGAAGCGCAAGTCAAGGTCGCCGCTGCGGGCCGCGAACGCGCACAAGGCCCGCACCGCCACGCGGGGGCAGGGTTCATTCGGTGGGCAGGCGTTCACGGCGGGGCATGATACTGGTTGGACAAACAGTATGAACGAGCCCGACGATTCCTCTTGGCCGGCCCTGGGCCGGCGCCATCACCAGCGCCTGCGCGAGACATACCGCTCGGCCGGCTGGCCCTGCCACGACGCCTTGGAAGTGGACCTGCTGGCCGCTGGCCTGTTGGAGCGGGTCTGGTCGGGCGAGGGGCACGAATCCCTGCGCGTGACCGACGCCGGCATCGCCTGCCTGGCGCGCGTGTTCGCCAGCCACCGCGCCGCCCGCGGCCCGCACGAGGCCCTGGTGGAGCGCGTGGCCCGTGAGCAGGCCCGCCAGGGGCGGCTGGCCTGGCGGGGCTTGGCCCTGCTCTCGCCCTTGCCCCGGCCGGACGAGCCCGACGCCGTGCAGTGGGTGAGCGCCTGCCCCGATGTGTTTTCGATTCGGCACACCTCGGTGGAGGCCTATTGCGAACCGGTGGTGCACGAGATCAAGGTGCGCCGCGCCGATTTGCTGGCCGACGTGCGCAAGCCCGCCAAGCGCCTGGCCTACCTGGGCCTGGCCTCGGCCTGCTGGTACGTGCTGGGGCTGGATGCCAAGGGCCGGCCCATTGGCGGTGTGGATGACGTGCCACCCGATTGCGGGGTGATGCTGGCCCTGCCCGATGGTTGGGCCGTGCTGCGCGAGGCACCCCGGCGCGAGTTGCCGCGCCTGCCCTTTCACCTGTGGATGGCGCTGGCCAAGGCGGGCCCGGCCTGGCGCGACGACGACTCGGCGCAGATGGCGCTCTGACCTCAGTGCCCATGGCCGCCGGGCGGATTTGTCAGGCGCTGTTGGTTTGGCTTCGTAGAATGCGGGTTTTCCCGGATATCTGCGCCCGCGCCGTGTGGGCGACCGGACTCGCCTCGTCACCCCATCGCCCATGTTCCGTTGCGACCCGCATCCCACGCTGGTGCCTTCGCTGGCCGGGCACACCCACGTGCTGGCCTGTGAGGGCCCGGTGCAACCCTCGCGCTCGGTGGTGGAGGCGGCGCATTGGGCGGCCGATGGCCTGAGCCTGCCGCTGGCCTGGCTGCCCAGTTGCGAGGGCGTGTGGCAAGACCACAGCGAGCAGGCCTGGCGCGACCGCAGCGAGGGTGCCTCGCTGGTGGTGCTGGGCCGCGAGGCGCAGCCCGCCAGGCGCTGCGTGGTGGAGCACGTGGTGCAGACCGTGAGCGCCCCGGTGTTGGCCGTGACGGGGGCTTTCGCGATGCCCGAGCGCGTGATGGTGGCGTTTGACGGCAGCCCCGCCGCGCGCCGGGCGGTGGCCTGGGTGGCGTCCAGCCCCTTGATGCGCGGGGTGCATTGCCACCTGATGATGGCCGGTCACGTGGGGCAGGCCGATGCCGCGCACGAGCTGGAACGGGCCCAGACCGACCTGATGACCGCGGACCTTCGCGTCACCTCTTACCAGGTGGTGGACGAGGTGGTCACGGCGGTGCAGCAAGGCATTGGCACCTACCGCATTGACATGCTGGTGATGGGCGCCTTCAGCCACGCGCCATGGCGCCGCTGGTTGGCGGGCAGTTGCACCACCCGCCTGCTGCGCGCCTGCGCCCTGCCCACGGTGCTGGTGCGCTGACCCCTCAGTAGTGGGGCGGCAGTTCGTCGCGCAGGCTGCGAAAGCCGATGGGCGACTCTTCGCTGCGGCGGCGCTTGAGTTCGGCCAGTTCAGAGGCCAGGCGCTCGATTTGCTCTTGCTGGCGTGCCACCACGGCGTTGAGGCTGTCGAGCAGGTCTTCGGCGAAGCTGAGCTGGATCTCCAGGTCGGTCAGGCGTTGTTCAGGGCTTTTCATGCCCCGATTGGACACCGGATGTGGCCCCTCGGCGTCACTGGCCGCTGAGGTACTCGGCCACGGCGGCCATTTCCAGCTCGGTCATCTTCTCGACCACCGCGTGCATCACCGCGTTGTCGTTGGTGCGCTCGCGCTTGTTGAAGGACTTGAGCTGGTTGTGCAGGTAGCCCGAGAACTGGCCGGCCAGGCGGGGCAGGTTGGCCGCGCCTTGGGCCGTGGTGCCGTGGCAACTGGCGCAGGCGGGCACGCCGCTGTAGGGGTTGCCGTTGGTGAAGATGTAGCGGCCCACCGCGGCGAGCTGCGGGTTCTTGGGCTCTTCGCGCGGCACGCTCAGTTTTTCGTAGTACCGGCCCAAGGCCAGCATCTCGTCGGGCGTGAGCTTTTCCACCATGGGCGCCATGGCCGTGCTCTTGCGCTGGCCGCTCTGGAAGGCAGTGAGCTGCTTGGCGATGTACTCGGCGTGCTGCCCGGCCAGGCGGGGGAACACCTCGCTGGTCGATTCGCCCTGCGCGCCGTGACACAGAAAGCACGAGCCACCCACGATCTTCTTGGCCCGGGCTTCGTCGGCCTGGGCAAAGGCGCTGCCGGCGCTCAGGCTCAGCGCGGCGGCCAGGGCGGCGGTGGTGGCGAGGGGCGAGAACTTCATTGCATAACCTCAAACGGATATTCAGGGCGCAAAAAAGCCCTGGCCGGGCGGCCAGGGCTGTGCGGCGTTACGCCAGTGTGTCGGCCCAGATGTTGCGGGCCCAGGCCATGGCGTAGCGGCCTTCCAGTTCGCTGGCGGCGCTGGAGACACCACCGGAGCCTGGCACGGCCAGCATGGTCTTCTTCTCGGCGTCGTAGCGGTGCACGCTGGCCACGTGCACCACGTCCTCGGCGGTGACGAAGCTGTAGCAGGTGTTGGCGTACAGCGGCAACTGCGGCGGCTCTTTGCCTTGCAGCAGCGACACCACGGCGGCGGCGCAGGTCTTGCCGTGCTGGTTGGCCATGTGGCCCGACTTGGGCATCGCCGGGGCGATCTGGATGGCGTCACCCAGCACGTGGATGTTCTTGGCCGCCTTGGATTCGAAGGTGAGGAAGTCCACCTCGCACCAGCGGGCGTTGGCGGTGGCCAGGCCGGTCTTCACCGCGATTTCGCCCGCGCGCATGTTGGGGATGACGTTGGCCACGCCAGCCTTGAAGTCGTCGTTGAACTCGAACTTCAGGGTGTTGGTGGCCACGTCCACGTCCACCACCTTGTGCTTGGGGCGGTAGTCGATCATGCCCTTGTAGTGCTCGTCCCAAGCCTTGAGGAACAAGCCCTTCTTGGACTGGATGTCGTCGTTGGCGTCGAAGATGACGACCTTGCTCTTGGGCTTGGCCTTCTTGAAGTAGCTGGCCACCATGCACGCACGCTCGTAGGGGCCGGGCGGGCAGCGGTAGGGGGCCAGGGGAATCGACATGGCGTAGGTGCCACCGTCGGGCAGGGCTTCGAGCTGGCGGCGCAGCAGGGCGGTCTGCGGGCCGGCCTTCCAGGCGTGGGGCACCTTCTCCAGCGCACCGGCGGCCTTCAGACCGGGGATGGTGTCGAGCATGAAGTCAATGCCGGGCGAGACGATCAGGCGGTCGTAGGGCAGCTCGGCGCCGCCGGCCAGCTTCACGGTGCGCTTGTCGGGGTCGATGCTGGTGACCATGTCGCGCACCAGCTTCACGCCGTGGCGCTTGTTCAGGTTGTCGTAGGGCGTGGTGATGTCGGCCATGGTCTTGTGACCACCCACCACCAGGTTGGAGATCGGGCACGAGATGAAGGCCTCGTTGGGCTCGATCAGCGTCACGTCGATCTGGTAGTCGGAGAACAGGCGCACGTACTTGGCGGCGGTGGCACCACCGTAGCCGCCGCCGACGACCACGACCTTGGGCGCGTTGCCGCCGATGGTGGCGCAGCCGGAGAGCAGGCCCAGGCCCGCCAGGGCAGAGCCGGCACCCAGCCCTTGAATGAGTTGGCGTCTTTGCATGGCGGTCTCCTTACTTTTTCTGAGCGGCAAAGTAGCCGGCGATCTGGGCAAGCTGCTCGTCGGTATACCCCTTGGAGAGCTGGTGCATGATGGTGGCGGGCTTGCGGCCGCTCTTGAAATCGAGCAGCTTTTGCAGCAGCTCGTCTTTGTCCTTGCCGGCCAGGGCTTCCATGCCGGGCTGCGCACGGCCATCGGTGCCGTGGCAGTTGGCGCAGGCCGCGGCCCACACCTTGATCTGGTTCACTTGCGCGTGCGCGCCAGCGGCGGTGGCGGCCAGCACGGCGGCGGCCAGCCATTTCGTCGATCTCACCATCGAAGTCTCCTGAGGGATGAAGGGATTGCCTCCAAAACTGTAGCAGCCTAAAGGCACCACACGCCGACAGACGAGGTGTTTCCCTGTAGGTCGAAACGATGCTAGCACCGGCATCGGGGGATTTTCTTCGGGCAAACCCGAAAGGGTAGGGGGTATGCCACCTGGCCAGGTGTGCTGCCATAGGAGAAACGTGGCCTGGTGCAAGACATAGACCCTGGGGTATTCGGGAAAATACTTATCCAAATATTAGTGATTGCGAATATAGTCGCGGTCGATTTCATGTTTCTCGGTGCCGCCCGGGTCGCCTGTGAGGCCTCTTTCTGCCCTTTGGGGTGGCGGGGCCTATGGGCGCGGGTGGGCCTGGGGTGCCACGGCGGTCTGGCAGGCCGTCTCTCCTGAAGGATTTTTCCGTGTCTGAAGATTTCAGCCATGTCATCGGTCGCGTGTTGCCCGCGCCCGAGAATCACCTGAGCGCCGACAAGCTCGAAGAGGCCCGCAAGGCGCGCCGCAGCTTCATGGGCAAGGCCCTGGCCATGGGCGCTGGCGTGGCCGGCAGCACGCTGGCCGCTGGCCGCGCCATGGCCAATGAAGGTGACCCCAACATCCTGACCCTGCCCGAGCACAGCACCGGCCTGGGCCAGGCCGTGGCCACCCACCCCTACGGCATGCCCAGCAAGTGGGAAGCCAACCTGCAGCGCCGCCAGAGCCCGGGCCTGACCCGCGTGCCCCAGGCCTCGGTGAGCTTCACGCCGCTGCAGGGCCTGTTCGGCATCATCACCCCCAGTGGCCTGCACTTCGAGCGCCACCACCAGGGCTGGTGGGACATCGACCCCTCCAAGCACCGCCTGATGATCAACGGCCTGGTCAAGCGCGAGCGCGTCTTCACCATGGACGACCTCATGCGCCTGCCCAGCGTGTCGCGCATTCACTTCATCGAGTGCGGCGCCAACTCGGCGCCTGAGTGGGGCAACGTGGCCCTGCCGTCGGTGCAGTACACGCATGGCATGGTGAGCTGCTCGGAATTCACCGGCGTGCTGCTGTCCACCCTGCTGGAGATGTGCGGCTACGACAAGAAGCGCGCCAAGGTGGTGCTGGCCGAGGGTGCCGATGGCTCGTCGATGACGCGCACCATCGACATCGAGCGCGCCATGGACGACTGCATCGTGGCCTGGGGCATGAACGGCGAGATGCTGCGCCCCGAGAACGGCTACCCGCTGCGCCTGGTGGTGCCCGGCATTCAGGGCGTGAGCTGGGTGAAGTACCTGCGCCGCATCGAGGTGGGCGACGAGAAGTACGCCACCAAGGACGAGGCGGTGCACTACATCGACCACATGCCCGACGGCACGCACCGCCAGTACACCGGCATTCAAGAGTGCAAGAGCGTGATCACCACGCCCTCGGGCAGCCAGACGCTGCTGGACAAGGGCTACTACAACATCACCGGCCTGGCCTGGTCGGGCCGCGGCAGCATCAAGCGTGTGGACGTGAGCGTGGATGGTGGCCGCAACTGGCGCACCGCGCGCCTGGAAGGCCCCATCCTGCCCAAGGCGCTGACGCGCTTCAACATTGACTGGGTGTGGGACGGCAAGCCCGCCATTCTGCAAAGCCGCGCCATCGACAGCACCGGCTACGTGCAGCCCAAGATCAACCAGCTTCGCGCCGTGCGCGGCACCCGCTCGGTGTACCACCAGAACGCCATTCAGTCGTGGCGCGTGGCCGAGAACGGCGAAGTCTCCAACGTGCAGGTGTACTGATGAAAGCCCTTGTCCTGACCGCAGCGGCCCTGGCGGGCCTGGTCTTTTCTTTTGGCGCGTCGGCGCAGACCCAACCCTGGCACGAGATCGGCCGCGACGCCACGCCGGCCGAGGTGAAGGCCTGGGACATCGACGTGCGCCCCGACTTCAAGGGCCTGCCCAAGGGCGCTGGCAGCGTCTCGCTGGGCGAGCAGGTGTGGGAAGGCAAGTGCGCCTCTTGCCACGGTACCTTCGGCGAGTCCAACGAGGTGTTCACCCCCATCGTGGGCGGCACCACCAAGGCCGACATCGAGCGCGGCCGCGTGAAGAACCTGGAGGAGGGCAGCACCTTCCCCCAGAAGACCACCATGATGAAGGTGGCCACCGTGTCCACGCTGTGGGACTACATCAACCGCGCCATGCCCTGGAACGCGCCCAAGACGCTCAAGACCGATGAGGTCTATGGCGTGCTGGCCTACATCCTGAACCTGGCCGAGGTGGTACCCGCCGACTTCACCCTGAGCGACCAGAACATCGCCGAGGTGCAAAAGCGCATGCCCAACCGCAACGGCATGGTGTTCTACGAGCCGCTGTGGAAGGTCAACGGCAAGGGCGACGTGAAGAACGTGGCCTGCATGAAGGACTGCCCGGTGGAAGCCGGTGTGCGCTCCTCGCTGCCCGATTTCGCCCGCGACGCCCACGGCAACATCCTGGAGCAGAACCGCGTGATCGGCCCGGTGCGCGGCGCCGACACCACCAAGCCCGCGCCCAAGTCGCTGCCCAGCGGCGCCGCTGCCGCCGCGCCGGTGGTGGTGGCCGCGGCCCCGGCCGGCGCGGGTGACGCCAAGGCCTTGTTGTCGGCCAATAGCTGCACGGCTTGCCACGGCGTGGCCAACAAGATCGTGGGCCCGGGGTTCAATGAGATTGCCACCAAGCACAAGGGCCGTGCCGACCTGGAGGCTTACCTGGTGGGCAAGATCAAGAACGGTGGCTCGGGCGTGTATGGCGCCATTCCGATGCCGGCCCAGCCGCAGGTGAAAGACGCCGACGCGCAGGCCATTGCCCGCTGGATCGCCAGCGGTGCGAAGTGAAAATTGAAATATTCGGATTTAGTTGTTAACCCCCTAACCATTGCATCGCAGGAGACCTAAGCTATGCGCATGATTCCCCTTACCCTGGCGCTGGCCTTGTCTGGCGGTGTCGCCACCTCGGCCCTGGCCCAGGACGCGGCCGCCGCCAAGGCGCTGGCCTCCAAGAACGCCTGCCTGGCGTGCCACGCCGTGGACAAGAAGCTGGTGGGCCCGTCGTACAAAGACGTGGCCGCCAAGCACAAGGGCCAGGCAGACGCGCTGGCCAAGGTGTCCGCGCGCATCAAGTCGGGCGGCTCTGGCATGTATGGCCCCGTGCCCATGCCGGCGCAGCCCAACCTCAAGGATGAGGAAGTGCGGGTACTCGCCGCCTGGATCCTCGCTGGCGCCCCCGACCAGTAAACTCATTGCCCTCTTTTTCCTGACAGGAGTTCCCCATGAACCACTCTCGCCGTGCCGCCATCAAGACCACCGGCGCCCTGGCCACCCTGGTCTCGCTGGGTGTGATCACCCAGAGCCAGGCACAGGCTGCCGTGGACCGCGCCGCCTTTGACCTGAAGACCCTGGACGACGCCCTCAAGGCCGTCGGCGGCAAGCCCGCCACCAGCGACCAGGTCACCGTGGTGTCGCCCGACATCGCCGAAAACGGTGCCGTGGTGCCCGTGGGCGCCACCAGCAAGCTGCCCAACACCACCGAGATCTTCCTGATCGTCGAGAAGAACCCGATGCCCCTGTCCTGCGGTTTCACCATCCCCGCTGGCACCGTGGCCGAAGTGCAGACCCGCCTGAAGATGGGCCAGAGCACCAACGTGATCGCGGTGGTGAAGGCCGACGGCAAGCTGTACTCGGCCACCAAGGAAACCAAGGTCACCCTGGGCGGTTGCGGCGGCTGATGCCCGCGCAACCCGTCTGACCCCATCCTTTTTGCAGAATTTCAGGAGTCCATCATGGCTGACCCGATGCGCATCCGCGCTGCCCTCTCTGGCGAAGAAACCACCGTCCGCGTGCTGATGTCCCACCCCATGGAACCCGGTACCCGCAAGGACGCCAGCGGCAACACCATTCCCGCTCACTTCATCCGTGACGTGGAAGCCACCCACAACGGCAAGACCGTGCTCAAGGCCCAGTTCAGCGGCTCGGTGTCGCAAAACCCCTTCCTGTCCTTCAAGTTCAAGGGCGGCGCCAAGGGCGACAAGATCGTGGTGAAGTGGAGCGACAACAAGGGCGACTCCCGCACCGACGAAGCCGCGATTGCCTAAGCCGGGCAAGGCGTGCATAGGCCAGCCCGCAAGGTCTGGCCTTTTTTTCATTCAGGCCACAACGAGGAGACCGTTCCCATGAAGAACCTGTTGGCTCTACCCCTGGCGACCATCGTCGCCGGGCTCGCCACGGTGGGCAGTGCCCACGCGCAGTCCGCATCCGAAGGCATCGCCAAGTACCGTGAGATGCTGCAGGACGGCAACCCCGCCGAACTGTTCGAGATGAAGGGCGAAGAGCTCTGGAAACAAAAACGCGGGCCCAAGCAGGCCACGCTGGAGCAATGCGACCTGGGCCTGGGCCCCGGCGTGATCCAGGGTGCCTTTGTGCAACTGCCGCGTTACTTCAAGGACACCGGTCGCGTGCAAGACCTCGAGTCGCGCCTGGTCACCTGCATGGAAACCCTGCAGGGCTTCAACGGCGCCGAGATCGCCAAGACCCCGTTCGGCCGTGGCGAGATGGCCAACGTCACCGCCCTGGCCACCTTTGTCGCCACCGCCTCCAAGGGCATGCGCTTCAACCTGCCGCAGCAGCACCCGCAGGAAAAGGCCATGTACGAGGTGGGCAAGCGGGCGTTCTTCACCCGTGGCGGCACGCACGACTTCTCGTGCGCCTCTTGCCACGGCGCCGACGACAAGCGCATTCGCCTGCAAGAGCTGCCCAACCTCACCAAGAACCCGGGTGACGGCATTGGCTTCGCGGCCTGGCCGGCCTACCGCGTGTCGAACTCGCAGATGTGGGGCATGCAGCAGCGCCTGAACGACTGCTTCCGCCAGCAGCGCTTCCCCGAGCCCAAGTTCGGCAGCGACGTGACCATTGCCCTGGGCGTGTACATGGGCGTGAACGCCAAGAACGCCGAGTCCATCGTGCCGGCCATCAAGCGCTGAAGGAGCACCGACCATGCGACAAACCTTTGCTTTCATCCTGCCCGTGGTGGCTGCCGTGGCCCTGGCCGCCTGCTCGGCGTCGCCTTCCGCCGTTGACTACGACAAGGCCGCTGCCGATGCGCTGAAGAACTCCTTCCAGGCCCGTGGCATTGCCACGCTCGACCGCCTGGAGCAAGACCAGGCTAACGCCGCCTGCGCCGCCGCCGACATCAGCGGCCAGCCGGTGGAAGAGAAGCTGGCCAAGGCCATCGAAGAGGCCAACATGAAGACGGTGAAGTGGCCTGCGGACGGCAAGTTCCTGGGCGACTGGAAACAGGGCGAGGTGATCGCCCAGAGCGGCCGTGGCCTGACTTGGACCGATGACGCCAAAACCGTCAACGGCGGCAATTGCTACAACTGCCACCAGATCAGCAAGGAAGAAATCTCCTTCGGCACCCTGGGCCCCAGCCTCTACAACTACGGCAAGCTGCGCGGCGTGAGCAACCCCAACAGCCCCGAGGCCAAGGCCATCGTGGAATACACCTGGGGCAAGCTCTGGAACGCGCGCGCCTACAACGCCTGCTCGCAAATGCCGCGCGTGGGCCACAAGGGCATCTTGAACGAGACCCAGCTCAAGCACGTGATGGCGCTGCTGCTGGACCCGGCCTCGCCCGTCAACAAGTAACCGTTCCCCCGGCCGGTGGCCTCTGGCGCCGGCCCGTTCGCGGGGCGTGCCTTCCCCGCGAACATTCGTTATCAATGATCAAGGAATAGAGATGAGTTTCAGCCGGCGTGAATTCCTGCAGGTGCTGGCCGTGGCCAGCGCCACGGGCCTGGCCCTCAACCACCGCGATGTGCTGGCCGCCAAGCCCGGCGCCGGCCAGCGCCTGTACGACGTGCCCAAGTTCGGCAACGTGAGCTTCCTGCACTTCACCGACTGCCACGCCCAGCTCACCCCGATCTATTTCCGCGAGCCCAATGTGAACCTTGGCGTGGCCGAGGCGGTGGGCCGCCCGCCGCACCTGGTGGGCGAGAAGCTGCTCAAGCACTTTGGCATCAAGCCCGGCACGCCCGAGGCGCACGCCTTCAGCTACCTCGACTTCAGCCAGGCCGCCAAGACCTACGGTAAGGTCGGCGGCTTTGCGCACCTGGCCACCCTGATCAAGCAACTCAAGGCCAGCCGCCCGCACGCGCTGCTGCTGGACGGTGGCGACACCTGGCAAGGCTCGGCCACCTCGCTGTGGACCAACGGCCAGGACATGGTCGATGCCTGCAAGCTGCTGGGCGTGAACATGATGACCCCGCACTGGGAGTTCACCTTCGGCGCCAAGCGCGTGCAGGAAATCGTCGAGAAGGACTTCAAGGGCCACATGGAATTCCTGGCCCAGAACGTGAAGACCACCGACTTCGAAGACCTGGTCTTCAAGCCCTACGCCATGCGCGAGATGAACGGCGTGAAGGTGGCCGTGATCGGCCAGGCCTTCCCCTACACCCCGATTGCCAACCCGCGCTACATGGTGCCCGACTGGACCTTCGGCATCCAGGACGAGCACATGCAGAAGATGGTGGACCAGGCCCGCGGCGAAGGCGCGCAGGTGGTGGTGGTGCTGTCGCACAACGGCATGGACGTGGACATCAAGATGGCCTCGCGCGTGCGCGGCATCGACGCCGTGCTGGGCGGCCACACCCACGACGGCATGCCCGCGCCCATCATCGTGAAGAACGCCGGCGGCCAGACCCTGGTGACCAACGCCGGCTCGAACAGCAAGTTCCTGGGCGTGCTCGATTTCGACGTGCGCGGCGGCAAGGTGCAAGATTTCCGCTACAAGCTGCTGCCCGTGTTCAGCAACCTGCTGCCGGCCGATGCCGAGATGCAGGCCTACATCGACAAGGTGCGCGCGCCCTACGAGAGCAAGCTCAACGAGAAGCTCGCCGTCACCGAAGACCTGCTCTACCGCCGTGGCAACTTCAACGGCTCGTGGGACCAGATCATTTGCGACGCGCTCATGCAGAACAAGGGCGCCGACATCGCCTTCTCGCCAGGCGTGCGCTGGGGCACCTCGCTGCTGCCGGGTGACACCATCACCTACGAGCGCATGATGGACCAGATGGCCATGACCTATCCGGCCACCACGCTCAACGAGTTCAGCGGCGAGCAGATCAAGGGCATTCTGGAAGACGTGGCCGACAACATCTTCAACCCCGACCCCTACTACCAGCAGGGCGGCGACATGGTGCGCGTGGGCGGCATGCAATACACGGTGGCCCCCAACGCCCCCATGGGCCAGCGCATCCAGAACATGACGCTCAAGGGCAAGGCCATCGAGGCGGACAAGAAGTACAAGGTGGCCGGCTGGGCCTCGGTGCAAGAAGGCGTGCAGGGCGAGCCCATCTGGGACGTGGTGGCTGGCTACCTGCGCGACAAGAAGGTCATCAAGGGCGTGAAGGTCAACACCCCGCGCATCGTGGGCATGGGCGGCAACCCCGGCATCGCGGCCTGATCGTTTCGCCAGCCTCACCGAGAACCGCCGCGGCCTGCTGGCCCGGCGGTTTTTTCATGTCAGCGCAGCCATGAAAAAGCCCGCCGGCTCTAACGAGCGGGCGGGCATCAACCCTTGAAGGGAAAGGAAGTCAGCCGAGGCGGATCAGAAGTCGTGGCGAATGCCCACCGAGTACAGGGTGCGGTCGGTGGTCTTCACGCCAGCGCCATTCTTCACGTCGCCGTCCAGGTAGGCGGCGTACACCTTGCTGCGCTTGGACAGGGAGTAGGTCAGGCCCAGGGCGAAGGCCGAGCTCTTGGCGGTGGTCACGCCTGCGGTCTTGGACTTGCCAGAGGCGTAGCCGGCCGAGAAGTCAAAGGCACCGACCGGTACGTTCACGCCGATGGAGTACTCGTTGTCCTTCACGTTGGCGCGGCTCTCGCCACGGTTGTAGCCACCAGAGACGCGGAAGGAGCCGAAGTCATAGGCGGCCGACAGGGCGGTGTACTCGCGGTCGCTGGCGGCGGTGGCTTCGTGCTTCTGCTCCTGGTAGCCGATGCCGGCGTCCAGGCCACCGTTGCGGTAGCGCAGGTTGTACGACAGCACGTCGCGCTTCACGGGGCTGGCCTGCTCGTCCAGGCCGTAGCTCACGCCAGCGGTGAAGCCGGCGAAGTTGGGCGATTCGTAGCGGATCTGGTTGCTGGCGCGGCTGCTGTAGTCACCCAGGCCGGCGGCGTAAGCGATCTTGGTGGGGGTGAATTCGGAGTCCCACAGGTTGCTGCTGACGGCCAGGTCACGGATGTCGTCGAACGAGGTGTCGCTGCGGCCGAACTTCACGGCGCCGAAGCCACCGCTCAGGCCCACCCACGACTGGCGATCGAACGCGCTGCCAGCGGTGCCTTGCTCGCCGGTGTCGTTCTTGATGCCGGTTTCCAGGTTGAAGTTGGCCTTGAGGCCGCCGCCCAGGTCTTCCGAACCACGCAGGCCCCAGCGGCTGGTGGTCAGCAGGCCGCTGAACATCTGGGTGGTGCTCACGCCATTGACCTTCTCCGAGCCGACAGAGGCGTCAAGACGGCCATACAGGGTGACGTTGGACTGCGCCATGGCGGCGCCGGTGGTGGCCAGGACGGCCAGAGCGATCAGGCTCTTTTTCATGAAGAAATGCTCCGTTGGGTTCGGTCGGGGGCCGTTGTGCGGCCCCCCGGCCTCCTGCACCATGCAGGACGACGGGTGGATTTCATCGAAGTGCCGAGACCCCTTCATGACAACGCTGTCACACAAGCGGGTTTTCCCTTGGATGCGACAGTGTTGATACCGGTTGGGGGTATTCGTCAGCCTGTCATCTGCCTGTGGTATGTGCTTCCAAATGCAGAGCAGAGCCGGCCAGTCGTGCTTCTTAAGCCCACCTGAAGCGCTGCTTCCAATGGGCCATTCGGACCATGGTCCGTTTGGATGGAAGGCGCTGTGCGTCACCGATCGTTCATGCCGGCTTCCTAAGGTCACCGGGTGTCCTTCGACCGCCCATCAGGGTCGAGGGCCGCGTCACCCACGAACCCTTCAAGGAGAAATCGCATGTCCAATTCGCGTCGCCACTTCGTCAAGATGCTGGGCGCAGGTGCCATGGTGGCCCCGCTGGCCGCCTTCTACCAGCGCGCCGCCATCGGCGCTCCCTCGTTTGGCCCCGGCTTCGGTGAACTCAAGCCCACCCTGCCGCTGAACACCGACGAACTGTTCGCCCTGCGCACCGACGGCACCATCGCCTTTGACTTCCGCGGCAAGCCGCTGATGAGCTTGCCCGACGGTTTCCGCTACTGGGCCGTGTCGTGGACCGGCCAGACCATGAGCGACGGCAGCCTGGTGCCCGGCGACCACGACGGCATGGCCGCCTACCGTGGCAAAGAAGGCCAGACCATCCTGGTGCGCAACCACGAGCTGAGCAACCGCGAAGCCAAGTACGGCAGCACCGCTGGCGTGGTGGTGCCCGATGCGCTCAAGTACGACACCTGGTGCAACGGCGGCACCACCACCCTGGTGCTCGATGAGTCCGGCAAGCTGGTGAAGCACTTCGCCTCGCTGGGGGGCACCAACAACAACTGCGCCGGTGGCCTGACCCCCTGGGGCACCTGGCTGACCTGCGAAGAGAACACCTCCATCCCCGCCAGCAACAACAATTACACCCAGCGCCACGGCTACGTGTTCGAGGTGCCCGCCTACGCCGACGGCCCCGTGGCCGCACAACCCATCGTGGCCATGGGCCGATTCAACCACGAAGCCACCGCCACCGACCCCAAGACCGGTATCACCTACCAGACCGAAGACCGTGGCGACAGCTGCTTCTACCGCTACGTGCCCAATGAGCCGGGCCAGTTGCTCAAGGGTGGCGTGCTGCAGGCCCTCAAGATCGCGGGCGACGAGAACTTCGCGGTTGACACCAAGACCGGCTTCCTCAACCGCCTGAACACGGCGCTGGCGGTCGAGTGGGTGACCATCGACAACGTTGACCCCGACACCGATACCCTGCGCTTCGAGGCCCACGACAAGGGCGCGGCCAAGTTCTCGCGCGGCGAAGGCATCTGGTACGGCAACGGCCTGGTGTACTTCTGCTGCTCCAACGGCGGCGACATGGGCGCCGGCCAGATCTGGGCCTACGACCCCGCCAACGACACCGTGACCCTGGTGGTCGAGTCCACCACGCGCAGCGTGCTGGACGCACCCGACAACATCACCGTGGGCCCGGACGGTCGCCTCTACATGTACGAAGACGGCTCTGGCGGCAACAACATCGTGGGCGTGAATTCCAAGGGTGAACTGTTCCGCGTGGCCGAGAACATCATCAGCGGTTCCGAATTCGCCGGTGGCTGCTTCTCGCACAACGGCCGCTTCATGTTCGTGAACATGCAGAGCCCTGGCCTGACCCTGGTGATCGAAGGCCCCTGGCGCAAGGGCCAGGCCTGATCGCCCGGTGAGTGCGCGCTGAGCGCTGGTTGAGCGCTCAGCGACCAAGGCTTGTTTGAGCGCCTCCCCATGGCGGGGAGGCGCTTTTTTTTGGTCTCAGATGCGTTGGTGACGGTCATCTATTGGTGGTTCAACCAATGAAGATTATGCTGATGGACAACTGACCGCGCGCCGGTTCATTTCATCCATCACCTTCTTGGAGACCCCCGTGGCCAAATGGATCCGTTCCACTGACTTCATTGACTTCTCCGTGGCCAACGGCGTGGCCACCGTGCGCCTGAACCGCCCAGACCGGCGCAACGCCTTGTCGCACGACCTGCTGCGCGAGTACCGCGACGCCTTGCTCGAAGCCGACGACCTGCGCGCGGTGAGCGTGGTGGTGGTGGAAGGCGCGGGCACCGACTTCTGCGCCGGCTACGACATGAAGGCCTCTTATGCCCGCTACGCCAGCGAGGCCGATGCCCCAGAAGGCACCTACCGCAGCGGCATGGGCTCGTTCGACGACGACGCCTGGAAGCTCGAGCGCTACGCCGAGCTGCTGCGCACCCCGTTTGACCTGCACAAGCCTGTGATCGCCAAGATCCACGGCCACTGTGTGGCCGGCGGCACCGACCTGGCCTTGTATTGCGACCTGCTCATTGCCGCCGACGACGCCCGCATCGGCTTTCCTGCCACGCGCGCCATGGGCTCACCGCCCAACCACATGTGGATCTACCACGTGGGCCCGCAGTGGGCCAAGCGCCTGCTGCTTACGGGCGATGTGCTGCTCGGGCGAGACGCCGCCAAGCTCGGCTTGGTGATGCAGTCGGTGCCCGCGGCCGAGCTTGACGCCGAGGTGGCCCGCCAGGCCGGCGCCATGGCCTCGCTTGACCCCGAACTGCTGGCCTGCAACAAGCGCATCGTCAACCTCGCACTGGAGGTGGGTGGCGCCACCGTGATGCAGCGCCTGGCCGCCGAAATGGACGCCCGCGCCCACCTCACCCGCGCCAAGCGCGACTTTGATGCCGATGTGCAGGCCCTGGGTTTCAAGGGCGCCGTGCGCAAGCGCGACGAGCCCTTCGGCACGGGGGTGGCCCGCCCGAGCTGGTGAGGCGGGCCGAGCGGTTTACAGCACGCGCCGGCGGATCAGCACGCTGGCGCGTTCCACCACCAGCACCAGCGCAAAGATGGCCAGGATGATGGTGGCCGCCTCGTCGTAGCCGAACAGGTCCATCGCCACCTTCAGCTCGATGCCGATGCCCCCCGCGCCCACCAGCCCCAGGATCACCGACGAGCGCGTGGCCTTCTCCAGGCTGAACAGCGAGGTGTTGATGAACGAGGGCAGGGCGGCCGGAATCACCGCGCACAGGATGATGGAGCCGCGGCTGGCGCCCATGGCTGACAGCGCTTCTTGCGGCCCCCGGTCCACCTCTTCCATGGCCTCGGCGAAGAAGCGGCCGCAAAAACCGAGCTTGTCCACCACGATGGCCAGCGTGCCGGCGAACGGCCCCAGGCCCACGGACACCACGAACAGCAGCGCCCACACCAGATCGGGCACGGTGCGGAAGAAGGCAATCAGCGAACGCGCCGCGTGGTAGGCCAGCGGGTGAGGCGAGAGGTGCGGCGTGGCCAGCACCGCAATCGGCACGCTCAGCAGCACACCCACCACGGTGCCCACCAGCGCCATCTGGAAGGTCTCCAGCAAGGCGCGGCCCACCGCTTCCAGGCGCGCCGTGGAGGGCGGCAGCATTTCACCCACCAGCCGGCCCATCTGCGGAAAGCCTTCCACGAAGTCGGTGAGTGACGCGCCAGTGCCTTGCAGCGACCACACAAAGAAGGCCAGGGCCAGCGCCCACGCGGTAAAGGCGGCGGCGCTCAGGCGCTCAAAACGCGCGGGCAAGGCGTGCCGGTCAAGGCGCGGCGTGGTGGACGTCATACAAGGTTCTCAGCTCGGTGGCTTGGGTCTGGGCAGACAGCACGTCTTTGACGATGCGGCCCCGGTTCAGGGCGATCACCCGGTGGGCGTAGCGCACCGCGTGTTCCAGGTCGTGCGAGGTGAACAGCAGCGTGAGGCCTTCGCTTTGCACCAGGCTGGAGAACAGCGACATGACCTCCTCGCCCGAGATCGGGTCGAGGCTGGCCGCGGGCTCGTCGGCCACCAGAAAACGCGGGCGCTGCATCAGCGCGCGGGCCACGGCCACGCGCTGCGACTGCCCGCCCGAGAGCTGGTCGGCGCGGTGGCGGGCCTTGTCGGCCAGGCCCACGCGCTCTAGGCAGTGCATGGCTTCTTCGCGCAAGGCGCGCGGCGCCGTGCCCTGGAACCAGGCGTGCCCGAAGGGCGCACGCGCCAAGGCGCCCTGCAGCACATTGGTCAGGGCCGAGAGGCGCGGCACCAGGTTGTGCTTCTGGAACACAAAGCCCACCTGCGAGCGCAGGTGGCGCAGGCTGGCGGGCGACTGGGCCTGCAGCGGCTGGCCAAACAGATACACCGAGCCGCTGTCGGGCTCGATCAGGTTCATGCAGCAGCGCAACAGGGTGGACTTGCCCGCGCCGTTTGAGCCGATCAAGGCCACCGACTGCCCCGCCGGAATGGCAAAGCTCACGTCTTGCAACACGGGCGAGCCGGGGGTGAACGCTTTGGTGATGCCTCGCACCACCAGGTCGCCCACGTCGTCGTCTCGGGCGGGTGGGGACTGGCGGGCAGCGTCGGGCAGTGCGCCATGCGGCAGCAAGCCGGTGGGGCCAGATTCGGGACGGTACATGGGGGCAGGCCGTGCAGGCGATAGAGGAATTCAGTCGCCCACGAAGGCGGCGTACTGCGGCTGGCCAATCGTGGCGTACATCTTTCGCACGTAGTGGTAGTCGCTGTCGCTGATGGTCGGGACGAAGGCCATGCCCTTGAACTTCTGGTTCTCGTCCGGGCCTTGCAGCACGGCGGCGATGAGGGCCTCGCTGTTCTCGCTGAACACCTTCTTCAGGTTGGCCACCGTGGCGTCGGGCACGTGGGCGCCGGCCAGCAGCACGTCGTTGGGCAGGTCGCGGCCACGCGCGATCACCTTGAACACCACGTCGGGGAACTTCTTGGCCAGGCCCGGCAGGTCGGTGCGGTTGATGCCGATGGCCGCCACGTCACCGCGCTTCATGGCCTCCACCGCCACGTTGCGGTTGATGTGCACGATCTGCACATCGCGCTGCGGTTGCAGGCCCATGTCGGCCATCACCTGAATCGGCGCCAGGTGGCGCGAGGTCGAGCCCACATCGCCCAGTGCCACCTTCTTGCCCTTGAGGTCGTCCACGCTGTCCACGCCCGAGCCCACCATCGTGACCACCGAGCCGTGGTACTCGGGTCGGCTGAAGCCCACCACCAGCTTGGCGTCGGTGCGCTTCTTGAACACCACGTACTCGGCCGGGCCGGTCAGCACCATGTCGATCTTCTTGGCGTTCAAGGCCTCCACCGCGGCGGTGCGGTTGGGCACCGGGTACAGCTCAATCTTCAGGCCCGACTTCTCTGCCAGCAGCTTCTGAAAGGGCAGGTATTCGCGCTGCAGGTTTTCAAGGCCCACGATGTCGGTCACGGCCAGGCGCACCGTCTGTGCATGGGCAGTGGCAACGGCGGCGAAGGACAAGGTGGTGGCCGCAAAAAGGCGGGTGGCGGCAGACAGCCAGTTCATGGGGGATTCCTCGCAAAAACAAAGTTGGTTAGACAACTTGGCAAGCTTCGCCCTGGCCTGTGACACCATCGTACCGAGGGCATGAAGTTTTCATGACAAGGGGCGCGGGTGCCCGGTCGTCGTGGGCTTGTCATGCGCGCACGCCACCATGCGCGCTGACTTGTCTACACAGGAAACGCAACGATGCTTGAACAAGGAAAGTGGGCCATCACCGGCGGCAAAACACTGCTGCCCTCGGGTTGGCAAGACGACGCCGTGGTGCTGATCGAAGACGGCGTGGTGGGTGAGGTGGGCGGCAGTGCGCTTGGCCACCGCACCGTGAACGCCCGTGGGTGCCTGGTGCTGCCCGGCATGATCGACCTGCACGGCGATGCCTTCGAGCGCCAGCTCATGCCGCGCCCTGGCGTGCACTTCGACATGCGTCTGGCGCTGGCCGACACCGATCGTCAGCTCGTCTCCAACGGCATCTCCACCGCCTTCCACGGCGTCACCCATTCCTGGGAACCAGGCCTGCGCAGCCAGGCCAGCCTGATCGCGGTGATGGACGCGCTGGAAGCGGCCCGCGACGACCTGCTGTGCGACACCCGCCTGCACCTGCGCCACGAAACCTTCAACCTCGACGGCGAGGCCCTGGCCCTGGAATGGCTGGCCAGTGGCCGCGTGGACCTGCTGGCCTTCAACGACCACCTGGCCGACATCCAGGGCAAGCTCCACAAGCCGGCCGACGCCATGACGGTGCTACAGCGCACCGGCCTGTCGGCGCCCGAGCTGCAGGCATTGGTCGCCCGTGTGGCCGACCGGGCAGGCGAGGTGCCCGCCTCCACCGCAAGGCTCGCGGCCGCCGCGCAACAGGCGGGCATTCCCATAGCCTCTCACGACGACCTCACGCCACAGACCCGGCACGAATACCAAGCCATCGCCTGCACGATCTCCGAGTTCCCCAAGAACGAAGAAACCGCTCGCGCCGCCCAGGCCCTGGGCAACCCGATCGTCTTTGGCTCACCCAACGTGGTGCGCGGCGGCAGCCACCAGCGCCACGCGGTCGCCGCCGCCGACATGGTGGCCAAGGGCCTGTGCACCGTGCTCACCTCCGACTACTACTACCCCGCCATGCTGCAGGCCCCCTTCCGCCTGGCGCAAGACGGCGCTTGCCCCCTTGAGCAAGCCTGGGCCCTGGTGTCCACCCACGCGGCCGATGCCGCCGGCCTCACCGACCGCGGGCGAATCGCCGCAGGCCAACGCGCCGATGTGCTGGTGGTGCAGCCGCCAGGGCGCATGCCCGCGCAAGTGATGCTGCACTGGATTGCGGGCCGCCTGGCCTACAGCCGCATGGACCACTGAGCGCCGCCTGCCACTGGCCGGGAAACAAAAAAGCCCGCCTCCGAAAGGAGAGCGGGCTTTTGTTTGTCTGGTGCCGGAAAGAGGAATCGAACCCCCGACCTTCTCATTACGAATGAGCTGCTCTACCGACTGAGCTATTCCGGCGTAGCCCGGCATTATAGCGGGCTTGTGTGGGGCCTTAGCGCTGTTCCAGGTGGTAGCTGGTGACGCGGTCCACCTCGTTCTTGCTGCCCAGGATCACGCTCACGCGCTCGTGCAGCTTGGTGGGGTGGATGTCGAGGATGCGCTGGCGACCGTTGGTGGCGGCGCCGCCGGCCTGCTCGATCAGCCAGGACATGGGGTTGGCCTCGTACATCAGGCGCAGCTTGCCCGGCTTCTCGGGTTCGCGCTTGTCCCAGGGGTACATGAAGATGCCGCCGCGGGTCATGATGCGGTGCACGTCGGCCACCATGCTGGCGATCCAGCGCATGTTGAAGTCTTTGCCGCGCGGGCCTTCCTTGCCGGCCAGGCACTCGTCCACGTAGCGCTTCACCGGGGTGTCCCAGTGGCGCATGTTGCTCATGTTGATGGCGAATTCCTTGGTGTCGGCGGGGATCTTCACGTTCTCTTTGGTGAGCACGAAAGAGCCTTGCTCGCGGTCAAGGGTGAACATGGCCACGCCGTCGCCCACGGTGAGCACCAGGGTGGTTTGCGGGCCATACACGCAGTAGCCGGCGGCCACTTGCTGCATGCCGGGCTGCAGGAAGTCGTGCTCGCTCACGCCGGTGCCGCCTTCGGGCTTTTTCAGCACGCTGAAGATGGTGCCGATGCTCACGTTCACGTCGATGTTGGACGAGCCGTCCAGGGGATCGAACAGCAGCAGGTACTCGCCTTGCGGGTAGCGGTTGGGCACCACGTAGATGCCTTCCATTTCTTCGCTGGCCATGGCGGCGAGGTGGCCGCCCCATTCGTTGGCCTCGATCAGCACCTCGTTGGCGATGATGTCGAGCTGCTTCTGCACCTCGCCCTGCACGTTCTCGGTGTGGGCCACGCCCAGCACGCCGCCAAGGTCGCCTTTGTTGACGGCCTGGCTGATGCTTTTGCAGGCGCGGGCCACCACTTCGAGCAGCAGGCGCAGTTGCGCGGGAATGAGGCCGTCGACGCGTTGTTGCTCGACGAGGTAGCGGGTGAGGCTGATGCGTTTTGCCATGAGAGGGTTTCCTTATTCGTCGGCCAGCGCGCGGGTGACGACCTCGCGCACGTCGTTGCTCAGATCGGTTTGGGCGGCCACGCGGGCGATGGCCTCGCGCGCGGCGCTGCGGTAGGGCTCGGCGAGCTTTTTCCAGCGGTCAAGCGCGCGGGCCAGGCGGGCGGCCACTTGCGGGTTGAAGCGGTCGATTTCCAGCACGCGCTCACGCCAGAACACGTAGCCCGCCGCGTCGGCGCGGTGGAAGGCGCCGGGGTTGGCGTTGCAGTAGCTGAAGATCACGCTGCGCGCGCGGTTGGGGTTGCGCAACTGGAAGTCGGGGTGGGCCATGAGCTGGCGCACCAGGGGCAGCACGTTGCCGCCGTGGTCGGGGGCGGCGGCTTGCAGGGCGAACCACTTGTCGATCACCAGCGCTTCGTGCTGGAAGAGCGTGTGGAAGCGGTCCAGTGCCTCGCGGGCCAGCGCGTGGCCGCTCACCACCAGGGCCGACAGCGCGTTGAAGCGGTCGGTCATGTTGTGGGCGTCCTTGAAGCGCTGGTAGGTCTTGCCGGGCCACACCGGGTCATGGCGGGTGCGGGCGGCGATGCACAACATGCCCAGGGCCATGCCGGTGAGGGCGCGGCGGCCGGCGCTCACCGGGTCGGGCCGGTAGGCGCCGCTGTCGGCGTGGGCTTCAAAGGCCCACACCCAGTCGTCGTGCAGGGCCTCGGCCAGTTGCGAGCGCATGGCCTCGCGCACGGCGTGGATGCGCTGCGGGTCCACCACCGGCAACTGCTCGGCCATGTAGGTTTCGCTGGGCAGGGTGAGCACCAGTTCCTTGAAGGCGGCGTCCAGCGTGTCGTGGCGCAGCACGGCGCGCAGGGCCTCGATGGCGGCGGCGTCCAGCGGCGCGGGGTTCACCGGGCCGCTGTCTTGAATGGCGGCCAGGGCACGGCGCAGCGTGAGGCGCTGGCCGGCTTCCCAGCGGTTGAAGGGGTCGGTGTCGTGCGCCAGCAGGGACAGAAGCTGGGCATCGGTGTAGTCGAAATCGAGCACCACCGGGGCCGAGAAGCCGCGCAGCAGCGAGGGCACCGGCTCGGCATCGATGTTCTCGAAGGTGAGGGTCTCGCTGGCCTCGGCCAGCACGTGGCGGGCCTTGGCCGCGTCAATCGCGATTTCGCGGCCTTGGGCGTCAAGCAGGCCCAGCGCCATGGGAATGACGAAGGGCTGTTTGGCGGGCTGGCCGGGCGTGGGCGCGCAGCTCTGGGTCAAGGTGAGGGTGTAGCGGCGCTGGGTGGCGTCGAAGTGGCCTTCGGCGCGCACGCGCGGCGTGCCGGCCTGGCTGTACCAGCGCTTGAACTGGGGCAGGCGGCGCGCCAGTTCGCTGTCGGGGTTGGCGTCGGCGATGGCCTGGGCGAAGTCGTCGCAGGTGACGGCCTGGCCGTCGTGGCGCTGGAAGTAGAGCGCCAGGCCCTTGGCAAAGCCGTCGCGGCCCACCAGGGTCTGCATCATGCGCACAACCTCGGCGCCTTTTTCGTAGACGGTGACGGTGTAGAAGTTGTTGATCTCGACGTAGCTGTCGGGCCGCACCGGGTGGGCCATGGGGCCGGCGTCTTCGGGGAACTGCGCGGTGCGCAGCACGCGCACGTCTTCGATGCGCTTGACCGCGCGCGCCGAGGGCTCGGCGCACAGGTCCATGCTGAACTCCTGGTCGCGGAAGACGGTGAGGCCTTCTTTGAGCGAGAGCTGGAACCAGTCGCGGCAAGTGACGCGGTTGCCCGACCAGTTGTGGAAGTACTCGTGGCCCACCACCGATTCGATGTTGGCGAAATCGGTGTCGGTGGCCGTGGCGCTGTTGGCCAGCACGTACTTCGTGTTGAAGATGTTCAGGCCCTTGTTCTCCATGGCGCCCATGTTGAAGTCGCTGGTGGCGACGATCATGAAGCGCTCCAGGTCGAGCGGCAGGCCGAAGCGGGCCTCGTCCCACACCACGCTGGCGATGAGCGAGTTCATGGCGTGTTCGGTCTTGTCCATGTCGCCGGGGCGCACATAGACCTGCAGCAGGTGTTCATTGCCGCTGCGCGAGACGATGCGCTGCTCGCGCGCCACCAGGTTGCCGGCCACCAGGGCGAACAGGTAGCTGGGTTTCTTGTGCGGATCGACCCACTTGGCGAAGTGGCGGCCCGCGTCCAGTTCGCCTTGCTCCACCAGGTTGCCGTTGGACAGCAGCACCGGGTAGCGGGCCTTGTCGGCGCGCAGCGTCACGGTGTAGCTGGCCATCACGTCGGGCCGGTCAAGGAAATAGGTGATGCGGCGAAAGCCCTCGGCCTCGCACTGCGTGAAGAAGGTGCCCTGGCTCACGTACAGGCCCATGAGCTGCGAGTTCTTCTCGGGCATGCAGGTGGTGAAGATCTCCAGGTCGAAGCCTTGCTCGCCCTCGGGCAGGTTGTCCAGCACCAACTGGCCGTCGTCCATCTTGAACGAGCAGCCGGCACCGTTGACCAGCACGCGGGCGAGGTTCAGGTCTTCGCCGTCCAGCCGCAGGGGCTGGGCGGGCACTTGCGCATTGCGGCGCAGGTGCATCTTGTTGAGCACGCGGGTCTTGGCTGGGTCAAGGTCGAAGGTGAGTTCGACGGTGTCGATCCAGTAGGCCGGGGGCGCGTAGTCTTCGCGGCGAACCACCGTGGTGGGGCCTTCACGCAGTGAGCTCATGGGTCAGACCCCTTGTTTGAGAGAGGCTTCGATGAAGGGATCGAGATCGCCGTCCAGCACCTTCTGCGTGTTGGAGATCTCGACGTTGGTGCGCAGGTCTTTGATGCGGCTCTGGTCCAGCACGTACGAGCGGATCTGGTGGCCCCAGCCCACGTCGGTCTTGGTGTCTTCCAGCTTCTGCTGCTCTTCCATGCGCTTGCGCATTTCGTGGTCGTACAGGCGCGAGCGCAGGCGCTGCCAGGCCAGGTCGCGGTTG
>FWPV01001306.1_pt1 | contig 56937 bp, 43 predicted proteins | sample 2228371 | NCBI WGS metagenome assembly FWPV01 (sample SAMEA103939776, study PRJEB20133) | metagenome
ACTGCTCACACAAAAGACCTTTGGGCGATGGATGTCCAGAATCATCATACCTGGCAGTCGCAAATTCATCAATGTTATTCGGACCCGGCTCCAGCATCCGACACTTGCCATCTGGCGCAGTCGTGGTGTTCCAGTCAGCATCATCACCAGAACTTGATTCATAATAGCGGTCAACCACATAACTGGAAGCATTACCCGCAGCATAGGCACCATAGAATAGGTGATTGCTGCCACTGCCCGGATACCTGAAACCTACACCGCCTGAGCCACTTGAACCCATAAACCCAATTGCACCATAACGGGTCGCTGTGAGCTGGCAATTGCCACAATCATGCGTGACATAGTCAAGACCCGGACTTCCAACAACAAGACTGAAGTTGTGAGTCCAGGATGATTCTGAAGAAACAACATGGAGCTGGAAGTTAGCTACATGACCATCAGGGCATGAAGCCGAGACCGAAAGTGTGAATGGATCACCAGCATTGTTTGCTGAATCACCCGCAGGAATTGTGCCAAAATTGGTTGTAGAATCATACAGGGTAATATAAATGTCGTTCTCACGCAGTCTTCCGGTTGCATTCGTTGCGGCAATATTACCAATATTTCTGACATAGGTAACAATACCGGCATTTTCACCAGGGTCAAGTTTGCCATTGCCATTGTTGTCATTGACGACCGATGTGCGATAGAGTGTAATAAAAGGTTTGTTTCCTGTAAATAACAATGCTACATCGTCGGCGAAGACCTTCGCCAGTTGTGAAGCCCCTCAGCAGGTGTGGGCAGTTGTATCGTAGAATGCTATCTCAACTTTTTTTACATTCGCAGGATTAACCCCGGGCAGATTCTGCAATTCAGTACCTAAGTTGAAGGAATAATTGTGCCAGAGAGAATCATTTACAATAATCAAATGGCAGGTTGATGTATTTTGCCAGGGACAGGGTGCAGTAAACTGGCAGATACGGGTTTCGCCGAGAAGGGCACCACTGATATTGCGATAACGAATCATTACCGCTGCTGCTGCAAAAGTAAGGGTATCAGCATTGTTGTCATAGGCATAGAGTTTTACTTTTGCGGAAAAAGTGAGATCTGATGGCGATGAAATATCAACAATCTGGTATAATCTTGCGTATCCAGAACCAACCTGTTTCTCTGTCCTTGCCTCATAATCAGGGTCATTCTCATAATTGGTGGCACGGTCCATATATATGTAGTATCCAGCTGAATCACGTGTCCACCCTATATTTAGCTCCTGCTCAAAATCACCATTGGTAAGGAGATTCTGAGCACCAAGAGAAGCTACAAATAAAAGTAGTGCAGAACAATATTTCATGAAACCTCCTTTGCTAGCACTAAGAACCTTATCCTTTTTTTTCCCAGCGACACCTCCTTTTATTATGATTATGCAATATTATATTTATGATTTGTGAGAAGTCAAGGTATTTGTCGGCTGTATTGGTTCTATTGGTTTCATTAGAAATTTATTCCTGCGGAATGGAAGGGAGACTCCCTCTGGAATGACCCCTCGCCTTGCTCGGGCTGGAAGAGAGCGAACAAAACGCTGAAGCTGGTTTCTTTAGTTTCTCTGGTCTTTTTAGTCTATTTAGTCTTTTTGGTCTGTTTGGTTTCATTAAGAATGTATTCCTTCGGAATGGAAGTGAGCTGCCAAAGAAAGGCGGCTGGAAGTGAGCGAAGGAAACGCTGAAGATGGTCTATTTAGTTTCTCTGGTCTGTTTGGTCCATTTAGTCTTTTTCGTCTGTTTTGTTCTCTGGTTTGTCTGGTGTCATTTAGCCGATTCCAAATATTTCTGGACTTATTCGTAGAATTTTCTGGCATTCTTAAACACCTCAGTTGCAGACTCTTCGGTATAAATATAGCCATAGTCAGCATCTTCCCTGAGGTCCATCGCCATTCTAAAATTCTCCAGATATTCAGGAAGCAATTCTCCAGAATCCACGTACAGTTCCTGTAATGCAACCAGAAGACAGCGATGACTTTTCTCACGATAACCCTTGTTGAATATTAATGCCCTTGCAGAATGAAACATAGAATAATAACTCTGAATTGTAGCCCATTTGGCATCCTTCTCTTTCAGAGAGCGTTCTGCCCTTTCAAGATCATAGGCTGAAGATGCTATTTCCTTACGAATCATCTCTTTTGATGCCTTAAATGGCTTTAACTTTCCCTGGTCAATGCATCTTTGAAATTCGCTATTCATTTGATTCCCAGAGTGTAATGCCGTGCATTATCTGTTCATATAAAGAAATATCTTTGTTTTGTAAATTCAAGAATTCTTCGCTGGTCATAATAATTGGCATAACCTTTTGATAGCGAAATATCTTCTTTCTCACCTCTTGAGCATTGCTGGTCAATACAAAAAGGTCAATATCACTATCAGGAGAATTTTCTCCACGAGCACAACTGCCAAACAATATCATACGCCGCGTAATCGGACCCAGGCTTTTTATCAACGGCATAATAAAGTAAATTGTCAGCAATACTTTCAGTTGTTTTATTAAAGGATGGGCAGAATTGGAACGGTAAAATTTCATCCTGCCTTTTCTGGTTAATAAAATTAACTCCTGTTTTGTTAGTTCGTTCAGTATTCTGCTGACAAAGCCAAGGCTGAGCCCGGTTTTGCGGGCAATATCCCTTGTGTGCAATTCATCCTTTTGCTGAATCAAGAAGTTTAACACAGTAAGTGGCGACTTTTTGTTCATAATACTGAACATATGTTCATCTCCATGAACGATTATAAACAACCGACAAAAGAAGTCAAGGGGATAACGCCACTGCGTGCCTAGGACAGAACGCCGCTGCGCGGCTGTAACAGAACGCTATCGCTGGACTTTCTTTGCATACTTTTTCTTCGCACGATTTGTCGCAGCGATAAGTTTGTTCAGCTTCACTTCATCAACATGATATTTTTTTACAAAATAATCATATTTGGACCCGTCTATATTATATTTGTTATTCATGGCTTCAGCAAGGTGATTCTGAACTTCAAGAACAGAACCCTTCGCAATATTATAGAACTGAATCTTTTCAGCAAAGTGGAATCTTCCAAAACCTTCAGCAATGTTTGAAGGAATTGAACGAGCAGACCTGAGTAAGTCATCTGCCAGTTCAAAACGCTCTTGCTTAGGAAAAGTCCTGACAAGACTGGCAATTTCCGCAGAAAATGCTGAGGATAACTGCCAGACTCCAAGGTCTTCAAAGCGAGTGAGATTCATAAAGGTGATGGTTAATCACGGATGATTGTTACAATTCTGCTAATGACCTCGTCTAATTTTATCCTCATTAAAGCCCCAATCCTGTATAAAATAATGCTCTTTTCTGCTGTGAATAATCGATTGGGTCTAATGTTGCTGGGCCTGTGCAAACCATTTTCTTCAAAATCTTCGTCGCTTAGTGGAATAGCATATCTGTCTTTGAGTGTTTGACTTGTAATTTGACAAAGAATCAAATCATCGCCATCCAATACAGATATTACCACGGCTGGTCGACGTTTGGTTTGACTCAAATCTGAAAACGGAAATGGAATAACAACAACATCACCCTTTACAAATCTTTCCATGCTTCGTCTTCTTCGGGCTTAAGCCAATCTTTTTTCAAAACTGGTTCACTTACAAGTAGTGTATTGTATGTCTGCCTGAGCTTTCTAGATTTCAAGTAGTTTATGAAATCCAGAAGTTCCTCAATAATAGGATCGGGTAACTTTTCAATCTCATTTATCAAAGCCTGTTTCTTGGTCATAATCTACCTCACTGATAAATTATACACAACATTCTTTTGAGGTCAATGGATTTTGGAGTCACCAGGGGTTATTCCGGCGGAAAGGGGATTGCGGAATGCGAATTGCGGATTGCGAATTGCGGATTTAAAAGATTGAGATGCTGAAATAATTTCAGCATGACAGAAAAAAGGCATTGCGGATTGCGGATTTAAAAGATTTGAGAGATACTTATTTGACTAATATGAATTTCTTGTGGAAGGTTCGGTTTTGTGTTGAGGCAATCAGAAAATATACACCAGGAGATTGGTTTCTTATATCAACGCCATATATACCTGCACCAGGACAGTTTATTTTGCGATGAATTACACACTGACCCTGTGCATTATAAATATCAATCAAAAGTTCAGTTTCAGCTGTTACTCTGAAGAATAACTTTTTGTTTGTAACAAAGGGAAAAACAAAAAATCCATCTGTGCTTGCGGTATTGTCTTTAGAAATTGCCTGCTGGGGCAAAACCACAACCTGAAAATAATACAGGGCACAGAGATTAGGACTTTTGTAGGCGGTAAAACTTACCTGATAATTGCCAGTATCAGAATAGGCATAAACAGTATTGGGCTGATTTGATACCTGACCATTACCAAAGCGCCAGATATAGGTCAATCCCTTCCATTGCGGAAAATTAATAGAATCAACAAAACAATTGAAGTTCACAGGACTGCCCACAGTTGTGGTCTCAGGACTAACTTCTGCGGTAACAATCTGCGCCATTGGCACACTATCTACGGGTGCATTAAGATAGATTGTATAGGTCTCAATTCCATTTTTGAAAACCTTCACTGGTCTGTATCCACAGGCATTGATATTGGTCTCACAGGTTCCAGGACCGGTCTGCAAGAGCGAAGAACCATAAAAATTCATTAGATTATAATGGAGATGACCTGTAAACACAGCAGTGATTCTGTATTCTGTTAAATAAGAAAGCAGGGTATCACGCCTGGGACGGTCAACATTGTTCGGACTATTGGCTTCAGCAGGTGAAGAAATGTATAAGGGAAAATGAAATGCCAGAAAAATATGTTTGTAACGACCCGGTGGTGCAGAATTCAGAGTATTTCGCAATAGACTATCCTGCTCAAGTGAATAACTGTAGCATTGATGGCCTGAATAAGTATCAAGCAGGGTTGAATTTAGATTTATGAATAGACAGGAGTCATATTCAAATGTATAATAATCAGCACCCCAGAAATTGCGATAGAGCATTAATTTGGCAATGTTCCAGCCAGTATCTGAGGCATAACCAATATCATGATTACCAGGCATATAGTATTTTGGAATGGATAACTGGTCAAAAATGCTGTCACAGATACGCCACTGACTGAGCAGGAGATTTTGATTTGTCTCGTTGTTTGCCATATCACCAGGTATGATAATAAATGCTGGAGCAGGCACAAGTTGAGAAATCTGATAGACTGCAAGTGAGCAATAAGGAATGGTATAGATATTTCTTCCGATCTGAGGGTCAGGATAGTGAATAAAATAGAAGGGTGTAAAAGTAATGAGCAGATATTGAATTACTGACATAGGTAAAAAGGCATGCTTAAGGAATAAGCCATTTGTGATTTCTGTTCTGGCATTAGAATCTGCTGGAGGATAAAAAACAAGGGGACCGCGTTTTGTTCGCGGTCCCCCCTATGCTGTCTGTTATTCCACGATAATGATTTTCTTCGTGAATGCAGTCCTATTATCAGTATCAACCATCACAAAGTATACGCCCCTGCTCAAGTTGCGCAAATCAAGCATATACTCTCCCGCTTCAACATTGGTTTGCAGACACTGACTTTTTACAAGCCTGCCCGCAATATCAAAAACACTGATGGTCAATGCTGATTTACCAGGAGTGTAGTAGTTAAGTTTGAATTGCCCGGAAGATACTGACGGAGCAAGACTGAAGAGTCCCGCTGCCTTTACTGGTTTATGTTCTTCAGCAGCAGTCCAGTTCCAGTAACGGTTATAAGCAGTATCTGCATTCGCCTGCAAATCTGCAAGATTCGTACCACCAAGTATCGCATAAGCATTCACAAATGACTGACCCGGCGCCAGGCTAAACGGACCCGTTGAATTACAGGTTGACCAATCATTCGCACTCGTCCCTGACGGATTCTGGATAGTCCCATCCATAAACTGAATCTGCGTCGCATCAGGCAATCCACCACTGGGGTAAACATAGGTCGGATTGTCAATAATCGCAAGATTACGCGCCGGCGTTGAACGCGGTGGATCAAGAGTCGCCACACCAACATAAGGATAAGACGCACTATAATACATATAGGTCAAATTACGCGCGGTCTCTGAATTACCGTAGTTGGAACTATACGAACTCGTAATATCCCAATCCATAAACACCGCTGAATACAAATCACTCAATGTCGTGCTACCATTATTCGTCAACACAAATTTCATAATCACAAAATCATTCGCAGTCGCATCATCCCATGCCCAGGAATACTGCTCACACAAAAGACCTTTGGGCGATGGATGTCCAGAATCATCATACCTGGCAGTCGCAAATTCATCAATGTTATTCGGACCAGGCTCCAGCATCCGACACTTACCATCTGGTGAAGTCGTCGTGTTCCAGTCAGCATCATCACCAGAACTTGATTCATAGTAGCGATCAACCACATAACTGGAACCATTGCCTGCAGCAAACGCACCATAGAACAGGTGATTGCTACCACTGCCCGGATACCTGAAACCTACACCACCAGACTGGCTTGAACCCATGAATCCAATCGCACCATAACGGGTCACAGTGAGCTGGCAATTACCACAGTCGTGCGTGACATAATCAAGACCCGGCGTTCCTACTGTGAGACTGAAGTTCCTTGTCCAGGAACTCTCCGCACAGACAATGTACAGTTGAAAGTCGACAACATGGCCATCAGGGCATGAAGGAGAAACTGAAAGTGTAAATGGGTCACCAGCATTGTTTGCTGAATCACCCGCAGGAATTGTGCCATAGTTAGTTGTAGAATCTATCAGTGTGATATAGATATCAGAAGTGCTCAATCTTCCAGTGGTATTTGTTGCTGGAACTGCACCAGTATTCCTCACATAAGTAACAATGCCTGCATTTTCACCAGGGTCAAGTTGTCCATTACCATTGTTGTCATTGACAACTGCTGTGCGACTCAGGATTACATTGGGCATGTTTGAAACTGGAACATTCTGGAGTGAACGCCAGAGATTTATTCTACCCCAACCGTAGTTGTTGTTTGGATATGGTGCACCCTGAGATGGCTGGTCACAGTAGTTTCTGAAAAGATCATACAGGTCATTGGGTGTGAGGTTCTGATTCTTCTGCAGTAATACCGCAGCACCACCTGTCACATGGGGTGAAGCCATTGAAGTTCCTGACATGGTGGTATAACCACCGTTGCGGTAGGCAGAACGAACATTCTCGCCAGGTGCAGAAACATCGGGTTTTAAAAGGTTCCAGGTAGAATAGTACCAGTATTGAGGATTATTAATCGGTGATATGTTTGGTGATGGTCCGCGTGATGAATAGCTTGAGATATTGTCAGCACTGTTTGTCGAGCCAACGCCTATCGTCGTTGGATAACTTGCAGGTGCACCGACTGTACCAGAACCCGGGCCTGAATTACCATTTGAGAATACCGGGAATACACCAAGACTCTTCCAGTTCAATACCTGATCCCAATAGCCAAGATATGAACCATCAGAATTACCCCAGGAATTACCAATTGCCTTTATATCTACACCACTCTGTTTTAGATTTGCCAGATACTGCATGCAGGAATTAATCCAGGAATACTGTCCTGAACCACTTGAATTGAATGCCTTTGTCGGAATATACTTTGCACCATAAGCAACACCAATATCATTGGTGAAAGGTCCAGGACCATCGCCTCCGCAGATTGTTCCCATAGTATGGGTGCCGTGACCATGATCATCATAGGGTGTAGATTGGCCACTCACACCATCATGCCAGTACGGAGACAACCATTTTCCAGTTAATGCCTCATGGGTTGTTAGCACACCAGTATCAATATGTCCGACAATAATTCCCTGACCATTATAACCGGCTGCCCAGCAGGATTCTGCTTTGATTTTGCTGACATTCCATTCCACTGCCCTCGGATCAGATTCAGAACCTGGCACAACCACTGCATCAAGCTGGACTGTGCCATCGTGCGAAATGAACCAGATATCATCTCTTCTTGCAATTTCCTGAATTACATCCTTAGTGGCTTTCAAATGGAATCCGTTGAAAATCCAGAACTGCTCAATTACTTCAGCACGCTCGGTCGGCAGTGATTTCAGATATGAAACAAGCGGTTCTTGAGAATTTTTCGCAACCATTTCAAATACATCGCATTTCTCCTGAGGCGTCATGTGCTCAATCTGGTCGCGAGGATATTCAGTATTCATGTGCACAATGACAAAAACTTTTTCCATGTCGGGTGTGTTATTCAGTATCCCAACAAGTTCTGGCGTCATCTTGCCCGGAATCGGTGGCAAGATACTCATAATCAAAACCGATATGATTCCTATCATTATATTACCCCCTTTTTGTAGAGTATGCTAAAAAACCATGCACCCAGGACACAGATATTTGCGCTCTAAGACGCGGTATTTTATTCAAACCAGATTGCTGTGCCCTGTATTTTTTTCGTTGATTTTTTTGTGATCACCTCCTTTCAAATTAGTAATATTATATTTCAAAAGCAGAAAAAGTCAAGGGAAGAAATTACAGGAATATTCTGGAATTGGATTCCTGCTTGCGCAGGAATGACAAGAAAAGGGCGCGGGAATGGACAAAAAAAGGTAAGAAGGACTCGCAATAACAAGGGGATGAAATTGCTATTTTGTGAAACGAAGGGTGTTCAGTAAGAGGTCTTTATGTTCGTTAAGCCTTCTTGCTGCATAGTCACCCATAAGCTGCAGTGCAGAGAGCGTTGGATATGCCTCTTTTTCGCGAACTCTTCTCAACAAGAATATACTGATGAATCTGAAAAGTGAAGTTGCCAAGAACAGGATATGAAAATTCACAAATGTCTGTCCCAGAAATTCAAATTTGAAATTAACAAACAACTGGGCAATCAAACCACCAAGAATTGACGATAAAAAACCGCACATACCGGTGATAGTTGAAAATACTGCAAAGTATGATTCTTTAAGTTCTTTTTCTTCAGTAAGACTCAAAAGAATATTAAACAGACTCAGGTTTATGCCACACCAGAATAATCCGCTGAAAAAGGCATCAATCCAGATAGGCAGAATAAATGTCGGCGTGGCAAACAACCAGATAAATGGCAGGAATGTAATACCGACAAAGTTTATTGCCAGCACTGGTTTTGATTTTACCTTATCAATCATCTTGCCCCAGAAAATCTGAAAAACAAGGCTCGCTATACCGGCGATAATACCGTAGATTGCAATTGTTGAATACGCCATTTTCAAGTTCTTGATCATGTGAACAACCCAGAATGGCGCAGCAATACCTGCAAAAAGATACCAGAATGATACAAATACAATCAATCTCAGGAAATTTTCGTCTTTAAAGGGTTTTGTGAAGACATCCCCGAAATGAATCGGTTTTCTTACAAAACCTGGCTCAGGCTGAAATGAAAGGGTAATACCTGCAAGCGTGGAGAACAAAACTGCAGTGGAGAAGATTATCACAAAGGCAGTCTTCTGTGCAAAGGCATCCAGAACCATGCCACCAGCATAGTTCACGCCCATGGCAACAGCACTGATAATTGTGCTTCTGATACCAAAGTATCTACCTCTTTCTTCCTTCGGTATTAGGTCACTCATCCAGGAAAGCCAGAGATTACCCGAAAAATTCAGCAGCAGATTGAAAAGAAAAATAATCACAAAAAAAGTGTTAATGCTCAAACGAATATCAAAAACAAGGGCAATGACAAAGAATAGAAACAATCCTCTGCCCGTAACAGCGGTCCAGAGACAGGGTGACTTGCGCCTGCCAATGGTATTTGCAATATAGGCAGAAAAAAATCCAGCGCCAGCAAGGATTGAAGGGATAGAAGCAAGCACACCCATCTGGAATGGATTCGCATTCAAGAACAGTGCAAAAGCAGTGAGAAACATACCGCTGGTAAGTGTGATATGAAACTGGGCGAATATTCCTTCTATGATTGAAATACGGCGAGCTGAATTCATAACCTCGTTTTTATGATAGTTCAAAGACCGCTATTTCTTCTTCCTTACCCTTCACCTTTACCTTGCCCAGTTCTTTGAACTGAAGTTCAATCGTGGGATGGCTCGCAAGCATTTTGTATGTCGCCTCACCAACGACAATATTCACACCAAATTCTTTGGTCTGACCTTCAAGCCGGGACGCAAGATTTACTGCATCACCAATCACCGTGTATTCCATCCTCATTGGTGAACCAAAATTTCCGCAAACAACTTCACCCGAATTCACACCAACGCCTATCTGAAATCCAAGTTCACGCGCCCGCTTTACCATTTCCCGTGCGCAGAGGCAGGCGTTCAACGCAGAGTTCTTCAGTTTTGCAGGATAGCCAAAAACCGCCATGACACAATCTCCGATAAACTTGTCAACCCTGCCCTGATACTTGAACACTATCATCACCATTTCAGTCAGAAATTTGTTTAATGCCCTTGCAACTTCTTCAGGTGATGACTTTTCAGTGTAAGGTGTGAAATTTCTGATATCGGCAAACATAATCGTGCAGTGTGCTTTTTCACCACCGAGTTTAAGTGGTTCTTTAATAACTTTTTCAACAAGTTCTTTTGAATAGTAACGAGCAAAGACTGATTTTATGTGCCGCTTTTCCCTCTCCTCAAACTGGTAACGGTAGACAAGCGATGTAATTATAGTAATGACAAATGTGTAGTATGTCCTTACAAAACCAAACTCAATACCCCGGGAGAAAAGTATTAATGAAATTACGGGAATAGCAAGGAAACTCAGAATATATAAAATGACATATACTCTTGTTGAAAGATAATTGGTAAATAAAGATATTATTAGTGCAAAGATAAAGGTAATGAGCAATATATAGCCATAAGGAAATTCAGTAATCTTTACATTATTTAAAATATTATGGACAAGATTTGCCTGGATTAAAAGCCCCGGATAATGCCTTTTAAAAGGCACTGCGTGATAATCAAATAAGCCACGGGCAGTACCGCCAACAAGAACAATCTTGTTTTCAAAATATTCCTGTGGCACCCTTTTAAGGAAGACATCGCTGAAAGAAATTCTGCGAAATACCTGCTCGCCGGAAAACTGAATGAGAAATTTAGTATCATTGAATGATACACCAGCATGCCGGGCAATCTGATACGCAAAGGTTGGTTTGTTATTTAGAAAAGTATAACCGCTGCGCACCACACCATCTGCATCAGCAATAATCTCGCCGATACCCGTTGTGCACAAGATACTGAATACCGGTTCCTGGTCAATTGCCGAAACAAGCACTACATTTTTGTTTTGCAATATAACCGCTCCAAGTAGCGAATCAAAATTTGGTTTTTGATAATACTGTTGAGCATACTGGGGCAGTGTATCAGGTTCTCCAAAGAAAATATCTATTCCCAGAACTTTTGCATTGCCCAGATAGTCAATCACCTTTGCAAAATAAGCACGGGGCCAGTTCTGGTAACGACCGAGTTTCTGCAGTGTCTCCTCATCAATATCAACAACAACAATATCATCAATATTAGATTCAGCAACAAATAGCTTATATTTTGAATCATAGATTTTTTTATCAAAAGGCTGAAACAGAGGTCTGAAAAGACACAGGATATTAACCACAACCAGCACAATCACAGCAATCAACAGGCTGGCAAAAAAACGGGATTTCATTCGTATTGAACTTTGTATACTTTTATGAATACATCAACGATTTCCGGGTCAAACTGGGTGCGTCGGTTCTTTTTAATCTCTGCCAGTGCGATTGATGTATCCATTCTTGGACGGTAAGGACGGTCTGAGGTCATGGCATCAAAAGAGTCTGCAATTGCTATTATCCGCGCACCGAGTGGAATCCTGTTGCCTTTCAGTCCAAGAGGATAACCAGTGCCATCATATTTTTCGTGGTGGTGGAGAATATCAGGAACAAGTTTTTTCAATTTTTTGATTGGTTCAACAATCTCTGCACCCAGTTCTGGATGACGCTTCATATAAGCAAACTCATCGCTGGTAAGGAGACCTGGCTTTGAAAGAATCCTGTCAGGTATACCAATCTTACCAACATCATGCAGGACTGCTGATAATTCAAGGTCTTTAAGATACTCTCTATCAAGATTCATACCTTCGCCAATGAGCAGGGCATATTCAACAACCCGTGCAGAATGTCCTTTGGTGTATGGGTCTTTAGCATCAATTGCCTCAACAATTGCGCGAATTGAAGAAAGAAAGAGTTCATCAAGTTCCTTGTAAAGCGAAGCGTTCTCAATGGCAATGGCAATTTGATTGGCAAGCGCAGAATACATCTCAAGGTCTGCCTGATTGAATTTTTTGTTACCTTTTTTGTTCAATACCTCAGCAACACCGATAATCTTGCCCTTTACAAAGAGCGGCACAGCAATGATTGAGCGAGTTACAAATTTTGTCTTCTTATCAACGCCCTTGAACCACCGCGGGTCACGGGTAACATCCGGAACAAGCAAAGGTTTTTTGTGCTGGGCGACCCAGCCCACGATACCCTTACCCATAGGAATTCTAATCTCTTTTACTTCCTTACCTTTTTCGCCCCGTGCAGTAATGAAATATAGTTCATTCTTTTCTTCATCAATACGGAACACACTTGATGCCTCAGCATCCATTAATTCTTCAGCCTTTTGCAAAATAATGTTCAAAAGAGTATCAATATCAAGCGTTGAAGAAAACAACAGTGAGGTATCAATTAACTTTTCAAGATTTTTTATTTTCTTTTTGAGTTCAGATACTTTTGATTTCATATTTCCTCGCTCCCGCACCATATTCCTCAGCATAATGAAGCTGGACCTGCGGGTCAATATCAGGTCTGAGCCGGTCAATCTCGTTACGGGCAAGGTCATAGGAAGCCTGGTCAATTGCGACCGGATCAAAGCCAGCAAGAATGCCGATATCAGGGCAAATCGGTGGCTCGGCATTGTACAGGCAATCGCAGTCGGGTGTGATATTGGTCAGAAAATTTATGTAGAATACTTTTTTGTCTCTTACTACATCCGCGGTGTAGCGGGCAATTCCTCTCTGGACTTCTTCAGAGGCTGCACTCCAGGAAAATCTTATTGCCCGTTCAGGGCAGATTGACATACAACCAGCACAGCCCGTGCATTTGTTCTGATTTATGACAACATGGTTTTTATTTTTTTCAATGGCGCTGTAGGCACAGTAGTTATAACACTTGAGACAGAAAGTGCATTTTTCCTTTTCAATAAATGGTCGGGAACGAGAGTGCATGCTGAGTTTACCACCTTTTGCTGCACAACCCATTCCCAGATTCTTTAACGCAGCACCAAAACCTGTAACCAGGTGGCCCTTGAAGTGACTGATACAGACCATTGTATCAATATTCTTGAAGAGTCGGGCAATCTTTGAACCATTGACCTCATAGTATTCATCGCCGTAAAGACCATCTGCGATTATTATCGGTGCAAAATCAAATCCATGTTCTTTTGCCAGTTCAATGTGGGTATCGCCTTTAAACCTTCTACCTGAATACAGTGTTGTGGTATCGGTAAGAAAAGGACGACCACCAGCTTTTCTGACAAGTTCAACAACCCTGCGGACATATAACGGGGTCACAAAGAATATGTTTCCGTCCTCACCAAAGTGTGTCTTGACTGCGATGGGTGCATTCTGTTTAATAATACTTAAACCCTGAGATACCTCAATGAGCCTTTCAAACAATTTCAAAAAACTGTCTTTGTATTTCTTTCTCAAATCAAGAAAATAGAGCACTGACATAGATGATAATATCCAGAATACAACAAAATGCAAGAGGAAATATACTAAGAGAAAAAGCTCATCCGTAACTCAAGGCTTCAGCCTTGACAGGTCAGCCCTGAAGGGCTGAGTTACATAAAAGACCCCTCAGTAACTCAAGGCTTTAGCCTTGACAGATCAGCATCTTCTCTGTATTTGGTAAATGAAATCGTAATTCTATGACTGAGGCCCAGTCTGCCGTATGGAGCAACCCCATAATCAATCGCCAGACCTTTAACCATAATACCGAATCCTGCTCTTAATCCGGCAAGCCCCTCATAATCATCAGCAGTTCTATAGCCGGACCTTAATGCAAGTATCTCAGCAACAATATATTCTACTCCGATTCCCAGTCCGAATTTATCGCTATTTGAGAAGATAAAATCCTGGGTGATACCGAAATTTTTCAGGCTGTATTTCCAGCCCAATCTTATCATTATGGGAAGAGAAAAACTTTCCTGGTCTAATTTCAAACCCGTACCCAGATTTGATATTGATAACCCGGCGCTCATTCCTTTGAGTGGCAATTTATAAATACCACCGAAATCACAGCCTAAGGCAGAACCAGATAGACTCTCACTCCTTTCGCTTATGAATTTTACACCCACGCCAAGTGCCAGAGAACCAAGTTCCCTGCCAAAACCACCATTCAAAGACCAGTCATAGGCACTGAAGTAATAACCCGGAATTGTATCACCCCTGATGTTTACCCCCTGGATTGAACCTGAGCCCCAGTAATTGAAGGCAATACCGAATGTTCCAATATTCTCAAGACCGAACCCGGCACCGATGTATTCGTGATTCATTCCCAGAAGCCATTCATTATGGTTTGCCGAAACATTGAATTTTCTAACATTAGCAAGTCCTGCCGGATTGTAGTACAGTGCTATAGCATTATCAACATAACTACAACCTGCCTCACCCATACCAACAACACGGGCATCAACTGGAATTCTCAAAAAGGCAGCACCTGCATCACCAGGACCAGCATGGACCGAACTTAAAGCAAGAATAATTAGAACCATCATGATTTTTTTGTAAGGAACCATTGAACCTCCTTTATCTTCCGTCCAGATGAATCTGGACGCTACAACCAAGTAACAAATGAACCATTTTTACCGTATTACTGACAGCTTCCCTTTTTTCGTTTCACCACTGCTTGTAGTCACTAAATAAATATATATTCCGCTCGCCACTTCTGCATTCCAGGCTAAGTGTCCGTCACCATCTTCAGTTGCTGACCAAACCAGAGAACCTGCAAGATCGTATACTCTGACCTGTGCACTGGCAGGCAGTCCCTGGAAATGGATTGCATCATGTTCAGGATTACGGTGAGGCTTAAATGGTATTGGAGCCACTCTGAAAGAATCCAGACTACTCCTTGGTTCAGGACCCTGGAATTTGAAGTAGAATATCTCTGAAGTCTGACCACCCAGTGAATCCACACCTGTTATTGTAACCGTGCCGGTATGCATACCAGGGGCAGTGCCCTCAGGAATCACAATTGCAAGTGTGCATACTGCGACCTGACCTACTGCCATAGATTGTGGAAGTCCGAGCACAAGTGTGGTATCTAAGGTGCTGGAATAAGTCAGGTTATCAACCCGTGAGATACTTGGACCATCAATTGAATCAGGATTATAGGCATTAGTGGTGTTTGCCAAGATAAAGCACCCCTTCGCATAAGGAGAATAGACCGGTCCTGCAGGCTGGGAAAGAGTGTCAATTGTATCATTCACTACATCAAGGGAATCATTATCAACATCAATGTCTGCAAGCATTTCCACAACCCAGCCACGCACCGAATAGATGTTACCACCCAAAGAATCCTCATAAAAATCCTGCCATACGATAAAGAAGTTTGTCACGCTGTCAATCATTGTAACAAAAAGGCTTGGTGAATAAAAGGCATTGCCAAAATTGGCGCCAGTTGTTCCGGTAAAGGTGTTAAGAAGAATCTGACTATTTGAGAACCTGCCGATTGTATCCATATAAGCAGACATATGGATTCCATAAGAACCATCTTTATCCGGGTCATCGTGCCAGGCTGCAACCATTATGCCCTGGGGATCCATACGGATTACAGGACGGAAATTGTCATACCTGATTGAAGTATCTGGACCCCACCAGTTCACACGCTGGTCAGGTTCAAATGCAAGACTGTCACGATGCATCCTGCTGAACCAGATATCAGGATTGGCATTTCCGCCTGCCCGACGAGAATCCTCCCAGCTAATCAGAATATTACCGTTCACTGGATTATATGTAATAGAGGGATTGCCCCGATAAACCTCACTCACATCATCATTGACAATGATGTCATTCGTCAAGAATGTATTGCCTCTGTCATAAGAGCGATTATAACCAATCCAGGGATGGGGGTCCTGATTTGTTCCGCCTGTGCCCCTTGCCCAGGCACAATGAACAACACCACTGTCATCGGTAACAATATATGGGTGACGATTGACATTCGTTAGGTTTTTATCCACAATGCCAAGGTCGGTGAATGAACTTCCGTCATCAATTGAGCGTGCAAGTTTAATTTGAATCAAGCCAGTGGCATTATCAGCCCAGACAAGATAGATAAATGTAGTATCAGAATTGCTCTTACTGTCAACAGCAATCTTGGGCTGGGGACCGAAATTAATACCTGAAGTAAAGTCATTAACTACCTGAATTTCAGGAACCGTATCCGGCATGGTCCAGACCTTTCCACCATCAGTTGATTTTGTCAGATAGATCTTCCAGCGATTATTACGCCAGGACTGCCAGACCACATAGAGATTTGCAGAATCTACTGCAAGCCAGGGATACTGGTCATTGATTCCCGGACTATTACTCAAATTCACATTCGGTCTTGTCCAGGATTTTGCCGTATCTGTTGATAAGGCAAAGAATATTTCATAGTTGCCATCATTATCCCGATCATCCTCCCAGACTGAATATAATACCAAAGTCTTTTCATCAAGAATAGTCTGGGGATGGTATGCAGGATGACCAGATACAATACTATCCGCATCATCCACCCTTACCCAGGGACCAAATACTATTACACCTTTCCAGGGTAATGAATCATTGGACTGTGCAACCAAAAACATTGATATGCTGAATAGGAGCAAACCATGCATAAGACCTCCTTTTAAGTTAACGAAGAATTATAGCAAACACTCAGAAGTTGTCAAGAGCATTTTGCGAAAATACCAAAACTCTTCGGTGATTACGAAAAATGATGGCTCACCTATTTTTCTTGACAAATGAATTATTTTGCGTAAAATCAAATATGCCAGTCCTGACACTGATTATCGCAGTCATCCTGTTGGCGCTTGCCTGCGCAGTGCTGATCTATGTTGCCCGTTTTCTGGACGAAGCAAAAAAAAGGAAACTTACCGGTATTATTGCCCTGCTTCTGGGTGTGTTGTTCTTGATTTCCCAGATTTCATTTCTGTTATTTCCTGAATCACGATATAAAAACTTTGGCGGTCTATTTGGCTACTATACCTCTCTATGGGTCTTTTCTATAATTGGACTTTATTTCTTTGTAATTCCAGGTCTGCTTTTCTATTTTGGTTATATATATCTTTTTGAAAAAGAGAAAAAGGACGGCTATCATTTATTATATCTAATTCCTGTTGGTGTCATCTTTGATATTCTGCTTGCACTCTTTCTCAAATGGAGTCCCCTGAAAACAATCAATGGTGGTGGACTTGCCGGCGATATAATAAAGAATTTTCTTCTACAATACTTTGGTTATCCGGGCACTTATATCATTACCGGATTCGGCATTTTGATTATTGCCTTTATGACCATGAAGAGATTTATTTTACCCCGAAAGCCCGAAACCAGGCAAGAGGTCAAAGAGATAAAACCAGAGGAGAAAATTATTGAAGAAGAACCTGAAGAAGAAGAAACAGAAGAGTCCGAAGTAAAAAGAACAAAAAGACCGGTTGTCAGAAAAAAGAAAGACATTCCAAAGATTGATTTTAAAGAAGAGTTTTTGAAAATCCTTGCAGAACCAACAAAGAAGGTCGGCGTGGATACTGCGGTGCTGCAGAAAGAAGGCGAAGTACTTGAACAGCGACTCATTGAATTTGATGTCCAGGGAAAGGTGGTAAATTATGAATCAGGACCCGTGATTACAAGATTTGAATTTGAACCTGCTCCGGGTATCAAGGTAAGCAGGATTGCGAATCTTGATAATGACCTCGCCCTGGCACTCAAGGCAACAAAAGTCAGGATTGTTGCACCAATTCCAGGAAAATCAGCGGTCGGCATTGAGGTCCCCAATAAAGAAAGAAGCCTGGTATATCTTAAGAACTGTTTGTTAGATCCAAATTTTGATAATAACCCTTCGCCGCTCGCAATTGTGCTCGGCGAAGATATCACAGGGAATCCTGTCAGTGATGACATATCAACAATGCCGCATATGCTCGTCGCTGGCACAACTGGTTCGGGTAAGAGTGTATGTATCAACACGATTATTACGAGTTTACTTTATCATACAACACACCGTGATGTCAGGTTTCTGATGATTGATCCGAAAAGGCTTGAATTGCCAATGTATAATCCCATTCCCCATCTTCTGCGCAGAGCAGTTACCGAACCAAAGGACGCGGTTGATGAACTTGAAGGGCTTGTCTCAATAATGGAATCAAGGTATCGTGACTTTGCAAGAGAAAATGTGCGTGATATTGATGGTTATAATGAAAAAATGCGCAAGAAAAATGGTGAAATAAAACCGTACATTGTTGTAATTGTTGATGAACTTGCAGACCTCATGTTAACTGCACCGAGTGAAATTGAAGAGAATATTACCAGGCTTGCGCAGATGTCCAGGGCAGTGGGCATTCATTTGATTCTCGCAACACAAAGACCATCAGTGGATGTCATCACTGGATTGATAAAGGCGAATTTTCCATGCCGGGTTGCTTTCCAGGTTGCATCAAAGACTGATTCAAGGACAATCCTTGATATGAATGGCGCTGAGTCATTGCTGGGAAGGGGTGATATGCTTTTCCTGCCACCAGGCAAGGGCACACCAATCAGATTGCACGGCGCCTATATTTCAACTGATGAGGTCTGTGGCATCAGCAGATTGATTGCCCGACAATATTTATTTGAACTATTAAAGGATGTTGAAGAGGACCTGAATGAAATTGTTACTACAATTCTTGATGAAGAATTATGGACCGCATTTGTTGACCAGGAAGACCCGGCATTTGAAGAAAAGAAAAAATCCCTGATGAACATCATGCCTGCAGAAAAGGTTGAACAAATAATTGAAAATGGATATTATCCAAAACTTGGCGAAGTTGTGGTTGAAGAAACTACAACAGCAGAAATCGGCGAAGGCGAGGTTGATCCGATGTTTCCAGAAGCAGCAAGGCTGGTATTCAGACACCAAGTCGCAAGTGTTTCTCTGCTTCAAAGGAGACTGAACCTTGGTTATGCACGAGCCGGAAGAATTATTGACCAGCTTGAGGCAGCAGGTATTGTAGAACCATTCCAGGGTAGTAAATCAAGAAAGGTCTTAATCCAGAACCAGGAAGAACTGGAACAGATAATTTTGAGATATCAGTAGAGAATAAATCCTAAATACGAAGCACGAAATAAATGGTGCATTTGCAGTACCGCTACGCTCGCAGTATCATCCTTGCAGGATTTGCAGGATCGTCCGCCACACAAAATGGCGGACTTGCAGGATTGCTACGCTGAAAAAAAATCCCAATGTCCAAACACCAAATTCCAAACAAATACCAAATTCAAAACAGAAGAACAAAATAAACTAAAGTAATGTAGCGTCCGACCCTGATTTCCATCAGGGCATGCTTCAGTCGGACGAAGTTCTTTCATCAAAATATAGATAAATCGTCCATCTGAAGATGGACGCTACAAGACCAGAGAAACCAAAGAAACCAGATAGACGGGCTGCGAAAACGAATAACGATAAACGAATTCCTAAAAATTTTTTCAGAAGCAGGGACTTCTTGTTAAATGTTTATGAACAGGACTGCCAGTATGGTCTTCAGTCTAAAGTCAACGATATTTTTTTCTTACGATTAACTATGCCTTTTAACCATACCGGCTGCTATGCCCGATAACAATGAACAAATTACAAAATAACGCAAGATGTAGGGTGAGCCTTCAGAGCCTGCATTAGTCTATGCGCAAGGCTAAAGCCTTGCCCTACAAAGGCTTTTCGTGCGATGAATCGCACCGCTACAATCCTGCTCACCTGATATCCTGATATTCTGGTATCCTGTTCCCCTGATATCCCCTTGCTACCCCTTGATATCCCATGCTATCCCCTGATTATCCGCCTTTAACCGCCCTCAATCGACTTGTATTGCCCTTTATTGCCTTTAATTGCCTTCTATTTCCAATCCTAATTCATAATAACAACCTTTTTCTCACAGACCTGGTTTCCATTCTCAAGTTTGATAAAATAGACACCAGCTGGAACAGGTACGCCGTTTCGGCCCTTTTTATCCCAGTAAATAGTGAAATCTCCATGCCCAATTATCTTAAACAATTCCTTTATCAATTTGCCGTTATTATCGTAAATACGAATAGTTGTTGCACCTTCAACAGTCTTAATATTAATGTCAAGTCTGTTAGAGACTGGATTTGGATATACCTGAATACTGTTTTCTGACTCCACTTGCACTTTCTTTTCTTCCACACCAACAATGGGCAGGATTGTAAAGGCATAAGGTGTGATTGCAGTGGTAGTATTTGCGCCTGCTGTTGCTGTATATCTGATATAGCAGTTATCAGAACCCTGAATACTCGGTGGTATGTACCACTGGTATCTGCCGTTATTTTTCAAATTGTCTGCAATTAATGTCCAGGGACCACCTGAACCTGTGGTTGAGAGTTCAAGCTTTATCAATGCGGTTCCAGACGACACACCACAGGTCCACTTTATAAATACAATAGAACCACGATAGAATTTTTCCCTGCCTCGTGGAAAGACTGGAAAGACAAAGAGATTTGCGGGAGTGCTGGCTTCTTTATAGAATCTGGGACGGTTCTTTGAATTCCAGGAATCACCTTCATCACCAACAACAAGAATATCTGGATAGCCATTATGGTCTGCATCCTCAGCCCTGAGTGCCCGCGGAGTTCCCGGACGCGGGGTATAGAATGTAATATCATGTGTCCATATCCCTGCACCATTGCCGAGCCAGACCGAAACAGTTGTGTCACCAAATGCAACTACATCAAGAAATCCATCAAGATTCATATCACCCAGCTGTGTAAGGTCATAAGAGCCAGTACTAGGAAGGCCAGTGCTGAATAATGACCAGTTATTATTTCCCTGCCAGGTCCAAACCTCAACCCCACCACTTGAATTACAGAAACAAAAATCCTGGTCGCCATCATTGTCAACATCACCGAGTGAAGGACCCTTTCTACCGATATTACCGCCCGGTGGCAAATTTCCATCTGCAAGTGTAAATCCGCCAGAACCGTTTCCAAGATAAATACTACCATAAGAATGCGCGGCACAGAAATCTGCAAGACCGTCATTGTTCACATCACCAAATAAAAAATCCATTGTAGAATTACCGCCGATAAAACCAAAACACTGGTGCCAGGTTCCATCACGATGATTGATAAAGATATGGATACCGTCATCAGCACCAAATGAATTGCCACCGAGGTCAAGGTCACCATCATTATCAATATCTGCAAAATCAGTGCAGAACATTCCCCAGGGGCTCGGGTCTCCAATTGAAATTCCATCATCCCAGGGAATCCAGTTCTGACCTGTGCCATTACCGAGTGCAACTTCCATAATAGAATCACCAAAATCATCACTTGAATAGTTGTGGTGCATGCCATAACCGATATCAAGCAGACCATCATTATTTACATCGCCAATTGCAATACCACCATAACCAAAATTGCCATTTTGATACACACTCCACACGCCCTGACCATTGCCAAACCAGACCATGACACCATGTTCCTGGGTATTAATGTAAGGAGAGCCATGATCACCGATAGAGAGAATGTCAATGTGCCCATCATTATTTATATCAACCATTTCCATTTCGGTTCTTCCGCCTTCCATTGCTGGTGTTTCAAGTCCCTGTGAGGATTCAATATATGTCAGGGCATATACGAGCGAATAACAGAGTATCATTGCTATCAATATGGACAATAGTTTTCTCATCAATACCTCCTGTGAGAAATTATAAAGAAAATCAATGACTCGTCAAGATTTTAAATTGAATATCACAAGCAACAAGACACGGCATGAAAATATATACAGGAGCAGAAAATAAAACCACTCTGCAGGTTTTCTCGCAAAAAGTGTATAAAGGAATGTAGTCATTGCAAACAAAACGCTTATAAGAAGAATTTCTGGAAGAAAAATCCCAAAAAAGACATAACCTGTACCAATTATCAAAGCCATTGGCAATCTACCCATCAGTGAATCCTGCCTGTACAATAATACAGGCAGGCTAATAACTCCATTGGTTCTATCAGCAGGTATGTCATTTAGATCCTTTGCAGTAAAGCCGAGTGTTATTCCACATAAAAGGGCATAGACAAGTGGTTGTGGAATCTGATTCAAAGCCTTTTCACAATAGACTATGCTAAATCCAAAACCAACTGAGAGCACAACCACAACGGCAAGCAAGAAAGTAGAGAGCAAAGGAATTCTTTTTATGCGCACCGGAGGAACCGAGTAAACAACACCGAGCAGAAGAAACGACAGCATTATCAGGAATGCCTGATAGTTCAGGATTGCGGAAAAAATGAGGGTCATGAACGCAATCACAAAGCCAGCAAAAGTGTAATAACGCTGGTCCAGACCCTGTGTTAAGGGGTTCCTTGTTTTGAAATTAGCATCCAGATTTTTATCACAGAAATCATTCAATATCTGTGCTGTCCAGAAGCCAAAACCCGGTGTCAAGAATATCAACAAGATTGCTACGAAATCAAAAAAAACGAGCCTATTGAAAAGACCTGTTTGGTGCCGGGAAATAAGAAGACCTGCTAAGCCAAGAAATCCGTAAAATGCCATTCTCTCTATTCGCAAAGAAGAGACGAGAAGATGAAAATTATGTTTGTCAAAACGATACAGATAGCAGAACAGAGCAATAACAAAAAGTATTGCATAGACTGCGGAAAACTTCTGGGTATCAGTATAAAGAATTCCAACATTTGTATATACACTTTCAGGACGATTACCAGCAATTATGGTGGTAATACTGCCGCAAAAAAGAATTACCATAAGTATTGCAAAAAACAACAGAATTGACTTCAAGATACTCTTTTTTGTAATATAACCGTATATTCCTGCAAAAAGGCAGATTATCACAATAACAAGCCTCTGACCGATTGAGACACCTATATCAATAAGTGATACAAACGGATTCAAAAAGTGTAGAAAGAATTTCTCAAGTCTTTCAGGATAAGTTATGAAACAGCCATCATGAAAAATTGCGTCAATTATGGGCACAAGAATAATCAAACCCATACCCAGACTCGCAAACCTGGTAGTGCGCTTAATGTCTTCCTGCAATATCCAAGACATTATAATTGTTATTATCAGGTAGGTGGTGAGATAAAATAGCGGAAAATGGATAAAATACATTATCAGAGCACGATATGAAAATCTGGAATAACCAATAGAGTGTGTTCCTTCAAGCACACCCTCAAACAAGACCCTCAAAAAAATCCAGGCAATGGCAATAACAACAAAATTAATAAGACGGTGATTCTCTATGGAAGAAGTTATGTCCTTGTTCCTCATTTTCTTGTTCTATCTGTCCATCTATCCCCAAATCCACCAGGCTCTATACTTTCTACTTACTACTTACTGCTTCCTAAATCCCCTCTACCCTATTTCTGCCCAGTTTTTTAGCACGATATAGAGCCATATCTGCCTTCTGTATCAGTTCCGCAGCTGATTGGGCTGATTGAGGATAGGTCGCAACTCCGATTGAGACTGTAGTACTAACTTCCTGATTATCAATGAGAATCTTCATATTTTCAACTGCCACACGCACACGCTCACACACCTTATAAGCCGGTGCTGCACCTGTTTCCGGGAATATAATGACAAATTCCTCTCCACCGTATCGTGCTACAAGGTCAGTATCACGCACAGTCCTTTTCAACCTTTCTGCCACTGCGGTCAATAATTGATCACCAGCAGGATGGCCATAGCGATCATTGAACTCCTTGAAGTGGTCTAAATCAATCATTGCCAGACTGACTGAACGGGAATAACCCCTGCCTCGTTTCAGTTCATTCTCAAGGATTAAATCAAAATGCCTGCGGTTGGCAATTTTTGTCAGGGAGTCTGTGAGCGACATCTCACGGGTTTGGTCATACAATCGTGCATTTTCAATGGCAACTGCTGCCTGGGATGCAAAAATTGTAAATCTTTCAATATCCCGCTCTGAAAAGGCATTCGGCTTATCACTTTCAATATCCAGAACACCAATAACCTCATCACGAAGGATTAATGGCACAGCAGCCTCGGACCTGATACTGCGTTTTCCCATAACATAGAACGGCGTCTTCCTCACATCCGGGGTATAGAAGGGCTTGCCGGTTGCAGCCACATAACTGGTAATACCCTCTTTTTTACTGATATCCAGCCTAATTTTCTTTGCAAGGTATTCAGGATAACCCCTTGAGGCTTTAATATACAATTCATTGGTTTTCTTATCAACCAGCAAAATTGCGCAGTTCTCATAACCAAAATTCCTTCGGATAACCTCAAGAATCTGGTTCAAGACATCAACCAGTTCAAGGGATGATACCAGAGATTGAGCAATCTTAAGAGAAACAGAAAGTTCCCGACTGTGTGCAACTGCATCTTCGTAAAGTTTTGCATTATGAAAAGCAACGCTCAAGCGGTCACCAATGAGTTCAAGGATCCTCACGGTATTCTCATCAAAGGCATTGAGTGTGTTACACTGAATATCAAGAACACCTATGAGTATCTCACTGGTAGTATCCTTGATTTTCAGTGGTATTGCAACTTCAGACTTTGTCGGAGTCTGACCAAATGAAATATAGTGTTTGTTAAGAGAGACATCATTCGCTACAATTCTGGACCCGGTCTTTGCTACAGTTCCAACAATACCCTGACCAAATTTTATCCTGAGGTCTCTCGGAACTTCATCCCTGAATCCGCGCGACAACTTTTTTAACACAAGTTCATTACCCTCTTTTAAGAAGACTGCAATGTTAAAATTCTTGAAGTATTCCAGTATTGAACGCGTAACGCTGTCGCAGATTTCCATAATGTCCAGACTTCTGGTAAGCCTATGAACCACTCGGTTCAACATTTCCAGTTCATTTGCCCGGCGCATCTCTTCTTCTATCAAACGAGTATTGGCAACAACAACAGCGGCTCTGGTGGCAATATTCTTGAGAAGCTCAAAATCTTCCTGGGTATAAGCATTTTCTTTTTCGTTATTTTGAATGCTTATCAAACCTTCCACCCGATTGCGATGAACCATTGGCACTATGATCAAACTCTTAACCGGTTTTCCTGTTATAATCAAAGCAATATTGTTTGTCTTACAGAAACCCTTTATATCCTTATTTAACAACAATGGTTTTCTGGTGCGTATGACATATCCTGTGAGCCCCTGAGAAACAACCTGGGGTGCCTTATACATTTCTCTACCACTATCCTTGAATATTTCAAAAGAAATAACCCTGGTATCAGGATTGTAGAGTGCAATAAATGAGGCACGGGTATCAAGCACTTTTGCAATTTCATCAAAAATTTTTCTAATGACTGTTTTAAGTTCATAGGAAGAGCCAAGAATTCTATCTATACGATTGAAGAGTTTTAATCGCATCAGACCATTGCTATCCTTCATTAAAATAAAATATACCCAGAAGACGATAAAAGTCAAGACTGAATTCAGATTTGTTTTTCACGAGAATAAATTCACTGCTTCAGGAAAAAGATTCATCGTTTATCGTTGCACGTTTTCACAGCCCGTATCGTTCTTCAACAAACACAGCGATGTTCCCCTCACCCTTGCCCTCTCCCCCTGGAGCGGAGAGAGGGTAAAGATATATTTTTCTGTTATTGTAGGGACAGCCCTTGTGGCTGTCCGTTTTTTTGGACAGGTACAAGCCCTGTCCCAACAGATCCCCGCTACAGCGGGGAGAGGATAAAGTGCTTGTCGGAGAGGGAAAGGGTGAGGGGAATTTAAGCCATTTTTTTGATTCAAATGGAATACTTGACTTTTGTTTGGAGAAAAATATAATTCGCTGTGCAGATATTGTTTTTTTTCCTGTTCAGCCAGACTCCAGTACTGATTGAAAGTTTTACCTCTCCCCAATTTCCACCTGCAGGCTGGGATACACTCAGGTCAGGTGCAAACATGTCTGCCTGGTATAGATTCACTTATGGCACTGCAATACCAGACTCTTTCCAGGCGCGGCAGAGAGTTTATGATGCTGCAGACACCTCCAGAACCGGCTGGTCAATATTAATGACGCCCATTCTTGATTTATCCGCATATCCAGGTATTGAAAGTCTATTTTTCTGGTTCAGATTTTCCAATGCAAACAATAATATGGGTCCTGACGATACCATGTATGTTGAAATCACTAATGACCAGACGACCTGGCTCAGTCTGATAGAAATCGGAACATCAACTGCAACCAACATCTGGGATACTGCACAGATAAACCTTGCCAGTTATGATACATTCCAGACCTGCAGGATCAGATTCAGATTTGAGGACCTGCCCAATGGTTCACTGGGTACAACAAACTGCAATTTCTGGCTGGATTCTGTAAAGGTCGTTTCCTTTTATGTTGATACGATTGCACCAATAATTCTGAGCACTTTTCCCGCAAGTGGTGATACCGGCATTGGTATCGCAGCGAATATCCTTGTTTATTTTAATGAACCGCTTGATCCCGCAAGCATTGTACCATCTGCATTCAATGTTTCAGGCAGTGGCTCAGGAACTCACCCTGGCATATTGTCCTATGATAGCATTAATTATACAATCATGTTTAATCCGGACAACAATTTTGCTTATGGTGAATCTGTGCATGTCTGGGTGTATGATACAATCACAGATACTGCCGGAAACAAACTTGATGGCGATAATAATGGCATACCTGGTGGCAATTACTATTTCTTTTTCCTGACTGCATTCGCTCCTGACACAATTCCACCAGCAGCGGTCAATGACCTCAATATTACACAGGTCAGCACAGATTTTGTGAAATTGCGCTGGACTGCACCAGGTGATGACGGCAATACTGGCAGGGCAAGTTATTACGACATCAGATATGCAATTTTTCCCATTACTGAAACAAATTTTCCATCAGCAAATCAGTGCACTGGTGAACCTGCACCATCAAATCCAGGACAGCAGGATTCATTTACCGTAACAGGGCTAAGTCCAGCAACGCTCTATTATTTTGCTTTGAAAACTGCGGATGAAGATTCAAACTGGTCATTGATTTCAAATGTCCCGTTATGTACCACACACACCATTATGGAAACATTGCTTGTCATAAATGAATTTTTGCCTGACCCGGAAACATTTGACCATAACAAAAATAATAACTTCAATGATCTTGATGAGGAATTTATTGAAATATTTAATAAGGCTATATACAGTATCAATATGTCGGGTTATAAAATAAGAGATTTTATTGGCAACCATACCCTGAATTTTCCACCCAATTTAACAATTCCGGCATTTGGCTATGTACTTTTGTATGCAAGCGGTGAGGCATTATGTATCAGTGGCGATGGCGATACGCTCCAGATTGCAAACTGGTCAGGACAATGGACTGATTTAGACCAGGCAGGTGACACTCTGAGTTTGATTGACAACTTAGACCGATTAATTGACAGAAAAGGTTATCAACAGAGCCATGTCATTCCTGATTTTTCCCTTGCACGCCTGCCCAATGGCAGCAATTCATGGATCAATAATGCATTTCCATCTCCAGGCAGGAACAACGGCACTGAATATGTCTGGCCTATTGCTGTGGCATTCAAAGATTTGGATTCTAATTACTTCCCTGATTTGCTGGACTCAACAGTTACAATCACTGGTGTGGTCACAGTGCCACTTGGGCTGTTTTCCAGCAGGGAAGTCTATATTCAGGATAATACTGGTGGAGTTTGTCTCTATTCAACAAATTTTCCAGTTTCATTGACTTATGGCGACAGTATTATTGCCACAGGCAGAGTCAGTCAATACCGGGGCAAAAATGAACTCACAGACTTCACATACCAGCGCCTGAAACAGGGCGCTGCCCTGCCCCAGCCCGTGGAAATCAATGGTGCGCTTGCAAATACTGAAGTCTATGAAGGTTCACTTGTCAGAATCAAGGTCAGTTATTTTGGTGGATTTTTACTTGAACCAACTGCTTATACTGCCTGGGATACTCTTAATATCGCATTCAAAGTCTATATCAATGCGGGCACAAACATACCCGGACACCTTGCTCCGGCTGACACATTCTATCTGACAGGAATCAAGAGCCAGTATACTACAAGTTCGGTGCCTGACAATGGTTATGAAATTCTGCCCAGGGATACTGCAGATTTTTCGCATATGTTTGTTATGCCACAGCTGAAGACTATCAGTATGTGTCAGACGCCAGGTGCAGATGGTGTTTCATCAAAATATGTTGACAGTCTGGTGCTTGTTGAAGGTGTGATTACAGGACCCAATTATGTCTTTTCATCAGGCAGTCCGAGTTTTTATGTCCAGGATAATACTGCGGGCATAAATGTGTATAATGCAGTTGGTGACTCACTATTTAATAAATACATTGATTCACTCGGTGCACGCTTCAGAATTCTGGGCAAAATCACTGAATACAATGGATTGACTGAAATTGCAAATGGCTATGCCTGGTTTATAAGAATAGACACCGTTTCTGCACCAGAATTTATTGAGCCAAATCGTTTTCTGACTGAGGGTATGGAAGGCAGTCTTGTTAGATTATGTGGTGTTATACAATCAACACCATATAAAACCGGTGAAGGATACAATTTTGAAATTATGAACGGCGATTGTGGAATTGCGGTGCGATTTACAACCCAGAGCGGAATTAATCCAGCAACCATAATGAAAGGACAGCAAAAGGATTTTGTGGGTATTGTTGGACAGTATGACCCGGATATGCCCTACACATCAGATTATCAACTATTGCTTAGATTTCCTGACGATATAAGACAGCCAGGCCAGGATTCATCAAGTAATGAACCTCTGCTGGAAATTGCAGGACAGAAGACATTTTTGCCCGAAATCGGTGAACAGGCACACATCCGAATTAATTCGCCAACTGATTACACACTCAACCTAAGTGTATATGATATGTCAGGAAGAATGGTTAGAGAACTCTATAATGGTGCTGGTGGCCCGCGGGACATTTACTGGAACGGCAGGGATGATAATAGAAGACCATTGAAAATCGGAATCTACCTGTTAAACTTAAAGGCAAAATCCAGTGAAGGTAATACAAAAGTGCTCAGAAAACTTATTGTTATCGGCACTCAGTTCTAAGGAGGAATGTTGGCGATACTGCTCAATCTTTTTCTCTTTGCGGCATTTGAACGCTATTTAGTATCAGCACAGAGCCAGGCACTTGCTTATGCCTGTGTTGCAACTGCCAGCGGTGTTGATGCAATAAGACTGAATCCTGCTGGAATGCTCAGTTCAGAGAAAAATATTATTGGGCTGGGCTATGAATATACATTTTCAAACATTGAGGGACTGCAGAATATCTATCTTGGGTTTTACAGGCACATGTTTCATGGCGGTCTGGGTATTAAAATGAGCCAGTTTGGATTTGAAGAACAGAAAGAGAATGCAATGACAACGGCTTACAGTATTTCTCTGTCAAAGGAATTCTTTGTTGGTGCCGGGGTTAACCTTTATATGATACAGAATAGAAGAACAGGTACTGGAATTGCATATGGTGTCAGTCTTGGCATGCTCGGCATGGTTTCAAAGAAATGGTTTCTTGGTGCATGCGCACATAATCTTAACCAGCCCCGGTTTGGCAATGGTGAAATAGGAACAATGCCCGCATCTTTACAGGCGGGCATTGGATATAAGCCATTCAATGATATAGGTTCAGAGATTGATTTAAGGATTGAAGATAGACATATAGACCTGCGTGCCTCAGGAACATTCAGAATAATGGATTTTCTTAATCTGCGCACGGGTATGCAGACCAATCCAGTTTCTGTTTCTGCAGGATTTGGTATTATCTACAGGTTTATGAATATTGATTATGCCTGCTCATACTTTATTGACCTGCCACTGAACCATTCAGTATCAATTCAATTTTCATTCTGATAAATGTTTTTTATTTTAATCGTTTTTGCAGCACAGTTAGACCTGAACCGGGCAGGACTTGAAGAATTCTATAACCTGCCTGTAGATTCTGCAATCTGTCAGGCAATATACAGGCATCGTAAAACCTATGGACCTTTTAATTCCGTATATGAACTCCTTGATATACCAGGCATTGACCAGAAAATTTTTGAGACAATAAAACCAATGGTAAAAATTGCTGTGCCATTTCCAGCAAGGACTGAGTGGGGTTCAATCATTGCCGAGCAGAAAAAACTTGCAAGCGAAGAACCGCCATCAAAAGCGGCAATTGACGAATGGGAAGACCTGCTTTTTTCACCAATAAATATCAACCGGGCATGGTTTGATGACCTGCTAACAATTGATAGAATGACGCCGATTGATTGTCAGGGGGTTATTAAAGCAATTTCTCAACGGAATATTAAATCCTCACGGGATTTAAGAAGAATTAATGGATTGAGTTATTACAGCTATGTATCGCTCCGTCGCTATGTTCAGTATACTGACGATACAGAAAAGCGAATGCACGGTAGTGTCAGGCTCAGGTTGAAAACAAGCAATAGATTTGATACGGGTGAAGAAAACGAAAATATTGCAGCACGCATTTCATACCTTGAACAGGCAGACAAAGAAATTGACAATACAATCATTGATCTGAAAAACTATTATGCCTGGTCAGCTGAGGAATGTGAAGAACTCAGAGACCAGATTGATACCTCATTGAAAACGCTCAGAAATCTTAGACCTTCTCCAGCATACTCATTCAGGTTAAAGGGTAATTACGAAAGAAAATTGAGACTGGGTATTTTTTATGATTTACATGATAATTTTACAAAAGGTTATGTGGGTATTGCAAATGCCGGTCCAATCTATCGCATTCTTCTGGGCAACTATCGGGTGGTATGGGCAGAAGGCATCATGGTGGACAATACTGATGAATACCGGGCAAGGATATTCAGCCGCTCAACAGGAATTTTTGGTGACCTGACCGATAACAGAAACTACGCATTTACCGGCGTTGCGACAAGTTTTTTTGTGCCACTTGTAAAAGAATTGGTCACTGTAAAACCTTCTATGTTTTATTCAACTGCCACGCGTGATGCAATTAAAAATCCTGACAGAACTGTGTGGCGACAGATACAGAATTATAGTTATGACTATTTCAAGAATCAGTTAAATGAACAGGTTTTAGGTGTGAACTGCAGACTATCACCGCTGGAAAAAATAAATCCCGGCACACATATTGCCTTTGAAGGAATGGTTCTTGATTATCCTGAACACCGCATAAATCCTGACCCCAGATGGATTGACATTCCACTTGACAAATATGACCCCTGGTTTTACCCGGAGATCACACAACTAAGCACCTGTTCAAGAAGATACTATTATGGCAGTGAATTTTTGATACCTTATAAGAATCTCTTTGTATCAGGAGAATATGTAATACAAAAGGATACGCTCAATGCAAAACACTCAGCATATATTGTAAAATCAAGAATCCAGTATGATTACTTCTATCTCAATATGCTCTTTCGCAAATATGAAATCGGTTATGACAATCCTTTTAGCAGAGGATTTTCTGAATATCGCAGGTTTGAAGATACACCATTTGAAAAACCCTATGCCCTCGTAAATCCTGAATTTATCTCAGTATATGATGACCCTGCGCCAAAACCAGAAAAAGGACTATTCCTTGAAACACGCTACCAGATTACACGGAATATCATTTTGAGACGTGCCTATCTTGACCTTTTTGAAAATCTCTGCCATGGTCTTAACAATATGCGGGCATATTTTGAATTCGAATTCCAGCCACTCTTTCCTGTACACCTGAGATACTCAGAAAAATATGTGAGAAAATATCTGCCCAGAACCGTCCAGCCCACACTGTCGCAGACAATAGAATCTTCATTTCAGATTCTGTTCTATTTATCCAATTTTGACAATCTCGGTATTGAATATAGAAATGGCAATGTTCTGCTCACAGGTTCAGATGCAGGCGATGCAGATTTGACGGGCGGATTCTTAAATCTTTCATTTGAACACAATTTTCTCACTGGATTTTCAGTGGAAGGCGGCATTGTGCTGTGGAAGACTGATGGTATGAGCCAGTGGATATTTGAAGATACAGGCATAGATTTCCTTTCTGACCACGGCATAAAATTCTATGTTGTATCATCCCAGAAGATTGGCAATATGCTTATGAAATTGAAATTCCGCAAGAAACAGACATTCAGTGAGCACAATGGATTATACAACAATCCTGAGATTTATTATCCTGACCTGCCCGGAGCACGGGTTGATGATTTTGTGAACCAGGAAAATACCATACACCTGAGCCTGCAGCTGGACTATCTTTTTTAGCTCAGGGCAAAAAACAAACCAATTACCTGCAGATCACGAATTTGGCAGACAGTAAGTCCTTATCAGTAATAATTCTGCAGAAATAAACCCCTTCAGGCACTTTTTTACCTGATGTATAACCACCCTGCCAGACTATAGTATGCTCTCCAGCATTCTGATTAGTATTCAGTAACCTTTTAACCCTTGAACCACGCACATCATAGATATCAATAGCAATATGACCGCTCGAATTCAGAATATAGGAAAAACAGACTCTATCAGCACGAAGATCATAATAAACTCTTATGTCTCTGCAATTAGAAGTGCAATGATTTGTTTCACGAATTGCTACACTTGTGCTCTGGCGGTAGGCACCTTCGCCAGTGCCAGCAAATAGATAAACACCAGGATTCACACCCAGTGCCTTGATTGAAGTATTATATAGTCCACTGTTCATTAATGTCCATGAACTGCCAGCATTGGTGCTTATGTATACACCGCCTTCACAACCCGCATAAATTGTATCAGGAACAACAGGATTCATAAGCAGGGCATTGACAGAATCAAGACCCATATCAATCCAGGTGTTCCCACCATTTGTAGATTTGAATACTCCATCTGTTGTCCCAGCATAAACAATGCTGGATGATTGAGGATTTACTTTGATATCGTAAATGATTCCGGTTATTCCAGAACCAGAAGCAAACCAGGTTAAGCCACCATTGGTACTTTTATACAAAGTTGGATTTCCGCCTGCATAAATGATATTGCTATTCAACCGGTCAACAGCAATAGCGTATGTGAATCCTGAACCTGTTGTTAGATAACTCCGTGTCCAGTTTGTTCCACCATTAGTCGTTTTGGAAACAGCCATAACATAGTAGGTTCCTGAAAGTGCAGTGCCACCAGAGTAGAACACCTGGCTATTGTTCGGATCAGCAACGAGTGCTCCTCCATCAAGGTAAAAATTATTATCAATCAATGTCCAGACGGACCCGCCGTCTGTGCTCTTATAGAGCTCGGCGTAACCTCAACCCATGCCCTCAAGCCCCAGTACCACATCAGGATTCGTATTGTGAACTGCGAATTCACATATTGCTCCGCATTCAAGTGGCGTTGATAACAGATTCCAGGTGGTTCCATTGTCAGTAGTTTTATAGACACCAACACCTTCGTATTCAAGATAAATTGCGGATGGCGAAGACGGTGCTACACCGAGAGCCAGTACTGGAGAAATAACAATACCCTGATTAGATGCCTGCCAGTTTGCGCCGCCATTTGTTGTTTTGAAAAAACCTTTGCTATCAACGGTATAAACAAGGGAAGACGAATTTTGACTCATACATAAGTCCCTACCAGTTTTATATATGCCGCCGTACCCAGAACCAGCGTTTGACCATGAAACTCCCGCATCACTGCTCTTCATAATCAGTGTATCACCACCTGCATATACAATATTTGTTGCTGCTACAGTGGTTGCCATACTCATAATAAACTGAAGCGTGGCCTGGACACATACCCATGTTGCACCACCATTTGTTGAACGGTAAATGCCTCCTCTATATGAACCAGCATATACAATATTTGAATTGCCTGGATTAACTGCAATTGAATGAATTGAGTATGCGAGCGTGTCAATCCCGCTTGTTGTCAGACTGAAACTTGTGCCCTGGTTTGTTGATTTATATAACCCTGGGAAATTTGAGGGCGCACTGTAATAATAGCCACCAGCATATAAAATATTTGTATTAGCAGGGTCAATTGTAACACAATAGGCACTGCCACTTGAACTGCTGAGTTGCGTTACAGTCCAGGATTGGCCGCTGTTAGTGCTCTTGAATATCGCACCGACATAAGCAGAACCGTTGTAATATTGACCTGCAACATAAATTCTTGATGATGTTATGGGATCAACTGTCAGGTCCGCAATGTTAACCGCACCGGAAACCGAATATGAAGTCCAGTTCACACCGCTGTCAGTGGAGCGATAAACTGTATTATAACCCGTGGCATATACAATTGCAGGATTAAGTGGATCCACCTCAATATCACTGATAGCGACAACATCCTGTATCACGCTGACACAGGTCCATGTTGCACCACCATCAATGGACCTGAATACCTGTGATGGCCCCTTACTGGATAAACAGTAGAATATGTTTTCGTTTGTGCGTGCGCAAGCAACTGCAGAAAGACTACCACCATAAGGACCAATCTGCTCCCACGCACCTGACACAGAACAATAACATAAAACAAGCGCTGCCAGAATTCTGCTCAAATTTATCAGGTTCATTCGTCCTCCTCTGGTTATCAGATACTTAAGTATAGATATATGAAAACAAAAGTCAACACACATGTGACATTTATCGGCCAATTTGCCCTGAATTGCCCTGTTTCTAAGGAGCTATGCCAGATAACCGTAAACCATTCCCCAAAAAATCATACAAGATGTAGGGTTGTATCGTGATACAATACTTCATAGCATTGTAGCGGTTTGATTTATCAAACATAATCAAACTGTCAAGGCTAAAGCCTTGAGTTACGGTTTTAGTGTGCAGAAGAGGTTATTCATAAACCCTTCCCCACACCTTGATTTTTCTGAGATAAATCACCTCACACGAACCATCACCAGTATCATTGGTGCTCGTTGAAGAATACCACCAGTAAGAATCGCTATTCTTTCTGCCATTAATATCAACGAGATAGCCCGAAAGTTCCAGTGTATCACCCTTTCTTATCTTTCTCAGCACATTTAGAATATTATCTGACGCAGGAATAATATGATTGTTTGAACTATACTTTGCGATAAAAATATTATCTTTTGGAAAATCTGCAGAATATGTCCAGTGATACCAGCGCGCCTCCTGCCACCATCTGATTTTCTTATACATATCATCCTTAAGCAATTCACCCCAGACAAGTGCAAGGTCAACAGGCGCTATTTTTGCCTGCCATGTGCCTGAGTATTCTCTCTTGCTCAAGACAATCGCGCCAATGACATAAGAAGCCTTAAGTTTGATCTCAAAATCAATGCCATTTATCTGCATTCTTAATGTTTCAGGCCGACTGACCATTATCATTTCAGGCGTGTTAAAAAGTTCTATGGGTGTTGTATAATTGCCTGCAGGAACAGGCTCGGTAGCACAGGAAATTAAAAGAAGTATCACAAAGCACAAGAAAATCCAGCGCATTATTAATCCTAACCTATTATCAAGCCAAATGCTACACCAGCCGCGATAAGAAACAAAGGTTCAACCTGCTTTACAAAGACCAGGCACACAAAGCACACGACACCGAATAATCCGTAGGGAATATTGAACCAGTTAGCAGGCACAAAAAATATGGCTGTGGAAACCAGTATTGCCACAACTGCAGATTTTATGCCGTTCAAAAATGACTGGACATATTTGTTCTTTTCAATTCTTTTGTATATCCTTACCAATAGCATCAGCATAATAAAAGAAGGCAGAAATATTGCAATTGTTGATATAATTGCACCGAAAATACCCATGACTTTATATCCAACAAATGTCGCGGTGATTGCTACAGGACCGGGTGTTATCTGCCCGAGGGCAAAACCATCAAGAAATTCTTTTTGTGTGAGCCAGTCTCTGTATACACAGACTTCGCTTTTGATAAAAGGTATTGCAGCATAACCGCCACCAAATATCACCGCACCAATCTTGAAAAATATCCAGAAAAGTTCCATCGCTTTTCTCAGATCAAAAAAGAATAGAGGAACTGCAAAAAGAATCTTTGGCGATTTTACCCTCTCAAGCACGATATTCAACAAGCCGGCAAAAATCACGGTTAAAACAGGATCAAACTTCACCAGAAAAAGTATCATAGCAAATATAAAAACAATGATTCTGATCAATGAATTGACCAGTAGTCTTCCCATATCATATCCTGCCCAGAAAATGATCGCGGTCATAACTGCACCAATACCTTTAAATACCTGGCTGATTGCTGGCAGGGTATGAAAAACAGAGTAAAGGTGTGAAAGAACAACCATTATTACAAATGAAGGTAGCAGTAGAAAAAAACCGGCAATGATTGCTCCTTTTGTGCCACGCAAACAATAACCTATATATTCGCTATAGTTGGGTACAAAAGGACCGGGCAGCATCTGACCAATCGCAACTGCAGTGGTGAGTTCATCATCACATATAAGTTTTTTCTTCTTTACACATTCGCTGCGCAGGATTGCAAGCATACCAGCACCACCACCAAACCCAATAAGCCCAACCTTGAAAAATGTTCTTGCAATGGTTTTCAGTGAGGTCATAAATTCATACTTCCTGTGCGATATCCTTCAAGGTCAAGTGTAATATATTTATATCCTAATTTTTTGAAATAAATCGTGACTTTTTTCCTATGCCTTAACAGACTTTCAAAATCATTCTGCAGGATTTCAATGCGGGCAACCGGAAAATGGTCGCGCACCCGAACCTGGGAAAATCCAAGTTTTCTCAGGAAGTGCTCTGCCCTATCAATACGTCTCAGGGTTTTTCTATCAATTCTCAAGCCATAAGGAATTCTTGAGGCAAGGCATGCCATTGATGGCTTGTTCCAGTTTGGTAATTTGAATTTCTTTGCAAGTTTTCTGATTTCATCTTTTGTCAATCTTACCTGTATCAATGGTGAAACAACACCAAGTTTTCTTGCAGCCACAATACCAGGACGGACATCATTAAGATCAGAATAATTACTTGCCTCCAGTACCACATACCCGCGCCTGTCAGCAATCTTCTTGAGCGACTGAAAGAGCTCAGTCTTGCAATAGTAGCAACGAGATGGTGGGTAGATCGGAAAGAGAGGATTTTTCAGTTCGCAGGATTTGATTACAAGATGTTTTACCTTTAATAGTCTGGCAATCTTTTTTGCCGTCTTTAATTCTGAATCAGGATAAAGATCAGAACTTGCCGTCACGGCAATAACCTGTGTTTTAAGAACATCAGCTGCGACCTTGAGCAATAATGTGGAATCCACTCCTCCAGAAAAAGCAACAACAGCGCCGGGCATTTTATTCAGAAGGTTTTTCAGTCTTTCAAGTTTTCTCAATGTGTTGCTGGCGATGTCAGGAATTGTCGTGGATTTTTGCATACAGAATTTTTCAGGTAAGGTATGGTAAAAACTCTTCGCTTATGGGTGGCTTTTTTGTCCAGCGAATAAGCTCTTTATCGCCGTCTAATATGACGATGGTTGGAATATCTGCCACTTCATAATAAGCGCCCTGGGCAAGTCCATCAACTGTTTCCATATCAACATATTCAACCGGTGCAGAAAATCCTTTCTTTTCTTTAAAATATATTAGCTTCTCAAAAGCATCCTTACAAACCGGACAGGTTTGCTTTCCAAAGACAATAACCTTTTTCATTCAGCCCCCTTTAACAGTCAATTTTATGCCAAAACAATGCAAAGTCAATACACGTCTGGAATCAAATCTAAACAAATCAAAAAAATTGTAACAAAAGATTGGCATGCAAATTTTATTGACTTACACTCGCCAGTGTATATAATAATGCAGGGAGCCATACCATGAGAAAAATTATTGGAATTCTCGTTTTGATTGCAGTTATCGGTTTAACAATTTATTTGATTTCCATAATCCCTGGTAATTCAAAACCAGGAGAAATCAAAGAGCAAAATACTGAACAAATCAAAGATATTAGTGAAGAATGGCTGGGTATCTTTATCCAAGGACAGCGCGTTGGCTATACATTTACCAAAGTTGCAACACTTGAATCAGGATTACAAATTGAAAGCCACAGCCAGATGACAATAAGCATGATGCAGGAACTGACATCTCTCACAACCCATCTCTATGCCAAAACTGACAAAGAATATGCCTTGAACAATTTTACCCTGACCATTTCCACAGCAGGCCATGAATCAAAGATTGAAGGAACAATCAAGGATCGCGAATTGACCCTCACGAATTATACGCATGGAACCAAGCAGACCCAGGTAAAACAGATTAAGGAAAAACCATATTTCCCTGATGCCATTGATAAACTTGTGAAAAAGAAGAATCTCAAACCTGGAGATGAAATAACCATACCCTATTTTGACCCAACAAGCCAATCTTCTGGACAGGCAAAACTGAGAATGCTTCCTGAAGAAAAGGTAGTGGTATTAAATAAGGAATATATCGCAAAAAAACTTGAGATAAACTTTATGGGACTTGTGTCTCATTTCTGGCTTGACAATGACTACAAACTGCTAAAAGGTGCAACACCAAATCTATTCATGGAAATGATTCCCCTGACAAAAGAAGAAGCACTTGCTGAGATAAAAGCCAATCAGGCATTTGACCTTCTGGGTTTTTTCTCAGTCAAACTATCTAATCCCCTGCCTGAACACAAACAAATCTCTTATGTAAAACTACAACTCAACGGTTTATCCACTGAAGGGCTGGATCTGGAGGATGATTATCAAAGGATTATTTCAGAAAATCCGCTCGTGCTTGAGATTTTTAAAGCTGATATCAATACTGTTCAGGATTTTCAAATTCCCGCCACTGACCAGAAAGAGTTTTTGCAGCCATCAGCCTATATCCAGTGTGATAATCAGGACATTATCTCAACAGCACAGAAAATTGCAGGCAATGACAAATCAGCAGTCTCTGTCTCAAGAAAACTCACAAATGGAGTTTACGGCATGATAAGAAAAATACCAACGCCATCCATGCCCTCTGCAGTGGATGTATTGAAGACAAAAGAAGGTGACTGTAATGAGCATTCAGTGCTCTTCACTGCTCTGGCAAGGGCGCTTGGTATTCCGACAAAGATTTATGTCGGGCTTGTAAATCTCCAGGGTGATGCGTATTTTTATCATGCCTGGTGTGCAGTATGGCTTGGCAAATGGGTGCCTGTTGACCCAACTTTTAATCAATTTCCTGCAGATGTGTATCACCTGAAACTGAAAGAAGGCGAGGTTTCTGATTGGGCTGAAGTAATGAAGGTTGTTGGAAAACTGAAGATTGAAGTTCTGGAATACAGATAATCTCCAAAAATGAACTCACTTGTTATACACAATCTTTCAAAGAAATTCGGCAATATCTGGGCAGTAAAGAACCTAAGTCTCGAATTGAAGAAAGGCGAGATATTTGTTCTGCTGGGACCAAATGGTGCAGGTAAAACCACAACCCTGAAGCTCATTGCTGGCTTGCTCCACCCTGACACTGGCGATATCGCTATTGATGGCATTGATGCTAAAATAGACCCGGTCAGATACAAGTCCATGCTCGGTTATGTGCCGGATGAACCTTTTATTTACGACAAACTTACAGGCAGGGAATTTATTAATTTTGTTGCTGGTATTTTCAGAGTAGATAAAGAAAAGTATGACAAAAACCTGCCTGTTCTCCTTGAGAAATTTGAGATTGGTGAATGGATTGATTCGCCAGCAGAAACCTATTCCCATGGTATGAAACAAAAAGTAGTAATGTGTCAGTTATTGATTCATAACCCAATGTTCATTCTAATTGATGAACCACTCGTGGGTCTGGACCCGAAGACAAGCAAGACTGTCCGGGAAACCTTTGCTGAACTTTCGGGGCAGGGCAAGACCCTTCTCGTATCCACGCACACGCTATCTTTTGCCCAGCAGATTGCACACAGGATTGGTATAATAAATTATGGTGAACTCAAATTTGTCGGAACAGGTGAGGAACTGGCAAAGATTGCAGGCAGAAAAGATATTGAAGATATATATCTAAAACTGACAGAAGAAAATTGAAAAATATTGGCTTAATTTTTGGCATTCGTTTACGCCTTATTTTTAAATATTTCACTCCGGGCGGACACAAACTGCCACGCATGACATTTTTTGTTGTGCTGTCATTGTTTCTGATTGGTGGTTACTACACATTCTTCAAAATCTTCAGTTATCTTAACACTGTTGAAATTATTGGTCCGGCAATAATGACACGCACAATTGAAATGATATTGTTTGTTTTTTTCCTTATGCTGCTGTTCAGCAACATCATCAGTTCATTCTCCACTTTTTACAATAACCAGGAATTGAATTTTCTTTTTTCACTACCCATTTCTCCCACAACCATATATCTGGCTAAATTATTTGAAAATGCGCTTTACTCATCATGGGCAACATTCGCCATGGCAATCCCCCTATTTCTTGCCTATGGAATTTCCAACAAGGCACCATTTATCTATTATCCCATATCCTTGATAAGCTTTGTGATTTTTTTACTCATACCTGCGGGCATTGCCTCAATAATAATTTTCCTTATTGTTCGTCTGTTCCCCAGGCTGAAACCCAAAAATATCATTTTCCTTTCACTAACCTTAATTCTGCTTTTAATGTTCTTATACATTAAGATTGGAAATCCTGGATTATTGCGCATATTTGAAACTGAAAATGAACAGGAATTGATGCAATTTGCTGCCAACCTTACCACAGTTGGTGGTGCCTATGTCCCATCAACATGGCTCAGTAATATTCTGAAAGATTTTGTTCATATGCAGACATCAGGATTTTTCTACCTTTTACTCCTCATAACATTTACTGCCAGTATTGTTTGCATTGCCTATACCTTTGCCTATGTTGTATATCACAAATCCTTTATTAATGTTACTCAGGCAGGCAACAAAACCAGCACAAGAAAATCAATACTTACCGAATACCAGACAAATCCTGATTATGCATTTCTGCAAAAAGACATTCTACTTTTCATTCGTGAACCGACCCAGTGGGTTCAACTTGCAATCTTTATTGTTCTGCTGATTGTCTACATTTTCTCATTAAGAAGAACTCCGATATTCTTCAGTCTTTCGCTCTGGAATGTAATTATTTCATTCGCAAATTTTGCCTATGTGAGTTTTGTCATTGCCACACTTGGTGTCCGATTTATTTTTCCGGCAATGAGTCTTGAAAAAAAGGGAATCTGGATTATCTCCTCATCACCATTCTGTCTAAAAAGAACAATTTTGATAAAATATCTATTTTATCTGGTGATTGGCATTGCTCTTATGGAAACACTGCTTGTTCTCGCCAATTTCTTTATCAGAACTGCTCCCACAATATTTTACTTTTCTCTGATTGTCGGTATGTTTGTTGCGGCATCCTTAGTCTCAATAAACCTCGGCATGGGCTGTATCTTTCCGCAGTTCAATGAAGATAATCCTTCAAAGATTGCGTCAGGCAGTGGTGGTATTATTTCAGCGCTCATAAGCATTGCCTATATTGCGCTCGTTGTTGCAATTTTTGCAGCACCTGTGAGGAGTTATCTGTTCAGCTGGTATTTTAGAAGACCACTTAATCTGAACCTTGTTTTATTTTCGTTTATGGTGTTTTCAATCATTACTTTTTGCGCAATCTATCTGCCGGTAAAAATCGGTATTAATGCAATGGAGAAACGGGATTTCTAATTAAATACAATCTACAATTTCTTCACATATTGTATAACTTTGAGTATCTGCTCATCCGGGGTTGAAGCACCTGCAGTAATACCGACACTTTTGACATTCTTGAACCATTCTGGCTTAATGTCATTCAGTGATTCAATATGATAGGCGGGTTTGATACTTTTACATATCTGAAACAATCGTGTTGTATTTGCACTATTCTTGCCACCGATGACAATCATTATGTCTGCCTTGTGGGCAATGGCAATGGCTTCATTTATTCTCAGTATGGTTTCATCACAGATCGTATTAAAAATCTTCATCTCTATCACCATGGGCAACATTTTCTTCAAAGCACTGTGAAAATGTTCCAGGTCAAGTGTGGTTTGTGGGACAACTCCTATTTTCTTAGTCTTTATTTCCAGTTTGTCCGAATAGATTGCTGATTTCCTGCCCGCATAACCCAGCAAACCTTTCACCTCAGGATGGTCCTTCTCTCCAACAATAATAACAAAATACCCTTCATTCACGAGTTTCTCAACATAGCGCTGTGCCCGACGCACCTTGGGACAGGTGGCATCAATAATATCTATGTGGTCCTTCTCCAATTTTTTCAGCAACGAAGGCTTGATACCATGAGAACGAATAATCACTGTGGCACCTTTTTTCTTAATATCATCAATACTATCAACCACTCTTATTCCATAATCACTTAGTTTTCTTACAAATCCACGATTGTGAATGAGTGGACCAAATGAATAAACAGCATGCCTTTTTTCAGCAGCTTCCATAGCCATTCTGATTGCCCTTTTCACACCAAAACAGAACCCCGAGTGCTTTGCACAATATATCTTCATCTCAGATTAATGACCTCCTCTCTGATTCTATCTGCAAATTTTTCAAATCCCTGTTTTGTTCTTTCATAACCAGCAGGATAAATTGGTTCACCATAGATTATTTTCAACTTATTAATCCGGAATATCAAACTGAACACTTTCTTGTTAGAATTTATTATTCGCACTGGAATCACCGGCACATTATAATTAATGGCAAGATAACCAACACCGGGATTGAATGGCAACATTGTGCCAATCCTTGACCTGGTTCCCTCGGGAAAAATAACCACTGCCTTACCCTGTTTCAGCAGCCTTATTGCGGGTCTGATTCCCTGACCACCCTCAAGATTTATCGCATTATAACTTCTAATAAGCCAGGTAAAAAATCTGGAAATAACAAAGAGTCCCTGTTTGGCAAGAAAATAGACCTCTCTAAAAGCCGTGTAGCCAATAAGAGGTGGGTCCAGAAAAGAAACATGATTACTGGCAAGGATTACAGCACCCTTTTTGGGAATTTTGCCTTTGATTTCAACGCCGGTAAGCAAAACGAAAAGTGGAAAGGTCAATAACCAGGATATGAGCCATCTCAATCCCATAACAAATTATATAGCAAAATATAAAATTTACAAGTAAATCTTTGCGGTTACCTCTAAGAAGTCAGGTCTCAAATAATGTCTACCAGACACCGGTTCTGAGATATTCATCTATTGATTTTGCCGCAATTCTTGCATCACCCATGGCAAGAATTACAGTCGCCCCACCCCTGACTACATCACCACCTGCCCAGCAACGTGGCTTTGAAGTTTTCATGGTTGCCTTATCAACCTCAATATTCCCCCATTTTGCCACTTTCAAATCAGGGGTGGTCTGAGGTATCAAAGGATTTGGACTCTGCCCAATGGCACAGATAACTGTATCAACCGGCGAAATGAAATTTGAACCTTCAATCGGCACAGGTTTTCTTCTGCCCGATGCATCAGGTTCACCGAGTTGCATTTTTATACACTCCATTTCCTTAACCCAGCCATTTTCATCACCAATATACCTGATAGGCAGAGTCAACCAGTCAAATATGACACCTTCCTCTTCTGCATGGTGTATTTCCTCAATTCTTGCGGGCATCTCCTGCTTGCTTCGTCGGTATACAATATGAACCTCTTCAGCACCGAGTCGCAGTGCAGTTCTGGCACAATCCATTGCTACATTTCCACCACCAACAACTGCTACTTTCTTTCCGCGAACTATTGGTGTGTCGTATTCTGGAAATAAATATGCTTTCATTAGATTTGAACGCGTCAGATATTCATTCGCTGAATAAACTCCATTCAAATTCTCACCAGGAATATTCATAAACCATGGTAGACCTGCGCCGGTACCAATATACACAGCATCAAAATTCTCAAGCAATTGGTCTATGGTTGCGGTCTTACCTACAATGTAATTTAAGACAAGATTTACACCACACCTTACAAGATAATCCACTTCCCTGTATACTATCACCTTTGGTAACCTGAATTCAGGAATACCATAGACAAGCACGCCGCCTGGTTTATGGAGAGCCTCAAAGATTGTTACTGAATGCCCGAATCTGATCAGATCACCGGCAACAGTCAGCCCACCCGGTCCCGAACCTATTACTGCAACCTTTTTTCCAGTTGGAGATGGCTTCTCTGGTAAAGGTGCTTCACCCTGAGATGCCTCATAGTCGGCTGCAAATCTTTCCAGTCTACCTATTGCAACTGGTTCAAATTTCTTTGCCAGAGTGCAGACCTGTTCACATTGTGTTTCCTGAGGGCACACCCTTCCACATACCGCTGGCAGGACATTCTTCTCCTTCAACCTCTTGATTGCTGATCTGAAGTCTCCTTCAGCAATAAATTTGATAAAACCCGGTATGTCAATTTCAACAGGACATCCTGAAACACATGGTGCCTTCTTACACTGTAAACATCTCTTTGCCTCAATAATTGCCTCTTCGGGACTGTAACCATAAGGCACCTCATCAAAATTTTTAACCCGCTCTTTTGCAGGTTGTTCACGCATCGGTGTTTTTTTTGGAACTATTTTTTCAGGCATAGCCACCCTTCACTCATTAATTTCAGATATCTAAATATTCAGGTATTTATTAATGTTATCCATATTTCTCACATTCATAAAAACTCAATGATCTGCGCTCTTCATTTATGTAGATATGTTTTCGTATCAGCAGGTTTTCCCAATCCACCTGGTGACCATCAAATTCAGGACCATCAACACAGGCGAATTTCGTCTCACCGTTTATTATCACACGACAAACACCACACATGCCCGTTGCATCAATCATAATTGGATTTAAACCAACAACTGTTTTTATACCCAGCGGTTTTGTTGTTTGCGATACAAGATAAGTTAAGTATGTACAACCCTGGGCGTATACCAGATCAATAGCATGCTTTGATAAAAAATCTTTCAGAAATGTATCAATATGGCCGGTAAATCCTCTGGTTCCATCGCGTGTAATTTCATAGAAACCATCGCTGTATTTTTTCAATTCATTCTGCCAGTAAAGCAGGAAACTGCTTCTTGCTTCAATAGCAGTGAAAATCTGATTATTATTTGCCTTGAATGCCTTAATTACCGGTAGTATTGCACCAATACCATAGCAGCCACCAATGCACAACACTTTTTTCGCACTCACAATTTCTGTAGGTCTGCCCAGTGGTCCTGCAAGGTCAGCAATCACATCACCCTGTTTCATTGAGCCCAATTTTCTTGTTGATGTTCCAACTTCCATGAATACGACGCTGGCACTTTTCTCATTCCAGTCAACAAGGTTCAGTGGTATGCGCTCTCCTTTTTCATCCGCTCGTACAACAACAAATTCACCGGGCTTTGCATTCAAATGGATAACATCAGACTCAAGTGTCATAAAATGAATATTGGGCACAAGCAATTCTTTCTTCAAAATCTTAACCATGGATAACCCCTGAACTCTTTGCCATACCCGCCATATCTCATCTCCTTTCTGTAATGGCTTCTATTCTAACAGCAGTACTTTCAGTAAGATGCTTAATTGGATTATAGAATGCGAAAACCAGACCCTGCGGCACTCTCTCTGTTATCATTACCTGCATCAGTGTTTCATAATCCTGTGCAATGACCTTTACTCGGTCACCATTGCTGATATTCAACCGTGCAGCATCATCAGGATTTATCCACAAATATGTATCAGGATGAATGCGCATAAATCCTTTAAGGAGTTGCGAGAGTACCTTACCCCGATACCTGAAACTATTCTCACGCACAACGAGATTAAATGGGTATTGCTGATTAACCTCCCTGGTTGTCTTGGGTCTTTTATCCATAGAGTTATGCTGTTTCAGATTGTTGTTAACTTCGAAATCAAGGCGTTCTGTAATACTGTTGATAATCCAGTCATCAGGCTTTGAATTACCAACTGGCTCAACTACCCTGGTCAATTTCTTTTCTTTTCCTGTGAAATCAATGAACTTGCCTTCAGTTTCCACAAAAGTACAGGATGGCAGGAATACATCAAAATCAAAATCTGGTAAAAAGCAGTCCTGCACAATCACCCGCTTGTATTTTCTGTTTGCCGGGATACTTGCACCTATCAAATACAGACATTCAATTCTTTCGTTGTGCAATATATCCTGAACCCTCTGCATATTAGCATTCGTTAAAAACGAATAATTCAAAGAACTAACCATGGGAAAGCATTTCAATCCTTCTTTTGCAGGTATGTTTTTCATATTCTTGGGGTTATACACAACACAAACATCCCTGCGCACAAGCATTTTCCGGGCTTCAATGATATCTCTCTTACTGACACCTGCAAAATCTTCAACCGGTTCAGAAGATAGCAGCAAATTCAAAAGAGCAACTTCATAACCTGGACCGGGATTCAACCAGATATCGGCAAGGTCTGCAGTTCTTGTTCGAACCGGGTCAATGAGAATGAATACAGGAGGTTCACTAAAGAATTTTTTGAGTTTAAGAACAAATACTGAAAAATCAAATATCAAGTCTGTATTAATAATAATCAAAGCAACTTTCTTCTCTCTCTTATCAATGCAAACTTCAGGAAAACTACCAGCGGTATTGATCTCGGCACCAAAATCATCCACTCCCATGATTTCTGCTACCGTATTAAGGCGATTAATTGCTTCCAGCGTGAGATCTGGCGAAAAGATAATTCCGGTCCTGCCATTGCATTCACTGAAAGTCTCGGCGACAAAATCAAGTGCTTCATTCCAGTCAACCTCAACCAGTTTGCCATTCTTTTTCAACATTGGGCTGGTAACTCGTTGAGAATGATTAACAAGTGGTGCAATTCCAAAACGTCCGCGTACACAGAGCGGTTCACCATCTGGAAGAACCCGGACAACTTTTCCATTTGCAGTTTCAACATTGATCGGGCACCCAATACTACAGAGCATACAGTGTGTTTTTGTCCTTTTATCACCTTTATCAAAATACTTATTATACCTTTCACGCATTGCGCCGGTAGGGCAGACATCCACACAGGCACCACAGAACTGACAGTAAGAATCAAGGTGTGGACGATTGAACGCAGTACCTACAAGGGTTTTTGGCCCACGGTGGTGAAAATCAATTACAAAGGCATTCCTCAATTCAGCACATGCACGCACACAACGACCACACAGAATGCATAGATTGTAGTCCCTTTCAAAGAATGGGTCATAATCCTCAACCGGGATATTTCTGTAGTGAAATGTAAAAGGAATTGCTTTGATCTCAAATTCTTCAACGAGTTTCTGTAATTCACAATCACCGTTTTTTGAGCAATATTTACAACCAAAAGTAATCGGTTCTTTCTCAATACATTCCATATAATTTGCACAATCTTTTGTCTTGTCGCAAATCAAACAGGTATATGGATGTTCGGATAAAATCAACTGAAGGGTAAATCGTCTTAGCTCACGCAGTTCAGGAGTATCTGTTTTTATCACCATCCCATTCTGCACCGGCAGTGTGCAGGCAGTCATAGGTCTGGCACTACCTTTTACTTCAACAATACAGAGCCTGCAGCCACCGTATGGAGTAAGCTGTTCCTGATAACAGAGGGTTGGAACATATATCCCTTCACGCCGGCACACTTCAAGAACAGTCTCACCTTTTTTGGCAGTCACTTTTTTATCATTTATCGTTAATTCAATCATAAAAATAATCTCTTCATAAATTTAAATACCAAATTATAAACTCTATACAATTCTCAAATCTATAGTTACGAAATTCTGAACGATTATGACGATCACAACCTTTAGTATTCAAACTTTGTTTAGAATTTCTTATTTCGGATTCAGGATATCTCTTCATAAAGCTGGTGATACCTTTTTTACCGCACTGAATTTTGGCGGGCATACTGTCTGACAAATCCCGCACTTGGTACACTTCTTCTGATCAATCACATGCACTTTTTTCCGTTCACCACTGATTGCCTTTGTTGGACAATTTTTTGCGCAGGCAACACAACCAGTGCACAAATCCGGGTCAATTGTATATGATATGAGTGCCTTGCACACCAATGCCGGACATCTTTTCTCCTTTATATGAGCAAGATACTCATCCCTGAAATACCTGATCGTTGTCAGCACTGGATTCGGCGATGTTTGACCGAGACCACAAAGCGAAGCAAGTTTGACATTCTTACCAATATTTTCAAGTAATTCTATATCACCTTCTTTGCCATTACCCTCAACAATACGATTCAATATCTCAACCATCTGTTTTGTTCCAAGTCTGCAGGGAACACATTTACCACACGATTCCTGCTGCGTAAAATTTAAGAAATAACGAGCCACATCAACCATGCAGGTATCCTCATCCATCACAATCATACCACCCGAACCCATCATTGAACCAACTTCACTCAGACTTTCATAATCAATTGGCAGATCAAGATATTGTTTAGGAATACAACCACCTGATGGTCCGCCGGTTTGCACGGCTTTAAATTCTTTGTTATGGGGAATTCCACCGCCGATATCGTATATGATTTCACGCAATTTTATGCCCATTGGTACCTCAACCAAGCCGGTGTTGTTTATCTTACCAACAAGCGAAAATATTTTTGTGCCTTTGCTTTTTTCTGTGCCGATTTGGGCAAACCAATCAGCACCACGCAGTATTATCACAGGCACATTTGCCCATGTTTCCACATTGTTAATATTGGTTGGCTTTCCCCACAAACCCTTTTCTACTGGATAGGGCGGCCTGGTGCGCGGTCTTCCAACCCTTCCCTCAATGGCTGCCATTAAGGCAGTCTCCTCGCCGCAGACAAACGCACCTGCACCCTGAACAACATCAATGAAGAAATTAAAACCTGTGCCCAGAATATCCTCACCAAGAAGTCCATATTCAAGCGCCTGTTTGATTGCAATATGAACCCTTTTTACTGCCAGTGGATACTCCTTGCGCACATATATGAAACCCTTCTGAGCACCAATTGCATAAGCGCCAATGAGCATACCTTCAATTACTGAATGTGGGTCAGCTTCAAGTACACTGCGGTCCATAAACGCTCCAGGATCGCCTTCGTCACCGTTGCAGATAATATACTTTGGGTGTTCTTCTGCAGAGCGACACAATTCCCACTTCAGACCTGTAGGAAATCCTGCACCTCCCCTACCACGCAAACCGGATTTTTTTATTTCAGCAATAACCTGTTCAGGTTTCATTGAGGTAAGAACCTTTTGCAGCGCTTCGTAACCATCAAAGGTAATATATTCTTCAATGTTTTCAGGGTCAAGCCTGCCACGGTTGCGCAAAACAATAAGGCGCTGGTGTTTGAAAAAACCAATGTCTGACATTTTGGGAACAGGTAATGCCTCTTTTTCTGGAACATACATTAATTTTTTAGCAGGACGCCCCTTTATCAGGTGTTCTTCAACAAGATACGGCACCTCATTAACTGTAACACACTGATAGAATATGGCATCGGGCTGGGCAATCACGATGGGACCCCGCTCGCAAAATCCCTGGCATCCAGTGGCAATTACCCTGACTTCATCCTGCAAACCCCGACGCGCTATCTCCCTTTCCAATGCTTCTTTCACGGCAAAAGAACGATTGGATACGCACCCTGTTCCAGCACAGACGAGCAAATCTAATCTATAGCCCTTAGTTTTTTCCTTCTTCTTTTGCATACCTCTCCAGTAGTTTTTCTACCTTGTTAACTGTGGTCTGCCCATGATATTCACCATCAATTACCACAATGGGGGCAAGTGCACAGGCACCAAGACAGTTTACAGTCTCCAGTGTAAATTGATTATCCATAGTTGTCTCGCCAGCCTTGATCCCGAGTTTTTCTTCTATCTGTCCAAGTACTGCAGGTGCACCCCGAACATGACAGGCAGTTCCCATACAGACTGTGCATAAATGTTTGCCCCTTGGGGTCAAACTGAATGCCGCATAAAATGTCGCAATCCCGTAGATTTTGCTTAAAGGAATGCGCAATACCTTTGAAACATACTCAAGAACATCCTCGGGCAAATAGTTATATTCATTCTGAACACTATGCAGAAGTTGAATCAGATCTATATCCTTATCCCTGTATTGCTTAATATATTTATCGATATTTTTCATAAGGTTTATATTATATAAAAAAAAAAGAAAAAATCAAGTGCAAAATGCATCAGTGCACTTTGTCTTTCAGTTCAGTGGACTGTGTGGAATTTTAATCGACGAATGCAGTAAAAAAGGGGTGAAGCATTGTATCCACCCCTTTATCAAGTTGAGACCTACTTTACGACTATTAGTTTCTGTATTTGCTGGTTGTCTTCCGCAATTATTCGTGCAAAATATACTCCGGTCGGCAGACAATCGTTTATCCATTCCTTTGTGTGGTAACCAGCACAGACCCTGCTGTCAATAACTGTCTTAATGATCCTGCCCTGAATATCATAGAGGTTGATTCTTACATGTGCTGGATTTTCAAGGTAATATGAGAATACTACACGCTCACTTGCTGGATTAGGGAAAATAATAAGATTAAACCCTCGTGCCATACCCTCGGTACTATTGTGTTCTTCAACTGGAACAAGTGACAAAAATCTGCGATGTAATCCTCCACCTCTTGTACCGGCATAAAGATATGCCGAATCTCCCACGCCACCAGCTGTCTTTATTCCAATGCAAGTAATATTCAGGTCAATCAAACCATCATTGAGTGCATTCCAGGATGTTCCCCCATTAGTACTTTTGTAAAAGCCGTTGCTCGTTCCCGCATATATAGTATCAGGACCAAGGGGATGAACAAGAACATCATTCACACTGCTCAAACCGATACTGAACCAATTAGCACCACCATTTGTTGATTTGTAAGCAGCATTTGAAGAACCAATATAGACTATATTTAGGTCAGTGGGATTAACAGCAATATCGTAGATATAGTATGCATTTGTCAATCCATTATTGGAAAGAGTCCAGGTATTCCCTGCATCAGTACTCTTATATAGCAAGCCGTTGTAGGCACCAGCATAGACAATATTCCTATTCACCGGGTGTACTGCTAATGCATGGCAATAGATGTAGTTTGTGGAGGAAATCAGTGTATCACGCTGCCATGAAGCACCTGCATCAGTTGATTTGGAAACGACAAAATAATAGGTATAGGAAGTTCCATTGTAAGACATTAAGTAACCACTCTCATAATAGGTTGTATTTACAGCGGGGTCAAGGATAAAGGCACCACCATCAGTATAAAAAACATCAAGGGCTGACGACCAGACGGACCCGCCGTCTGTGCTCCTGTAGAGCTCAGCATTACCTCAACCTGAACCCTCAAGAGCAACAAGGGTGTTAGGATCATTGTTGTAAACCGCAATATCAGAAACAGAACCACATGCCAGAGGTTTGTTGAGTTTTATCCAGGTATTTCCGCTGTTCGTTGTCTTGTACATACTAACACCTTCATTATCCACATAGATTGTTGACTGAGATGACGGAGCAACTGCCATTGCTGTTATGGGTGATGCGTTCAAGCCATTGTGAGCAGCAATCCATTCTGCTCCTGTGTTTGTTGAAACATAGAAATCCGTATTGTTCGTCGCATAGGCTCTTGCGCTGTTAGTTCTTGAGGCAACAACTCCATAGAAAGTACTACCGGCAAGTCCATTTGAAATCATAGTCCAGGTTGAACCTGCATCAGTACTGCGGTGGACATAACCGTTGCCGCCAGCATAAATCAAATTAGTATTCGCAGGTGTGGTTGTGAGCGAATAATTGTAATAGTATGAACTCGTTGATGTCATTGTCCAGGTTGCACCTGCATCAGTTGACCTGTATATACCATACATTGTTCCGGCATATACATAGTTTGAGTTTGTTTCATGCACAGCAAGCGAGTAAACATAGTATGAGGAGCTTGGCAGCGTGTAAAAAGTTGTAAAATTGGAACCACCGTCAGTGGATTTGTAAATCGTGGGAACATAAGATCCAGAAATACACCTGTATCCACCCACATAGATATTGTTGGGATTTGAAGGGTCGACTGCCATTGCATAGGCATAACCAGTATCAGCAGAAAGGGTTTCGCTCACCCAGTTCGTGCCACTATTCGTGCTTTTCAAGAATCCCATGTGATAGTAACTATTGGCATAAATATAACACGAAGCGAGAATAGTTGTGGGTGTTGTGGGATGTACTTTTACGGTATAGATATAGTAATGGTTTGAAGGTAGAGTAAGCTGAGTCCAGGTCACGCCACCATCAGTTGAACGGTATATATATATTCCTCCAGCAAAAACAATATTAGGATTCGTCGGGTCAACACTTAGTGAATAGACATAGTAATTAATGCCGCCCACGCGGCTCCAGTTATTACCACCGTCTGTTGACTTCCAGATACTACTCGGATAGTTTGATGATGCAAGATAAATGATATTTTCGTTTGATGGTGCAATCGCAAGCGCCCGAAAACTACCACCAGGTGGACCCATTGCCTGCCATTGACCAAAACAAAGCACAATGGGTGAACATAACAATAGCATGACCATCAGAGTATTGTTTCTCATATACCTCCTTTATTAGTTTTTACATTATATTATACTCACAATACTTAAGTCTGTAAAGGAGGAAATTGACCTGCATCCTTGCCAGACTTTATAAACAAGAATTTGACCGACATTGAAAAAACTCTATGATTGGCTTTGTGGAATCCCGCTCCGTACTTGATACGGGGCGGGAATAGCTGCCTTCTCCCCCTATCATTCCTGCTTCCCCTTTTTGTCATTCCTACCTTTCCTCCCTGTCATTCCTCCGAAAGCAGGAATCTATTTCCATATTTATATTAGAATTTGGAATTAGTTTCGGATTTCGCCCTGAACTTGATCCAGGGTTGGATTTAAGATTTAATATGTAATCCCAGCCTCTCATACTTGCCTGCCGGTTAGATATGAAATATCTAAGCGGGTTCATATTCTTCACGGGAATAAATTCCCTACTCCTGTTTTAAGAAATATTGGAATTTGTTTATCGTTGTTCGTTTTCGCAGCCCGTATCGCTATTCGTTATTGGTTTATGGTTATCAGGCATAGCAGCCCGTATAATCTGGTTTCTTTGGTTTCTCTGGTTTCTTTAGTCTTTTTAGTTTTTTTTGTTTTTAGCAAGCGTAGCGATACTGCAAGTCCGCCATTTCGTTTGGCGAACGATCCTGCAAATCCGCCATTTTGTTTGGCGGATGATACTGCGAGTGCAGCGATCCTGCAAATGCACCATTTATTTCGATATTCGAATTTCGGATTTATTCTTTACAAAAGACCATACCGGCAGACCCTGCCATAGACTCATAACCAGATATGACCACAAATTCTCTTTGTTATTGACAATGGACGGCAATTCAGTAATATAACCTGCAAGGAGATAATCATAATACCGCTTGAACTGCTCATGCTCATAGGCGCCTTATTGATAATCATCTGTATTATCCTTCTGAAATATTTTGATAACTTTGGCATACCAATTCTGCTCTTGTTTCTCACAGTAGGCATGATCGCAGGTCCAGAAGGAATTGGCAAGATTCATTTCGGTGACACACGAATTGTGCAGAACATTGGAATCATAGCGCTTACCCTGATTCTATTTTCAGGTGGGCTTGATACTAAGTGGAGTGCAGTGCGAACTGTTGTTAGACCTGCAGCAATGCTCTCAACCCTGGGTGTATTGCTGACCGCAATGATTACTGCTTTCTCAGCAGTCCTGCTCCTGGGGTTGCCATTAAAAACAGGGCTTGTGCTGGGTGCGATTATTTCCTCAACAGATGCTGCTGCAGTATTTGCTATTCTCAGATCAAGACATATTAATCTACGACCACCATTACGACCGATACTTGAACTGGAATCAGGAAGTAATGATCCAATGGCAATATTTCTTACACTTGCATTTATTCAAATATCAATCGCACCTGAAACAGGTGTGATTTCAATCATCCTGCTGTTTATTCTGCAAATGAGTGTGGGTGCAGCGGTTGGCGTTGCCAGTGGTAGAGTCGTTGTCTACATTCTTAACAAACTCAAGTTGTTCTACGAGGGACTATATCCAGTTTTTTGCCTTGCTGCCCTGGCATTGACCTATGCTATAGCGACATTATTACGGGGTAGTGGATTTCTTGCTGTATATCTGGCAGGTATGATTATTGGAAATTCATACATAGTTCAGAAGCGCAGTATTCTCAGGTTTTTTGATGGATTTGCGTGGTTCGGGCAGATAACAATGTTTCTATGCCTTGGTTTACTCGTATTTCCCTCGCGTGTCGCCCAGATAATTATTCCTGGGTTGATAATATCAGCAATACTGATGTTTGTTGCCAGGCCAATAAGTGTTTTTGTTTCACTGATTGCTTGCGGGCTCAGATTACCAGAAAAAGTGCTTGTTTCATGGGTGGGATTGAGAGGTGCAGTTCCTATTATTCTTGCTACATACCCAGTTCTCGCCGGGATACACAATGCTGAACTAATCTTCAATATAGTCTTTTTCGTTGTTCTAACCTCTGCCCTGCTTCAAGGATGGTCATTACCACCAGTAGCCAAAATTCTGAAAGTGACAGTGCCCCATGAATCAAAAAGGGACTACCCGATTGAATTTGAACCAAAACCCGGAATGGACGCAGAACTAACAGAAATAATTCTGCCCTTTGAAGCAAATGCTGTGGGAAAGAGTATTGTGGAACTTGGTTTTCCCGAAGACAGCCTGGTTGTGCTGATAGTGCGCGGTGAGGATTACATTGTTCCTTGTGGTGGAACTGTTCTGGAATCAGGTGATGTTCTGCTTGTCCTGTCAAGTAAGTCAAGTTTGAAAAAAGTGACAGAAATCCTGATGGTTTAGCCCTTATGCCTCGACCCATCATGAACAACCTGCGATGTAAATCAAAAACCAGACCATAACTACACAATAGACTATAGTTATATATAATTAATGTTCAATATATATTAATGTTATAGCTACTGCTCAAATAGCAAAAATTGGCAAAAATTGAAAATAAATCTCTCGATTTTTCAGCACTTTTCATTTTTTCGTAATTTTTGTGATTTTTTTTTATGGAACAAATGCGGCACTTGTGCTATTATATATGTGGGAAGTTACAATGAACATTCTTCTCTGCTAATTGAAACATTAATGCTAAGAAACATTAAAAATAAGTCAAAATTGACATTACATAATGTTTTGGACTTATTTCATATTAAGGATATTAATATATAAGGTAAACTATATATTGAAAGGAGGAACAATGAAAAGCAAAAAATACACGGAGCAGTACCATAAACGAGCTTATGAGCTGTATCAAACAATGAGATTGCGCGCGGCAATAAATCGCACTGACCGATATTAAACATTCACTGATGTGACTCAGGCAAATGAACTGGCAGAATTCATTAATAAGAAAATCTCTGACATGAATAAAAAGGTAGAGGCCTTACAAAAGGAACTGGCAGCAATTGCAGATAAAGCAGAGAAAAACGGCGAAATAATCCCGCTGGAACAAATAGCGAGCAAATATCATCTCAACCAGGAAGAAAAACTCATACTGCTAATCCTTTACTTCGATGAATTTGACAACTTTGAGACCGCAGGGGTAGGGCTGGATCTATTACTAAGATACCTCGGATATACTCCAGGTGAATTCATTGGTAAAACCAAACTTGTTAAGAACCTGCTAAAAAGAAGATTGATTGTTCAGCTGTCAGACCTTTTCTCAAAAAACCCAAGTGTCTACGATAGCAGTCTTCAGTTATCCAAAAGTATTTTAAGAAAACTATCAGGCAATGAACTCAATGCCTCACACAGAATATTCAAGAAATCAAGATTTCCATTTTTCATGGATAGTCCAGATGAAGCCTCAAACCTATTAGAAATCCGCAAGCCATTGATAACATTTGACCAGATTGTGCTTGACGCAGAAAAAGAAAAGAGCATTAGTGCAGTTCTAAAGCAGATAGACAGAATTGATACGGTGTTCAAAGATTGGGGTTTCAACAAGACTATCAAATATGGCAAGGGTATTACCATGTTGTTCTATGGTCCACCAGGCACAGGCAAGACTGCAACCTGCGAAGCAATTGCCAGCAGTCTCGGCGTAAAGATTGGAATTGCTCGTTATGACAGAATAGTCAATGCATATGTTGGCGTATCAGAAAAACATGTGCGCAATGTGTTCAAACAGGCAAAAAAGCATAAGTGCCTGCTAACTTTTGACGAAGCAGATGCACTATTTGCAAAACGCTTTGACTGTGAAACGCAGAGCGCGGACAGAATGCATAATACAATGACCAACATCTTAATGCAGGAACTTGAACAGTATGATGGTATTCTCATTTTGACAACGAATCGCGAAATCATAATGGACAAAGCATTCAATCGTAGAATACTCCTAAAACTCCGTTTTGACATCCCGGGACCTGAAGAACGGACAAGAATCTGGAGACTGGTAATCCCTGAAAAAACACCATTATCCGATGACATTGATTTCAATCTGCTGGGTTCGCGTTATGAACTAAGTGGCGGTGAAATAAAAAATGTACTACTGAACGCTGCAATTGATTGTGCAAATAGCGGCGAAAACAAACTGACAATGGCAGCACTGATTAAGTACGCAGAAAAGGAAATTGAAGCAAAACCCGGTGCCAACACCAAAATCGTTTTTTAACACAATAAAATGAACCAAAATATATTAAAGAAATAATTGCAGAAAAGGAGGAAAAGTGGCGAAACTACTCAAAAAATGCCCATACTGCGGCATTACTTATGGATGTGTGCATCATCTTTTTGACATTGAAGATTGCTACGATTTCG
>FWPV01001766.1_pt1 | contig 56935 bp, 45 predicted proteins | sample 2228371 | NCBI WGS metagenome assembly FWPV01 (sample SAMEA103939776, study PRJEB20133) | metagenome
CACCCGATCTTCGTCGAACCCAGCCGCTTTCAGTATCTGTTGCAAAGCCACATAGCGACGCCGGGCTTTGTAATTGCCCGTCTGGTAGTGGCAGTCTCCGGGGTGACAGCCGCCGATCAGGACGCCGTCCACACCATCCAGGAGGGGCTTAAGCACGTAGACCGGATCGACTGCGCCACTGCACATGGTGCGGATAATGCGCACATTGGGCGGGTACTGCAAGCGCGAAGTGCCGGCGAGGTCTGCGCCGGTGTAGGTACACCAGTTGCATAAAAATGCGACAATGCGAGGTTCGAAACCATTTTGACCGCTCATGATCACTCCTTATATCTTGCTCTCCTGGCATTCGAGGTTGTGCCTGCCAGGGCAATTAAATCTCCATCCAGGATGCTTCTAACATGTCGTAGATTTGGGCGAATTCAAAGCCCTTGAGCTGGCTGGCTTTGTTCGGGCAGGCAGCGACACACGCCCCACACCCCTGGCACAGGATTTCAATCACCTGGGCGTACTCCATATCCGGCTCAAGGACGCGGGCGCCATAGGGACAAATTTCGACACACAAGCCACAGGCAGCGCACAATTTCGGGTTCACACTGGCAACGATGGGGGTGGCTTCCAGAGTTCCCTTGGAGAGCAACGCCACGGCGCGCACCGCCGCCGCCTGCGCCTGGGCAATCGTCTCTTCGATGGCGCGCGGCGAGTGCGCCAGCCCGGCGAGGAAAACCCCATCTGCGGCAAAGTCCACCGGTCGCAGCTTGACATGCGCTTCGAGGAAGAAGCCAGACTCATTGAGTGGCACTTTAAGAAGCTGTGCCAGGGCGGCGTTGCCCGGCTCCGGTTCGATGCCAGCGCTGAGTACTACCCAATCTGCCTGGAAGGAAAGCCGCTCGCCTTCCGGTAACACTTTCACCTGGACGCCCAGGCGTCCGTCTGCCTGCGCGGCGACAATCGGCTTGGATTCTTTGCCATATTCCAGGAAGATCACGCCTGCCTGGCGTGCCTGGCGGTAGAGCTGCTCGCGCAGTCCGTAGCTGCGCAGGTCGCGATAAAGCACGATCACCCGCGCATTGGGGGCGAGACGCTTGATCTCCAGTGAGTTCTTGAGAGCCTGGGTGCAGCAGATGCGCGAGCAATAGGGATGTTCTTCATCACGGGAGCCGACGCACTGGATCATCACCACGGTCTGTCCCGATAACGACTGGACGAATGCCGGATCACGCAATCGTTCTTCCAGATTGCGCTGGGTCAAGACCTGGTCATGCTCGCCATAACCATACTCGCGGGGAATGATCCCCTGGGCGCCGGTAGCGACAACGATAGCGCCGTGCCCAAGTTCGAATTCAGAGCCATCGGCGCAGCGGATTTTGCTGCGATATTGACCTTTGTAGCCGCTGATCTCGGTAATTGACGCCTGGGTGAAAATTTGAATCCTGGGATCGGAGTGCACTGCCGTCACCAGGTCTGAGAGCAATTGCTGGGGGTTATCTCCGGGGTGAGTACAAATGTAGATATGACGCAGGTTGCCGCCTAATTCTGCTTCACGCTCGACCAGGAAGACCCCAAAGCCCTGGCGAGCGATGGACAGGGCAGTCGTCATGCCTGCCAGACCGCCTCCAATCACTAAAGCGCGCTGGTCAATATTGAAGGTGTTATGCTGCAGAGGGCGCAGCTTGCGCGCTTTGGCGACCGCCATGGCAGCGAGTTGCTGTGCCTTGCGGGTGGCAACCTGGGGGTGGTTGCGGTGAACCCAGGAATCCTGCTCGCGGATGTTTGCCATCTCAAACAGATGCGGGTTCAGCCCAGCCTGCCGCAGCGTATCCTGGAATAGCGGTTCATGGGTGCGCGGCGTGCAAGATGCGACCACCACCCGGTTGAGTTTATGTTCCAGGATGATCTCGCGAATCTTTTGCTGGGTGTCTTGCGAACAGGTGTACAGGTTGTGCTCGGCATAGACCACGCCGGGGAGTCTCTTTGCATACTCCACAACTTCGGGCACATTGACCACTGAGCCAATGTTGATGCCGCAATGGCAAATAAACACGCCCACCCGCTCTTGTTCATCGGATACATCTCGCTCAGGCGGGTATTCTGGGGTGCGAGTCAGGCTGCCGCGCCCCTCCGCCAGAAGGGCGGATACCTTAGCTGCGGCGCAGGAGGCTTCAATGACCGACTCGGGGATATCTTTAGGTTCGGCAAAAGAGCCAGCCACGAACACGCCAGGCAGCGAGGTCGTTGCCGGGTTGTAGGGATTGGTCTCGATAAAGCCAAACTCGTTGAGAGATAACCCCAGACGTTCTGCCATCGCCCGGGTTTCCTGGGAGGGTCTCAACCCTACCGAAAGCACCACCAGGTCAAATTCTTCCTCGTGGATCACCGGTCTGCCGCCCTGAGATTCGGGGAAGGTGACGTAACTCAAGCGCAGGTTGCGTGAGCCAGGCACCTCTTTGACCGACGAGACCATGCAACGGATATAGCGAACGCCATGCTCTTTCTGGGCGCGCTCGATGTACGGTTCAAATCCCTTGCCAAAAGAGCGAATGTCAATATAGAAAATGGTGGGTTTAACGTTCGGGTCGTGCTCTTTGGCGATGATCGCCTCTTTGGTGGCGTACATGCAACACACCGAGGAGCAATACGCCGCCCGTTCACCTCCGCTTTGGGCGGAGGTGCAATCTCGCGAACCCACACACTGGATCCAGGCAATTTTATGCGGGTGAGCGCCATCGGAAGGTCGCTGCAAGACTCCGGCAAATGGACCCGAGGCAGAGAGCATACGCTCGAACTCCAGGCTGGTGACCACATTGGGGTAATGACCGTAACCGTACTCGGGGCGGATATCCCCTGGCATGGGTTCCAACCCGGGAGTGAGCACTACCGCACCCACCTCCAGCTCGACAATCTGTTCCACGTCTTCGTGATGAATCGCCCCAGCCCGGCAGGCATAGACGCACTGGTTGCACTCGGAACAAACGCCGCAGCGCAGACAGCGGGCAGCCTCAGCCCGCGCTTGCTCTTCGCTTAGAGCAGCGGCGATTTCGATAAAATCTCGCTTGCGCTCCTGCGCTGAGCGCTTGGGCATTTCGTTGCGCTGTTCAAAGGAGGAGACCCTGTGTCGGGCGTCCTCTTTGGTGAGCCTGACCACCGGTTGAGCCGCCTTTGAAGGGGAGAGCACACCCGGAACAGTGACCTCACGACTCAGATAGTCTGAAATTGAGCGGGCGGCGCGATGCCCGGCTTCAATGGCATTGACAATAAAAGCTGTGCCGGTCACGGCGTCTCCCCCAGCGTAGATGCCGGGGATGTTGGTGCTGAGCGTTTCGGGATCGACCACCACCCGACCATTGCGCAACCGCTCCACCCGTTTCAGGCAGTCGGATTCGGGTCGCTGCCCGATGGCGAAAATCACCACATCAGCGGGGATAACCGTCTCAGTCTCGGGGTATTCATCAAAGATCGGTCTGCCATCCTCAAAGCCGTGAAAATCCACGTTGACGGTGCGGACGCCGGTCACCCGACCATCCTGCTGGGTAATTTCCTTGAATGTACGCGCCGGGAAGACCTGGATGCCTTCTTCTTCGGCTTCGATCACTTCCCATTCGTGGGCAGGCATCTGCTGGCGGTCTTCCAGGCAGGTCATGCCGACCCAGGAAGCGCCCAGGCGCACAGCAGTCATGGCGGTATCAATGGCGACATTTCCGCCGCCCAGGACCAGCACCCGCCGCCCTCGGATTTGCGCCCCGGGGTTCATTTCATCGGTTAATTCTGCGCCCTGGTTGAGGGCAAGGCTCACCTGACGCAAGAATTCGGTTGCCAGAAGCACGTCCGGCAGGTCGTTGCCGGGGATGGGGAGCTTGGCTCCGGCGTGAGCGCCGATTGCCACAAAAACTGCATCGTATTCAGTAAGTAAGGCTTCCACATCCTCGACCCGCTGGTTCAGCCTGAGGTCTATACCCTGCGCCAGGATGGCGTCGATCTCGCGCTGGATGACCTCTGGGGGCAGGCGGTGAGCGGGCACACCCACCCGCATCATACCGCCGGGCACCGGTAATGCCTCGAAAACGGTCACCTGGCAGCCCTGGCGGGCTAAATCCTGAGCGCAGGTCAAACCGGCGGGTCCGGAACCAACCACGGCGACCCGTTTGCCTTCAAGCGGGCGAGGAACGGCGGTAGCCAGTCGGGCTGCGATGGCTTCCAACACCTGTTGCCGCGCTTCAGGGTGCTCCCAAGCCCAATCGGCGATGAAGCGTTTGACCGCCATGATATTGACCGGCGCGTCCAGTTGCGCCCGGTTACAGGCATCCTCGCAACGGTGGTTGCAGACCCTGCCGCAGATGGATGGGAAGGGGTTATCTTCCAGGACGGTGCGGTAGGCGTCAGCAAAGCGCCCCTCGGCAACCAATGCCAGATACCCCTGGGCGCGCTGGTGAATAGGACAGGCATCCCGACAGGGGGCGACACCCTCCTTCTCGATGGCGTAAGCGTTAGGTATCGCCTGGGGGTAAAGTTTGTAGATGGCTTTGCGCTGGGAAAGGTTGCCATTGAACTGGTCTGGCAGGACGATTGGGCAGGCAGCGGCGCAGTCGCCGCAGCCGGTGCATTTGCTCACATCCACATAGCGGGGATGAAGGCGCAGGCTGACCTTGAAATCCCCTGGTTCGCCGGAGATGGCTTCCAGTTCCGCCCGGGTCAGCAGTTCGATGTTCAGATGACGACCGACCTCCACCAGTTTGGGCGACATGATGCACATGGCGCAGTCGTTAGTGGGGAAGGTTTTATCCAGTTGCGCCATGGTGCCGCCAATTGCCGGGGCGCGATCCAGTAGATAAACTTTGATGCCGGCTTCTGCCAAATCCAGCGCAGCCTGCATGCCGGCAATGCCGGCGCCGACCACCAGCGCCGATCCACAGGGCTTTTTTCCGTTGGTGCTCCCATTATCCTTGTTTGAAGCCATGTCCATTCACTCCACTGCCAGTCCCGCCGATTTCAACAGCGGGCGAGGATCGATCAGGTGTTTTGACCACCATTTGTTTGCCTCAGGAACCCCGAGCGCATAACCAAGCAGCTCGGTGAAATAAAAGGCAGGCATTTTGGTTTCGCCGGTCTGGCGCATCTCCAGATTGACCTGACACAGAGGGCAGGCGGTTACCAGCGCATCGGCGCCTGCCTCGCGCGCTCTTTCCGCCAGACGACTGACCAGCTTTTGGACCACGTCCGCCCGGCTCAAAGATAGCCCTGCCCCACAGCAATCGGTGGCATGTGACCAGGGCTTGACTTCCGCGCCAATCGCCTCTAACAGGGCTGACATCACCCGGGGATGGTTTGGATCATCGAATTGGGTCACTTCGGGAGGGCGCACCAGCAAACAGCCATAGTAGGTGACCACTTTGAGTCCGTGGACGGGTTTTTGCACCCGGGCGGCGATGGCATCCACCCCGTAATCTTCATATATAACTGCCAGAACCGGTCGCACAGCGACCTTGCCGGTGTATTGGAAGCCGACAATCGCTTCCACCTCGGCTCTGGTGGCGGGGTCGGAGCGCAGCGTATAATCGGCTGATTTCATGCGGTTGAAGCACGCCGCGCAGGGGGCGACCAGGTCATAGCCGGCTTCTTGCGCCAGCGCCAGATTGCGCGCCGGTAAAGCCAGCGAAAGGGTATGATCAAGAGCGTGCGCCGAGGATGCGCCGCAGCAATTCCAGCCCTCCAGCTCGATCAGACCGAGTTCCAGGGCATTGAACACCGCCCGGGTTGATAGTCCATATTCGAGACCGGTGGAGTGCAGGCTGCATCCGGGATAGTATGAATAATTCATAAAGGGTCTCCCAGGTCTGGCTTGCCAGTCAGGCATCGCCTGATTTGTTCATTGTTAATCTGGTTGGCGACATTCTTTGAAGATTTTGCTCACTTCTTTCGCCGCGCCGGAGCGCTGGGGGAGGATAGGGACTTTGCCGCGCAGGACCAAGCCCACCCCCGCCCCAACATCGTTCATCAGAGGCGTATGAGACAGAACTTTGAACATGCCGAGCATGACGGCTTCGTGTGAGCGACCCAGACGTTGAACTACACCCAGGAACAGGCGGTGGAATAAGAGAGCATCGCGTTCGCCTGCCGGGTAACCCTCGCGCAGGGAAATCTGGCGCAGCGCATCCATCACCGCGGCGATGTCAATGTCATTTGGGCAGCGGGTGGCGCAGGTGAAGCAGCCCGCGCAAAGCCAGATGTCTTTACTGGTCAGGACAGCCTCACGTTGATCCAATGCCACCATGCGCAGTATCTGGTCGGGTCCATAAGTCATTGCTTCGACGACCGGACAGCCGGCAGTGCATTTGTGGCAGTGATAGCATAGCTCTACGGTTTCTCCGGAGAGGCGATTGGTTTCGGATACCAGGTCAGTCAGCATGTTTGCTCCTCAGCTTGATGGCTGGACGATTTGGGAAGTTTGCGGATGTTCTTCTGTAGAGTGTAGTTCAACCGGCAGGGAAACGGTGAATTTCGTCCCGTGGTCCACTGAACTCTCGAAGGAAATCATCCCCCCAAAACGATTCACCAGGTCTTTGACGATAGTCAAACCCAAACCGGTGCCTTCCCTCTCGATGGCTTTGGCATTCGGGGCGCGGTAGAACTCTTCGAAGAGGTGTGGCTTGGCGTCTTCCGGGATGCCTATCCCGGTGTCTGCAATGATCACGGTGGCATCGTGATCATCCCTGGAGAGAGATACCGAGACGCTACCACCGGAGGGCGTGTACTTAATCGCATTCGAAACCAGGTTGGTGAAAATGCGGTCAAGCCCATCGGGGGTAGCCATCACCATGGTCTCCTCTGCGCCCGCCTCCACCTGCCAGTTCAGTTGCAAGCCTTTTTCCTGAGCGGGGATTTCAAAGCGTTTAATCACAGTCTCGAGGACGTTCACCAATCGGACAGGCTCGCGTTTCTCGTGCTCTTTGAACTCGGTTTTCCCGGCTGCCAGATCGAGCAGGTCGTCAATGAGTTTCTGCAAGAAATCCACTCTGCGGCAAGCCCGATTGAGGATGTCTTGCTGCTGTTCGGTGATTTGTCCGGCATAACCGGCGACGATATTGCGCAGCAGGCTGCGGGTGACGCTCACCGGCGAGCGCAACTCATGGGTGACGATATGGATGAACTGAGTTTTGGCGGCGTCAAGGGCTTCAATGTCTCGGTACGCCAGGGCGTTTTCAAGGGCGATGCTACCCTGAGCCGCGATCGCTGCCAGAAAAGCCTCGTCTTCCTCTGTGAAGCGATTGGGTTCAACCGCATAAGCTCGCAAGATTCCCAGCGGTCCGCTTTTACCCACCAACGGCGCTGATAACATGGATTGGATGCCCTCCTGGCGGGCTTCTTCGGGATATTGCAGCAGGGGGCTGTTGGGAGCGTCGGGGATGTTGACGATTTTCCCGGCGAGCACTTCACGCGCCAGTGGATTAGCCGATAGCTCCACGGGTCCCTTGTCGAGATATGCCTGGCTGAGACCATATACCGCCACCGGTTCCAGCCTCTGACCGGATTTATCCAGCAGGCGGATTGAGCAGGCGCGCACCCCCATCGCGGCTGCGGTGCTCTCAACCAGCCTCTTCAGCACCTCGGGCAAATCCAGCGTGGAGCCGACCAGGCGGGCGCCATCGTTCAGGGCTTGCAGTCGCAGGGTTGCAGCTTGCAGGCTCTTTGTCAGGCGGATGATCTCATCTTCGCGCTGGCGCAGCCGTTCATGGATGGTCAGGGTGAGGTATGAGGCGGTCAGAGCGGTGCCGCTGAAGAAGAAAAGCACGGAAAGCACATACAGCCCGTTCTGATAGAGCGGGGTCTGGAGCAGACCGATGATGGGCTGGTGGGGAAGAAAGCCGATATACTCCAGCAATGCAATCCCTGCGACCAGCCCGATCGCCAACAGAGCAAAAGCCAGGGCGGTGCGCGGCGGAAAGAAAATGGCGGCGATAATGATGTGAAAAAAGAAGAACATCACCGCCGGGCTTTCGATGCCGCCCGAGTAGTGAATTAACAGCGTCATCGCCAGCCAATCCATGCCTACCTGCCATTTTGCCAGACTCTGGTATGCCGGTGAGCCAGCCTGGCTGGCAGTGAGCCTTCTTTCCCATAAAGAGAATATCAGATTGTATATCAGGATGCCGGTCCCGATGGCATAAAGGGCGATTTCGGGCGCGCCGAGATTGAATAAAGCGCTGACGATCCAGGTGGCAGCCAGCACGCCGATTCCGGCGATCCAACGCAGACGAATCAACCAGGCAACACTGCCAGCCAATTCAGCCTCAAATATATTCTGGTGCTGTACCAGGTAAGGCTCTTTTTGAGTCATTTTATCGTTTAGAGAGGCTCAGAGACCGGCGCAGGGAAGTTGTTCTATTCGCCGAGCATTTTCTTGACGGTTGCGAGGAGCACTTCGGGTTCTATCGGCTTCTCTAAGAAGGTTTGCACAGGCAGATAATCCTCATCTGGCGCGAAGCGCAGGGGTGTGGTGGTATGAATGGCTGTCAGCATGACGATGGGGATATTGCGGAATTCTTTGAATTCGGATGACGGGTCGGGGCTGTGCAAGTCCAGGGCAAACTGAAAACCGGCTGTGGTGGTATCCATCATGACATCCAGGATGATCAGATCCGGTTTTACTTCCTTGACCATGGTTTTTCCGGCAGCCATGCTATCCGCCTCTGAGATAGCGTATCCGGCAGATTCCAGCGGCAGGCGCAAGGCAAGCCTCAGGTCTGGGTCATCATCAATGATCAGGATTTTTTTCTGGTTCATAGTGTTTTCCATAAATCTTCTAGTATATTCTTGATCAGGGTTGGCAGGGTGTCTTCCAACTCGGGGCTGATTTCAAAGCCGAAGCCGGTGTTGGCTGGTTCCACGCCGTAGATGATCAGCTCTTCGGGGAGTAGGTCCAGCGCCTGGGCGAGTTCCAGGCTCTCTGCCAGACCGGGTCCGTGGAGCGAGAGGGTTGTATCACGGGTGACAAACCTGACTTGTTGGGGGCTGAAGCGGCGCCATGCGCCGGGTTTTTGTCCCATGCGCACCGCGTCAATAATGACCACCTTCTGGTAGCCTTCGAAATTTGCCGCCAGCCCCCAGCCAGGGGTGCCTAATTCGATTAACTCCACCCCCTGGGGCAGGTCCTCTTGAGCCAGCATTTCGAGGGCTTTTCTCCCTAAACCATCATCGCTCATCAGCGGATTGCCAATCCCAATGACCAGGGTTTTCTTCTCCGGGGGAGCCTGATTTGGGATTGTCTCTTCGACTGAGAAGTTTCGGCAGGGGGATTCGCTCATTACCCCTCGATTTCTGCCACATGCACCGAGCAGGAGATACAGGGGTCGTATGCCCGCACCAGCATTTCCAGATCGAGTTGTAACGCTTCCTTTGGCTTGTGGGCGATCTGGGGCACCAGAGCGCGCATATCTTCCTGCAGATTGGCGATGTTCTGATTGGTGGGGATGATGCAGTTCGCGCCGGTCAGTTTGCCATCCTCGCCAATCCAGTAGTGGTGGAAGAGGACGCCACGCGGCACCTCACAGGCGCCAACCCCTTCCCCGCCAGCGCGGGTCGGCGGCACCAGTTCCTCCGGGCGGACTCCCAGCGCGAGAAGTTGGTCTATGATCTGGATGGCGTCTTCGAAACAGTGGACGATTTCCACCACCTGCGCTGCTGAGTTCAGGTAGGGGTTGGTGACCTTGGGCTTCATGCCCAGAGCCGCCGCCGCCTCTTTGGCGCGGGGGTGCAACTGTTCGTAGTTGTTGTTGAAGCGCGCCAGAGCGCCAACCATATAAGAGTCACGCAGGTGACGGGTGAATTTGGCGCTCGAATGTGGCACCAGGTATTCATTCGTCACTTGCTGGTACGCTTCGATGGGGAAGCGCGCCCCGTCGCTGGAGATGATTTCGCCGTCAATAAAGGCGTATTCATCAGGGCGTGTCAGCGAGATATATTCTGTCTCCCGCTCAAATTGAGGCCAGGGGAGGGAGGCGAACAAAGCTACTGTCGCATCCACATCCTCCCAGGCGTTCACCAGCTTCTGGCGCAGCTCCTCAAGTTCTTTGGCTTTGGGGAAATGGGTGAAGCCGCCGACGGTCATGGCGATGGGGTGGGTATGTCTGCCGGTGACCACAGCGCAGATGTCACCCGCCAGTTTCTTCATCCGCAGGGCGCGCAGCACCACCTCGGGATGGCTGTTGACCAGAGGGATGACGCTGCCCACTCCCAGAAAGTCTGGCGCTACCAACATATAGACATGCAGGATATGGCTATCCAGGATCTCGCCATGGAAGGAGAGCTTGCGCAGCAACACGGTTTGCTGGCTGGGCTGGACGCCCAGGGCATTCTCGGTGGCGCGGAGCGAGGTGGTGGCGTGTCCGGTGGCGCAAATGCCACAAATGCGGCTGGTGATGTGTGAGGCTTCGCTGTAGGGACGACCGCGCAACATCGCCTCAAAAAAGCGCGGCGTTTCGACCACTTCAAAGCGGCACTCTTTGAGTTTTCCGTCCGATAATTCGACGACGATGTTGCCGTGACCTTCCACGCGCGTGACATGATGGACATCAATTCTGGTGTTCATAGTTTCTCTACCTCTCAGGGGAATTGCCAGCCTGCATCAATTTTTCACGAACCTGGTAGGTCGTAAACATGGTGTACATGCTCGTGATCTCGTCCACGCTCAAGCCATGCTCAGCCAATACGTTGCGCATCGAAGAGTCGTTTGGGTTGGAGATGTAGCCTCGACAGGCTTCACAGGACTGTCCGTAGGTGGGGCAAATGGCGCCACACCCGGCGCGCGTGACCGGACCCAGGCAAACCTTGCCTTTGGTGAACAGGCAGACATTCTCTTTTAGCTTGCACTCGACACATAGAGGGTAGTCTGGGATGGGCGGTTTCTTACCCAGGAGCAGCGCCTTGACGCATTCGATAAACTCGTTGCGATCAATAGGGCAACCCGGGATGGCAAAATCAACCGGGATGACCGCCTCGATGGGGCGCGCATCATAGGTCTCGTACCAATCGGCTTTATCGCCATAGACATACTGGCGCACTTCATCCAGCGGATGCAGTTGTTTCAGAGCATTGACTCCGCCGAGATGGGCGCAGGTGCCCAGGGCGACCACGATGCCCGCCTGTTGGCGTATCTTTCTCAACCGTTCTTCGTCGCTCTGGCGGGTGCATGACCCTTCGATAAAGGCTACCAGGTAATCCTCGCCTTTCTCGGTCATCGCCTCGCGAAATTGCACAATCTCAACCACATCGAGAAGCTCTGGGTGGGTTTGCAGAGAATCAACCACCGTGAGCTGACAGCCTTCGCAACTGGTGAAGTCAAAAAAGGCTACTTTAGGCTTGTGGTTCTGGCTCATAGTGCCTCCTCCAGCCCTTTAATTTCTTTGTATGAGAACACGGGACCTGACTGGCAGGCATAGACGTTGTTAATCTGGCAGTGACCGCACTTGCCGACGCCGCACTTCATCCGCCGTTCGAGCGAGAGCCAGATATTGCCTTCGGGGATGCCTTTGCCGAATAGCTCCATCAAGACGAAGCGGTACATCACCGGCGGTCCGCAGGTGACTGCCACGGTGTTGCGGGGGTAGACGGAAATGTGGCGGAAAAGGGTGGTGATCACGCCCACATTGCCGGTCCAGTTCTCGTCACCCCGATCCACGGTTAGCAAGAGCTCGACATCTTTACGCTCCGCCCAGCGCTTCAGTTCGTCTTTGAAAAGCAACTCGCCGGGGTTGCGAGCGCCGTACAGGATAATGACGCGTCCGAACATGGCGCGCTCGTCGAGCACCTGGTTGATCAGCGAGCGCAACGGCGCCAGACCCAACCCGCCTGGGGCGAAGAGCATATCCTTGCCGCGGAACTTTTCGATTGGAAAACCGCGTCCAAAAGGTCCGCGAACGCCAACTTTGTCGCCCGGCGATAAACGGTGTAGGGCTGAGGTGACGTCGCCAACTTTACGCACGCAAAGCTCGAAGCTTTCAGTGCTTCGGCTGGGTGAACTGCTGATGCTGATGGGCGCTTCACCGACGCCAAGGATCGATACCTCCATGAATTGTCCGGGGCGATGTCCTAACGGTTTGCCGTTCGGCAACGCCAGGGTGAAGACCTTCTCCAGTTCGGTGAGTTTTTCGGTCTTCAGGATTTCGACGAAGGTTGGCAGATAGAGGTTGTCTTCGACGGCAGATGGTTCTGCCACTGCAGGATGTGATGTTGTCAGAATCATAATTTACCCTCAACTTCCAACTGGCGGTGGAGTTCATTGAATACGCCAACTGGGGTGATGTCAACCAGGCACGCCCGGGCGCAACGACCGCAACCCACGCAGCCCAGATGATTGTGTGCTTCCAGAATGTATTTGCCTTTGCGCATAAAGCGATGTCGCTGGCGAAGGGCGCGGCTCTTGCGGAAGTTATGCCCACCAGCCACCGTGGCAAACTCGTCCAACTGACACGAGTCCCACATCCGCACCCGCTTGCCGTGCCGCAGGTCCAGCCCCACCTCATCCACCACGTTAAAGCAGAAGCAGGTTGGGCAGACATTGGTGCAGGCGGCGCAAGCCAGACAGCGATCTCCAAGCTCATTCCAGAGGGGGCTCTTCATGCTCAGGCTCAGCAGTGAAGGCAGATCACTGACGTCAAAATCCAGGCGGTAGGGGAAACGTGGCCATTTTTCGCTGAGCACCCCGTTCAGGCGTTGGATATCTTCATGGGTCGGGGTGCTGGTGGTGGCGTATTTTAACAGCGCCTCGCCAGCCTCCGTTCCAATATCCACTGCATACATCTCGCCCAAATCGGTCAGGTGGAGATCGTAGCCTTCGTCTGCGGTCAAAGTACCCATGCTTTTACAAAAGCTGTTTTCATCGCAAGGGGACAGGCATTCCACGCTGATGATAAGGGTATTCTTGCGCCGATTCAAATAAGTGGAATCGGCGTGTCCTGAAGAAAACACCTCGTCGAGAAGCCCTACCGCATGCAGGTCGCAGGTGTGCATGCCAAAGATGATGGTGGGTTTTGTCGGTTGGGGCGGCTGGATGACGCCGCCGTTGCTGTTGTCAAACTCGAAAAGGGTTTCCTTGGTTGGCAGCAGGAATTTCTTTGGCGGCAGGATGGTGGTGGTATAGTCGAGTTGCATTTCCTGCGGGTGCGCGATCTCCTCGAAGGCAAAACCACCGTTCATCCTGACCGGAGCGGCAATGCGATATTCCTGCAATAGCCGTTCGACAAATTCTTCCAGGTTTTGTTTTTTTAAGATGGTTAGGCTCATATGGATTTTCTCTATCTCTATAAAATGGTTTGGCTGTCTTGTATCCTTTTTCTTTGGTAGGTATGTTTGACCTGTTTCGGGCAGAATTGCGCCATCAGCTCGCTCTTATCCAGGTGGTAGGGAGAAGGATGTCGTTTGTCAATCGGTGCTTGTCCTGTGCTGGATGCAGCTTGTTTAACAATGCAGGTAAAGAGTGAGTCTCTCCCGTGCTCCGCCCTGCCGACACGCGCACAACCGCGCTCTGGCATGTGGTCTTTTTCTCTATTTGCCGGATCTGAGACTGGGAGTTCCTTCAGATCCGGTTGTGAGTGCGAGTCTTAATGCCCACTTTCCCATTCCGCCAGCAGGCGTTGGGCGATGAGAGGCGCTTCAACATTGCCTGTAGGACTCTGCAATGCTTCCAGGAGCGGTTTGAGACGCTCGCGCAGACGTCGTGAAGAGACGCCATGCAGGGCGTGGTAAGCAGCCTGGCGGATGGGTGTGGTGAGGGTCGCCCGGCTGATAACCGCCAGGGTGGCGGGGATTCCGGGAGGTCCGATGCGGGCGAGGGTGTCGGCGGAAGCCCAGCGCACTTCGCGGTTTTCGTCCAGCAATCCCTCAGCCAGCAATTGCAATGAACGCACATCGCTGGGGTCGCCCAATCCCCGCGCGGCGTGCCAGCGGACGTGGCTATCGGGATGGTTGAGCGCCTCAACCCAGGCTTTCTCCACCACAGGTCCCAGCTTCATCAGGGCTTGTTTGCTCTCGTTGTGAACCGCGCCGCGATCTATTGCCAGCCCCTTGATGAGCGGCGGTCCGCAGCGCTCATCCCCGATAGCAGCCAGGGCGCGCACGGCGCGTACCTTCCAGATTTTCGGGGCTGTTTCCAGGATCTCCTCCAACAAGGGGATCATTTGCTTATCGCCGCGCAAGCCGAGCAGGTACGTCGCCGCATAACGGATCTCAGCCTGGGGTGCAGAAAGGGCTTTGCGCAGGACAGCTTCTTTTATCTGCGCTTCGCCTTCGTATTCGTCGTGGGTGAAGACTTCGGCGATGGATTGATCAATGCGCTGCGAGGCTTCTTGATCCACGCGGCGGTCGCTATCACGATGGTCTTGCCAGCACTGGGCGCCGAGGCAGCTTAGAAGGTGTTCCCAGAGGTCTGTGCTGGCGATATCGTGAATGGTATCTCGCATGATCTGGCGCAGGTGTGGGTTAGACGAGCTCAAGTAAAGGAAGATCTTATTGACAGCCCGATCATCCCCTTTTAACGCCTGCTCCAGCATCTCAGCCTCAGCGGGATGACGGACAGAAACCTTATCTGCTAAAACCATTTCGACCTCCAATTCAGGAACTAACCCCAGCCCAATCTCGGAACAGGCTGGCTGGATTTTGCAGGCGAAATCTGTTCCGAGATTGAGCAGTACAGGCAATTTATCCTTGGTTAAATTCACTGTACCGAAATGGTGTGACAAACGTTGTGATATAGTCATGATAATATTGTGACAAATTTCCCAAATCTATCGCTCGTCTTGTCGGAGGTGGTCTTGGCAGACGACATTGGTTTCAATCCTGTGTTTCCAGGGAATAACCCAAGCCGGGAGTGGTGATGATATAACGGGGGTTTGCCGGGTCCGGCTCGATTTTGGTGCGGATTCGGCGGATCAACTGGCGGAGCATGTCCCGGTCGGCGCCCTCAGGTCCCCAGACATGATCGATCAGGGCATCGTAGGTCAGCACCTGCCCGGCATTGACCATCAGGTAGTCGAGCATGCGCCCCTCCAACGGGGTGAGGGCGATCGGGTCGCCGTCTCCGACGCGGATTTCTCGCCGGCTGGGAGAGAGGTGGAGGTCTCCAACCTGACGCGGCGAATGAGCGGGAAATTGCCCTGCCCGGCGCAGGACGGCATTGGCGCGGGCGACCAACTGCCGCGGGCTGAAGGGTTTAGCCATGTAGTCATCCGCTCCCAGCTCAAGTCCATGGACGACATCATCATCATCGCTGCGGACTGTGAGCATGATGATCGGGGTCTCCGCTTCTTTGCGGATGCGTTGACAGACGCTGAATCCGTCCATCTTGGGTAAATTGACATCCAAAACGATCAGGTCGGGATTCTCTTCCGACCAGCGTTGCAGGGCGGATAAGCCGTCGTAAGCCTGAATCACCTCGAAGCCCTCCCTGCGGAAAGCGAAGGCGACCACATCTGCCAGAACACGATCATCGTCAACAACCAGAATTTTCATGTTTCTTCAGCCGCCGGTAAGGTGAACCAGAATATCGACCCGCCGCCAGGGCGATCCTCAACTTTGACCTGCCCGCCATGCGCTTCGACAATTGCCTTGACCACCGATAACCCCAATCCCGCGCCAACCTGCCGCCGCTCTTGATCGGAAGCCGGATATTCGAAGCGTTGAAAGAGCAGCTCGCGGTACTGGCTGGAGATTCCCGGACCACGATCGGCAACCTCAATTTTGACCCATTTCTCCTGCTGCGTTGCCGAGAGGTTGATATCGGCTGATTCGGGTCCATATTTGCTGGCGTTTGAAATCAGGTTGACGAGCACCTGAACCACGCGGCGTGGATCAGCCTGGACGAGAGGCAACCCAGAGGGGATCTGGATAGCCAGCTTCTGGTCGTATTTATCCAACAAGGGCTGCATGGTTTGTCTGGCTTCTTCAATGATCTTGTCCAGGTCGTATGGTCGGGGGGAGACGCGAAAACGCCCGGTTTCGATGCTGGCGCTCTCCAGTAAGTTATCCACCAGGGACTGCAAGCCGAACACACCCAGGTGAAGCGATTTCAACAACTCATCCAACTCTCCCGCTTCCAGGTCTGGCGCCTGGTCAATCAGGAGCTCAATGGACGCCGCCAGGGCGGAGAGAGGCGTGCGGAACTCATGGGCGATATTGGCGATGAAATAACCCAGCAGGTGGTGGATTGCGTATTCTTCGCTCACATCCCGAAAAACCAGAGCGATTTCAGAGCTTTCCGTCTCTGAGGGGGTCAATTGGGCTCGGGTGATGGAGAGGGTGATCTGGCGTTTATTGGCAGCCTCAACCACAATTTCATTTTTCTGCCCCGGGAGGGGGATGTGCTGGTTAAAGGTGGTTTCATTGCCAGGGATGCGGAATACTTCGTTGCAGGGACGGTGCAAGACCTCTTCCCGCATCCAGCCGGTGATTCGTTCTGCTCCGCGGCTGAAGAAGGTGATGCGGCAATTCTTATCCAGGGTGACAATGCCTTCGACAATCGATTCGAGCAGATGTTCCACCCAGGCTTTCTCTCTCTGCAGGTCGGTCAATGTCTTCAGCAGGTCAAGCCGGGCTTGTTCCAGCGCCTGGCTGACCTGAACCACTTCACGCACCTCTGTCTTAACCTGAACGGGCGTCTTGAGATCACCCTGGCTGAGGCGGGTGGCTGCCTGTGATAAATTCACCAGAGGCTGGCTGATGCGTCGGGCGATGATCACTCCCAGGGCTGAGCCAATCCCTGTGACGACGAGGATACTGATCAACAGGATGTTCCTCAACTCCGCTTGAGCTGATTGAATGTCGTTGACGGGCAGAGCGACCTCAGCCTGCACATCCGAGCCATCCAGTTGTAAGCGGGCAGCGTAAAAAGGTTGTTTGCTGATGGCATACTCACAACAGACGTCAATATTTGAGCGGGTGAGGAAAGAAGCGCGAGGCGCAGGGGTGGCTTCTATCGGCGGAGGAGATTCCAGGCTTGTGGCGACGATCTGGTCTTTCGTCATAATCGTATGGTCAAGCCCTGTCTGGGATTGCATCTGTCTGGCAAATTGGGTGTTCAAGAGAACACCGATCACAACCCTGGCATCCGGTTCAGGCAGGTTTTCGATTGGCGAGCTGGCGATTAACCAGATTTGGGGCAGGGTTTGCCCAGAAACCAGGTAGTAACTGCCTCCTGTTGACTCAACGCATACCTCTTGTGGATATTGCTCTCCGGTTGCCGCGACTGGTTCGGGGTAGTTGGCGCAAATAACCAGCATATCCAGATTTTCAGCTTCTTGCAATGTACGCAAATAGTTCTCAAGGGTGATGGATGCGCCTCCCCGAAGCATCTCAGCCAGGGCAGGTCTCTGGGCAGTCAGCCTGGCGATACCAGCGAGGCGCTGCTCTGTAGCTCGGTAGAGGGATTGAGCGGCATTGTACCCTTGCTCAATTTGCGCCCAGGCTTGACTCTCAAATTGTTTGCGAATGAGCCACAAGGCTGGCGCGCCAGTGATCAGGGCGGTGAGAACCACCAGCATAACTGAGCTGATAATCATCCGGACAGAAAGGTTGCGCAGATCAAATCTAACTCGCTTCTCATCAGCCGCTGCCTTATCGGCTTGGTGATTTTGGGTGACAGACTGATTTTCATTGGTCTTTACCATGATTTGCAATGCTTGACCTTTACTTGCCGTATCATACCTTCTATCTGTCACCGATTCAACTGTAAACGCGCATATAATATAGAGGATATCCGTCACAAATTGTTATATAATTCCGGGGAGCGTGGTCAAACCATCCAAATAAGCAGGGGTAAAGAAGATGGATTTCTGGTACAGCTTTGCAAAGTCTATCGTCCGCGTCTATATTGCGTTCTGCATTGACAAGATCCACCTCATTGGAAAGCCAGATATCCCCTCGGGTCCTAAAATTATCGTGGCAAATCACACCAATGTCACTGATGGCTTTGTCCTGCCTTTTCTGATTAAAGAGAAGGTACATTTCCTGATTCAGGCGGAAACCTTCGCCCTGCCTGTGATCGGACGTTTACTGGCGCTTGCCGATCAGATTCCGGTCTATGTCGGGCGGGGGCGGGAAGCGCTGGATACCGCAAAGAAGAAATTGGGGTTGGGGCATTCTGTGGCGATATTCCCGGAGGGGCGCTTGAATGACGGCAGGAATTTTTGTCGAGCCGGGGCGGGGGCGGCGTTGTTAGCGGTCGAGAGTGGCGCTCCTCTGATCCCGGTCGGGCTTTATGTCCCCCAATGTTATGCCCGACCCATCAAAGGTTATTTCCATAATCGTATGACCGTCGGACGTTGGCAACTGGGAGGGGGTTGTTTTGTCCACTTTGGGGAGGTCTTTGAAATTCCCTCTTCCATCTCTGAGAGGGTTAATTATCGCGAGTTGCGCAAATTAACCGATAAGATGATGGCTAAGGTGGCGGAACTTGTCCAGCAGGCGCAAGACGAAGCCCGGCGGCTGAATCCCCGCTATTGATTAACCGATAAGCTCTGCAAATCTCGGGGCTAAAAGCTAAAACGCTCACCACATTTGATGATTTGATAGGGCTGGCAGATCTCCCGGCATGCCCAGACGAACTCGTCGGGAGAAGCAGTGTTAAACTCAAACATCTCATAATGGCAGGGGATGACGAGCCTCATGCCGCTGTCCCGGGCAATTCGAGCCGCCTCAGCCCCGCTGAGATTCCCAGCCACCCCGCGTTTAGGATCATGCCCATTAATTGGTAAAAGCCCCACATCAATGTTCCACTGGCGCAACCGTTCAGCCATGCCGGGATAAAGGACGGTATCCCCGCTGTGGTACAAAGTTCGTCCACCGCATTGCACAATCAACCCCATGTATTTGGGATTCCCCGCAGCATCCAATTCGATAGTTTCGTGAGCAGAAGGTATCGCCCAAAAAGTATAGTCGCCGATTTTAAACGGCTGGTTGATGCGGATGCCGCTCAGGCGTTCAGGAGGCACCTGCAGCCGTTGCGCGGCAAATTCACGGTTTGCCTCCGAAACCAGGACGATCATGCCTGGGTTGACTGCCAGCAGGGGGATCAGGGTCTCTCCATCCAGATGATCGGTGTGGTTGTGGCTGGAAGTGACTATGTTGATGAAATTCAACTGCTCCGGCGCAATCGGGCGCTCCGTCATGCGCACATGGGGTTTGTCTGTGCCGGCATATTTTCTGGTCAGCGAGTCTGAGAGGTAGGGGTCCAGCAGGAGAGAGGTGTCCTTCCATAACACCAGGAAACCGCTCTGTCCCAACCACCAGAGATGAAGATGGTCCTTATCCTGCCTCGCCTGGGCAATATCCTTAAGGAAAGCGTCATTTTTTAGAGTGGGTTGTATCATGCCCATGGTTACTTGTCCTATTGAGGGAGTAATGCAATTCGCCGAAAGTAATTTTACAAATTGGTTTGATACCGACGGCGAATTGCTTAAATGATTGACTGGATAAATCAAATGTCCGAGTTAAAATTCTTTCAGCCAGTCACAAAGTTACAGATTATCCCCTCATAATTGAGGGTGGTTAACCGCCTGTTTGTGTCAGGGGCATTGCAATGAGCGACAAGTGCTGCCGCCAGACATGGCGGGCATCAGGTTCACCTGGTCTCCCTCAGACAAAACCTGGTTCAGCTCCGCAATCCGCCCATTGACAGCCAGAAGCAGATGCTCTGGGGCAAGCTCGATATTCAGGAAACTGAGCAGGTCAGCCAGGGTGGAGTCCGGCGGGAGCTGCACCTCAAGCAGGGAGATCAGCCCATCCGGCGTCTGGCGTTGCAAAATTGTGTGTAAGTGAACCACAACGTTAATCATCAATCTACCGCCTGAATTGAATTATACTTGGAGCCTGTGCTATGGACTCGAGATTGAGATTACGCGCCGTCATATTTGATATGGACGGGTTAATGTTCGACACCGAGCGCATCGCTCAAAAAGCCTGGCAACAGGCTGCCCATGATTTTGGGTACGAATTTCCACCCGAAACGTTCGCCTGGATCGTGGGGCTTACTCTGGCAGATGTCCGGCGCAATGCTCAACGCATATTTGGGGCAGATTTCCCCTTCGACCTGGTCTACCAGCGCCGACAGGAATATCTGGATAACTATATCACCACCCGGGGCATCCCATTAAAGCCGGGGTTGCTGGAGCTGTTGGCAAAGGTCGAGAGAGCCGGGCTTGCCAGAGCGCTTGCCAGCTCAACCGCCAGGCGGATCATTGATCGCAATCTCAAGCGCGCCGGGCTGGATCACGGACATTTCGATGTCATTGTCGGTGGGGATGAGGTGCAAAACGGTAAACCCGCCCCGGATATCTTTCTGCTGGCTAGCGAGAAATTACAGGTTCCTGCGGAAAGCTGTTTGGTGCTGGAGGACTCGAATGCAGGCGTACAGGCTGCGTGTGCCGCCGGTATGCCTGCCATCATGGTTCCGGATGTGCTGGAGCCAACACCCGAGGCGCGCCGCTGCGCCTATCGGATATTGCCAGATTTGCACGCCGTCAGCCGCTTACTTTTTCCGGGCGAGGCGTAACGCCTCCAGTTCACCACTCGGTGAGCTTCCATATCTCCAGATGCGTTCGGCGCTGCTCGCCGCTGCTTTCGGGTTCCAACGCCTCCATCCCGTCAACTTCTGCGAAAATCGCCACAGCCTGCTTGAGGTGCATCATGGAGTCCTCTTTGCGCCCGGCGAGGTGGTACAGGTCAGCCAGGTTGTTGTGCAAGGCGGCTTCACGATGCCGGTCACCCAGGCTGGCGCACAAATCCAGCGCTTGCCGGGCATAATCAATCGCCGGATTTAGGTCGCCTTTATCGGCGTAGACTAAAGAGAGGTTGTTCAGGGCAGCGATGCGCGCCCCGCTCTGAGCAGTATCTTCCGCCAGAGACAGACTCTGTTCCAAATGGAGCGTCGCCTCCTCCAGGTCATTGCGGTTGCGGGATAAGATGCCCAGAATGTTGTGTGCTTGAGCCAGGGCGAGGACATCTGCATCGATTTCAGCCAGAGCCAGCGCCTTTTTAGCCATTTGCTCAGCGCGTTCCAACTGCTGTTGCTGGAAAGCGGTCAGACTCCAATCGGCGTAGATGCCAGCCTGCATGGCGGTATCGCTAACGCCTTCCAGCGATTCGATGCAAACCTGAAAGCACCCCTCGGCGCGCTCCCACTCCCCCAGGCGGTGATATACCTCGCCCAGTTTATGGTTCAGGCGGGCGATGTCCCTGGGCAAGTTCGATTGGGCAATGGCTGCCTCAAAGCTATGGATTGCAGAGCGATAGCTTCCCAGCAAGAGGTGCATATCGCCAATGGCTTCGTTCACGGCGACGATATCCGGGTGTCCCATCGCCAGGGCTGTCTGGAAGTGCCCCAGGGCTTCGAGATTGGCATAGACGGCGCGGGCTTGCTCGCCAGCTCGCCGGTAGTATTCAGCGGCATCACGGGGGCGCCCACCCTGTTTGTAGTGATGGGCGATTTGCCCCGCCAGAGAAGTATGGTGGTGTAAAGCGCGAGAACGACCGATTAAAGCCTCAGCCGCGCGCTGATGAAGCAACCTCTTGCGCGCCAGGCTGGTTTCGTTGTACACAAATTCTCTCAGTTTTTCGTGGCTGAAATCGTAGCTCAGCAAGCGGGGACTGTCTGGCAGGCTGACGCTGGTGAACGGCTGAACCTCGCGAATCAAGCCGCGCCTGATCAGCGCTTCAAGGGTGGTGGTGGTTTCATCTTCGGTGCGCCCGCTGGTCTCGCGCAGGGTATCGAAATCGAAAGAACGCCCGATCACCGCCGCAGCCTGTAAAAGCTGCCATCCTGTCTCGTCGATTTGTTCCAGGCGAGAGCGGAGCAGGTCTCTAACGCCGTGCGGCATGTTCCAACCTTGATGGGAGGTCTGATTGGCGTTGGTGGTTAATGCGGTGAGATATTCCACCACAAAAAAGGGCAAACCTTCGGTCTCCCGGTATAGTTTCTGGCTGAAAGCCGCGGAGGTGATGTCAGGAATTGGGGAAATGGATTGAACCAGAGACTGAATTGAGTGAGAATCGAGGCGGGAAAGGCTGATCAATTCTCCCTGACCGTTGCGTTGGGCATCCGCCAGCAGGCGACGCAGGCGATGCCCGGGAGCCAGGTCTTCGCCGCGCCAGGTGACCAGGATGAACATCGGCTGCCCAGGCAGGCGGCGCGCCAGGTATGTGAGCATATCCAGAGAAGCTTCGTCAGCCCAATGGATATCGTCAATGAATAGCACGCCGGCGGGATGCCGGGCGCAAAGCGCCCAAATCACCCGGCTCAAGCCGGCGTAGAAGCGCGTCTGGGCAGCAGGGGACTCGGAGGCGAGCGAGGGTGGCAGGTCGCGGCGCAATTTGTTGAGAGCGGGTAACAGGCGGGCAGCTTCGCTTAACAAGGGGAGAGGGATGGATGTATGCCACTCTGTATCGGTGACGCTTTCGATGGCTTTGCCCAGGCTATCCACAAAGGGGGCGTAGGCGAGGTTATCTTCCCCCTCGAAGCAGCGCGCCTGGATGACCCTGGCGCCCTGTGAGCGGGCGTAAGCCAGAAATTCTTCTGCCAGTCGCGTTTTTCCAATGCCGGCTTCGCCCTCCAAAACCACAAGGGTACCGTCTGAATCAATCCTGCGATAAGCCTGGAGGAGCGATGCCCACTCGGCTTCACGCCCGATGAGCGGGAGCGGGGCGTACCCGGGTTGAGCGGGGAATTCCCGGCTTGTTTTATCCTGAGCGGAGATTGCCTCGGTGATATTCTGGGTTGGTCTATCCCAACCTAAGGTGAGAACGGCGCCTGTATCCAGAGATGACGCCCTCCAGGCATCGCGCTTTTCTTTTATCTCGAGGTATAAACGCGTGGTTTCTTCGAGGGGAGGCACACCCAATTCATCATTCAGGATGCGCACGCATTCCTGGTACTGGCGCAAAGCTGCGTTGCTTTGACCGGAGAGGGCGTAGAGTCGCATCAACTGGCGATGAGCAGGTTCATGCAGAGAGTCCAGAGAAAGCCAGCGCTGTGCACAGGTCACTGCAGAGGCGTAATCCCCCTGGGCGACATATCCTTGCACCAGCCGCTCCAAAGCTCCAGACAGCTCGCGGCGCAGGGCGTCGCCGTGGAAGAACTGCCAGTCGTCAAATGGGGCGCTATCCCGCAGCGAGAAGCCTGCCAGGAAATCGCCCCGGTACAGGGCGACTGCCGCCTGTAATGGCTCCATGCATTGTGGGCAAACCTGGTGGGTGGAGTGCCCGTGCGAAGCGCAACTCGCCAGCAGGCGATTGAATTCGACCACATCTAGCCACACCTCACCGCTGAGCTCCAGCCCGATCAATTCGCGCCCGAGGTACAGAGCCTGACCCTGCAGGGCTTTATTCAGGGCGGACAGGGTACGGCGCAACGCGCCGCGCGCGTGGATGGTATCGGATTCAGCCCAGAGGAGGGCGGCGAGGGTATCACGGCTGTGGCTCTCGCCGGTCACTGCCAGGTAGGCGAGCAGGGCGATCGCCTTGCGGGTGTCCACCTCGGCAACCTTGCCGTCCACGTCAATGCGCGGTGCGCCAAACAAATAGATGCGAATCATGGAATTTTCACCATTTTTGCAATTTTACTCCATAAAGTGCTGAAACCAATCCCTCCGTAACGCATTTCGTAACGTTTGGGTGACGGGGTTTTAATAAAATAGAGACGTAAGAATGGTGTAGATACATGCATATTCCTTTATCCGGCAATCATCAGGGGAGACCGGATACTCATCGAGTTCTCACGCCTGGCGCATCACATACCTGATTCAAAACGAGTGCGCCAGGCGAGAGAAGCTCATCAACCGATCAGGATAGAATTATCGGTTTCGGGAAACTTGAAACATCTAATCTGGAGGTTATATGGGATGGTGACCGATACCAAGAATATGGTTTACAGAGAGATCAGCGCTGGCGATGCGGCGATCGATGGCTTGCTGAGCGGCGTGCTGGCGGGTCTGGCGATGGCAGTCTACCTGCTGGTGTATGGCTGGTTCAGCGGGATAGGACTGCTCAACATGCTGGCGCTATTAGCCCCTAATATCGAATCGGGGGCGCTGGTGGGTGGGTTGGCGCACCTGGCGGTCTCGGGCATCTATGGGGTGGTGTTTGGGGTAGGTTACGTCATGTTTCTGCGCCGCAGGGACTATTCTCCACCCACCTGGGTGCATGCGGTGATCGGCGCGGCGTACGGCTTGCTGCTCCTGGCGGCAGCCTGGTTGGTGTTGTTCCCCGCCACCGGCGCGCAGATGCAGGAGATCCCGTTAACTCACCTGACGATCGGGCACGTGATATATGGCGCGGTGCTGGGGTTGCTGGTGTATCGTAGAGCGCGACGCGCAGGAGACAACGTATAAGAAAGAAATTGATTGGATAATGACGCAACCCAAAGCCAATCTTGAAACAAAATTTAATCGCAGCGCCTGGCTGACCCTGGCGTTTGTCATCCTGGTGCTTGTCTATGGTATTGCATCCCTTGCCTATCGCCTCACCCTGCCCACAGATGGCTGGTGGGTAAACGAAGCAACAGAGGTGGGTTTCAATTACACTGAAAACCTGATGGGCGCACCTTCTGGTTTGCAGCCCGGTGATAATGCCATCGCCGTGGAGGGGAATCCGGTAGACAGGTTTAATATCTCGCCTGCTCTGCGGGAAGCATGGAAAGCAGGGGCTACATTACAATACACCGTGATCCGGGATGGGCAGGAGATACAGGTGCCCGTGACATTGACCTACTGGCAGTTTGGGAAATGGCTAAAGACCACGCTGGGCGACCCATACAGACTGTTGGGGATATTACCGGGGTATTTCTTGTTGATCCTGGCTTTCATCGTTTTCCTGCTCCGTCCCGGTGATCCCGCTGCCGGAGCGTTCCTGTTGCTGATGACTGCCTTGTTTCAAGTGTCGAATCTGCCCACCGGCTTGGCGGAGTGGATTGATCCGATAGCGAATACTGCCATACTGGGAGTGATCGATGTTTTGCTTGTGGTTTTTATGCCTTTCTTCTTCATCCGTTTTGCGCTGGTCTTCCCACACCCCAAGCCGGTCCTGCAGCGCCTGCCCTGGCTGAGCTTTGCACCCATCGCGATTGGATTACTCATCAGTGTTTTATCCCCTTACAATGGTTTGGGCTGGTTATGGTTGTTGTTATCATTGGGTATAACCGTCGTCATCCTCATCCATAATGCGATCACCATGCGGGATGCGGTCAGCCGGGCGCAGATCCTGTGGGGCGTGGGTGGGATCATCTTTGGTTTTGGGTTGATCGCCCTGCTGTTGGTGGCGAATACCTTTGAGTTGATCGAGTTCGATGAGAATTTCAACAATCTGGTCTCTGCCCTCGCCCTGATGGGAATGGGCATCTGCCTGGCGATTGCCATCACCCGCTACCATCTGTTCGATATCGAGGTGATCATTCGCCGCACGCTGGTGTACGGTGCGCTCACCCTGACCCTGGCGCTGGTCTATTTTGGCAGCGTGGTGCTGATGCAAAGCCTGGTGACGGCGGTCAGCGGTCAGGGATCGGCGGTCGCTATCGTGGTCTCCACCCTGGTGATTGCCGCCCTGTTCACCCCCTTGCGGCGGCGCATCCAGAACGACATTGACCGGCGTTTCTTCCGCAAGAAGTACGATGCAGAGAAAGTTGTGGCAGCCTTTGGCGCCAGCCTGCGCGAGGAAGTGGACCTGGAGGAGCTGAGCGCCCGCCTGCTGAGGGTGGTTGATGAAACCCTGCAGCCCGCCTCTGCCAGCCTGTGGGTCAGGAAGCCAACACCCCAGGAAAAGAAGATGTAAAGATGAAAGACTGGTTATTGACCCCGCTCTTAATCCCGGATAAGCCGCTCACCGGGCGTAGCCTGTCCTTTGTGCGCGCTTTGCTGGTGGGTATCAGCCTGGCAAGCCTGCTCATGTTCCTGGTCGCCTTACCGGCGCGCTGGAACTGGTTGGTGGCTTTTTCGTTCGGCGCAAGGCGCGTGCTGCTGGAGCAGACTTTGCTCTACACGGATTTCATCATCAACCTGACCGGGGTTTTTCCCTACTTTGCCATTGCAATCGAAATGGCAGTGATGCTGATGTGCGGTTTGAACGCGGTTTTGCTCTTCCGCCTGCGCTCGAAAGACTGGCTGGCGCTGTTGACCGCGGCGGGCTTGGTGTCGTTCACACTGCACATCACGCCGGCGCTGAACACCTGGATGCTGGCGAACCCCAACCTGGCTTTTATCGGCATCATTTTCAAATGCGTTGCCCTGGGGCTGTCTTTCCTGTTCTTGTACCTGTTCCCGGGCGGTTTTTATGCGCCGCGCTGGATTCGGGTCTTCATCCTGCTTTGGATCGTATGGTCGGCGTTGTGGCTGCTCTTCCCGCAGTCCATTTTCAGCTTCCAGGATCCGTACAATATTAGCCTGATCGGTTTCGTCCTGCTAATGGGATGGTGGAGCATCGGCATCTTTGCGCAGATGTACCGCTACTACCGCGTTTCCGGTCCGGTGGAGCGCCAGCAGACCAAGCTGGTCACGTTTGGCGCGGTGATTGTAGCGTTCGCCTATATCCTGTTTGTGCCGGCGCGCCAGATGATGGCGTATATGCCGCGCTCCAATTTGGCTGAAGTGGCGTTCTACATGGTGGCGCCGTACATTTACCTGATAACGGTCATGTTAATCCCCATTACGATCACCTTCTCGATTTTTCGCTACCGCCTGTGGGATATTGACCTGATCATCCGCCGCACATTGGTGTACTCGGCGCTGACCGCGACCCTGGCGGCGATTTATTTGATTACCGTCCTGTTGCTTCAATCGCTCATGTTTGGTTGGTATAGCCGGCTGTCCAGCACCGTTCTGGTGTTGACCACCCTGGTGGTGGCGGCATTGACGAACCCATTGCGCATGCGTATTCAGCGAGATATTGACCGTCGCTTTTTTCGCCAACATTATGATGCAGAGAAAGCCCTGGCTGCTTTCAGCGCTGGCTTAAGCGATGAAGTGGATCTGGAAGTATTGAGCAATCGGTTGATGGTGGTGGTGGAAAAGACGATACAGCCGACTTTTGTGGGATTGTGGCTGGCGCCCGTCTCGTCGCCTGCCTCTCTCATTGAGGATGAGCAGATGCAAACACCGTTTTTGGATTCAACACAACCATAAACCTGGAAGGAAATTGGAGAAATGGAAAGCAAAGTTTCACCAGAAAGACCCGCCCGCATGGGCAGCAGCGATGCCGGTCAGTATTTTCGCCATATGGCTGAGTTCGTAGGTTTCAACCCTGAGGACGCCGAAGCCATCAAGGAGACACGCCTGATTATTGAGAAGTACATCCCGCAGATCGTCGGCAGATTTTACAGCCAGTTGCTTAGCTACCCGCCCACGCGCAAGATCTTTCTGAAGAAGGACGGCAGCCTGGACCAGGAGTATTTGCAACTACGCATGCACCACCTGACCAATTTCTGGCGGCGCACCGCGGCGGGCATCTACGACGAGGATTATGCTCGCTTTGTGGATTACGTGGGGCGGGCGCACACCTCGCACGGCGCCGACCCGAAAATCTTCATCCCCGAACGGTATGTCATCGGACAAATCGGCTTGGTGCAACACACCATCAGTGAGGCGCTGCACAAAGAGCTGCACCAGGTTGACCCGGACCTGGAGGATCGCGCCTCCCGCGCCTGGAATTTGTTGATGATGGTCATCCTGGAGATGCTGGCGCGAGCGTACAGCGACGAGCGCCCGGTGGAGGGGGAGGGCACGCGCGCCCCGGTGGACCCGGACACGGTGCACCAGTTGGCGGTGCATATCTACGAGCGCAACCTGGGTTTGTACCGCTCTATTGATTACATTGAAGTGAGCGCCGGAGGTGTGGATGAAATCCCCGATGGCGAGCGCAAGATCATCGAGGCGCAGGGGATTTCTATCGGTGTGTTTCACCATAACGGGAGCTGGTATGCCCTGCGCAATAGTTGCTTGCATCGTGGCGGTCCGGTGTGCGCAGGGGCGCTCAAGGGGGACGTGATCACCTGCCCCTGGCACGGCTACCAGTACCAACTCACCGACGGCGTGCTGTTGTTGGATCCCAGCGCGCGCCTGGAGACGTACCCGGTGGAGGTGCGGGAAGGCAAAATTTACCTGCGTATCCCCGTGGTGGAAATGGACACCGAGGCGGTGGAACTGAAGTTAGAGGGTGAGCCGCCTGCACCGGAGGCGGTTACGGAGCGACCGAAACTGAAAAGCAATGAATTCTTCGTCGAACAATTGCAACCGGGGCAGATTGGCTTGGTCAGAGTGGATGGCGAAGATGTGGCGGTGTATCACGTCGGCGATCAATTCTACGCCACGCAGAACAGTTGCACGCATGCCGATGGTCCCCTGGATGAGGGCGACCTGGATGGTTACGGGGTGGTGTGCCCCTGGCATGATTCGTGTTTCGACGTGCGAGATGGCAAAGTGCTGCGTGGACCGGCGACGACTCCCTTGAAAACTTACCGTGTAATCGTGGAGGGCGAGGTCGGGCGCGTGGAATGAGCTGGCGATTATATGGTATATTAGCCCTCACGTTAACCGAAACAATCGCCTTGGAGGAATTATGTCGCAACCACGGGTCGTGATCACCGGCTTGGGGGCTGTCACCCCATTAGGTTTGACCGTGCAGGAGTATTGGGATGGTTTGATTCACGGTCGCTCTGGGATACGCAAGATCACCTTGTTTGACGCCAGCTCGATGCCTTGCCGCATTGCCGGTGAAGTCCCGGGTTTTGATCCTACCAATTACATGGATCGCAAGACAGCCCGGCGCATGCCACGTTCCAGCCAGTTTGCCCTGGCGGCGGCGCGCCAGGCAATCGAAGACGCCGGCTTAGCGTACCCGATGAGCGAGCCAGAGCGAGTGGGCGTCCTGGTCGGGACGGCGGTGGGCGGTCTGGATACTCTGAACGCTGCCGGAGAAATCCTGCGCACCAAGGGCTATGACCGCATGCCGCCCCTGTTCCTGCCGAGTGGCATCCCCAACGTGCCGGCTTTTTTGATTGCCCAGGAATTTCAATGCCTGGGTCCGAATAACACCACCAGCACCGCCTGCGCCGCGGGGACTCAAGCGGTGGGGGAAGGCTCGGAATGGATTCGCCGCGGCGCAGCCGATATTGTCATTGCCGGCGGAGCAGAGGCGATTGTGATGGAGCTGGTGGTGGGAGCGTTCAGCGTGATGCGCGCCCTGCCCTTTGATTACAACGACCAACCTGAGCTCGCCTCGCGCCCGTTCGACGCCAAGCGCCAGGGGTTTGTCTTGTCCGAGGGGTCGGCGATGCTGGTGCTGGAGGAGCTGGAGCACGCTAAAGCGCGCGGGGCGCACATTTACGCCGAGGTTTTGGGTCACGCCTCCTCTTCTGATGGCTACGATCTGGCAGCTCTCCAGCCGGAGGGGTTGGGTCCCAGTCGGGCGATGCGTTGGGCGATAGAGAATGCGGGCATCCAGCCCAAAGATGTGAACTATATCAACGCGCATGGCACGTCCACACCGCTCAATGACAAAACCGAAACCCTGGCGATCAAGAATGTGTTTGGCGAGGGAGCTTATGACCTGGTGATCAGCTCTACCAAGTCGATGGTGGGGCATGCCATGGGCGCTTCAGGCGCTCTGGAAGCGGTCGCCTGCACTTTGGTCATCCAGAATGGGATCATCCCGCCCACCATCAATTACGAGAACCCAGACCCGGAGTGCGACCTGTTCTACACGCCAAACGAGGCGATCAAACGCAAGGTGAATATTGCCATGTCCAATTCGTTTGGCTTGGGGGGGCAGAACGCCTGCCTGGTGTTGGGAAGCGTGAATGGAAGGTAAACAGTGACCGCAGACAGCGGACCGCGGACTGCAGACTGAGGTCTGTGTTCTGCTGCTCTCTGTCTGTATCCAGGATGGATCGACATGGGCTATAAATTCGAAAAGCTGGAGGTTTGGACTCTGGCTCTTAAGTATACAGACCTAGTCTATCAGTTGGCTGATATGTTGCCCGTGCATGAAGAATACAACCTTAAGAGCCAGATCAAGCGTGCCGCAAACAGTATTGCCTTGAATATTGCTGAGGGTTCAACCAGCCAGACGGACAAAGAGCAAGCTCGATTTCTCAACATGGCAGTCCGGTCTCTTATCGAGACGGTCGCCTGCCAGCATCTGATCAGCCAACGTAATTATCTGCCCGACCCCAAAATCCTGCGCCAGGCGTACCGGGAAAGTGAGATTTTGTTTGCTAAGTTGCAAGCTTTTCGCAGTTCACTCATGGGTTATCGCGCTCGCGATGAGATGGGGGAATATGATGCAAGTGGAGATACACCTTTTTAACAACTGCTGATAACCGACCGCAGACCGCCGTCTGCTGTCGGCGGTCTTTTTTTATTTAATTTCGTAACGCCATCCGTAACGCTTTCGAGACGGTGAGTGAGTATGATTGCTATATATTTACTCAAAATGGTCTATATATAGATTATGAAAGATAAACGTTATGCAATTTTCGCCTGGGTGTTTTTTGGTCTGATTTGCGTTTCGGTGATCGCCGCGACTATTTACGATCTAACCAACAGACCAGCGGGGCAAGAACCGACCCTGGGAGAAATTAGTATTATTCTCGTCCCGCTGGCGTTTGCCTTTGTCGGCGCGCTGATCATCTCTCACCAACCGACTAATGTGATCGGCACATTAATGATGCTGCCGGGCGTCTCGCTTTTTGTTTTGGTGGACGCCTATCTGCGACCCTTTATATATGGGTATGCAGCGCTCCCTGAGACTCCAACTCCGGTGTTCCTCTTGATCTTATGGTTCAGCAATTGGAACTGGCTTCTGCTGGTGTTCCCGCTCATGTTTATCATGGTTCTGTTCCCGACCGGGCGCCCGCTCAGCCGGCGCTGGGGCTGGCTGATTGTTATTGGGATGGGTCTGGCAAGCATACTGATCCTTTTTTCTACGTTCTCGCAGACACTCGCCCCAGGGTCGGGAGCAGCGGATTGGTTCTATCGCAACCCAATCGGCTTTCTGGGAAGGGAATGGATTGATGTTGTTTCGTTTCCATTTTTAGTTTTCATGCCGATATGGGTCGTTTTGTGCTTTATCTCTCTGCTGGTTCGCTTCCGGCGCGCCGGCGGTGTTGAACGAGAGCAAATCAAGTGGCTGTTTTATGCAGGTGCCATCTTCGCTGCATTTTACATTCCGCCGTTTATTTTAGATACTTACAGTCAAGCAGAAAGTATCTGGAATTTACTCTTTGGGATCGGGTTGCTCGCCTTTCCTGCGGCGATTGCCATCGCCATCCTGCGCTACAGGTTATGGGATATTGATGTCATTATCCGGCGCACGTTGGTCTATGGCGCTCTCAGCCTCACCCTGGCGCTGGTCTACTTCGGCAGTGTGATTTTGCTGCAGAGCCTGGTGACGGCGGTCGGCGGGCAGCAGACAGCGGTCGTCACCGTCATCTCGACTCTGCTCATCGCTGCCCTGTTCACACCCTTACGCAGACGCATCCAGCGCGATATTGACCGACGTTTCTATCGCAAGAAGTACGACGCCGAGAAGATCGTGGCGGCGTTTGGCGCCAGCCTGCGCGAAGAGGTGGACCTGGAGGATTTGCAGGCACAGATCGTGGCGGTGGTGGAGGAAACCCTGCAACCAGAGACGGTCAGCCTGTGGCTGAGACCAACAATAAGCGAGAAAGCCAAACAGAGGAATTGGTGACCATGGTTATATCCGCACCTCAACCCTCCCATTCGTGGCGCCGGGTAGCTCTCTTTGGCTGGGTGCTGATCGCTCTGGCGAAACTGGTTTTTTTTCTGCTGGAGTTGCGCCTGGATTTCATCCAGATCCTGTCTCCTTGTCAAGGTGCAGATTGCAACTACAACGCCATTTCCCCTGCTGAGGTGGCGGTCTTAGAAGCCCGGGGTCTGTCAACCCTGGTCTATGCCTCCGTTGTTACTGCGATATCCTTGCTCAATGTAGCTGTCTACTGGCTGCTTGGGGGGCTGATCCTGTGGCGCCAGGGTGCCACCCCGATTGGACTGGCTATCTCTCTGGCGTTGCTGGTCATCCCAATCACGATGATTACCGACCCTGACAACCTGTATGCTACCTACCCAAGACTACTGATCCCCTCCCTTGCTCTTAATACGATCGGGGGTGTCTTCCTGAATCTTTTTCTATATCTCTTCCCCAACGGTCGCCTTTATCCTCGCTGGGCTGCAATTCCCCTGGCAGGGGCGATCCTGGCATTGCTGATCAGTAGAACTCAGGAGATCATATTCGGTAGAACCGGAGCAATAACTTTTTGGGATTTTATATACCTCATCCTTACTCTCTTGGGAGTTGGTTTTCAAGTCTTCCGATATATGCGCGGCTCGACACCGGTCGAGCGCCAGCAGACCAAATGGACTTTGCTTGGATTTTTCTTCCTGTTACTTGCTTTTCCCGTTTGGATCACTTTCTTCGGTGGAATTGTGGATATCCCTCCAGGTACGCCTCGTTTGCTGGGCTCGCTTGGTGGTTGGCTCTTATCCATGCTCATGACCGCCGCTCTGCCTGTCACGTTGGCGATTGCCATCCTGCGTTACCGTCTGTGGGATATTGACGTCATCATCCGGCGCACGTTGGTGTATGGTGCTCTCACCCTCACCCTGGCTTTAATCTATTTTGGTAGCGTGATCTTGTTACAAATCCTGGTGACGGCGGTCGGCGGGCAGCAGACGGCGGTCGTCACCGTGATCTCGACCCTGGTGATCGCGGCTTTGTTCACGCCTTTACGGCGGCGAATTCAGAACGACATCGACCGGCGCTTCTTCCGCAAGAAATATGATGCTGAAAAGATTGTGGCTGCCTTTGGTGCCAGCCTGCGCGAGGAGGTGGATCTGGACGACCTGCAAGTGCAGATTGTGGCGGTGGTGGAGGAAACCCTGCAACCGGATATGGTCAGCTTGTGGCTTGTAGATAAAAACAGAAAGTCTTGAGACGCTCGATATTACAAACAGATCAAAGGAGAAGATGATGAAATTTAACGTTACCCTGTTCTTTTTTGGGCTTGTTTCCTTATTGGTTTTGTCGGCTTGCAATTCTGAGCCAGCGCAGCCTACGCTGGACCCTACTCAGGGTGCCCAAATGCTGGCAGGCAAGTATATGACTGCTATCACTGCTGAGGACGTCAATAATTTCCAGATCTCACGTGACCCCAACCTGGCAATGAACCAGGGAGATTGGCTTTTCACTTTGACCAATGATGGAAAATTCTCGGCTGAGATGGGCGGGAATTTTATGGCGGCGGGACAATATACTGTGAAGGGCGATCGCATTGCGGTGTATATCGAGAGCAGTTGTGAGAATTGTGGTTGTGTGAATGCCATTGGTCGGTATATCTGGTCGCTGACCGGCGATGAGTTGTCTTTCACTAAAACGGCGGGGAGCTGTTACGGGATGGACCTTGTCCTCACCTCTCGCCCCCTGACACGGCAGCCGTGAACTTGCCTGCGGGCAGTAAGAAAACCCTGTAATTCGTCAATATAATTTTTCCGTAACGCCTTTCGTAACGATCGGGTTACGCCGTCTGAGTACAATGGAAGTATAAATTGGAGAATTCAGATAAGATGACGGCATTTTTACGTAATTCGTGGCGCTCATTGACCGGCAAACCAGAAGCAGAGCAGTCGGAGACAGAAATTCAGGTGAAAGAAACGCCATCCCGCATGCAGACGATTGACCTGCAGATTGAGCCTGAGGATGCCTTGCTGAAATACTTTTTAGAAGCGCAGGGCGTGGTGGAGATTGACCGGCTGGACCTGGATTCTCCGGCTTTGCGCACCCTGAAGGAAGCTGGCGTGAAGGTTGCCGTACCTTTGGTCAGCCAGGGGGAGTTGATCGGGTTGCTCAACCTGGGCTCGCGCTTGAGCGAGCAAGAATACACCACCGATGACCGGCGCTTGCTCAACACTCTGGCGACCCAGGCGGCGCCGGCGTTGCGTGTGGCGCAACTTGCCCGCCAGCAACAGATCGAAGCCCGCGAACGTGAGCGCCTGGAGCAGGAATTGCGAGTGGCGCGGGTCATCCAGGAGACGCTTCTGCCCAAGATATTGCCAGACCTGCAAGGTTGGCGGCTGGAGGCTTTGTGGCAACCTGCCCGAGCAGTGAGCGGCGACTTTTATGATTATGTGACCTTCCCAGATGGACAACTGGGAGTGGTGGTGGGCGATGTCACCGATAAAGGTGTGCCAGCTGCCCTGGTGATGGCGACCACGCGCAGCATTTTCAGGGCTGCCCTGGAGCGTTTCCGCTCGCCAGGGGAAATCCTGGCAAGCGTCAATGACCTGTTGTGTCCGGACATCCCCCAAAACATGTTCGTGACCTGCCTGTATATTTTGCTTGATCCAGCCACAGGGCGTCTGCGTTTTGCCAATGCCGGGCATAACCTGCCTATTCATCTCAGCCGGGAAGGTGTGCGCGAGTTGCGCGCCACCGGCATGCCTCTGGGGTTGTTGCCCGGTATGACCTATGAAGAATCGGAAGCCCAACTCCTACCCGGAGAGGGGTTAATCCTTTACAGCGATGGACTGGTGGAAGCGCACAATGTCGAGGGAGAGATGTTCGGTTTTCCCCATCTGCGCCAGTTGCTCGCCAGGAAAGATAACCAATACATACGGCTGAGAGAGCCTGTTGCCCAATTTCTCATGGAAGAACTGGCGAGACACACCGGTCCGGACTGGGAGCAGGAAGATGACGTGACCATAGTGACCCTGGAATATCTCGCCTCAGAAGCAGCCATGCCAGCCACGGCGCAGCCGGAGGTAGAAGAAGTTTGGAATCTGCTGGCTGAGTTCAGCCTCGCCAGCGAGCCCGGAAATGAACTGCAAGCAATGGAAGAAGTGGCGCTGATTGTCCAGGCAATGCCTTTGTCTCCGGAGCGCATGGAACGCCTGAAAACCGCCGTGGCTGAGACCACTATGAACGCCATGGAACATGGCAACCGTTATCAGGATGATTTACCTGTGGAGATCCAGATTTGGACATCAGCGACGGCTCTGAAGGTGCTCATCACCGATCACGGCGGCAGCCAGTTCATCCCAGAGCCTGAAACACCCGATTTGGAGGCGAAACTGGCGGGTTTGCAGTCGCCCCGAGGTTGGGGATTATTCCTGATTAAAAATATGGTAGACGAGATGAATATTTACTCAGATGAAATTCACCACACCGTCGAGCTGATCTTCAAGCTCGATGAAGGAGATCAGCCATGAATCATGCCTTTACAGCCAGAGTGCGTGGAGATAGCGGTTTGGCAGTCATTGATCTGTCTGGCGAAATCAACGCCTTTGCCAGCCAGGAGCTGGATGCAGCTTACAGTGAAGCCGAAGCGTTGAGCGTAGAGACGGTGGTGCTTAATTTTGGGGATGTGACGTACATCAACAGCACCGGCATCGCCTTGATTGTCGGCTTACTGGCAAGGGCGCGCAAAACACACCGCCGTTTAGCTGTTATAGGATTGAGCAACCACTATGTGGAAATCTTTCAGATCACCCGCCTGGTGGATTTTATGAGTATCTATCCCGATGAAGCCAGCCTCCGCGCTGGGGTCGCCTAGTCTGTTATAGAAGGAGTAAAAAATGTCACCTGAAAAAGTAGAAATGGTCGTTCGCAAGGCAAACCCGCAAACCAGCGTGATTGATATCAAGGGCGAGATTAACGCCTTTGCTGAGAACGCTCTGATGGATGCTTATACCCGGGCTAGCAGCAACGGCGCCAGGCAGATTGTTTTGAATTTCAGCGAGCTGGCATATATGAATAGCTCTGGAATTGGGTTGCTGGTCACATTGTTGATCCGGGTCAAGCGCCAGAATCAGCGATTGGTGGCTTGCGGGCTTAATGAGCATTACCAACAGATTTTTGAGCTGACCCGGTTGAACGAAGCGATCATGATTTATCCTGGCGAAGCGGAAGCCCTGGCAGCGTTAAGCTGATTTTATCTGTGCGATTATAAGGAGGCAACATGAGCGCCCCAGACCCTGATGCTGATCAATCCGAATCCCGATCATCTGCCTGGTCGCCGCCGGTATCGCGCATGAAGGTCATTGACGTGCCTGCCGGCGCTATGAACCTGAATGTAGATGGCAGGCAACCCGTCTCACCGCTGCAGGGATTCGGTCAGATGTGGCAGAAAACGTTCAAGGTGCGCCTTACGGGCGTCTCATTGACGCCCGCGGAAGTGATGGAGATTTGGAAGGCAAATTTCCCTAAGTTCCAACCGCCTGAGAACCGTTTTTACCCGACTATGTCGGGTCTCGCTCCGGGACAGGTGTTGTTGATTGACGCCAAAGTGCCCGCCCTGCCAGGTACGCCGAGCATCCTGCCGGTCTCGACAGGTGTGTTGGTGTTATATGCCGACGAGACGACCGTGACGGTGATGACCCCTGAGGGTCATCCCGAATCGGGTTGGAATACCTTCAGCACTTATGAGGAAGACGGTTGCGTGGTGGCGCAGTGTCAGTCATTGTGCCGTCCGAATGACCCCTTATACGAGTTCTTCAATCGCTACCTGGGCAGCTCGGCGCAACAAGACAAAATCTGGATCCACGTGCTCAATTCGCTGGCGGAACATTTGGGCGTCGAAGGTCAGGTGATGACCAGCAAGGTGTTAATTGATCCGAAGGTGCAGTGGAGCCAGGCGAAGAACATCTGGCAAAATGCCGCCATCCGCACGGTGGTGTATTTTGTCACTGCACCCGTCCGTTGGTTTCGTAAACCGGCGTTAAGGGGAAACAGATAGGAGCTTTCAGATGAGTGAGCCAATGCCTTCCGGTGATTCACAGGACCCCGAAGATACTCTGGTAGAAGGGCGCTGGCAAGCCTGGGCGCAACCCGTGGAACGGCTGAAGGTTGATGGTATTGAACCGGGTTCCACGAACTTGAATGTCAATAGCCGCCACTTGACCAGCCCGCTGAACGGTTTTGGACAGATGTGGCAGAAGACATATCGCATCCGCTTGAGCGGCGCGAACGCCACTCCACAGGAGGTCATTAAGGTTTGGAAGGAAAACTTTCCCAAGTTTTGGCTGGAGGGAAACTATTTTTATGGTCCAAAAACTGGGATTGCGCCGGGCGAGGTAGCTTTGTTGAACCTGGCGGGACCTTATAATGTCCGCGCCCCAGGGGATGTGCCGATGATTTCTACGGGAATTTTGATTATCTATGCCGATGACGAATCCTTCTCATTCATGACCCCAGAAGGGCACATGTTCGCAGCGTTTAACACCTTCAGCGCTTACGAGGAAGATGGCAGCACTGTTGCCCAGATCCGGGCGTTGATCCGAGCCAGCGACCCGCTCTATGAGATCGGCATGCGCCTGGGTGTGATTGACAAGACCGAGGATAATTTCTGGCATGCGGATTTACGCAACCTGGCGGCTTACTTTGGGGTGGAGGGGGCAGTCCAGCAGTCTAATACCCTGATCGATTCGCGCTTGCAGTGGAAATACATCGGCAATATCTATCACAACGCGGCGATTCGAACTTTTCTATACCATCTCGCTGCCCCGGTGCGTTGGGCGGTTTCCCTCTTCAGGGGGTAAAATAGCCCTACTGGTTGGTCATGGTGAATAACTCCTCTTACGATGCTGTTGTCATTGGCTCAGGACCGAATGGTCTCGCCGCGGCGATCACCCTGGCGCGAGCCGGTTTGGGGGTGCTTGTTGTGGAGGGGCAGCCTGAAATTGGGGGCGGGACGCGCACCACGGAACTCACCCTGCCCGGTTTTCTGCACGACGTTTGCTCTGCGATTCATCCTCTGGGGATGGTCTCGCCCTTCTTCAACCAGCTCCCTTTAGACCAATATGGACTGGAATGGATTCATCCCCCGGCTTCTCTGGCTCACCCTTTGGATGGCGGTCGGGCTATCACCCTGGAACATGGCATTGAGGCGACGGCGGCTCAACTTGGGGAGGATGGGGAAAGGTACCGGCGATTGATCGCGCCCCTGGCGCATAAGCTGGACTTACTGGTGGAGGACGTGCTGGGACCTCTGCCCTTGTTACCGCGGCATCTGTGGAGTGACTTGATCTTTGGGCTAAAAGCTGTCCGCCCGGCGCGGAGCCTGGCTCAGAGCTATTTCAAGGGCGAGGAAGCGCGGGCATTGTTTGCCGGGATGGCAGGACATGCGATCATGCCGTTGGAAAAGCCAATCACCGCCTCTTTTGGGTTGGTGATGTTGATGATGGGGCATAATCGGGGCTGGTCTTTTCCGGCGGGCGGCTCACGGCGCATCACTTCAGCTCTGGAGGGTTCTCTGCGCTCACTCGGAGGCGAGATTGTGACAGGGCATTGGGTCAGGTCGCTGAGCGATATCCCTTCCGCCCGGGCAGTTTTATTCGACACCTCACCGCGCATGCTTTTACAAATTGCGGGTGAGCGCTTGCCCGCCGGTTATCGCTCTCAACTGGAGAAATATCGCTACGGACCTGGGGTGTGCAAGGTGGACTTTGCCCTGGATGGTCCGATACCCTGGGCAAATCCGGATTGCGCCCGGGCTGCCACCGTCCATCTTGGCGGGACGTTGGATGAGATCAGCGCCTCCGAGCAGGCGGTGTGGCGGGGCGAACATCCTGAGAAGCCCTTTGTGCTTCTGGCGCAACAGTCGTTGTTTGACCCTTCGCGCGCTCCGCAGGGCAAACACACCGTTTGGGCATATTGTCATGTGCCCAATGGTTCAACTCTGGATATGAGCCCAGCCATCGAAGCCCAGATTGAGCGCTTTGCCCCGGGATTCCGAGAGCAGATTCTGGCGCGGCATATCCGCGTGGCAGCCGATTGGGAGAGCTATAATCCAAACTATGTCGGGGGGGATATCAACACGGGAGTGCAGGACATCTGGCAGTTCTTCACCCGCCCGGTCTGGCGCCTTGTGCCTTACCGCACCCCGGTCAGGGGTTTATATATCTGCTCATCCGCCACACCCCCCGGCGGAGGCGTGCATGGCATGTGCGGTTATCACGCTGCCCGGGCGGTTTTGAAAGACCTCAAGGCAGGTTGATAAACGGCTGCAGACAGCGTTCGCAGATAATTTCGGATTTATCCAGCACCGAGCGACGGATCTGGATGGTATTGGGGGGGACGCAACTGCAAACCGCGGTGATACATGGGTCTGACTCGATATCCATCATCAGATCATCCACCAGGACCATCGCCCGGATCAGTCCGCTGTATTTACGAATGGCGTTCTCCAGGGGTTGTAGAACGAATTGCCAGCGTTGAATGGCTTCGGGGGCGAGCATCCAATGCATCTGATTGGTTTTGCTGTCGCGGAAGGAGGTCAAGCCGAAGGCGCGTGCGGGCTGCTTGTACCAGGGGGAAAACCGACCCACACTCTCCATCACCTCTTGTAACATCACAACCAGGACAGCTTCTGCCACCTGAGCAGGTCTGGAGAAGTCTGCCTTGTTGAACAGGGTTTGCATATCCGGTATACAGGCGGTGACATCATAGGCTTTGCAGGCAGCGAGCCAGATGTTCTCGATTGCCTCTCGCAAGACCTCAACCGGATCGGTGATCTTCTCCATCGTTTCTGTTGGGACCATCGACACTCCTCCTCTGGCGTGGTGAGAATGGAGCAGGTCTGGATGTCTCTCCGTTCCAGGCAAGGGTTTGATATCTCTGCCTGGAACGGAGAATTCACGATGTTCCAATCATTCCCTTTTTGATTAACCATGGTCGTGGATCAACCAGGTTCTTGCCCAGGGCAGCTGCTTTGGGTGGCAATCCCAATGCCACTGCCATCATCTGGGTAAAGTACAAAACTGGCATGGGTTCTTCCAGTTTCATCTGGAACTGGCGGGCGTCCAGGTTGGTGTGGCAGAGAGGACATGCCACCACAATGGCTTCGGCGCCTGCTTTCCGGGCGTGCTGGATCAGGTCGCTGCTCAGTTTGAGGACGATATCCGGTCGGGTGAGCGAGTGGGCTGCGCCACAGCAGACGGTTTTATATGACCAGTCCAACACCTCTGCGCCCAGCGCCTGCATCAACTCGTCCATGTCGGTCGGATTTTCCGGGTGGCTGGCTTCGGTCACGGCGGGGGGGCGGGTCAGCAGGCAGCCGTAATAACATACCACCCGCGTGTCTTTGAACGGCTGCTTTACCCTTTTGGAAATCTCCTGGATTCCGACGTGCTCCAGAATGGTCTGGCTGAGCGTCCTGACCTGGACGCGGTCCTGATAATCGTAGTGGATTTCCCCTACTACCCATTGTCTTTGTTCCGGCTCATGACGGATCTCGTACAGGGCGGCTTTGTGCCGGTTGAAACAGGCAGCGCAAGGCATGGTCACTTCCTTGAAACCGCTCTGCTCGATCAGCGCCAGGTTTTGCATGGGCAGGCGCAAGGCGGCTTCGGGGTCTGAACGGTGGGCGGCGCTGCTACCGCAACACACCCAACCGCGTGGCTCGATCAATTCCAGACCCAGCGCCTGACAAACAGCCTCAGCCGACTGGTTGAATTCAGGCGAAGTGGCGTGCAGCGAACAGCCAGGGTAATATGCAACCGCATTAGCTGCGCCGGCAATCGGTTTCACTTTGCGCGGTGGGCGGGTTAAGGGAGGCACGAAAGGCAGCTTGTTTTTCTGCAATATTTTGACCGCCAGGTCCATATCGCCAAACAGGTTGCCGGTGCGCAGTTTCAGTTCAGCCATCATCCCCAATTCATAGGAGCGCCCCCACAACCGCACCTCGCGCATGAAGGCTTCGGAGAAGATATTGACCTCCGAGACCTTAGGCTTGTAGCCGCGCTTCACAGCTTCGCGGGTGAGGAAGTCCATAATCGCGGCGATATCCAGCCCTTGAGGACAGCGGGTGGTGCAGGTCTGGCAGGCGGCGCACAGCCAGGGCGTCTGGGATTCAAAGGCGATATCTTCCTGTCCAAGTTGCAAGGCGCGCATGATCTGGTTCGGTTGCCAGTCGAAAAATTCTGCCACAGGGCAACCGCTGGTGCATTTGATGCACTGGTAGCACAGGAAGACATTCTCTCCCAACTCATCCTGTATGCGCTGAGCGAGATCTGGGCGGATGGTGTAAGTTTGGGAGGTTGAGACCGGATCATCACTCATGGGCGCTCTCCTGTCCAGAATGGGCGGAGGCAGCCAGATTGGGTCTTGGGTATAACCCTGCGCCTTCCACAATCGGTTTGACCGCCTCCTCCCACTCGATTGCCATGATGTGAACCCCTGCCACGCCTTCGATCTGGCGCAACTGTTGGATGAGTTCGATGCAAATCTGGATGCCTTCTTTTTGCCAGGCTTCTGAACGAGCTTTTTTGTCTTCTTTGGTCAGTTCATCTTTGCTCTTGCCCGCCCAGGGAGCGCCGGCGGCTTCCATTCGCTCCAGGATTTGATCGGGCACCAGGATGCCCGGCACGCTGGTTTTCATATAGCGCGCCATGGCAGGGCTTTTCAGAGGTCCAACCCCAGCCAGGATGTAAACCTGTTTGTGGAGACCGAGCTCGCGCACCTTTTGCATGAAAGCAGCAAAGGCAGGAACATCATAGACCAATTGGGTCTGGATGAAGTTTGCCCCGGCTTTGACTTTCTTGGCAAGCCGATAGGGTCGGAATTCAACCGGGTCAGCAAAGGGGGATTCGGCTGCGCCGATGAAGAAGCGCGGCTCTTGACCCTTGAACGCGTCGCCGCATTCAAAGGTGCGCTGATCGCGCATCTGGGTGACCAGCCTGACCAGTTGGATGGAATCGATATCGAAGACGTTTTTGGCGTTTGGATGGTTGCCAAAGGTCTGATGATCCCCGGTCAGGCAGAGCAGATTGCGCGCCCCCAGAGCATACGCCCCCAGCAGGTCGCTCTGGATTGCCAGACGATTACGGTCGCGGCAGGTCATTTGTATCACCGGTTCCAGCCCTTCCTGGATCAGGATGGCTCCCGCGCCGATGCTGGACATGCGCACGATGGCAGTCTGATTATCGGTAATATTGACCGCGTCCACGTAATCGCGCAGCAAAGCAGCTTTTTTTCGAATCACGTTCCCATCGGCGCTCTGAGGCGGTCCCAGTTCTCCGGTCACGGCAAAGTAACCAGCCCGCAGGACGCGCTCCAGGTTGGAGCCGGATAAATATCCATTGGTCTGGCTTTGATCTTGTTGAATGGCAGACGTCACCATGGCTTAATCCTCCTCTTCCAGCACCAATCTCAAATCCTTGCGGACGATCTTACGTGGACCACCGTCGCGGGCAGCGCGCCAGTTCTTCGGCGGTTGAATTTCGTACAAAAGGTGGAGTTTGCCCATGCTTTTCAGCCTGTCGTAGATGAGCTGCCAGGCGCAGGGAGTGTCGGGGTTGATCTCGCAATGACCCGCCTCTGACCCGCCACACGGACCGTTGAGCAGAGATTTCGAGCAGCGCGCGATGGGGCAGATGCCGCCTGTCAGTCCCAGGATGCAGTCGCCACAGGCAGCGCAGCGCTCCACCCAGACCCCTTGTTCGGCTGGCAAACCGAGGAAGGAGGTGTTCAGACCAGGAACCACCCAGGTTTGAGGGAAATGTTCTGCAATTGCCTGCACGCCGATACCGCAGCCCAAGGAGAGGACCACGTCTGCCTCCTGGACTTGCTCCGCAATTTGATCCAGATATTCCCACTCACATTGACGTTGGACGGTGACATCGCTGACCTGGCGCGCGTCCCCGTCCAGGCGAGTTGCCATGCGCAGCGAGGCGGCGACGATGGCGGCTTCGCGCGCTCCGCCCGCGAAACAGACGGTAACGCAGGTGCCACAGCCTACCACGAGCACCTTTTGCGCACTGCCGATAAGGGATTTCATTTCTTGAAGGTTCTTTTGCTCGGCGATAATCATGGGCTTACCTCCACATCAAGATTTAAAAGAGATCCGTTTTAGGGTGCAGATCCAGTAATAAGACGGCGACATCTCGCGTTTCACCGTCGGGCAACATGAAATAATCATCGAAGGTGCAACGCAGCGAAAAGCCCAGGTTCTGGAACGCTTTGATGACTTTCGATTGATCCGCCACCACCTCTGCCACCAGGATGCGCAAACCCTGGCGTCTGGCGAGGTCAATTAAGGTATTGAGCATCTTGGTCCCGAGTCCGCGCTTGCGAAATTCTTTCGAAAGGAAAATGCGCACTTCGGCGACGTGGCGCTTGGGTCCTTTACGAAAATGCAGGGTAGCCTGACCCACGATGCGGTTGCGGACCAAAGCCAGTAAGGGTAACACCCGGCTGTAATCCAGGTTTTTACACCACTCCTCGATCAGAGCAGGGTCACGCACGTTATCCTGAAGATAGCGCATATCTTCATCGCTAACCGGCGCAAATAATTCCATCAAGCCGTCTTTGTCCTCAGGGGTCATGGGGCGCAACAAAATTGATGTGCCATCTTTCAGAACGACGATATCGCGGAAGTTTTTTATTTGTTCGGGTAACATAGGATTTATTCTTCTTCGTTTTCTAAACTATTTTCTGGTTTGGTTGGCAGGCGCAGGGGGTTTGGACCAAGCGCCTCAATTTGCTCGCACATCTCCCTGGCTGCAGCAGCAAATTGCCCTGCCATAGCAGAAGAGACATTAACCATGCGAATTCGTTGGGGTTCCAAACCGACCTCCTCCAAAATTTGCTGCAGGCGTTCCACCCGACGTCTGGCGTTGACATTACCTTCCAGGTAATGACAGTCGCCGGGCAGTCAACCCGCTACCATTATCCCATCAACGCCCTCCTCCAGCGCCTGCAGGACGAGCAGAATGTCCAGTTTCCCAGTGCAGGGGATCTGGACGATTTTGATCTCCGGAGGGTACTGTATGCGCAACGCCCCCGCCAGGTCAGCCGCGGCGTAGGCGCAATGCTCACAGGCATAGGCGACGATATGTAGAACGGGATTGAGAGATTTTTCGACCATTCTTCGCACGCCCTTTTAGACCTTAACCTCCAGGGATGAACCCTTGAGCTGGAAGAAGCTCCGCTTCAGTCTTGAGCAGCGCTCGCACCTCAGCCTGCAATTGGGCATCGGTGTAGTGCATCAACTGGATAGCCTTCGCCGGGCATTCAGCGGCGCATAGTCCACAACCCTGGCACACAGAAGGTTCGATGTAAGCCGCGCCCAGGATGCCGCCAGCGCCGTTCAGGTCTGCCTGAATGCGCGGCACATGGAATGGGCAGATGCGGACACAGGTCAGGCATCCGGTGCAAAGTTCAGCTTCCACCACAGCCACGCGCCCGCCTGCCTGGATCATCTCGCGGCTCAGGACGCGGACAGCGCGGGCAGCGGCAGCTTGAGCCTGCACGATGGTCTCGTCCAGCAATTTTGGATAATGGGCGTTACCTGCCATGAAGATGCCATCGGTGGCAAAATCAACCGGGCGCAATTTAACATGCGCCTCCTGGAAAAAGCCATCGGCATCCACCGGCACTTTGAAGAGCGCCGCCAACTGACGCGCTCCTGTCTGGGGAACCGCCGGCATGCTGAGAACAAGCCAATCGGGATGCATCTCAAATAACCGTTCCAGTTCGGAATCCCAGATGCGGACTATCAACTGGTTCTTTTGCACCTCCACCTGTGGCGGTTTTTCGGGCTCGTAGCGGATAAACAGCACGCCTCTACTTCGAGCCTGGGTGTACAAACGCTCTTTAAACCCATAGGCGCGCAGATCGCGATAAAGAATAACGACCTCAGCCTCTGGCTGGCGCTCTTTGAGCGCAAGGGCATTCTTTAAGGCGATGGTGCAACAGATGCGGCTGCAGTATTTTTCTGCCGGACCGACACAAAGGATCATCGCCACCCGTTGCGGCAATGGCTGGTTGGTGGCGCCCGACAATAATCGTTCGAATTCCAACTGGGTGACGATTTTCGGGTGCGATCCATAACCATAATCTGCGCCGCGGTATTCCTGCGCGCCGGTCGCAAGGATGGTGACCCCATGCGCGATTTCTATTCTCTGACCCTCGGCGAGCTGGATTGTGGTGTGGAAGTTCCCCATAAACCCACCGGATTGAAGCACCTCGGCGCCCAGGTGCAGGCTGATGCGTTCGTCGCTCTTGACCCTCTTCACCAGGTGTTCCAGGATTTCTTGTGGATCGCCAGAATCTCCTGGCATGGGCAGGAGTACATGGCGCAAGTTGCCGCCAAGTTGCTGTTCTTTCTCCACCAGAAAGACCGGAAAACCGCTATCTGCCAGGGTCAGGGCGGCGGTCATCCCCGCCGGTCCGCCTCCCACCACCAGGGCGGCGCGTTGGATGGGGACATCCACCGTGTTTTGAGGTTGCAGCAAAGTTGCGCGACCCACAGCCATACGCACCAGTTCTTGGGCTTTGCGCGTGGCAGCCTGGCGATCATCCGAGTGCACCCAGGAGCAATGGTTGCGAATGTTTGCCATGGCAAACAAATAGGGATTCAACCCAGCCGCGCGCAGGCTATCTTGAAAGAGCGGGGCGTGGGTGAGCGGCGAGCAACTGGCAACCACCACCCGGTTCAAGCCTCGCTCCTGGATCACTTCTGTGATGTGGCGGATGCTGTCCTGCGAGCAGGTGTAGAGGTTGGATTCGGCGTGGATCACGTTTGGCAGATTGCTCGCGTAGCTGGTCACAGCAGGCACATCTACAAAGCCGGCGATATTCGATCCGCAGCAACACACAAAGACGCCCAGGCGCGGCGGTTCGGCGCGCACATCTCGCTCAGGGGGATACTGTCTGGTTCTGGTCAGGCTGAAGCGAGCAGCGCTCAGGCGGGCTGCTGCCGCGGCGGCTGCCCCGCTGGCTTCCACAACCGACTCGGGGATATCTTTTGGCTCATGGAATGGTCCGACGGCATATATCCCGGGGCGGCTGGTCTCTACGGGGTTAAACCGGGCAGTATGGCAAAAGCCGTATTCATCCAGTTCAATTCCCAGTCGTCGCCCAAGCTGGCGGACGGATTCGGTGATCTCCATGCCGACCGAAAGCACCACCATGTTGAACACCTGGCTATAGCGTCGTCCGCGCTCGTCCAGATATTCGAGGATCAAGTCATGGTTGCGTGGGTCCTGGCGCAAGGCGCTGACCCGGCAGCGGATGTAACGGACGCCATACTGTTGACGCGCGCGCTCCACATAGCCCCAGTAACCCTTCGAAAATGCGCGCAGATCCATCATGAAAATCTGAACATCCAGTTCGGGATGGTGCTCTTTGGCGATAATCGCCTCTTTGGTGGCGTACATACAACAGACCGCCGAGCAATAGTCGTGGCGCTGGTCTCGGCTGCCGACGCATTGTAGAAAGGCAATGTGTTTTGGGGTCTTGCCGTCGGATGGGCGTTGTACATGCCCCATGGTCGGTCCGGAAGCGGAAAGCAGGCGCTCGAACTGTAAGGCAGTGACCACATTAGGATAGCGCCCAAAGCCATACTCTTCCGAAAGCTCAGCCTGGTACGCCTGATAGCCCGGAGCGAGGATGATCGCCCCAACCCGTTTGCTCTCTTCCTGGGCAACCATCTCATGCTGGATTGCTCCGGTTCCGCAGGCATAAACACACGCCAGACATTCGGCGCAGATGCCGCATTGGAGACAGCGTCTAGCTTCGGCTCGCGCCTGATGTTCGGTCAATCCCAGAACCACTTCGCGGAAGCTGGTCACGCGCTCCTGCATGGGCAGCAAGGCAGGCTCGATTCGACTCTGGAGTTGTATCTTGCCCTCCAGCACCTTTTGGGCAATCTCCTGACGGGAGAATTTAGCCACAGGAACAGGTCGGGTTTCGGGCTGATTGAGTGGTTCACCCTGCAGGTATCTATGGATAGAGCGGGCGACGCGGTGTCCGAGGGCGATAGCATCCACGATAAAAGAAGCGCCCGTCTTGCGACCACCAACCACGAAAATGCCGGGGATGGAGCTCATCAGCGTTTTCGGGTCGCCAGCCAGGTCATGGAAGGGAGCATCCAGGAAGGTCAGGTCTGAGTATTGACCGACTGTGGCGATCACGGTATCCGCTTCGACCGTGAATTCTGAGCCAGGGACAATGACCGGGCGTCGGCGACCGCTCTCGTCGGTGGTCATTCCCTTGCCGGTTTTGGCAAGTTCTACCCCCACCACCTTGCCGTCATCCGCCAGGATGCGCACCGCCGTCGTCCCTTCGTAGATGTGTATACCCTCCGCTTCGATAGAAGCCACTTCCCAACTGTAAGCCGGCAATTCGCCACGCGGGCGGTCTAACACCAGATATACTTCCGTGGCGCCGAGGCGACGCGCCACGGCAGCCGCGTCCAGAGCGGTGATTCCACCGCCGATCACCGCCACGCGATCCCCGATTTGCACCCCCTCACCCAGATTGATCTTGCGCAGGAAGGTGGCAGCCAGTAGCACCCCTTGAGCATTTTCACCTTCCAACCCCAGGGATTGATTGCTGGCGGCGATGCCGGTTGCCAGGCAAACCGCATGATACCCTTGTTTAAGCAAGACGGTGGGGTCTTTGATAGGGGTGTTGGTTTTCAGCACCACACCTAAATCCAGGATGTCGTCAATATCCTGCTGAAGCACGCCTTTAGGCAGGCGGTGGGCAGGGATGCCCACACGCATCATACCGCCGGCTACGGGGAGAGCCTCGTAAACCGTAACGCCATAACCAAGACGCACCAGGTCGTGCGCGGCTGTCAGTCCGGCCGGTCCGGCGCCAACCACGGCAACCCACTCTGGGCGGGTGCGTGGAGCGGGTTCAACTTTCTCCCTGCCATAAGCCAGGGCGTAATCAACCACAAAGCGTTTCATCGCCATAATGCTGACCGGCTGGTCCACCAGGGAACGCGTGCAACTGCCCTCGCAGGGATGGTGGCAGGTGCGACCACACACGCTTGGGAAGGGGTTATCCTCCTTGATAACCCGCAGCGCCTCACGATAACGTCCCTGAGCGATGAGGGCAATATATCCCTGAGCGCGCTGCCCAACAGGGCAGGCATCCCGGCAGGGGGCAACCCCTAACTTCTCAATGGCGTAAGCGGTTGGCACTGCCTGGGAGAAGAGGCGGTAAGCTGCTTTTCGCTGTTTCAGCCCTTCCTCAAAGGTATCGGGGATGGTTACCGGGCAAACCTGGGCGCAATCGCCACAGCCAACGCATTTCTCGACATCAATATAACGTGGGCGCCGGAGCAGTCGCACCGTGAAGTCGCCCGCCTGACCGGTCACGTCCAACACTTCGGTATTGGTCAGTACCTCGATGTTGAGGTGTCGCCCGGTTTCCACCAGGCGAGGGCTGATGTTGCACATGGCGCAATCATTCGTCGGGAAAGTTTTATCCAACTGTGCCATGTGACCGCCAATCGCCGACTTTTGTTCAACCAGGTAAACCTTAAAGCCTTGATCAGCCAGGTCCAGGGCTGCCTGCATCCCGGCAATACCGCCGCCCACCACCATCACTGCTCCAACCGGCATGGGTGGCTGGCTATTGGACGAGAGCGGATTGGCTATCTGCGCATTCACCTCTACTTACCCTGACTTACAAATCAATGCTCATTATTCTCGGATGCAGCCCATTCCCTGCGCCGCATCTCAGGTGTTTTCAAGTTGCGGGGGATGATGACGGTGAAACAGGTCCCTGTCTTGTCACCCTCCTCTGAGAGGTTTCTTACCAACAGCTTTCCATCGTGCGCCTCGACGATCTTTTTGGCGATGGAAAGACCCAAGCCGGCGCCGGTGGTCTCACCCACGTTACTGGCTCTGAAGAAATTCTGGAATATATAGGGCAGGTCTTCTGGCGGGATGCCTGGACCTTCATCCTGTACCTCGAAGATCACACTATCCGGTTCGTACCAGGCGCGAAAGATGACCGTACTGCCTGGCGGGGCGAATTTGATCGCGTTGTTGAGCAAATTGGAATAGACCTGCCGCATGCGACGCCTCGCTCCCACAATTGGCTCAAACTTTGGCGGAGGTTCAATTTTGATGGTAATGCCCTTCTCTGCCGCCGCCAGACGGGCATCTTCAACCGACTCGGAGCCCACCTCGCCTGGGTCGAACCACTCAAAATCAGCCTGTATCTGCTCCGGGCGCATGCGCGCCAGATCGACAACATCGCCGATCATGGCGTTCAAATCGGTCACCCTGAGGATGCTCCTTTGCAGCATGCGTTCCTGTTTGGGGGTGAGTGCGCCGGCAAAGCCGCCCAACATGGTGCGTAAATAGTTTTCGACCGCGGCAAGAGGTGTGCGCAACTCGTGCGAGACAATGGAGAGGAAATAGGTCAGGGTGTGGATGGAGTCGCGGTAACGCGTACTGATTAAGCTGGAAAGACCGCGCATCACCTTCAAACCGGCTTCGGGGTTTTGGTCCAGGAAAAGCCGCAGGGAGGGACCATCCACAGCGATGACGCGGGTTGGCTCAATGCAAACCGCTGAGGTGGAGTAGACATACGGTTCGACGAGGGTGGAGAATCCCGCCACTTTGCCCGGGTTGACGTAGCCGATGGTGGCGTTGCGCGCGGTGGAATGCCGCCCAATTTGCACCCTTTTCTCCAGGGCTAATTTACCGCGTTCGACAATATATAAGGTGTTTGCCGGTTCGCCTTCAATCAGTAGAACCTCGCCTTCGCGGTGTGTCTCTTCGCGACAAAACTCGCTGATGACCAGAAGGTTTTCGAGGGAAAGCGCGTTGAATAATTCTGCATGGCTCAGCCGTTCAGCGGTTACCGCAATTGCTCCCGAAGCCGTTCCCTTAAGCATAAAGCCTCAACAATCTCTCCACCCGTTTGATCAAATCATCGGGTCTGGCAGGTTTTTGAACGTAATCCTGAACGTCCATAGTCATCCCGGTTTCCAGCTCGTAACGGCGACGGCTGGCATCCTCGATAACGGTGGTGAGTACCATGATAGGCACATTGGCGTACGCCGGTTCACTGCGCATTTCGCGAATGACCCCCCAGCCGTCCATGCGCGGCATCAACAGATCCAGAATCAGAAGATCGGGGATTTCTTGAGCGATCATTTCCATGCATTTTTTACCATCGCGGGCTGTCGCCAGACGATAGCCCTGCGTCTCCAGAATCGCCAGAATCCCTTCCAGGATATCGGGATCATCGTCAACGACCAGGATATAAGGTGGTTGTTTCACGTAGCCCTCCCCAGAACTTATCACTCACCAGCCTGCGGGGCAGGCGGAGGATCCGCTTCCTGCCCGGCGTCCACTTCCTGAGCGCGTCGGCGTAATGGGTTAGGTCCCATGCGCCGAATTTCCTCGGTGAACTCGGCTGCAGACCAGGCGAATTGCCCTCCCATGGCGGACGAGAGATTGATCATCTGCAGGCGCCTGCCCTGCAGACCAATCTGCTCCAACAAACCTCGGGCGTATTCCACTCGCCGGCGGGCGTTGACATTACCTTCCAGGTAATGACAGTCGCCGGGCAGTCAACCCGCCACGAGGACGCCGTCCGCCCCGTCTTCGAAGGCGCGCAAGACGTAGAGCACGTCCAGTTTGCCCGAACATGGCAGCTCGATCACTTTGAGCGATGTGGGATATTCCAGGCGCATCGAGCCAGCCAGGTCGGCGGCGGCGTAGGCACAATAATGACAGCAGAAGGCGACAATCTCCGGTTGGTCATCCATCCAGGCGATCACCTCATTTGAACACTTTCAAGCGGGATAAATGCCGATTCTATCTCCTGTTTACCGAATAAGGCGTCAAGTTTCGAAATGATTTGTACGTCGGTATAATGCATCAACTGAATGGCGCGCGCCGGGCACTCCGAAACGCAACTGCCACAACCGTGGCAAATCGCCGGTTCGATGAAGGCGGCGCCGAGGATATTGCCCACCCCACTGAAATCCTGGCTGATCTTGGGCACGTCGTAGGGGCAGATGCGCACGCAGGTCAGGCAGCCAACGCATTTTTGCGGGTCAACAACCGCCACTCTGGCGTTGGTGAGCATGGTTTTCTGCGCCAGGATGCTGGCAGCGCGGGAAGCTGCTGCCTGTGCCTGGGCGATGGTCTCATCCAGAAGTTTGGGGTAGTGCGCCAGCCCAGCCATGTAGATACCATCGGCGGAGAAATCCACCGGGCGCAGCTTGATATGCGCCTCCAGAAAGAAGCCCTCCATGTCAATAGAGAGTTTCAGGCGGCTCGCCAGTTCGTGCGCACCTTTCGGCGGGACGACCGGGGTGCTGAGCACAATGAGGTCGGGGGTCAGGGTCAATTCCCTTCCGAGCAGCGCCTCCCATACCCGCACCTGTAATTTTTCGTCCAGGCTGACCGCCGGCTTATGCTCAAATTCGTAGTGGATAAAGCGCACCCCAGCCTGACGCGCTTGTGTGTAGAGACTCTCTTTGAATCCGTAGGTGCGGATATCGCGATAAATGATGGCAATCTCTGCCGATGGGTTAAGCTGTTTGAGCTTCAGGGCGTTTTTAAGCGCGGTGGTGCAGCAAATTCTGCCGCAATACTTCTCGGCAGGTCCGACGCATTGGATCATCACCACCGATCCGGGCAGTTTCTCCTTCCCTATCTCTCCCGCCGCCAGAAGAGCCTCGAATTCCATTTGGGTCAGCAGCCGTCTGTCAGCGCCATAGCCATATTCACGACCTTTGTACTCCTCCCCACCGGTGGCGACAATGACCACGCCGTGTTGAACCTTATACGACTTCTCTCCACTGCGCAGGGTGCTGGTGAAATTCCCTTTGAAGCCACCTGTATCCACCAATTCTGTGTTGAGATAGACATGGATCAGGGGGTGCTGCATGACCTTTTGGATGGTTTGCTCCAGGTATTGTCGCGGCGTCTGAGCCGTTGTCCGTCCGTTGAGCGGGGTAAAGTAGTGCAGATTGCGCAGATTTCCACCCAGCTCAGCCTGGCGTTCGACCAGGTGCACCGGAAAGCCCTGATCGGCGAGGGTGAGCGCAGCCGTCATGCCGGCTATACCGCCGCCGAGAATCAGGGCGCTATGGTTGACGGGCATCTCGGCTGTCTTGAGCGGTTGCAACTTTGCCGCGCGCGCCACAGCCATGCGCGTCAGCCGTTTGGCTTTTTCGGTGGCGCCATCCCAGTCATTGGAGTGCACCCAGGAGCACTGGTTGCGAATATTCGCCATCTCGAACAGGTAGGGATTGATGCCTGCCTGGCGGAGCGCATCCTGAAAGAGCGGTTCATGGGTGAGAGGCGTGCACGAAGCCACCACCACCCGGTTCAGTCCCAATGTTTTGACCTGTTCAATAATATGGGCAATGGTGTCCTGCGAGCAGGTATAGAGATTATCCTCGGCGTGTACGACGCCAGGCAGCGTGCGCGCTTCCTCTGCCACGGCAGCTACATCCAGGTATCCGCCGATATTGCTGCCACAGTGGCAAACGAAAACGCCAATGCGCGGCTCCTCGGTCGAGGTGTCGCGTTCAGGCGGATACTCTCTCACCTGCGCCAGGCTATGGCGCGCTTCCGCCAGTAAGCGCGCTGCAGAGGCGGAAGCCCCACTGGCTTCCACCACGGTTTCAGGGATATCCTTGGGTTCACGGAAGGGTCCGGCGACGTAGATGCCCGGACGGCTGGTTTGCAGCGGATCGAAGAGGGTGGTGTGGCAGAAGCCGTAATCGTTCAGCTCAATCCTCAGCCTGTTGGCGAGTTGCTTCACCGGTTCGGAGATCTCCATTCCAACCGAAAGGATGACCAGATCGAACTCTTCTTCGACCGTTTCATATTTACCCGCGTACGGCTCAGCATAGCGGATGAGCAGGTTTCTGCTGAGCGGGTCTTCCTTGACCTGACTGACCCGGCAACGGGTGTACCTGACGCCATATTTCTTCTCTGCCCGACGATAATATTCCTCGTAGCCCTTGCCATAGGCGCGGGTATCCATAAAGAACACCTGGCAGAACACATCTGCCTCTCCATTACCGGCTCTTGCCTCGGCTCGGGCGTGCTCGATGGTCATGATGGCTTCTTTGGCGGCGTACATGCAGCAGACCGCCGAGCAATAATCGTGGCTGGGATCGCGGCTGCCAACGCACTGCAGGAAGGCAATCCGCCGCGCCGGCAAACCATCGGAGGGTCGCCGGATGTGTCCGCCGGTCGGACCGCTGGCGGAGAGCATGCGCTCGTATTGCAAAGCAGTCAGCACATTGGGGTAGCGCCCCAAACCATATTCCTGTGACAGGTGGGCGTTGTACACCTGATAGCCCGGCGCCAGGATTAGCGCGCCGACCTTGATCGTCTCCAGGTGACTGACATCCTGGTGGACGATGGCATCCCGACCGCAGGCGAAGGTGCAGCTCATACATTCGGAGCAAACGCCACAAGCCAGGCAGCGAGCTGCCTCAGCCTGGGCGCTGGCGTCATCGTAGCCAAGCTCTACCTCGGCAAAGTTGTTCACCCGCTGGGTGGCTGGCAACTCCAGCATGGGGATGCGCCCGCCGCGATGCACATTGCCCGAAGCCAGACGATCTTCTATCTCCTTTTGAGACAGGCGCACCACCGGCAGTTCGGGGGTGGGCGGAGGCTCCAGCGGCTCCCCGCGCAGGTAGCGACTGATGGAGCCAGCGGCGCGGTGTCCACGTTCCACCGCTTCGATGACGAACGCCGTGCCAGAGATACAATCGCCGGCAGCGAACACGCCGGGGCGGGAGGTTGCCAGGGTGTTGGGGTTGACGGCGATAGTCTGGCGGTCGGTCAGACCGACGTTGGCATCTTCGGGGATGAAAGCCAAGCCGGCGCGCTGACCAACCGAGAAGATCACCGTATCGCAAGGGATGATAAACTCCGAATTGGGGATTTTTTCCACCTGCAGACGGCCGCGCTCATCGAAGCTGAAAGAAGCCACCCGCTTGCACTCCACGCCGGCTACACGTCCTTTGCCGTCATCCAGGATACGCTCGAAGGTGAGACCAGGGTGTAAGCCGACGCCCTCCTCCTCCGCAGCTCTCACCTCCCAGGGGTGGGCGGGCATCTGCTCGCGACTCTCGAGGCATGCCAGTTCCACCCGCCGCCCCAGGCGAACTGCGGTGCGGGCGCAGTCAATGGCGACGTTGCCGCCTCCCAGCACAAGCACATGTTTTCCTAATCCGGCTTCTTCTGCCTTCCCGTTTTGATATTTCCCCAGGCGCACATCGCGCAGGAAGTGCGTGTTCACCAGCACGCCAGCCAGGTTAGCGCCCGGAATCGGCAGCCGAACGCCTTCGTGAGCGCCGACGGCGATCAAGACGGCGTCAAAGCCCTGTCGAAAGATCTCATCCAGGTCGTTGATGCGATGGTTCAGACGCAGGTCAATCCCCAAATCGAGGATATCCTGCACCTCGCGCTCAATGATCGAGGTGGGCAGGCGATATTCGGGCACCCCAAGGCGCAGCATACCACCCGCCACCGGCATGGCTTCGAAGATGGTGACCGCAAAGCCCTCCTTGCGCAGGTCCTGGGCTGCTGTCAATCCACAAGGACCGGCGCCGATGATCGCCACCCGCTTGTCGCTGGTTAATGGCGCCTCCTGTACGGGCTGGCGCGGCTCGGCGTAGACTTTATCGGTGACAAAGCGTTTCAACGCCCGGATGTTGATGGGTTCATCCACCAGCCCCCGATTGCAGGCGGTTTCGCAACGATGATTGCAAATACGCCCACAAATCCCGGGGAATGGGTTATCCATCTTGATCACGCGCAAGGCGTCGTGCCAGCGACCCTCACGGATCAGGGCGATATACCCCTGGGCGCGCTGTCCGGAGGGACAGGCGTCCCGACAGGGGGCAATCCCCCGCTTTTCAATGGCATAGGCATTGGGCACAGCCTGAGGATAGAGTTTATAGATGGCGCGGCGCTGGGAAAGCCCCTCGTTGAAGGTGCTGGGTATCACCACCGGGCAGACTTTCTCGCAGTCACCGCAGGCGACGCACTTGCTGGGGTCCACATAGCGCGGAGCGCGCTCCAGATGGACTGTGAAATCGCCAGCCTGCCCCGTCACTTCGAGAATCTGGGTATTGGTCAGGATCTCGATGTTCGGGTGGCGTCCCGTTTCGACCAGCTTGGGGGAGATGGTGCACATGGCGCAGTCATTGGTCGGGAAAGTCTTATCCAGTTGAGCCATCTTACCGCCAATAGCGGAGCTCGACTCAACCAGATAGACCTTGAAACCTTGATCGGCAAGGTCCAGCGCAGCTTGCATGCCTGCAATGCCGCCGCCAACGACCATCACTGCGCCAACCGGCGGGTCATCTCGATGTGTGTTTATATGGGTGGGCATGGTACGAACCGCACCTGTCTCTGAGGGGAGGGCAGTTCCTCCTGGCGAATCTGTCATCCTGCGTCTCCCGATTACCCTCAAGCTTGATTATTGACCGGTTACCTTTTTTTTCTGCCGCGAAAACCGATCTCTTCCTCATCTTCTGAGACGACCGGTTTGATTTGTTTTTCCTTTCCGTTGGATATCCTCAGGGGGTTGGGTCCCAGTTTACGAATGCGCTCGGTCATGGTTTGGGCGGCGATGGCAAAAGCATGCCCCTGGCTGCCAGACATAAAAAACATATCCAGGCGCTCGCCACCCAGACCGATTTCGTCGAGGATTTCTTTTGCCCTCTGCAACCGGGCTAAGCCGCGCTCGTTGCCGCGCACATGGTGGCAGTTGCCAATTGGGCAAGCCACGATGTACACCCCGTCTGCGCCCTGCTCAAAGGCTTCCAGCAGGTAGCGGATGTCGGTTTTACCGGTGCAAGGCAATCGCACGAACTTGACATTTGCCGGATATTGGATGTGCAACCCGCCCGCGGTATCGGCTGCCATGTAACCGCAATAAATGCAGTAAAAAGCCGTGATCTGGGGTTCAAAAGTGTTGTCCATGTCTGAGTAGACGCTTTCTGAGCATTACTTGATCAGCTTCAAGCGACGATCAGTTGTTGTTCTGGCAACCATCTTCCTAAGCCGTTGATCTGACGCAGCATGATCTGCTCGTCAGTATAGTTGATTAACTGGATGGCGTTAGCCGGACACTCGCCGGTGCATGTGCCGCAGCCCTGGCACTGGGCGGGGTCAATATAGGCTGCGCCGCCCAGCTTACCCACCCCGGTGCGCCCCTCTTGCTGGATGACCTGGGGGATGCTGAAGGGGCAGGTGCGGGTGCAGGTGAGGCAGCCAACGCACTTTTCGGGATCCACCTGCGCCACCACACCCCCCAAATACAGAGAATCGCCCTGAGAGAGGAGGGTAATGGCGCGCCCGGCAGCCGCAAGCGCATGGCTGATGCTTTCTTCGATGAATTTTGGATAGTGCGCCATGCCAGCCAGGAAGATGCCTTCGCGCATGAAGTCCATGGGGCGTAACTTCATCTGCGCTTCGGCAAAGAAACCTTCGCTGGAGAGCGGCACTCTGAGCAATCGGGCAAGCTCCTGGGTGCCTTCGGCTGGCGCAATGGACATGCTCAAGGTGACCAGGTCAGCGGGCAATTCCAACCAGCGGTTGAGCGAGAGGTCGCGCGCTCTGACAACGACCCCGTCGCCTCGAGTCATGATTTGTGGCGGATCCTCATTGGTGTAACGGATGAAGACCACGCCAAGCTTACGGGCTTCGGTGTAATAGGTCTCGCGGAAACCGTATGTGACGATGTTTTTATACAGCACGCTCACCCGACACTTGGGGTTGAAGAGCTTGAGGCGGATGGCGTTCTTCATGGTGTTGGTGCAGCACACCCGCGAGCAATACTCTTTCTCTCCTTCGGGATGGATGCATTGAATCATGACCACGTCCCGCAGGGCGGCAATCTCTGCCGGGCTATGGATGACCTTTTCTTCCAGCTCGCGCTGGGTGATGACATGCGGGATGGATAGCCAGGGATGATTGTGGCTTTCGCGACCGCCCGTCGCGACAATCGTCACCCCGTGTTCAAGGCGGAAAGTCTGTTGCGAGCCATCGGGCAGGGTGGTGCGTAAATCGGACTGGAAGAACCCCATGTGTCCTTGATGGCGGACAAGCTCGGTGCGGATGTAGGTATGGATGCGCGGATGAGCGCGAACGCGATTGATCAGGTCGCG
>FWPV01001767.1_pt1 | contig 56913 bp, 61 predicted proteins | sample 2228371 | NCBI WGS metagenome assembly FWPV01 (sample SAMEA103939776, study PRJEB20133) | metagenome
TTTCATTTCTTCTTGCCATAATAAAAACCTCCAAACTGATGATTTATTTTAACATCAATTTGGAGGTTTACACAAATTATGAATTAGACTCAGGGCTGTTTAATTTTCTACTGAAGCGTACGATTCTCTTTTAATTTTTTAAACCTTGATTTGTCTAACTCTGGTACTGCCTTTCTGATTTCATCTGCTTGTTTTTCAGTGATTACCTTGTCCTCTACCATCTTGGTAATAATATCCTTTCGATCTTTTTTAGTTTCTTTGAAATACTCTTTCCTTTCATCAGGAGTCATGGATTTAAGCTTCTCAATTCTTTCCTTTCTTTCCTCCCTTGTTTTAACCATGTAGTTCCTTATATTGTCAATGTCCTTAGCAGTGAGCACACCTTTATCCACCAAGCCTTGCATCCCATCAGCAAGCCTTGCTTCCTTCATTTCATGGAGCTTCAGCCTGATGACCTGAGCTTCAGCCTCTGTTATTATCCCTTCCTGAGTTAATTCCTTCAGTAAACTTGCTTTTTTGCATTGTTTTTTCATTTGAACTCTTTGCTCTTTTGTGAGCTTACTCAGTTCATCTGATTTTTTCTGTTTGAATTCAAGTATTCTTTCTGCTTTATCCTTGGATAGCTTGCCTTCCTGTACCAGCTTGATAACAGCATCCTCCAAATATTGCTTATGATTATCAGCACTTATTTTCAAAGTTGCTTCTGCATTGGGAGCTGCGACGGTGTTGTTTTCAGCCAAAATTGAAATTCCGGCAAAAAAAGTCATGCAAATAACCAAAATTGCACATAGCGCATTTTTTGCTGTTTTTATATTTTTCATCCGGTATACTCCTTTCTTTTAAATTATCATTTCCATGACACTTTTATTATTTGCATTTGTTATGTCTTTTTTGTGATGGATTTTGTGGCAGATATTTCAACTCCATATTAGGCAAAAATTACTTGGTTTAAAACTTTGAAGCTTACCCAAAATAATAATGAGTTACAATAAGTAACTCTATATACATAATACTTTAGGAGGTGAACACAAATGGCAAGAAATAATCAGAAGGTAGTACCTCAGGCAACAGCAGCACTTGATAGGTTTAAGTTTGAAATAGCAACTGAAGTTGGAGTTAACCTGAAAGAAGGTTACAACGGCGATATTACAGCAAGGGATGCTGGAAGAATCGGTGGACAGATGGTTAAGAGGTTAATTGAAACAGCTGAAAGAAGCATGGCTGGAACAGCTGGAACTGTTGGTACTGTTGGAACAACAAGAACAAGATTCTAATAAAAGGAGAGTTAATTCTCTCCTTCTATTTTTTTCTTTTTGACAGCACTAAAAATTACAAAAATATGTAACTAAAAGGATTAAGCCTCATAATATGGAATTAAGGGGTTGTTTATATCGCTCATAAACACATGAAGGGAGGCTTAATAATGGGTCATAAACACTCAAATTATAATGCTATACCTCAGGCCACCTGACCACCTGCACCACCGCCGGCGGTTTCACCGGTTAGCAGCCTGCTCTCCTCAATTTTACCAATTAAAGCTGCGCCACCTAAACCTTTTTCATTACCTGCACTGCCAGTTGGAGAGATATTCGGAGGAGTCAGCAATACAGTACGAGGGCTAGTGCTGAACGATAATTGGTGGGTTGTACTGCTCATCATCTTTCTATTCTTCCCCAACATAAGCGGCAAGATGTTCGGAGGCCTGTTAAAGGATTAAGCCCTGGTATATCACACCTGGGCTTCATTTTTTGCCTGCGTATCCTTTTTCTGCATCCTTGCCTTTATCTCTACCGCTATAAGTATGATCAGGGGCAGGATCACTTGAAAAGGGAATGCATAATAAGGCCAGATATCTACAGCCCACTCAAACATCTCCATAATACTCTCATATACTATGTAAGCAAGGTTAACCATTAAAAGTCCCACGGGGGTGACAACTACCCTGTAATCCTTAAATCCGAACAGTTTCGTTATTCCTTTTGTTGCTGCCATCAAGCAGATGCTTATCTTGATAAATCCTGAAAGAGTAAAAACTATTGCAACTGTGATTTCAAGCCTCTGCAGAAAATTCCCGATGTTGACCCTGCTTATAGCTGTGTAGGATGGAAAATACACACTTCCAATAGTATCAGCACCTAGTACCATGATGTTTCTTATAGCTATAAAAAGTACAACTAAACCTCCTATCACTAATGACATCATGTACACCTTATAACTTGAACCAGGGGTCTTTAAAGAGTCAAAAACCATCATAAACACGATCAACTCCCCAAAAGGGAAGGAAAAGGCCGAAAAGGCTCCTTGAAGTACAGGCTTGAATCCCTCATACATAATAGGAAACAAGTTTTCACCCTTCATATTGGGTATGGTTAACAAAGCAAGAAGAAACAGAAGCGAAAATGCACCTACTATGAAATGACTGCTGCATTTGGCAAGAGTCTCTATTCCGCTCTTTACTCCTATAGTACATATCAAAGCAAACATTATTATAGGCACTATTTTAGGAGTTTCCGGCAAGCCTACAGTGTTCATGAATTCACCAAAATTTCTAAGCACTAATGCACCCAGGTGAAAAGAAAACCAAATATATGCTAAACTGAAGACTCTACCAAGGTATTTACCAAATACTTCCTCCAGAATGTCATATAAATCCTTCCCAGGATATCGACTAAGTATACGCGCATAAATCATCAGGATAGGAGCAGAAATAAATAAAGCCAATATAATCGCAATCCACATATCGCCCTTGGCTTCCCCTCCAGTTCCCATTACCAGTGAGCTTCCAAAAATAAAAAGTATTGCCAGATTGATCCCCTGCATATCTGATATTAATTCCTTCTTCATATGTATCCTCCATCTAGTGCTTATAATGTTGTGCCCTGCTGCTGGAAAAGAATTCTGATACAGGGCACTAACTGGCAAAGATTGACTTTATAAAATCCTTGATTGGTTCTGCGGGACTAGGCAAATTACTGACATAAACACTTGAGATGCCTATTGCACAGGATATTACCATTAATATGATATAAAGTGGTAGAATGCCTTTTTCTTTCAGCTTGGTAAAAGCTCTTGTATCAATATAAGATATAACAAAATATGATATTATCATAATAACCCACATAGTTTATTCTCCTACCTTTAGAGGTTTACTTGTAGTTGCACTTCCATTTATCCTTATATCCACTTCAACGCTTACTTCAATATCCAGGAAGATATCATTCCATTCCTTTTCAATGCTTCTCCATACACTTGGCATGGAACGTTTAATATTCTCTCCAAAGCCCAGGAAGTCACTCTTATACTCCTTTTGTGCTTTCTCAATAACGCCTTCAATATCCTTTTTTATTTGTGCCTCTGCATCCTTTTCCAGCAACTTCCTGCCCTTTTCACCTATGAAATCTTCATGTCCCATAATTTCTCCTATATTCACGTCTGTTAATATATTAATTTTAATGATTGGTACACCATCCCTCACTTCTGGTTTTATTTTTGTCTTGCTTCTGAATATTTCTAAAGAAACATTTGTCTGAGTATCAGCTACGTCCCTAACCGGGTATATGCCTGCCTTTATCTTATTTTGTACCCAGAGCATGCTTCTTGTATCAGTTTCACCCAAATACCCCAGAAGTTTGTCCTTCTTGATAATTGCTGATCCAGTGATATAAACTTCAGTTTTGCCCATAAAATCAATAAGCTTTACAGTAGGAATTGTCGTAGTAGTTTCCTTACTTCCAATATTGTCAAGAAACTCGTACAATTCTATGGCAGGATATCGTACTATTGATTCCTGTGCCCTCATTGTATTGTCGATCTGGAAGGAGAGTATATTTTCAAGCTTAGGCTTTGAATTGAATATTTCCCTTGCTGATTTCTCTCTTGATAGGAGCACCCACATGTCTTCTCTGACCTCGGCATCCCTGTTTATAAAGTCTAAAACCTTACTAATCCCGTCTTTTGCCAATTCCTCGCTTATTATTGCAACCTTGGCATGACTCCAATATAATTTTTTGCCCTCAAGGGCAATCATTGACCTGGCAGCGTCAAAAAAAGTAATCCCTATCGCCTGTATATATACCGGCTTGAGTGTGGACTGTTTTTGCTCCTGCTGCACACTCACTATTTCAACAGTGACAAGTACCTTGTCCTCTCCGCTCTTATCAACAGCAACTCCTGAAACTATTGCCAGCTGTTCAATCTCCTTATAGTTCCAGCAGCCTGTCATGAAGCAAGCACATATAATCAATAACACAATGAGCGATACTGTACTATTTTTTTTCACGCTTATCAATCCATTCAATATTAGCTTTTTTTTCTTACGATATTTTTTGATGCGAGTATTCTTGGACGTTTATTCATAGCCCACCAGGGAGTCCTGAATATCACATCCTTTTGATCATCAGCAGCCAATGAAACATCAAAAAGCATATAAGGAACGCCGAAGGATCTCATAGATGTGAGATGAATAAATAGCAATATGCCGAAGAAAGTATACCCGTAGAGTCCTAAGAAGGCTGAAGCAAGTAGAATTGCCAGTCGGACGATTATGACAGCCTGCTCCATTTTAGGAACCAAATAGCTTGAAATGCCTGATAAGGCACCAATTATTATAATGGGTGCGCTTATAAGCTTTGCCTCAACAGCGGCCTGCCCTATTATTAGAGCACCGACTATGCTTATAGTTTGACCGATAACCTCCGGTATCCTTATAGACGCTTCTCTCAGCACCTCAAATATAAAAAGTATTATTATAATCTCTGCAATAGTAGGCAGCGGAATGCCCTGTCTAGCAGCTGAAATGCTTAGTATCAGAGGAGTCGGAAGCATTTCCTGGTGATAGGTTATAAGCGCAGTGTATATTGCAGGCACACTTGTTGAGAGGAAGAAGCCTATCAAGCTCAACATTCTGTTGAATGTAGCATAGTAAAAGTGATTATAATAGCTTTCATTTGGACTGAAATATTCTACGAAAAGAAAAGGCAGTGTTAAAGCAAAGGGACTTTCTTCACATAGAATTGCTATTCTGCCCTCAAGCAAATTTGCGGCTACTATATCCGGCCTTTCTGTATGGCCTATAGTCCTGAAGGGTGAATAACCCTCATCGCTTATCAATTCCTGAATATATCCTGAATCCAATATCCCATCTATATCTATGGCATCAAGCCTTTTTTCAACTTCCTTAACAATTCCGTCATCTGCTATATTCTCCATATAGCATAGGCATACTTTCGTCTTGGTCTCCCTTCCTATCTCTCTAAAGTGAAATTTCAAGTTTTCACTCTTTATTCTCGTTCTTATTAGGCCAATGTTGTTGGGTAAGGATTCGTTGAATCCATCTCTAGGCCCTCTAACTACCTTTTCTGATATAGGCTCACTTATTTTCCTCCTGTTGATGCTCTTTGTATCTATAGCAAGAGCATCTTCATACCCATCAATGATTATTATTGTATATCCGTTTATTAAATAGTTGATAAGCTTTGTAAAATCATCAGTTTTTTCTACCTGTGCAGCTGCTATTTTATTCTTCAATATTGCCGGCAGATATATATCTGTGTCTGTCGCTTCCTTCTTCAGTTCCAATAACGGACTCATGATTTCATTGTTTATCCTGGCTACATCCACCATGCCATTAATAAAAACAGCAAGACATTCAATGTTGTTAGTCCCGCCAATGGAGAATTCTCTGAACAGCAGCGACTGATCACCCTTAAATGTATTTTTTAACAATGCTATAGTTTCTTCTAAGTCCTTGGGAACAATCATATTGCACCTCTGCTATTAACAATTCTTAACAAAATAAGGTATATGCATATATATTATGCATATACCTTATGAAAATTATTACAGAATACTTCCATTAAAATGCTAATAAAGGTTATAATAAGCTCTTGACTTAGCTTGGTTTTTTATATATAATTAGTCTGTGCCGCAGGGGTATAGCTCAATTGGTAGAGTAGCGGTCTCCAAAACCGTTGGTCGTAGGTTCGAGCCCTACTACCCCTGCCAATATAAAGATAAGCAATCGCAATTAATTTGCGGTTTTTTTATTTTTTGAATTTTGTTAACATAATTATGTTTGACTACTATTTGACTACTTTATTAATAAAGAAATATCATTACTGCTCTATTTATATGCTTTCCAATATACGATTTAAAAATTAATACATCTTATTACTATGGCTTTTGATGCTGATAATTAGAAATATATCGGAAAGCGTTTTCCGTTATCGCGAATCGCAACACCATCGCTCGGCAGCATGCTCGGCTTGGCAACTCAAAGAAAAGACATTCAATAACAAGCGCTTTATCTTTGACGTAGTGAATCGATTTTAACCGGTTTTTTATGTATGGATATGGTAAAGTTCTATTAAATATATATACAATGAAAATAAGGAGCATATTTTACCAATTCGACAGCATTGTCGGATTCATATATATGATAATGTTACTAGCCAATTAATGTTTCATTTTTCCTAACGGTAGGAAAAATGGACATCGCTGACCAATTTGACTTGTTAAATTGACTTCACAATTGAACATCGATGTTCAATTTCCTATCATACCTGCCAACGTTGGCATATTTGAATCATGTTGTGCTATCTGTAAATTCAACCATTTAACTACACTTTCACTGACAATTAAAACTCCACAGCGATGTGGAATTTATTATTTATATAGTTATTTTAAACTTCCAAGTGCTTGGAAGTTTAATTGTATGTACTGATTATATCAAATGCTTTAGTACTGAAAGATTTACTACAAATGAAATCATGCGAGACGACACAAAAATACCGTAATACTCATCTCTGAATAATATGGTATTCAACAAATATCATATTTACTTGAAATAATTATTTATTATAATATCCCCCTTATCATTTATCTCACTTTTGTATAAATCACTGGTTTTACCCCATATTGTAATATCTTTTAGGCATTCTACCTCAAAGTAGAAAGGATCAATGTTATCTGTCTCAATTTTAACTCTAAACTCTTTCTGCCAGGACAACCCCGATGGCTTACAAAATGCTCCATATCTATCATTATATTCATGTTCATTAACGTATTTTATAAAACCTAACTGCCCATTTCCTGCAATTCTTAACTCTTGATATTTAGTAAAACCATTAATTATTCGAGTTATAAACTCTGGTGTATTCACTATTAAGCAATAATATTCTCCGAGGTCACTTTTCATAGTTGAAAGGTAAGATGATATCTTTCCATCAACTATGCCGTTCCTGAAAATACTATAAAAACAAGAAAGCTTAGTTAATTTATCATAATTGTCGTTGGCTATCATTATTGGAGAAACTACTGAAGGAGCACACCACATTGTATTATATGTGCTATTACCAATTGTTAAGGGTTCTTTTAATTGAACTGTTCCATTTGGCTGTGGATTATAAACAAATACAGAATTCTCTAGCATATCATGCCTATTGTTGTATAGTTTTCCTGAACACTTTTCAAAGTTCTTATAGTGATCAGCACTCATCATTCTTATTCTTCCAGTACGAAAAGTCTGTAAATAATCTTCTTTCTCAAAAAATCTAAGCAAGACAAATACTTCATTTATTTTCTCTTTCATCATTTATGCCTCATCCTCCAAACACAACATCAACTACCATATAAGAATTTCTTCTAATTACAAATAATATCATATTTTAGAATGCCATACTATTCAGTTTTCAAAGTGCATTTTTATATTCTAAGTTATACTATTTACGTCGCCCTATATTCATAGTGTTAATCAATAAAAGTTGAGTTGCATTAGTCACGTGTAACAATCTGTTTAACCCCCAGAACCTCCAGGAGCTGTCTCAATGTCATACTGTTAAAGTAATATTCTATAGTGTTTATATCGTTTTCCTTGATGTAATAACATGCTTGACCATCCGCTATAGAAAGTAAGATACTTACTTTTGTGCCATTCTTATAATACCAGAATACGTTCTTTTTAAGTACAAACAGTTGACTTAAATGAAGATCCAGTTGTCTCTTTGACGGTACTAAGCCAAGTGCAACATTGTTATGAAAATGTAAGGGGGAAACCCCGTTTTCGTCAAAAATTGAATCCAATTCCATGAACACCCTTATGTTAGCCTTGCGAAATTCAAAGGCTGATTTGTAATCAGCGGTCATTGCAGCATTATACAGTCTTTTCCCTAACTCATATGTATTAGGAAAATACTGTGCAGCAACATCTTGATATATAGACCTGTATTCACCGCATATAAGTTCCGCATTAAGCACGCTTAAAGAGTTTTTCAAATAAGTCTCTATCGTTCCAGTCTCCCTAAAATTACTAATGCTCTCAGCAAAAGCCTTTTTATAGCGTGATGTATCAATTCCTAAACGCTGTTGTTCTTCATAAATAATTCTATGTTGTAAATAATTATTAACTTCTTCAGAAAATAAAGAGATTCTATGGTCCCGAGGAAAAAGCAAAATTATAGAGGGGTAACCCTGTAGAAACATCTCACAGTGCAGTAACTCATGTGATATATTAACATCATCTAGAAAATCCTTATGAAATAAAAAGCTATGAATATCTTTTTCCTTATCATAACAGTGGCAACCAACCGTGCTATATGAATCCGGTACAATCCAACTTTCGGACAGATCATTATACACTTCGCAGCAAATTTTATCTTCTGGAATACAAGACGTCAGCTTGGCATATAAGTTTTTAACAGTCTCACCCTTTATATAATTTGAAATATTTATCAAGTTATCCCCTCCACTACGGGTTAATATTGCACACTAATCATGTTTTCTGTATCTAGATAATTGTCATGCAGTTGTTTTGTGCTAGTTCTTTACTTATCATAATTATTTCCATCTCCTTTTCTACCACTATTCTCCATTAATAAAAAAACTCCTGCTTAAGTAAAAAGAACTCGATTTTAATTCGAGCTCTTTTTAACTTTATCTGTCATTTGTTTTGCTGCACTATCATGTGCGTTCATTCCGCTTATAATAAATGTTTCGTTGCCACTTTCTATTAACACCATAAATAAATATGTGGCTCGGCATCCTCTCGCACCCACTCTATTTCCATATTAGCACATAGCAGAAAGGTGGACAATGTTTCACAAAGTAAAAGAGCCGATTCACTCTCGGCTTGAATACAAACTACCCAAAGGCTTCGTAGCCTGAAAAATTGCATATGCTTAATTAAGCAGCCATGTAATAGCAAAGGTGTACTTATATAAAGCTTGTTAATGGTACTTAGGAGCGGAGCCTTAGAAACAGTCGTGTGTGAGGCAAGGATGCCGAGCAAGCCTTACAGGGCCAAGGATGGCCTTTGGAAGGCGTTAGACTTTTCTTAGGCGAAGAGAGTTAGTACCATCAAGATTTGTATAGTTATACCGTGCCATACATGGCTGCTTTATTGGCGCTGCCTTGTAATTAACCTCAGATTTCCTTTGAAGCCTTTTCTATTACCTTAATAGAAGCTCTTCTGCGTCACTCCCCACTTTCTCAACGTCTCATCGTCACCTATCCACACCGGAGTACCGATAGACACCATATTATATAGGCTTAACACGTCTGAATTTATCATTCTTATGCATCCTTTTGAAACCGCTCGTCCAATGGAATATGGGCTATTATTGCCATGAATGCCGTATAAGTTTCCTTTACCGGGTGAAAGGCCAATCCATCTCTTGCCAAGAGGATTTTCAGGAGAGCCTCCAGCAACAGGCTTGGCGTTGCGCCCTCCTGTCCAATATGGATTTTTTCTCTTGAGATATACATAAAACCTCCCCTGGGGTGTCCTGTAAGAAGCCTTTCCTATTGCTATAGGGTATTTTCGTATTACTGTTTTACCACTATATAATGTAAGAGTTCTTTTTGTACGGTTAATCACTATCCAACAACCTCTGGATGGAGCTTTGGCTATTATATCCGGTGATATAAAGCTGCTGTTTACCATCAGTCGTTTTATCATTGCGCTTTTAAAAATTTTGCCTTGAATGCCGTCCGCCGTCAGGTTGCAGTCACTTTGGAACCTTAGTATTGCATTTCTTATGTTTATGTTGTTATCCTTATAGTCATATTTATAATAACCCATTGATTTCAAGGCTTCTATATATTCATAGCTGCTCAGCACTGATATTACTTCTTCCTCCGGACATACTACAATTTCCTTTATTAGCTCTGTATCTGGTTCCCCATATATATCAAGCACGAATATTGAAAATATCAATAAAATTGTAGTGAGTAGTCTTTTTCGCATCAAACCCCTCCTAAACGACTTCAATATTAATATTATTCGTTTATTAAGCGTTGTTATGTTTCAAATTCATTATTTACATAAATTACATTATTAATGAAATTTATGAATAAAAAAAGACTGTTGATAGTTCAACAGTCTGAGGTAATCATTAAATTAGAATTCAGCGGACTTGACAGTTCTGGGGAACGGTATTACATCCCTTATATTGCTTATACCTGTTATATACATTATCATTCTCTCAAAACCAAGTCCATATCCGGCATGCTTAACACCGCCGTACTTTCTTGTGTCAAGATACCATCCGTAGTCTTCCTTGTTAAGGCCCATGAGCTCCATTTTCTTTTCCAATACATCAAGTCTTTCTTCTCTCTGGCTTCCACCTATGATTTCACCAACTCCTGGCACCAGAAGGTCCATTGCTGCTACTGTCTTATTATCTTCATTGATCCTCATATAAAAGGCTTTTATTTCTTTCGGATAGTTAGTTACGAATACAGGTTTCTTAAACACCTGTTCAGTGAGATACCTTTCATGCTCTGTCTGCAGGTCGGTACCCCATTCTACCGGGTATTCGAAATTCACACCGGATTTCATCAATATTTCTACAGCTTCTGTATAAGTGACGGTGCCGAAATCTGAGTTTACAACATTATTAAGCCTTTCAAGCAGTGTAGTGTCTATGAACCTGTTGAAAAACTCCATTTCCTCAGGAGCATTCTCCAATATGTAATTAATTATATACTTTACCATATCCTCAGCCAGCTTCATATTATCAGCCAGCTCTGCAAAGGCAATTTCAGGCTCTATCATCCAGAACTCTGCAGCATGTCTTGCGGTATTTGAATTCTCTGCTCTAAAGGTAGGTCCGAAGGTATAGACATTCCTGAAGGCCATGCAGAAGGTCTCTACGTTAAGCTGTCCGCTTACCGTGAGGTTTGCAGCCTTACCGAAGAAATCCTTGGAAGTGTCAATCTTTCCTCCCGCAGTTCTTGGTATGTTTTCAAGATCCAAGGTAGTCACCCTGAACATTTCACCTGCGCCTTCAGCATCACTGCCTGTTATAATTGGTGCGTGGACATACACAAAGCCTTGATCCTGAAAGAACCTGTGTATTGCGTATGCGACCAGCGATCTCACTCTGAATACTGCGGAGAAGGTATTTGTCCTTGGTCTAAGGTGTGCTATTGACCTTAAGAATTCAAAGGAATGACTCTTTTTTTGAAGAGGATAATCAGGACTTGAGAGTCCTTCAATAACTATCTTCTCTGCCTTTAGTTCAAAAGGTTGCTTTGCTCCAGGGGATTCTACAAGCAAACCTTCAACGCTAATGGCTGAACCTACAGAAAGTTTTGCTATATCATTGAAGTTTTCTAAGCCTTCTTCGAATACCACCTGAAGATTCTTGAAAAAGCTTCCATCATTCAGTTCTATAAAACCAAAATTCTTGGAGGTCCTCTCTGTCTTCACCCACCCGGATACCTTGATATTCTTATTCAGGTACTCCCCAGCGCTTCTGTACAGCTGTTTGATCATTATGCTGCTCATATGCTTTCCTCCCATATGTAATTTCTAAACCTTTAGGTCAACTTTTATGTTTAGTTTGTCATTATTTACTTTGAGAAGTGGATAAACATGCTCCTCAAGAAACTCATCAACCTGTTCTGGTGCTCTGCCTATGAAGTTTCTGGCCTCCAAAAGCTCCTGCATTTTGCCTTTATCCAATTTGAAGCTTTCATCCTTCTCAATAAGGCTTATCAGGTTGTTATCCAAGCCCTCTTCCTTTACCCTTCTTCCTGCTTCAATGGAGTACAGTCTTATCTTTTCATGCAGCTCCTGCCTGTCTCCACCCAATTTCACGGCTTCCATCAATATATTTTCTGTAGCCATGAAAGGAAGTTCATCGTCAATATGGCGTTTTATCATCTTTTCGTATACCACAAGGCCCTTGGATACATTTATCATAATATTAAGTATGCTATCTATAGCAAGAAAAGCCTGTGGTACTGCCAGCCTCTTATTAGCAGAATCATCAAGGGTCCTTTCAAACCATTGGGCTGCTGCAGTTATAGCCGGATTAAGCGAATTTACTATTACAAACCGAGCTAGTGCTGCGATTCTTTCACACCGCATTGGATTCCTCTTATATGCCATTGCGGAGGAGCCTATCTGGTTCTTTTCAAAAGGTTCTTCTATTTCCTTAAGGCTCTGAAGCAGCCTAATGTCGTTGCTGAACTTATGAGCTGATTCTGCTATTTGAGTCAGAACATTCAATACCTGGCTGTCCAGCTTCCTGGAGTAAGTCTGACCTGTAACAGCAAAGCTCTTTTCAAAGCCCATCTTCGCTGTCACTCTCCTGTCCAGTTCTTTAATCCTCTCATGATCTCCATCAAAAAGCGCCATGAAGCTGGCCTGCGTGCCTGTAGTACCCTTCACGCCCCTAAGCTTCAACCTTCCTAACTGAAAATCAAGCTCTTCCACGTCTATTAGGAAATCCTGAAGCCATAAGCAGCTTCTCTTTCCAACGGTAGTGAGCTGTGCCGGCTGAAAATGTGTAAAGCCCAAAGCAGGCAGCTGCTTGTATTCTTCAGCAAAATCTGCAAGATTCTTTATTACATTAAGGACCTTAGTCCTTATAAGCTTCAAGCCTTCCGACATCTGTATGACATCTGTGTTGTCACCGACAAATGCGCTGGTAGCTCCCAAGTGTATTATAGGTTTTGCCTTTGGACACTGGAGACCATAGGCATGTACATGGGACATGACATCATGCCGCGTCTCTTTTTCCCTTTTTTCAGCATCTTCATAATTTATGTCATATATATGCTCGTTTAATTCGTTTATCTGATCCTGTGTGATGTTAAGCCCTAGCTCCATCTCGCTTTCTGCAAGCGCTACCCATAGCTTTCTCCATGTAGAGAATTTGTAGTCCTCAGAAAAGATAAAGGACATTTCTTTGCTCGCATATCTGCTTATTAAAGGGTTCTGATATTCCTTCCTATCCACTGCGATATACCTTCCTATTTAAGATTTTCTTTTATAAAGCTTTCAAAAGCGTCAAGTCCGTTCTTTATGATTTCCATGGAAGTCGCGTATGAGAGCCTGATGTATGTGTCAATTCCAAAGGCAGCTCCAGGTATTACTGCAACATGCCCTTTTTCAAGCATTACCTGTGCAAAATCAAGGGAGGTATTAAGCTTGACTCCGCATAATTCTCTTCCCAGATAGTTACTTATATCAACAAATACATAGAAAGCACCTTCGGGCTTAGCACAGCTAACGCCTTCCATCGAATTTATTCTCTCAAACATATAGGTTCTTCTTTTTTCAAACTCCTGCACCATTATAGCTACACTATCCTGTGGTCCGTTTAAAGCGACTGTTGATGCGTACTGTGTTATGGAACTCGGGTGCGATACGGCATGACTCTGTACACTGGACATTGCCTTTATTATCTTTTCATTTGCTGCTGCATACCCAAGCCTCCAACCTGTCATAGCATAAGCTTTAGACATCCCGTTAATCACTATTGTCAATTCTTTAATTTCAGCGCCAAGAGAAGCTATGCTTATATGGTTTTTGCCGTCATATATCAATTTTTCATATATCTCATCGGATATTACAAAAAGATTATTTGCAACTGCAACCTCTGCGATATCTCTAATCTCCTGCTGGTCATATACTGCACCCGTGGGGTTAGTGGGTGAATTCAAAAGTATTGCCTTGCTTTTTGGATTTATTGCCTTCAGGAGCTCTTCCTTGGTCATCTTGAAATTGTTTTCTTTTTTTGTCGGAACTAATACAGGTACTCCGTCATTAAGCTTTATTATTTCAGTATAGCTAACCCAGTAAGGCATCGGTACAATAACCTCATCCCCTGGATTAAGGATTGCTGCAAAGGCATTAGAAAGTGAATGCTTTGCACCACTTGAAGCTATTATCTGATTGGGTTCATACGTAAGGTTGTTGTCTCTTTTAAATTTAGCGCATATGGCTTTCCTAAGATCGAGTGTCCCCTGTGCTGCGGTATACCTTGTGATGCCCTTTTCTATAGCTTCCACAGCTGCATCATTTATGTATTTTGGTGTGTCAAAATCAGGTTCTCCGGCACCAAAGCCATAGACCTTGACTCCATCTGCAACCATTTGCTTAAGCTTTGCATCTACTGCAAGTGTCATTGATGAAGCAATATTTGAGATTTTTTTAGAAAGTTTGATATCCATTTCTTTCCCTCCAAATTTTACTGTTCGCTGCTTCTTTGAGCTGTAGAACATATTTATAATCAACCGAACAGTTTCCTATTATCGGCTCATTATTCAATTTAATGCCATGGCAGTCAGAACCGCCGGTAATCAATAGCATTCTGGCGTTTGCAATTGCCAGTGAATTCCTTATAGTCTCATCATCGTGCTTTGTATGATATACTTCAATTCCATCTAGCCCCAGGTTTATAATCTGTCCTATATGGGTTTTGTTTCTGACTAGTCCGGGGTGCGCCAGTACTGATACCCCTCCCAGTCTTTTTATCATTTCTATTGCTTCCAGGCAGTTTAGCTTATATCTCTCCACATATGCCGGACAGCCTTTCCCAATGTATCCTTGAAAAGCTTCCTTAATATTGTTAATATATCCTTTGTCAATCATTGCCCTGGCAATATGAGGTCTGCCTATTGCCCCATTATCAGCTTTAGTCTTTACCTGCTTCAGGGTTATATTAACACCCATATCATTAAGCTTGCTTACTATAATAGAAGCCCTTTCGTATCTCGAGTTCTGTATTTTCTTAAGGGTCTCAAGGAACCATTCAGCCTTATAATCAATATAATAACCAAGAATATGAATTTCTTCCTCTTCATATAAAGTGCTAAGCTCTATTCCAGGCACTACCTCAATTCCATATTTCGATGAAGCTTCCACTGCAGGAATAATTCCATTGACAGTATCATGATCAGTTATTCCGACTGCAGTCAATCTCTTCATGCTAGCCCATTTTACCACCTCTTCAGGACTCAAAAGTCCATCAGAAGCCGTTGTATGTATATGTAAGTCAGCTTTTTGCATATTAAGCCTCCTGTACAGTCAAAGCTGTACAACCTATTCAAATAAATTGTTATACAGATATATATTTTACCAACAAACAATATTATATCATTTTTCATAACGAGCAGGAAAGCACAAATTTCATTAGTGTTCCACTTTCCGTAGATGAATTTTATAAAAAATAATACCTGCCTATCTTTAAGCAGGTATCAAAGCCTATAACGAGTAGGAAAGTATAAATTTCATTAATGTTCCACTTTCCGTAAACGAGTTTCATAAAAGGCTTCCTTAGTCGTTAAAACTCTTCAATAGAAGCCTTTTCTATCTAGGTTCTATTATCAGCTTTATAGCCGTTCTTTCTTCACCGTCTATCTGAATATCAGTGAAGGCTGGTATGCATATTAGATTCATTCCTCCGGGTGCCACAAATCCTCTTGCGATAGCAACTGCTTTAACTGCTTGGTTCAATGCACCGGCCCCAATAGTTTGTATTTCTGCGGAGCCTTTTTCTCTCAACACTCCTGCCAAAGCTCCTGCAACAGAATTAGGGTTCGATTTAGCTGATACCTTTAATACCTCCATGTAAAGCCCCCCTTAATTAATAGTAATTAACCCAGAATATTCTAGTATAATATCATAATTGTTAATTCTACAAATTTTTCAAAATCCCTCTTTTTTATACAATTTTGAATTTTGAATTATTTATGGGGGTGGAATTCAAATAATCCTATTTATGCCAGTCACGTCGTTATTATCATCAAGCACTATTTTAACAGCTCCAAGTACAGTTTCACCGCTTGCAACTTCAAAGCGTGCGGGCATACCGGTTATAAATTTCCTTATTACTATGTCCTTTTCAACCCCTAGTATGGAATCTCTAGGACCAGTCATCCCAGTGTCAGTTATATATGCAGTTCCACCTGGCAATACCCTCTCATCAGATGTTTGTACATGGGTGTGCGTACCAAGCACCGCCTTTACCCTCCCGTCAAGATACCAGCCCATGGCAAGCTTTTCAGAGGTAGCTTCTGCATGGAAATCAACGATTATAATATCTGCCTTATCTTTTATTTCTTCAAGTATTTCATCAACTATTTTGAAGGGACATTCGATGCAATCCATATAAACCCGACCGCATAGATTGACGACCGCTATTCTCTTCCCTGACTTTTCCGTTATCCTGAACCCTTTACCTGGAGTATTTTGGGGATAGTTGGCAGGCCTTACTAGTTTATCTGCTTCTTCAATGAATTCGAATATCTCTTTTTTTGCCCATGAGTGGTTGCCTAATGTAATCATATCAATTCCCATGCCAAGCAGTTCATCATATGTGCTTTTGGTTATACCAACACCTCCGGCGCTATTTTCACCGTTTGCAATGGTAAAGTCGATATCATTATCTTTTACAAGCTTCTGAAGATTTTTGGCCAGATAATTCCTGCCCGGCCTGCCGACTACATCACCGATAAATAAAATGTTCATATTTACCTCCTGAATTCGTGCTTCGGGCTTTTGTTAGGTACTCCTTGCTTTATATAGGCGAACACTGTTCGCCCCTACTCCTCGTACCCCGCAACCTCGAACCTCGCACCCCATAATATATTATTATGATTAAAAAAGGCGGCTACATGCATTATGCATGTATTGCCGCACTTTTTCTATTTTGCATATTCAATTGCCCTAGTTTCCCTGATTACATTAACTTTTATCTGACCAGGGTATTCAAGCTCTGCTTCTATTCTCTTAACTATATCTCTGGCTATATAGACGATTTCGCTGTCGCTTATATCCTCCGGTTTAACCATGATTCTGACTTCCCTGCCGGCTTGAATAGCAAAAGATTTTTCAACTCCATTAAATGAATTTGCTATCTCTTCAATTTTTTCCAGACGTTTAATATAGGATTCCAAGGTTTCCCTTCTTGCTCCAGGTCTTGCAGCGGATATAGCATCGGCTGCCTGAACAAGCACTGCTTCAACAGTTGTGGTTTCTATATCCCCATGATGGGCTCCAATAGCGTTTATTATATCACTTGATTCTTTATATTTCTTAGCAAGATCGGACCCTATGACTACATGTGGGCCTTCAACTTCATGGTCTACTGCTTTTCCGATGTCATGCAAAAGACCAGCCCTTTTTGCAAATTTGATATCTACACCGAGCTCTGCTGCCATTGCTGCGGCAAGGTGTGCAACTTCTATCGAATGCTTCAAAACATTCTGTCCGTAGCTTGTTCTGAATTTTAATCTTCCTAAAAGCCTTATAATCTCCGGATGCAATCCATGTACTCCAGTATCGAAGGTAGCCTGTTCGCCCTGCTCCCTGATGTAGTTATCCACTTCCTTCTTGGATTTTTCAACCATTTCTTCAATCCTTGCAGGATGTATTCTTCCATCAACAATTAGTTTTTCAAGAGCAACCCTTGCAACTTCTCTTCTAATAGGATCAAAACCTGATAATATTACGGCTTCTGGTGTATCATCGATAATCAAATCGATGCCTGTGAGTGTTTCCAACGTTCTTATATTTCTACCTTCACGTCCTATAATTCTGCCCTTCATTTCATCATTAGGCAGCTGTACAACAGATACTGTGGTCTCTGCAACATGATCAGCTGAACACTTCTGAATAGCACCAGCAACAATTTCCTTGGCTTTTCTTTCTGCTTCTTCTTTAGCCTTGGTCTCAATATCCTTAATCATCATTGCTGCTTCATGCCTGATTTCTTTTTCAATATCGTTTAAAAGTAGTTGTTTTGCCTCGTCTGATGATAAGCCCGATAATCTTTCAAGTTCCTCCACCTGTTTCTTGTAGAGTTCCTGTACTTCTTCGTGGGATTTTTGAATCTCTTTTTGTTTTTTTATGTTTGCTTCATCTCTCTGCTCCAGAGTTTCAACCTTCTTATCCAAAAGCTCTTCCCTCTGCAGTAATCTTCTTTCAATTCTCTGTATTTCATTCCTTCTGTCTCGGGTTTCTCTTTCCAGCTCTGCTCTAAGCTTATGAACCTCTTCCTTAGCTTCAAGCACCATTTCTTTTTTCTTGGTTTCCGCCTGCTTCTCGCCCTCAGATACTATCTTGTCAGCTTGAGTCTCAGCGTTTTTTATCTTGGATTCAGCAATATATCTTCTAACTAAGTACCCAACAATAAAGGTAATTAGTCCAATTGCTATATATAATACAAATTCGATAACATTTTCACCTCCTTGTATGATTTTAATTCTCGACTATCGGTAACGGCTTCCACAAAACCTTTTTTCAAATCATCATTTACATAATCATAAAAAACTTATAAGAACATACCACTTTCAACTGATACACCACATCAAAATAATTTTATATCTTATACAAAATTTTGTCAAGTTATTGTGACAATTCAAACAATTTAAGAACGATTTGCAAAATTCCGTGAATTTTGCTGGGAATGCAGTATTTTTCAGCTTTCCTCAAGGTCAAGATCAGTTATGACTCTCCTGCATACATCCATTGAATAACCTTTTCTATAAAGAAAGCTCAGAAGCTTTGATGCTCTTTCCCGCTTATCTCCTTTTATGCTTGCTGCCTTCTTTTGAGCGGCTTTTAAGGCAGATGCATAATCATCGATTTCAGCTTCTTCAAGCTTTTGCTGGATGATTTCATTATCCACTCCCTTATTTGCCAGCTTGTAATATAAGGTGCGTTTGCTGGTGCCGGTCGTATCCTTAGCGCTTCTTATAAAACTCTCGGTGAAGCTTTCGTCATTTACATAACCTATTTCCCGCAGGTACTCCAATACCAGGCTTATTGCCTTTTCCGGGTGCTGTTTTTCCTTCAGGCGCTTTTTGATCTCTTTTTCTGTCTTTGAAGAACGCGTCAGTATATAGAGTGCAGCTCTAAGTGCACTCTTATACTGTATTATTTCCAACTTCTGATTGAATTCATCCGCATTAAGCTCCGTTCCCTCACAAAGCTTCAGCTCTTCCAGTATCTCTTTATCGATAGAGCTATGGTATTCTCCATCTATATATATGTTGCATCTCTTGTTGTTCTTCTTTTGATCTTCAATCTTTGTAATTCTCATACACTTCACAACCTTATAATAGAAATTAACCTCTATCTAACGATAGAGGTTATTGTTTTTTATAAACTATTATTTATTAAAATTCATCCTCGTCCGCTGTGTCCTCTATAACTACAGAATTGATTTTTGATTTTCCCATATTGAACATTTCTCTAATTTTGTTTTCTATTTCTTTAGTAAGTTCAGGATTTTCCTTAAGGTACAGCTTAGCATTTTCCCTACCTTGTCCTATTCTTGTATCTCCGTAGGAATACCATGCACCACTCTTCAGTACTACGTCATTGTTTGCTGCAACGTCAAGTACGCTGCCCTCTCTTGAAATGCCTGTACCATACATTATATCAAACTCAGCTTGCTTAAATGGCGGTGCAACCTTATTCTTAACTACTTTGACTCTTGTTCTGCTGCCAACTACATCGTTACCCATCTTAATATTCTCAATTTTTCTTATATCAAGTCTTACTGAAGCATAAAACTTGAGTGCTCTTCCGCCTGACGTTGTTTCAGGGTTGCCAAACATAACGCCGACTTTTTCTCTAAGTTGGTTTATGAATATTACAGTAGTCTTTGATTTACTGATGGCTCCGGCAAGCTTTCTAAGTGCCTGAGACATGAGTCTTGCCTGCAAGCCTACATGGGCATCGCCCATTTCTCCATCTATTTCCGCTTTTGGAACCAATGCTGCAACAGAGTCAACAACAACTACATCAACTGCTCCGCTGCGGACAAGTGTTTCTGCTATTTCAAGAGCTTGTTCCCCTGTGTCCGGCTGGGAAACAATAAGATTCTCAGTATCAACTCCAAGATTTTTAGCATACACAGGATCCAAGGCATGCTCTGCATCTATGAAGGCTACTTCTCCACCATTTTTTTGTGATTCAGCTATTATATGAAGTGCTACTGTGGTCTTACCTGAGGATTCCGGTCCAAATATCTCAATTATTCTTCCACGTGGAACTCCACCTATTCCTAAGGCTATATCTAATTCAATCGAGCCTGTGGAAACGGATTCCACATTCATTTTAGTAGATTCACCAAGCTTCATTATTGAGCCTTTTCCAAATTGTTTTTCAACCTGGCTTAAAGCGATCTCTATGGCTTTCTTTTTATCGTTCATTGCGGCGCACATTAACTGCTACACTCCCTTTCATACACGTATGCCTTTAAACAGCATATCGAACAGATGTTCTTATATTTATATTATATTATAATGCAATATATTAGTCAAGGAAATTACATAATTTTACTATTGATTCTTTAGCAAAAGCAGCTCTCTCCTCAGCAAATCAAGCGCCCTGCTGCTGGAGTTCCATTTTATTTTTTTTCTGTTTCCGGGGAACAAGAATTTATGCGCTCTTACCTTATCACCAATTGCAACTCCAACATAACAGAGACCCACTGGCTTTTCTGCGCTGCCTCCGTCCGGTCCCGCTATACCTGTGATGGAAAGTCCGATATCAGTACCGCTTTGTACTTTTGCACCTATTGCCATTTCTTCTGCAGTTTGACTGCTTACGGCACCATAATTCTTAATGGTGTCCTCTTTTACTCCAAGAATCTTAATCTTTGAAGCGTTGCTGTAGCTGATAATCCCGCACATTAGACTTGCCGAAGCACCGGGCACATCCGTCAGGCGGCTGGCAATCAATCCTCCTGTACAGGATTCTGCCAATGAAAGTGTCAGATTCCTTTCTACAAGAAGCTTTAAAACTACTTCTTCCAAGCTTTCCTCATCATAACCGTAGATGTTTTCTCCCAGTATGGCTTGTACTCTTTCCTCCATTTGATCAATAAGCCGGTCAGCTTCTTCTATAGTATCAGTCTTTGCAGTAATTCTCAGATGTACTTCTCCCTCCTTTGCATAAGGTGCAATTGTAGGATTAGTCTGAGAATGAAATATTTCCTTCAGCATATCCTCTGCAGAGGATTCGCCCACACCAATTACCCGAAGCATTCTGGATTTAATGGTGGAATGTACTTTAGTCTGGAGATACGGCAGTACCTTATCCTCGAACATGGGATACAGCTCTTTTGGTGGACCTGGGAGCATTATCACTATCTTGCCGTCCTTTTCAATCAATACTCCAGGAGCTGTTCCGTTGTCGTTTTCCAGTATTGTGGCATCCTCGGGAATATATCCCTGTCTGAGGTTATTTTCAGTCATAGGTCTTTCCATTGCTTTGAACATACCCTCAATTTTTCTGATGCTGGCTTCATCAGGCAGCAGCTTCAACCCTAACGCAGCTGCAACCCCTTCCTTTGTAAGGTCATCTACCGTAGGGCCTAAGCCTCCGCTTGTAATGACAAGGTCACAACGTTCCAGACTTGTTTTTATGGTGTCTGTAAGCCTTTGCAGATTGTCTCCCACTGCCAGGTGGTAGTATACGTCTATCCCAAGGTCAGCAAGCTTCCGGGACAGATACTGGGCATTTGTGTTAACTATGTCGCCCAGCAGCAATTCAGTGCCTACAGCTACAATTTCGCTTTTCATTTTATAACCTCCATGTCTCTGCCTTTAATGTGTGAATGTGAAAAAAGGCTTTAAACTTTTAGATTTAAGCCTTTTTTTACTTGCTACTGTTTTACCTTTAACAACACCTGCATGTTCTTACCAAAATAATCAAGTCCTGATAATACTGTAATTATAAGTGCGGTATAAACCATTATTATATCCATAGGCAGATTTACAAGACTGAAGGGATAGTTATCCAGAAATAATACAGCGATTGCAATAATCTGAATTACGGTTTTTATTTTGCCGTAATTGCTTGCTGCTATAATGATATTCTGCGCTGCTGCAAGGCTTCTAAGTCCTGTGACAGCAAATTCTCTTGCAAGTATAATGAAAACTATCCAGGCTTCTATCCTGCCAAGCTGTATAAGCACCACAAAGGCACCGGTAACCAACAGCTTATCGGCAAGGGGATCCATGAATTTACCGAAATCGGTAATCATATTGTATTTCCGCGCCAGGTATCCGTCCAATTTGTCTGTCAGCGAGGCTGTAAGAAATACTGCCAATGCAGCTTCCATATGATAAGGAAATTCAATCAGCATCAATCCCATGAAGATTGGAACCATAACTATTCTTATTAACGTAATTTTATTTGCCAGGTTCATCAGTTTTCTCCCCCACCAAATCGTATTCATAAGCTTGTTTCACTGTTACATTGCAAAAATCTCCGGGTATCAAATCCTTGCTGGATTTGAAATAAACCTTTCCATCTATTTCAGGTGCATCCATATAGCTGCGTCCGAAGTATTTGCCCTCGGAAAAGCCTTCTATCAGCACTTTAATCGTCCTTCCAATAAGTTTCCTGTTGTTTTCCTGTGATATATCCTTTTGAAGAAGCATTATTTTCTCAAGCCTCTCCTGCTTTACTTCTTCTTCAACCTGATTGGGAAAATCATGAGCAGCGGTATCCTCTTCCCTTGAATATGTGAATACTCCAAGTCTGTTAAACTTCACTTCAGACACAAAATCATAAAGCTCTTTGAAATCCTTCTCAGTCTCTCCGGGAAAGCCCACGATAAGAGATGTCCTGAGTACTATATCCGGCATACTTGTCCTAAGCTTACCAATAAGCTCAAGTATTTTTTCCTTGCTGCTCCTGCGAGCCATTTTTTTCAGTATGCCATTGCTTGCATGCTGTATAGGTATGTCCAGGTATTTGCATATTTTTTCTTCTTCTGCAATAGTGTCAATGAGTTCATCGCTGAATTCATCAGGATACGAATACAGAAGTCTTATCCACTCTATACCTTCAATTGCAGCAAGCTCTTTGAGAAGCTCTCTTAGCCTGTATTTGCCGTAAAGCTCAATACCATATCGGGTTATGTCCTGGGCTATTATGTTCAGTTCCTTTATTCCATTTCTCGAAAGCTCTTTTGCTTCCGCTAGAATATCTTCCAGCCTTCTGCTCCTGTATCTTCCGCGTAGTGTCGGTATGATGCAGTAGCTGCACCTGTTGTCACAGCCTTCTGCTATCTTCAGGTATGCTGATGCCCCAAAGGTGGAAATACGCCTTGGAAGCTTATCAATGTCAACCAGCTCCTGGTGTCCATATCTGACTATCTTTTCACCTTGAAGGGTTTTTTGTATTACTTCGGTTATATCTTTGTAATCTCCGGTGCCGATAACTGCATCCAGCTCCGGAAGCTCTTTCATCAGCTCTTCCTTGTAGCGCTCCGCCATACAGCCTGATGCTATGAGCACCTTGCATTTTCCATTATTCTTGTATTCGGACATTTCAAGTATTGTGTCAATTGACTCCTGTTTCGCGCCTTCTATAAAGCCGCAGGTATTTATTATTATAATCTCTGCTATTGAAGCATCGTTTGTAATTTCATAATTATCATTAAGAATGCTCTGCACCATAACCTCTGAATCAACAAGGTTCTTCGAGCATCCAAGGGACACGATTGCTGCTTTCAGCTTCAAAAATTTCTCTCCTTCCGATGTGTTTAATCTATGAAAAGTATATTATATTAATCTGCAGGTGTCAAAGCATTATATCATTTCATCCAGATCTTCTTTGCTTATAAGCACCTTTCTGGGCTTGCTGCCTTCGTAACCGCCTATTATTCTTCGTTCCTCCATCTGATCAATAAGCCTTGCTGCCCTGCTGTAGCCAATTTTCAATCTTCTCTGGAGCATGAGTATTGATGCCTGTCCGCTTTCTACAACTATCTCAATGGCTCCCTTCAATAGCGCATCAACATCGGCATCCTCATCAAATTCAACACTATGTTCTATTTCTTTAATTATTTCGTTATTAAAATTCACAGGTACTTGATCTTTAATAAAATTGACTAACCTTTCAATTTCCTTCTCTGATACAAAGGCCCCCTGCACTCTTAAAGGCTTGGCTTCTCCAACAGGGTAGTAAAGTGCATCTCCTTTTCCCAAGAGCTTTTCGGCACCGCCCATGTCCAATATAGTCCTTGAGTCTATCTGGGAGGAAACCGCAAAGGATATCCTGGAAGGAATATTTGCTTTTATAAGTCCTGTTATTACGTCTACAGAAGGTCTCTGAGTCGCTACAACAAGATGTATCCCTGCTGCGCGGGCCATCTGTGCCAGCCTGCAAATAGAATCCTCCACTTCACTGGGGGCAACCATCATCAAGTCTGCTAATTCATCTATTACGACTACTATCTGCGGAAGCTTTTCTACCCCTTCCTTGTTAAGAACATTGTATCCGTATATGTCTCTAACATTATTGGCAGCAAACCTCTTATATCGATCGGTCATCTCCATGACAGCCCAGTTCAAGGCTCCTGCTGCTTTCTTTGGATCCGTCACCACCGGAACTAAAAGATGAGGAATACACTTGTATACGCTCAGTTCAACTACCTTTGGGTCAATCAGCAGCAATTTTACTTCGTCCGGAGTGGCCTTACACAGAATGCTTGCTATTAATGTGTTTATGCATACGCTCTTTCCTGAACCTGTAGAACCGGCTATAAGCAGATGGGGCATCTTTGCCAGATCACCCACAATATTTGCACCGGCTACATCCTTACCGATGGAAAAGGATATCTTGGACTTTTGATTCTTGAATTCTTCGGACTCCAACACTTCTCTCAGAAGTACGCTGGTTACGTCCTTGTTGGGCACTTCGATTCCTATTGCGGCTTTGCCCGGTATGGGAGCCTCTATCCTGATACCCGGAGATGCAAGGCTGAGAGAAATATCGTCCGCAAGGCTCAATATCTTGCTTACTTTTACACCGGGACTCAGTTGGAGCTCGTATCTTGTAATTGTCGGGCCGACAGAAACCTGCGCTATAGTGGCACTAACACCGAAATTTTTGAGTGTGTCTTCCAAAATTTTCACGTTAGCCATTACTTCTTTTTTCGCATTACCTGTCTTGTTCTCAACAGGTAAATTCAGAAGATTTGTTGGTGGCAGCTTATAATTTGCATATTGCTTGGTGTTTATAGGAACTATGTTTGGTATTGCATCAGTTTTTGAAGTCTGATTGTCTTTTGAGGTTTTATCTTTCTGTTCCCTAAGCGCTGCGATATCTTTAACCTTTTCATCGGTTTCGCTTTCTTCCTTGGATTTGAAGCCTTTGTCAAAATGCTTTGTAAAATCCAATATCTTGATTTTCTTGTCTATGTTCTTTATTCTCTCTTCATCAGCAATTTCTAATAAATCAAGCTCTCCCTGTTTCTTTACAGCTGTTTTCTTCTGTAGTTCTCTGGTAACTGCAGCTTCCATGCCTTTGCTCTTAAGCCTGGCAAACAAGCTTAATACAGTTTGCTTTATGTATTCGAGAATATGTGCGAAGGATATCTCTGTAAACATAAGTATCGAGATAATGTAGAGTGCTGTAACAAGTGCTATGGTGCCTACCATTCCGAACAGCATTATGGAAGCATAACCCAAGATGCCGCCTACAGCACCTCCTCCGGCATTCAAAGAGCCTAAGTCATAGGAGTACTTTATTGCGTCCATCCATTCGGAATCAGCTCCCTGTAATATATCAAAGTTGGAGACGAAAAGTGCTATAAGGGTAGCAAGCAAAAATATACAGAAAGAATAAAACTTTATGTTGACCTGCATTTCATTTCTTCTGTACACCATAGCCAGTCCAAGTATGATTATCAGTACCGGAATTATGTAAGCGCCAAGACCAAACACTCCAAGAATGAGGATTCTGATTTGTTCACCTACAATACCCGAGTTTTTGCTGAAAAGGCTTATATATATGTATATACTGGCCAATATCAAGGATACGCCTGCAATTTCAAACTTTATATCGTTCTGTATATTTTTCTTCGTCAAGATATCACCTCATAAGTACATTATAAATTCAAGCTTTTAACTCTAATTCTAATGCTATTATATCCTTATTTGGTAGTGGTTGCAACTAAGCCGTCATTTATTGTAAGCCAGACAGCTTGTGTTTCCGCCATTAAGCCTGAAAAAAACTGCTTCATGCAATACATGCAGGAAGCAGTTTTTTTCAGGCTTTTTAAGGTTTTCCCATTTCTTCCTTTGCAGCTTTTATTAGGCTTTGGAGCTTGGAAAGTGCAATGTGCAGCCCTCCTATTTCGTTTATTAGCCCATATTTTACAGCTTCTTGCCCTACCAATACTGTTCCAACGTCATTTGCAAGCTCGCTTGTAGTAAACATAAGCTTTTTTATTGTTTTCATATCTATATTGCTATGCTCTACTATGAACCTGATTATACGCTCCTGCATCTTGTTGAAATATTCAAAGGTCTGTGGTACACCTATGATTAAGCCGTTCATCCTTATTGGATGTATTGTCATAGTTGCGGTTGATGCTATGTAAGAATGGGTCGCAGATACCGCCAATGGCACTCCTATGCTGTGACCCCCTCCCAGTACAAGGGAAACCGATGGCTTGCTCATGGTCACAATAAGCTCTGAAAGTGCAAGACCTGCCTCTACGTCTCCACCTACTGTATTGAGTATCAGAAGCAGTCCCTCAATCTCCGGGTTCTCTTCTACTGCTACAATCTGAGGGATTATATGTTCATATTTGGTTGCCTTGTTTTGGGGTGGCAGCACTAAATGCCCTTCAATCTGACCAATTATGGTTATACAGTGTATGTTGCTCTTGAATTGCGGCACTCTAGGCTCGCCCAGTTCCTTTATGTTTTCAACGGTCTTATCCTTATTTTCATTATCTGTTTCTTCAGTCTCATTGGTTCCATCAGATCTGAAGCCATACATATCATTCAAGCAAATCACACTCCTGAGTTTTATTTGTAAGTCAGTCCCTATTTGAAGTTTTATTATAATTAATATTTTTACCTTAAAAAGAAACGGTATGCAAAAAATAAGCAAATCATAATGATTTGCTTATTTTAATAACCTTATTTTATTCACAAAAGTATTTATATATTTGCTTTCCCCAACTCGAACTCCTGATGCAGCGCATTGACTGCTCCATTGGTATTTGCACTGTCTATAAGGCAGGAAATAGTAGTATGGGAGTCTGAGGTCTGAAGCACCTCAATATCTTGCTTCGCAAGTGCGCTGATAGCCTTTGCCATTACGCCGGGAACACCTCTCATCTTGTTTCCGATTATAGTCACCTTGCTGCAGTTAGCCTTTAGTTCATAGTTGTAACCATACTTGCCAAGAGTTTTCTCAAGCTTTTCAATATTGGCCTCTTCAATTATGAACACCTTGAAATCAGGATTGACATTGATCATGTCGATGCTGATACCTTCTGCTGCTATTGTATTGAAAAGATGGTTGTCATTTTCAAATTCAGCCCCTGAGCCGTCAAAGCACACCCTCACTCTTACCCTTCCGCTTACATGAGCAATGGCAGTCAGCAGCTTGTCACGCTTATCATATCTGTATCTTCGACTCTTATCGCAGTTAGTTATTAATGTGCCAGCCGAGTCAGTCATTGTATTTTTTATAAGAAGCGGAATGCTGCTTCTCATAGCTACTTCCACAGCTCTTGGATGGATTACCTTAGCTCCATATTCAGCCATCTGGAAAACTTCATTGTAATATATGGTATCCATAACCATAGCATCCGGCACTATCCTTGGGTCAGCTGTCATAACTCCCTCTACATCAGTATATATTTCAACTGCTTCAGCATTAAGAGCTTCACCCATAATTGCACCCGTAACATCACTGCCACCTCTGCCGAGAGTAGTAATTTCACCCTTTTCGGACTTGCCTTGGAAGCCTGCAATCACCGGTATGATATTTTTCTCTATGCAGTCATATATGAATTGGGGCTCTACACTCAGCACCTCAGCATCACCGAAGCTCTCATCGGTTATTATTCCTGCTTGACCCCCTGTAAGCACTATGCTTTCATGGCCTCTCTTCTTTATGGTGTTTGCCAGTATTACGCAGGATATGATCTCTCCACAGGACATAAGCATATCCATTTCTCTTGGATTGCATTTCACTCCTACTGAGTTGGCAAGATTTATCAAAGTATCAGTCGCATATGGATCTCCACTTCTTCCGATAGCAGAAACAACTACAACAGGAAAAAAACCTTTCTTTACTGCGCTATCTATCTTATCTACTACCATCTCTCTTCTCTCTTGGGTAGCAACGGAAGTGCCTCCAAACTTCTGTACAAGTATTTTCATCAATATAGCCTCCTAATAGGCGAAATCTATTGTATAGGAAAGCATTACTTTCCTATACAATGATTACTTTATTTAAGTGCCCGTGCCAGAATTTCCTCCGGAAAAGGCACATGGGCTTCAAATGCGTAGCCGCATTTGTTCTTATTTAAAATTCTCGATTATCATGGGTTGGTACTGCTTGCCCTCAATTGCCATTTCCACAGTGGGTAACAGGAGCTCCATTTTCGCAATCAGAGAATTCCTCTTTGCTTCTGGATTATCCTGTCCAAAGGGAATGAAATAGTAATACTTGGAATTCAGGAGTACCGCCAGATTCTTTGCATTCAGACCAAGCCCGTCATTGGAAGAGATACCGATTACTATAGGTTTCCCATTCCTTACATGGGCTTTTGCCGCCATGAGTACTGGCGTATCAGTTATTGCGTTTGCAAGTTTTGCTAAAGTATTGCCTGTAGGCAATGCTTAATATACAAATGAAAGCTTTATATCAGCTTTTGTGCTATTACATCAATAATAGCCTTTTGCTCATCAGACACCTGCTCTCTTATCTTTTTAAGAACAACAGGTATTGACTCTGCAGAGTTCCTTAACTGTACACAGTCAGGAATTTCCATGCTGTATACTATTTTATTCCTTGTTTCCTCAATATATTTTATATCTTCAAGCATCAGTTCATCAGCAGTTACATCTTTTCTCAATATTTAGAAAAGGGATTCCCTTTGCTTAACACCGGCGTTTGCTACCAACTGCTTGCTTTTTTTATGTTCCAGCTCCTTTATGGTTTTTTCCAGTACAATCCACCTGTCTATAAAGAAGGTCAACTGCTTATTCTCTTTATTGAGCAATATTTGTTTTTGAATGGATATGTACGGATTATTGTAGCTGGACTCATACTTTGCTTCTACATATTGATTATAGTAATCAGGATTCCGGTTCAATATAAGATCTATAAAATAATCAATAATGGTTTTGTAGCCTCTCGTTGATCTTATGCTATCAAGTGAATTCAAGTACGGGCATACTCTTTGCGGATTATCCATCCCTACCTTTTGCAGGAATTTTAATAATATGTCAACCCTGCCCATAAAGTAATCCTCCAGCAGGCTGCAGCATATCTTCTCTCTTATGAGTGCAGCCAGCTCGTAATGGTTGTTGAACTGCTGCTCTATGGATGCTATCCTATGCTTGAACGCCTTCTGAAGCCTTTCCAATGCGATTTCCCCTGAAAGCACCAGACCGTTGAGCTCATCCAGTATTTCGAACTCCTCCTCTGAAAGCCTTCCTATCTGCGGCTTGTAGGCAAGGTCATGCTCTACTTCAGCCCATGCATGCATAAGGGCGGAAGCAATCTGTATCTCAACTTGGGCATGTGCAAATCTCTTGTTGTTTTCCTCCAGATTCTCTTCTTTTATTCTCACTCTGTAGTGCACTGCATCATAGCCTGTGAAACGTCTCTTGAAAGGATCGTCCTGATGCATCTTCTGCTCTGCATTAGGAAATCTCTTAACTTTTTCTGTGTTGAACTCTGACTCTATGAGCTTTCCTATTTCCGCTCTGTCTCCGGGAAAGTAAATGGCTATTCTAACTCCTGAAAGGTCTACGATATCCCGGTATATCTGCTCTATATTCTGATATTTCTTTGCCGTGTTTCTTTTGGTCAGCTTTTCTTTAAGACTGTCTGGCTTCTTTGCACGATAGGTCACTATAGCTCTAATTCCGCTTCTCTGTATTATGGTTTCGCAAATCATCGCTACCTGATGGGCTAGTTCGTTGTAAAAATCATACTCTTTTGCATATCTTTGTAGAAAACTATCAATCAAACTCATATAATATCCCCTTTTTATGTATTCATTATATGCGAAACGGGTCCCTATAAAAATTATATCAATAATCAAGTTAGCACACAACATGCGTAAAGTGCGAAATAATACTTCGCACTTTACGCAATTTATTGCTGACATGCTTATTATCCCGCTTCAGCTAATATAAATATATAAATCTAAGAGATTTCAGGTGAGTATATGGAAAAGCTGAATAAGCTGAAGGCTGCGCTATATATAAGAGTGAGTACCGAAGAGCAGGCTCAAGATGGTCAATCTGTCTCTGCGCAGGCTGAAACCCTTAAGCAATACTGCTGTGCCTTCGATATGGAAGTATCAGACGTGTATATGGATCTCGGCCTTTCCGGAAAGAGCATCAAGGACAGACAAGAGTTGAAACGGCTGGTTGAGGACTGCGGCAGGAGGCAGTTCGATATGGTGTTGGTATGGAAAATCTCAAGACTGTCAAGGAACCTTAAGGACCTGCTTTATCTGATAGATATATTTGAGAGAAACTGTGTCCACTTTGCAAGCTTCTCCGAAAAATTCGACACCTCTACTCCTGTAGGCCGCATGACTCTTCAGCTGCTGGGCTCCATTGCGGAATTTGAGAGAAACACAATTATAGAAAATGTAAAGCTGGGTCTTAAAGAGTTTGCAAGAAAAGGGGGGAAAGCAACCTCGGTGCTGGGATATGACAATGTAAACAAAAAGCTGCTTATAAATGAAAGTGAGGCAAGTATTGTAAAGCTAATATTCAGCCTTTACACCGACAATGGTCTGAGCTTTTCCGCCATAGCAAAATACTTGAACAGCCTGGGATACAGGACCAAGAGAGGCAGTGAATTCAGAAGCAGCAGCATCTCATATGTGATTCATAATCCTGTTTATGCTGGAATTAACAGACACAGGATAAATACTGAAAGGGAATACAGCATCCAGGGAGATCACCTTGGAATAATTGACCCTGAGGTCTGGGAAAAAGCTCAGAGTATCAATACAAAATCCATGAAAAGGAAAGCCAGTACCACTTACAATGATTCATTGCCCTTACAAGTGGACTGTATGCAGTGCAGTTCACCTATGAGAGTATTCTATGCTTATTCTAAAGGAAAGAAATATAAATACTTGCGCTGCAACAGCTGCTCCAACTATATAAATGTAGAAAAGCTTGAAAAACTTGTATCTCAAGCAATTATCACTCTTATAAATAATAAAAAAGAACAGGAGACCGTTTATAACCTTATCTCCAGGGGGACCTCCTCATATGAGCCCGGAAATATGGAAATGAAATCCCTTGAGTTTGAAATTAACCGACTGCAAAAAAGCAAAGCCCGCTATCTTGGTCTCTTTGAAAGCTTCAAGCTCTCAGATACCAAGGCTTTTATTGATAGAATTGCAGAAATAGAAGCTCAGCTTGAAGCATTGGAAAAAAAGAAGCTTAAGCTTAGTAATGCTGCTCCTGCTTCCATTAAGCCTTATGACTATGATGAGTATTTTGCTGCGCTTGAAAATAAGCTTACTGCAATGGAACCCACAGTTCTTAAACATCTGTCTGTCTGCCTTATTAAAAATATAGAAGCTTACAAAGGTGAAGTAAAAATTGTTTTGTATTTATGAAGCTTTCCCTGTACAGGGTGCTATTACTAATATATCGACCAGCTCCTTAGGTCCTATCGGTTCTGCATCAGCTATAGTTTTTATTGCAGTATGCCCTGTTATTTCCTCAAATTTCTTTACCCACTCTTCTGCCTTTCCGAACCTTGTGTCCATGGTAGCTGCATTTGTCGAAAATATAGGGTATACATTGGCCTTCTGCAAAACAAGCTTCTCCACCACCGGAACTAACTTATCGAAGGTGCAAAATGATCCGGTTATTGCTAATCCAATATTTAAGCCTTCTAGTTTCATATAAGCTCCTCCTGTTAACTATCCAATATAATTTTCATTATGGTATCGTAAATATAAACCGCCGCTGACCTGCATGCAATTTTCCCCGGAATTCCAAGTGCGTGAACTGCTTTTATCCCTTTTTCTGCTGCATGTACAAAATCAATTCCACCAGGGGTTGATGCCAGATCCAGTATAAACACTTCTTTTTTGACCAAATCAAGCATCCTGCAATCCAACATCTTTGCAGGAACTGTATTCACTATTACATCTATTTCTCCCAAATACAGCTGAAGCTGCTCTATAGGCACAGCCTTCATGCCTCTTGTATTTATCCAGGTAAGGTCGGAGTCCTTTCTTGCTTCCACGTACACCTCCGACCTTAAAGCCTTCAAATACTCTGAGAGGAGTTTGCCTATCCTTCCATAACCAAGCACGAGTATCTTACTTCCGAACAGTGTCTCCCGTGTCTCGTTTATTATTATTGACAGAGCCCCTTCTGCTGTTGGGATGGTGTTTAGTATCTGATAACTTTCATCGTTATAGTAATCTGCATATTCTATGCTGTATTTTTTTGCAAGCTCCTTTGAATAGTTGTTAATCGCTCCCAGTATCAGTTTCTTACCTGCTCCGAGTTTCTTAAACAATTCTTCGATTTCAATATCAATGCTTGAATACTTTGAATTGATTTTGTGCACATCCTTAGAAAACGGTATTGGACAGACTATTACATCAGAATTCTCCAATGCTTCATCCATGTATAAAAAATTCTCTACGTTCTTTATCTCCACCTTATCCATTCCATAAGTAGAGATTTTCATTCCGTTTCTTTCAAATATTGCTGCAAGTTCAACTAGCCTGTCATCACCGCCTACAATAAGGTATCTTGAGCTTTTCACATTAAATTCCTCCATTATACAAAACTAGTATATAATATGAAATTTTTACTTCACTCGTGATTGTCCGACACCAGTGCTGGTTCAACCAATTTTTAGCAAAGAAAAGAGCTACAAGCATCGCTCATAGCTCTTCACAACTCACTTCAATATATCTGCAAAATCTATTATTATCATATCATTTCCTATCTTTTTTATTCTTTCCCAGGGAATTTCAATATATCTCCTATCAATGAAAAAGGATAGGGTGCCTTTATTCTCAGGGACTATCAGAGCTTTAATCTTACCAGTCTCTCCATCCAGGAGCAGATCACAGTCTCCAAGGTATCCCAACCTTTCACAATCCGGAAGGGACACTATTTCTTTTCCACTTAGCTTGCTGAATCTCATGGTATCACCTCACCAATAATTAAATATAAAAAGCCATACTTAAGTATATTAGTGAAGTAGACAAATATTCCTATTTTATAACGAGTAGGAACGTCTGTTCCACATTGATTTGTCACGTTCCGTAAACGAGTTTCATAAAGGTTTCCTTAATTTAAAAAACTTTAATAAAAGCCTTTTTATGTCCCTGTTGAGCCGAAACCACCGGGACCTCTTTCTGTCACTTCAAGCTTGTCTGCTTCCTGAAGCTTTACATTCAATACGGGCATAAATACTATCTGCGCTATTCTGTCTCCGGACTTTATGGTATAATCGCTGCTGCCGTGGTTGATTACCGGACACATTAGCTCACCGGTATAATCAGAGTCAATTACTCCAACACAGTTTGCAAGGGATATGCCATGTCTGCTGGACAGTCCGCTTCTGGGAAAAACAAAGCCGCCGATGCCGCTATGGGGAATCTGTATTGCTATACCGGTATTCACCTTGATTATTTCACCTGGTTTTATTATGATGTCCTCTTGGATGCAGGCACTTAAGTCCATGCCTGCCGAGCCAGCTGTAGCATATTCCGGGACCTTCGACTCCAAGCCTTCATCACTGCTTGTCCTTATATATTTTACAATTATCTCATCCACTGCAACTCCTCCTTAAAAGAGAAATATATGTTATTTAAACATATTCCTGATGTCAGTATTGCTCTCCATGGAGCCAATCACAGCAGCACCCATGCTGTCTGTATCGAATATATGCTTTATTATTCTGCTCACGCTGTCCATATCTACATTGTCAATTCTCTCCAATACTTCAGCAGGCGAATATATTTTCTCAAGTAAAAGCTCTGATTTGCCAATAGAAATCATCCTTCCGCTTGTACTCTCCAAACCAAGTATATAGCTGCCTTTAAGCTGCTCCTTTGAGTCGTAAAGCTCTTCTTCAGTAATTCCTGTATCCTTTATTGTTCTTATTTCTTCCATTATAAGCTCTGCTACGCTTTTCAGATTGTCAGGCTTTGCACCTGCATAAATTGAAAACAATCCGCAGTCCTCAAAGGAGGATGGATAGGAGAATACAGAATACGCAAGCCCCCGGTCTTCTCTTATCTTCTGGAAAAGCCTTGAGCTCATGGCTCCTCCGAATACATTATTCAAAATCAGCATAGGATAGAAGGCTTTACTTTTGATATCAACCCCATTGAAGCCCATGCAAAGGTGCACCTGTTCTGTAACCTTGTTCTTAAGTGTATACTCAGATTCAAATCTTGGTATGATAATATTTGCAGCACTATTATCCTTTTGCTCTGCTTTTTCAAAATATCCCTTTATTTTTTTCATTACATCATTATGCTTTAAGTTTCCTACTACAGAGATGACTATGTTCTGAGGAATGTAGTTTTCATTGAAGAAATTCACTATTCTTTCTCTGTTAAGATTATCCAATGACTCTTCAGTTCCGAGAATAGACATTCCCAGTGGGTTTCCTGACCATACTGCCTGGCTGAAAAGGTCATGTACAAGATCCTCAGGAGAATCCTCGTACATGCTGATTTCTTCTATGACTACGCCTCTCTCCTTATCTACTTCTTCACGGTCAAAATTTGAGTTGAAAAACATATCCGCCAGTACATCGAGAGCTATATCAAAATGCGAGTCGAGCACTTTGGCGTAAAAGCATGTACATTCCTTTGCTGTGAAGGCATTAAGCTGGCCACCTATTTTATCGATACTGTTGGCAATTTCCTTCGCTGATCTGTTCTTTGTTCCCTTAAAGAGCATATGCTCGATAAAATGTGAAATTCCATTGTTTTCAAAGCTTTCATATCGTGAACCCACCTTAACCCATATACCGATGGAAACCGAATTTACGTATGTTATTTCCTCAGTAACTACTCGTATACCATTTATCAAAAGTTCTTTTTGAAACATCATTAGCCTCCTAGTGTATTTCGTATTCTAAACTGTACATCTCATTATATATAAACTGCTATTGTTTTTCAATTATTTTCTAAGACATCACTTACCGTTGTTATTTCGTAGCCGTGCCCTTTTAAGTTTTCAATCATCTGAGGGAGAGCTTCTATGGTGACTTTTGTCGGATGCATTAGTAATATTGCACCATTATGAAGCTTGTTCTCCAAGCGCTGCAGTATCTTGTTGTAATCCCTGGTATTCCAGTCTATCGTATCTATACTCCACATTATCACCTTATACCCCAAGGCTTCTGCAGAAGCTACAACAGAGTTATTCAGATCACCGTAGGGCGGCGCAAAGAGCTCTGTCTTGCAGCCAGTAACTCTTTTTACAATTACTTCAGTTTTTAAAATCTCCTGCTTATTCGCTTCAGGTGTCAGCTTGCTGTGGTACAAATGCTTGTATCCGTGATTGCCCAGCTCGTGCTCGTTTTTATGTATGCTTTTTAATAGCTCCTCATTTTTCTCCGCCCATTGGCCGCCGATGAAAAAGGTTATTTCAATATCGTTATCCTTAAGCATCTTAAGCATTTGGGGCAGGTATTCTTCGCCCCAGACCACATTGCAGGCAAAGGCTATTTTTTTTTCGTTATCCAACCCCTTATATATAGGTTCATAATAGTTCATTGTATTTATGCTTATCATTCGCAGCGCAGCAATGAAAAGGAACAGAAACGCAAGCATTATGAGTATCACTAGAAGCTTTCTCTTACTGATTATTATTAACCTGGATTTCAAGACTATCCCTCCAAATTGAAATATGTGGGTATAGTAATTCATATTCAGAAAAGAAGTCCAAAATACAGGTATTTAAAACATAAAATATTAAACGGGTGCGAGGTGCGGGGTTCGGGGTGCGGGGAAGGAGTGGGGTTCTATACTTACTTATAAAAAAACGACCTTCCGGTCGTCTTGGTTATTTCCTAATCTTCTTAATGATCAAATCCAAACACCATGACAGCAGATGTCCCAATATTGCTATTGCTGCATATACAGGCACATATACAAGTCCTGAGCTATTGTACCTTACCAGTATCACTCTGGTCACATATTGCTTCCGCCTCAGCCCTTTATTTTGAAAACAACAATTCCCGCAATCATAATAGCAATTCCAAGAAACTTTGTTATATCAAACTTAATTATCGGGCTGCCGAATAATCCAAAGGAATCAATTATTGTCGCAGCTATAAGCTGTGTAACCAGTAGTATGGCTACACTGTAGGTTGCACCAAGAGCTGAAATTGCATTCATCACACTGAATAATATCAGTACTCCCAACATACCTCCCAGTAAATACAGTTTATTCGCTTCACCAATTCTTTTATAGCTTCCACTTCCTGCAGCCATCATTATAATAAATGTGAATACCAACCCACTGCCATGAACAAAGGTATTTGTTTCCCAAAACCCTATCTTCTCGCCTAATCTTGTATTGAATACCGACTGTAGACTAATGAATAGTCCCGCTGCAATTGAAAACAAAATTCCTTTCATGTCACAACTCCTTTACTATTGTATATCGCTTTATTCTAACCATCCAAGTTCATTCGATTCAGCAGCCTTTTCTTCTATTCTGATGTCTTGAGCTTCCAAAAACTCGGCAAACTGCTTAAAACACTTGAATAATTCTTCCTTTAGTTTGTTGCTTTTTTTAACGCCCAGTTCCCACCACCAGTTTTTAATGATCAATGTCTTGGTATTCTTATCCCAGCCGGGCTCAAACCTTGCTATGAACCTGTCGCCATAAAGCACCGGCAGTACATAATAACCATAGCTTCGCTCTGAAGCGGGCTTATATACCTCCCACCTGTAATCAAAGTCAAACAACTCCTTTATAAGCTTCCTGTCCCAAAGCAGATTGTCCAATGGAGCCAAAAAAGCAGCATTTTTTGATGGTGTTTTGCTGTTTAATATGCTATCCAACAGCTGCTTGTCCTCACTTTTTATATACAGTGGGTATTTAACGCCCTCAACCAGCACCTCTAAAATCCTATTGTCTTCAATGAGCTGTGCAAAAGCATCACTGCGCTCTTTGCTTTTTAGTCCATCTATTCCAAGCCAGGCATCCCCTGCCTTATTCCAAAGCATGCCTATACTACCTATTCTCCTCAGGACATACCAGGCATAATACTGGCTGTCCGTAGTATTAGGATTCGATGCGAACAACAGTTCTTCAGATATATGCCGCCAAGCAAAATCATATATTCTGCGTGTATATGCCTTGTGATGTATGATTAGCTCTCCCCAGAAATACATACTTTCCAATGCTGCACGGGATATGCTTGTGGGTGCCCAAGACCAATCAACAGTCTCTGAATAGTCCAAATCTATAGAGGACACAGGTCCTCTTTCTTCAATATCTTTACGAATCTGAGGCAATACCTTGGTGATAGGTCTATCACTGTTCCCTAACCTTTGTTTTGCCGCTTCCCTTAACCGGTTGAAGTAAGGCCAATCCCCGGTACAGTATATAGACATGTTCTTATCCCAGCCGTCTATGAGCTTTCTCTCTTTATACAGCAGCTCCTGCAGCAGCTTCGGCTTAAAGCCCATGATCCTTGATTGCAGTACTAATTCATGGTTATGTCCGACTATATTCAACGGATCAAACTGTATACAGCCTACCTTGCTTATATAGTCAATTATACCTTGCTTTCCGGCGAACACCCGTTTGCCTGTCAAACCATGATATGTAAGAAGATATTGTCGTGCCTGCTGCTTTGTAATTGTTATTACTTCCATTTGCATTAGTACCTCAATTTTTATTTCTTAGTAATAGTATGCGGAACATATGTTCTTTTGTCAATATTGCAATATATTGTCATATCTGTAGCAGCTCAGTGCCAACAGCACGAGAGCAGGTATATAAAAAATCCAGATGAAGCTGTTTACAAATAGCCAGGGGGTACCCACCTCCATTACAGCATCAAGCCCTACCAGCACATCACAGCAATAGAAGCAGATCATTCCTACAGCCACCATTCTTGAGTTCCTTATGGGAAGCAGTGCAAGTATATTGCTAGCCAAGCCAGCCCACAAAGATATACTCAGTATGATTCCATATAAGAACACAACCATTAATGCAGTGGAAAGCTTAATCAAGGAGGCGAACACAAACGGGAACACAACAATAGTGAGCATAACGATAAAGCCTGATATTATCAGCCCCTTCTTTTGTTTATGGCTCGCATGTTTCAGTCTGTTGCTTAAGCCTGTACTATTTCTTACAATCAGCAGCGTTTGACATACAGAGAACATTCCTATCCCAAATATTCTCTCACCAATTGCAAAAGCAGCCTCTCCTAAAATGATAAACATAAAAGCTGCTTTCATCCTTCTGCTATCTCTTAAGCTTAGCCCATCCTTACCAACAGCCAAGGCAATAAAAGCAGCAAGAATTACATCAATTCGTTTCAAGAGAGCACCGGGATAAATGTCATAGCTGTAATTCTGACCGAACAACCTTGTAAAATCCAGTGTCGCGAACCAGATGCCCAAGGCTGATATTATAAATACAATTATAGTAATATACAGCTTCTTTCTTTTTGCCATACTCTTACCTACCAACCATAGACTCATATATATGATTATTCTATTCCCATGTTTTCCAGACATCAGGTACATATCCTACAGTTGCCTGTCTGCCATTCCGCACAATAGGTGTAATATAAAGATTCGGATTTTCCAGCAGTATTTCTTTCTTTATCGTACTGCTGTTAATCTTGCCAAGGTTTAGCCTTTCATAATCCTTTGAGTTCTTATTTATGAGATTAGCCAGACCCACAGCTGACTCCACGCTGTCCAGCTCTCTTTTGCCGAGACTCTTTACTGTCAAATCTATATATTGAAACTTTATATTGCGCTCCTTGAAATAACGCTGAGCTTTTTTTGTATCAAAGCATTTATCTATCCCGAATATTTGTATATTCATCCCTTGGTTTCTCCTTAAGCATTAATCGCCAAAACCATTTCGTACTGTTCAACATAATTCTCAAATCCTAATGCGCTCAAAAAGCTCTTCATTGTTTTTGATTTGTCATCGACATTAATAACTGCAACCCTACTCGATTCTGTGTTATTAATAAGATCTGTCATTATGCCTCTAGCAATTCCCTTGCGCCTGTAGTTCCTGTCTACACCTAATTGAGGAATATCCCCTGTTCTTTTTTCAAGTATTCCATAGCCAACTATTCTATTATCAACACGAACTACAGAGTATATAAATTCTTCCGGCAACGCACAGATAGATTCAACAGAATTCTGCCATGAGGGCTCCGAATCCCAAAATTCCTTTAACTGCTCCCATTCTTCAGTTGCAAAGCCATCAACATGTTCTACTTCAAAGGTATTTTGTGACTTATATTTACTCTTATCCAGTTTAAAGCATGAAAAAGTTCTAGTGATTTCAAAGCCTTGCTTTCTATAAAGCTCGTAGGCTGATGTATTCTGCTGAAGCACCTCTAATAAATATTGCTCAACCCCTTCAGCTTTGAGCTGCTCCAAAATCTTCTGGAACATGTTTGTTGTTAGGCCTTGCTTTCTATACTCAGGAAGAACACCTGTTCCCGTATCATATACTGTAGGTTTTCTGTTCCATTCCCGATACCCGTTAAGAATAAAACCTAATAAAGCATCATCGTTAAATGCACCAATTGACTTCTCCGGAATAAAACCCCTTCTTTGAAGCATTTGCTGAAACTTCCATAAAGGCAAGTCAATTTTTATCTGGTAATCTGAGAAAGCATTTACAAATGCATGATGTATTATACTGATATCAACATTTTCTAATGTTTTGTAATTGTACATAATTAACCCCTCACAAGTTATGTTTATCACAATTTACCATATCATTGCCCAAAATCCTATCAATGGGTTTTATGCAGATATCCTCCTTAGAGACCTATTGCTTTATCCAGTATTTGCATTCACCTTCATTAATCCCTTCCAATACCCCGTTGTTTCCTTCAATTACCTTTCTAGATGGGATGTTTGTCGCATCACATATGATAAGAGCTTCATCAACAGCTTTATCCTTTGCCTTCTTAAGCAGCTCCTTTAAAATGATAGTGCCATAACCCTTGCCCCGCTCTGTAGGTCTTATGCAATAACCTATATGTCCTCCATGCTCACGTAAGAAATCATTTAAATAGTGCCTGAACTTTCCCATCCCTACAGGCTTTGAATCAATATAAAGCCAATAAATGGTCTGAGGTACATATCCGGGTGGAAGATTAACCCCTTTTGAATAATCTATATTCTCTGCAAGAAATCCGGGGAATTCCTCAAAGCTTATTCCGAAGGCGCTATTCATAAAACCATTTTCTCCAGGTCCAATTTCCCTTAACATGTTGAATACATCAACATCATCCTTAGTGCATAGTTCTCTTAGCTCTACCAGCATATTAACCCCCTCCAAACAATCGTTTATTATCATTTGAAGTAATATAGCTTCAAATGATTATTTAATCTTATTTCTGATATATATATGCTTTATCCTTGAATTACTAGACTCTCTTTCTTCAATTTGAAAGCGTTTTAGGCTCTTAACCAGAGGTGTCAGCTTGGAAAAACCATAGTTCCTGGCATCAAAATCAGGCTGTTTCTTTGATATCAGATTACCTACATCCGCCAGGAAAGCCCAGCCATTATCATCAGCAACATCGTTCACAGATGCAGCTATCAGGTTTATTATTTCTTCCCCTATCTCTAAGGAAGTAACTTTCGGTTCATGCTCAACCAGTTCAACTTTCTGGCTGTCATTAATGTCTGTTTCATCATGCTTGACAGGTGCATTTATAATTTCAATATATATGAACTTATCGCAGGCAACGATAAATGCGTTGGGCGTTTTTCTCTCTCCTATCCCGAAAACCTTCATGCCTGCCTCGCGCAGTCTTGTAGCCAGCCTTGTGAAGTCGCTGTCGCTTGATATTATGCAAAAGCCGTCAACCTTTTCGGAATATAAAACATCCATTGCATCAATGATCAGAGCTGAATCAGAGGAGTTCTTCCCTGAAGTATAGCTATACTGCTGTATTGGCGTTATTGCGTTCTCCAGTAAGGAATTCTTCCAGCCTGAGAGTGTGGCTTTCGTCCAGTCACCATAAATCCTTTTTATTGTTGGTGTCCCGTATTTAGCCACCTCCTCAAGTATCCCTCTGATATTCTTGTATGGGACATTTTCTGCGTCAATTAGTACCGCAAGTCTTAAATCTTTTGTATTTGACATTTGTTTTCTCCCTTCAAAATAATTAGTGTAATATATAATATCGTATAACTATCTCTTTCGACAGACTATAAGAAATAAAGGATATACTTTAACTTCCCCTGTTGAACTTTTCTTAATATTGTCATAGCAGATCTTATTGCTTAATATCTCAAAACCTGACTTAGTCAGCATCTCAGACAGCTCTGACCTATCAAATCCTAAATGACCGACAAAATCTTCTTCATGAAAGGTACCATCCTCTTTATCTAGATCACATATGCATAAGTACCCCTTTGGCATCAATAGCTCATAAAAAGTCTCTAATATACTTTTTATATCGATAATATGATGAAGTGCCATCAACGTGTATATTAAATTGAACTTATGCTTGGGTAATTCATCTACAGTAAGATCTATTTTTAATGGCTCCATATTGTCAATTCCATACTTCTTTATTTTATCCTGCAAAACTTGCAGCATTCCTTCGGAGCTATCCCCTAGCCAGATTTTCTTTAGATTTTGCTGAAGGCTGAAACTAAGCAATCCTGTTCCGCAGCCGTATTCAAAGCCCTCCATTTCACTAATATCCGGTATTGCACTTATCATTTCTCCGGCAACTAACTTTGCTCTTTCCAGCCTTCTTGGTTCAGCATCCCAATTTTGTGCAAGTTCGTTGAAGTTATCCAATAGTCTTCACTCCTGTCTATTAATCTCTATTACCATTCTCGGCATACATAGGCTGTTTATTCAAAGGATTTCAATATATTCATCGAAGCGATTCCTGATCGCTCTCCTTCTCCTGTTAAAAGGTTCTTGGGCGCATGGATATTGTACATGAAGCCGTTTTCTCCATATTTGACATCAAAGCCTCTTGAAAACTCTTCTTCTGCTGCAATATGCATGACCTTTTCTATGACGAGTACGGTCTCCCCACTCTTAGAAAGGTCAATGTCCATTTTCTACTCTTATGCGTTTATAGCTGACTTTGCCCATTCAGCAGCTCGCTCTAGTTCTCCATCCTTCAATGGACCTTCAGAGTCTTTCACGTAAAAACCTTCAGGCTGGATTATCAGCTTTCCACCCTTTTTAACAAGCTTATCAGCTATGGGCTTAGCAGCATATCCGAATATTTTAACAAAGCCGTTAAGCACTTTAGAATTTACATCTGTTGTACTAATCCTTGAGTCAAAAGCAGTCACATTAATTCCGTTGAGACCATTTAAAGGAATTTTAATCAAGAAGTCAACTATTGCCTTTGTGGGCTTGAATGCTCTTGTAGGAGAGCCAACTATCAGCAAATTCACTCCAACTAATTGGTCAAGCTTAATGTCGCTTACCTTTAATACCTGGACATTTTCTTGAGCGCTAAGGGACTCACCAATTGCCTTAGCTATTATCTCTGTGTTGCCAAAGACTGAATCATACACTATCAATGTTTTCATTATTTTATACCCCCTTAATTAATTGCCTGTTCTGCACCATTCAGTGCATTCTCTATTTTTTTCAGTATTACTTTGCTGATAAATTAATTCAAGCAAGTAGGAATATTTCTATTCTTTCTTTTCCTCCACCGATATTTACTCTCTTCAGATTTAAATTACCTATTTCGGCAGTCCTTCTTATATGTGTTCCACCGCACTCTACCCTTGCAAAACCTTTAATTTCCCAGTAACGTCTTTCATTTTCCTTATCGGAATAATTGCTTTCTATTTCTAAATTTGATGATATGAGTTCATTTAGCCTTTCATATAGAAAAGGGAAGCATTCAGAGATATTACCAATCCAAAAGAAATCTACTCTTGCTTTCTCAAATGTGATATTCGCACCGATTTTTTCAGGATGGCCAAAGTTCTGATAAACCAGTTCCAGTACTAACTCAGCAGCAAAGTGAAGTTTCATTATTCTATATCGTTTTTCCCAGTCAATTTTAATAACTGCTGCATCCCCAACACGTAGAGAATGCTCGTGGGTTATAGTATAATATATCTCCTTGCCATCCTTCCGGGCTTCAATAACCTCATATCCTCCAATTGTACCGAAATCAGTCTGCTGTCCACCTGCAAAAGCATAGGCAATTGTCCTATCCAGGGTAATTACATTGGCATTAACGGTCTTTACTTCAGCCTCAATCTCTGTCAAATATGGATCATCCCAGAATATCTTCTGCACAGTCATACTATCATCTCTTCCAAACAATAATCAGGATAGCTAATAGATATCAGCTCTTTAATGTCCTCAGTATCCTTATAACCAAGCCTTACAATCTCATTATTCTGCTTACTATCTATTGTATCATAATCATATAGCCCCATATTTGCGAATTCTTCATATTTATGAATTTATGCTTCTAACATCTTCTGCACAGTTTCAAATATTTTCTCAAGGTATTTACATGCATTGGGTATAATCTATTGCACTTATACTCCAAAATATCCTCCAGTTCCCCAAGGGGAATCCACCTGAGAAACCTAGTCTCATTTGTACTTGCGACTAAATCTCCCTTTACCTTGCAGATGAAGGTCTGAACCATTATAGGATATGTGCCTTCTATATTCTGAGAGCTTGCAAAAGGTTCATAGCTTAATACCTTGTAGCCGTTGGACTCAAACACCATTGAGCTTGTCTCACCTTCAATCTCCACTACTTCAAGTCCTGTCTCTTCCTTTATTTCTCTTCTCAGGCAATCATAAATATTTTCAAATTCTCTGATTTTACCTGCCGGTATCTCAATAAGTCCATCTTCTGAGGGCGCATCATCCTTATAGCGTTCTTGCACCAAGATATGCATAACACCACCAATGACCTTCTCAATTATACCTCCTACCCCAGGCTTCATAAGCTGCTCCGTATGTATATTATTATTACCAGTTTTCATAGTGCATTATCTCCTCAAGCTTCTTTCGGGGCCGAGCTTTAGGAATTTCATTTGCATGTCCAAGGGTTAGAATACAAACTACATATTTGTCAGAAGGTATATTTAGAATCGGTCTTACTTCATCCTGTGTGAACCACGCAACCCAACAGGTGCCCAAGCCTTGTTTATCAGCTTCAAGTACAATATGCTCTACTGCAATTGATGTGTCTCTTATAATCTGCTTCAGTTCTTTCTGTGGACCATTCTCATCTATTGAAATTTCCACATCTGCATTTATCCTGCAGCGAATGTCTGCTACACATACTATAAAAACCGGAGCTGTTAGCATCCATTTTTGGTTATTAGAGGCCTTTGCCAGTTTATGTCTGGTATCCTCTGATTTTACAATTATGAAGTGCCAGGGTTGTGTATTGCCGCCCGATGGAGCAAGCCTTGCAGCTTCGAGTAGTTGAATGATTTTTTCATCTTCTACGGGCTTATCAGAATATTTTCTTATACTTCTACGCGTTTCAATTTGCTTAATCATACTGTAATTACCCCCAAATTCGTCTACTATTTCAGATTTTTCCTAAAGACCATTCTTCACGAGTTACTGCCATTATATTATAATCTCTGTAGTCCCCATGCTCTAACTTATATTTCTTTAATACTCCCTCCAACACAAACCCAACTTTTTCTCCAATTGCCTTCATTCCCACATTCTCAACTCGTGTTAAAAATTGTATTCGCATAACATTTTTTGTATTAAAAATATAGTCTACAAACAATTCCAAACACTCTCTGCCTAAGCCCTTTCCTCTTACCGAGCTTTCTGCGATCAGAATCCCAATTTCGAGAGTAGTGGCACTTCCGGGTACTTCTCGATAATTTAATATTCCGATTGACTTGCCATTGCTGTCTTCAATCATGGTATGAAGCTTGCTTTTGTCTTTTAGGATGGCTTCCATTCCTTCAATAAAGGATTCCTTATGAACCAAACGAGCATCCATAAAGCTGCCTACGTTTTCCTGGTTACTCATCCATTCATAAAACAGTTCTAAATCAGTTTTATTTGCTGGTCTTATTCTAACATTTTTTCCTATTAACATTTTTTACCCCCTTATGATTTTCCGGAAACCTATTTTTTTCGAAAAATATAGGTCACAAAGAATCCCCGGTCATTTTGATTTCCTCCCAGATATAAAAAATGCCATAGCAGCTACTAGCTAAGAATCCTTGTATTCCACGACTCGGGTGGCTTGTACCTTGGTTTACGCACCTGCCAATCGGCTTCTTATTCTCGAAGCTATTTGTTCTTTCTATTTCACCTCACTTTTAAGCATCGCCTTGTGTGCCTCAATGCCGCCAGGATATTTTTCATATAGTTAACCTTATATTAAGCCTTCTTCTTTTCTTATTCTTGTTTTAATGCTTTTAATAATTCTTCTTTACTAATACTATTCAAGGAAAGTGGTTCCTTTGGATCAGGCTTATGCTGCTTTAGAGACAGCTCCCACCACCCTACATCATGCCATTGACCAAATTTATATCCTACATTATTATAATGAGCGATTTTCTTAAAACCAAAATGCTCGTGGATTCCTACACTTGCTTCATTGGGTAAACAAATCCCGGCATAAACGTTGTAATACCCCTGAAGCTTTAGAATAGAAATCAGTGCGGCATATAACACCTTGCCGATTCCTTTGCCTCTGCAATCCTGCCTTATATAGATGGAAATGTCTACTGACCACCTATACGCAGCTCTTTCGCGATGCTTAGAAGCGTATGCATAGCCTAAAACGGAATTCCCTTCCTCAAGAACAATCCACGGATTATCCACTAACACATGCTCAATTCTTGTTTCCATTTCTTCTTTAGACGGTACAATCGTTTCAAAGGAAATGTTGGTATTCTGAACGTATGGGGTATAAATTTCTAGAATTTGTTCAGTATCGTGTATTGTAGCAAGTCGGATCATCATTACTCACCTACCATCTTAATTAAAATTCTTTTTTGTCGTTTGGCATCATACATTATTAATTGTTTCTTTTTCATTTCATTTACCTCTATTTATTTTTATAAGCTTATCTGAATAGAGATACGTAAAAACTTCCAAATGTACTAGTTTATTATAATTTATATGTTCCTTATGTTTATACTCTTATTACGATAATTTAAGTCAATCCTTTCTTTAAATCCTATCACATTCCAAAATGCATTTCCAATATCAATGTTTTTGAATACAACAAGGGCAACTTTTTAATTACCTTCCTACTAAAACAATGAATTCTTATAAAAATAAAATGCCATACCTATAATCAAAATCAATCCACCCAAAAACCAAATTGGTATTCCCCACACTGTATTTTTTTCTTTTTTTATAAAAGAATAATATAGTGAAAAAAGTATAATGGACAAACCTGAAATGATTTCAGTTATTTCACTGCTATTTCTTGCTGTATATACTGATTTGCTTTTAAAAGCAAGCATCAAAACCCATGCCCCTAAAAGGCAATTTCTCAATATAGCAGGTCCTCTACCCAAAGAGCCAAATGGAGTAATCCCTTTCAATTTATCACCTCCTCTGACAATTTCCATAAGTGAGATCTAAAAATATCAAGGCATGGACGTCCAACCATCCACTGATGTGTGGCAGGCTTGCGGAGTCTAGCCCCCGCGGACGGTGGCGCCTGAAAAGGTTTAATCTAATTTTCAATTTCAACTTCTTCTGTATTAGGATTTACAATATACCATGCACAAATAACTGTATCTTTGCATCTTCTTACTGCTATTCTATATCTCCCATCATCAGTTTTATCTTCAAACACAAAATAGACTGAATAGTCATCTGTTTTAGGTATATAAAAACCTTTATGTTTGTCATCAAAACCGTACTTTTCTTCAAGTATTTGCATTGATTTTTGTAAACCAAGATAGTCATTTTCTCTAATGAACCTTCCAAACCCTACCGTAAAAACTTTTTTATAATCTTTAATTGCTGTACTCTCAAGAAAATCAAAGCTTATTGTACTTTTATCATACATTGATATTTTTGCATCTATTTTATTACCAATGGTGTCTACATTTGAAAGCTTTGCTTCTTTTGCATAGTTAAAAGGTATATTTGTATTAATTAGTGCTTTTCCAGTTTTATCAGTTGAACTTTCAAGTTTTATATCAACTCGGTTACTATTCCTTTCAGCTGCAATTGTCATTTTACTATAAAATCCCGCAATATGTGCAAACGATGCATCATACCATATACCGTTAAAATCAGAAAAATCAATACTATTTATATCGAATGTTTTAAGATTTGAAACTGTTTTGTAGATAATTTTATTTGCTTTATCACAGAATACTTCGATAAATTTGCTTCCATCAGTTATCTTAAAATCCCAATATCCATTTTTTTCGGCAAACATATTTAAGAAATCGGAATCCACCAAATAGTAATCCGAAAAAGGTTCTAAAATGAAAGTTGGGTAAGTCTTTTCTTTAGTAAGTTCAATTCTAATTACTTTTAAACCATTCTCATCGAGTACCTCTTTTGTTGGGTGCCTCCAATTTGATATATCAGAAATAATAACCTTATCCTCATTTTCTTGTTCAACTTTTTCTACCTTTGATTGAGTAGTTGCTATTGATTCGTCTTTTTGTGCAAGGTTTACACTATTATTTACTGATGTATCTATATGTGCTGAACATCCAACAAAAACAAATATTAGTACAACGTATAAAATTAGTTTTTTCATTTTTTGAATTTCTCCTTGTTTATGTGTTATATCTTTTTCTTTTAGATCAAGGATGGGCGTCCTTTTTTTCCGCCGCATGTCGTAGTCACGGTCTTGCACTCACGACACCACTGAACCAGACCCAAAGGAAATACCCCCTGACGGTGCTTGTCACCCGGTGAAGAGGTGTAGTTGCTGCCTTTCTACAGAGCAATTGCTTCTGCAACCCAAGGCATGTTCGCCCTTGCTCTAGCCCTCAGTGCCGCAGCGTGAGTGCTTTGTTACACGGTGGACCGTGCCCCGCAAAGACCAACCCTATATGAACACATTAAATTTTAGCTACTTAGATTTAAATTTATAAAGAATGAGGCTCAATTATTATGGAGGTATACCAAAATTATCGCCAGTCTAATTCTGCAAAAACTATTTCGTAAAATTTATTTTTTGCATAAAGTTCATTCCAAGGATAATGCCCACAATCTTTCAACAGTATAAATTTAAAGTCTTTTATTACTTTTGATAGTGGCTTTTCAACACCTTCAAATGAATGCGAATCATATTCGCCATGAATTGCAGTTACTGGACATTCTATATTCCTTCCCATTTCTAAAAGCTTTTTACTTGTCCTTAAGTGTCTTAATTCTTTCATACAATTTTGGTGTACTTCAGGTTGAAAATCTAGTATCTCATCTTCTAAACAAATCGGTGCAAAAGAATCGGCTTTAGACATTAACTTTCCAAACTCACTTAATGCGCTTTTGGCATTAGTATTCTTTGGCTTACTTATTAATACCATCAATTCCCCCACATGCATATCTTCTTCTTTAGTTAAACGGCTTGTCCTGTTATTCTTCATGGCTCCAATATATTCCTCTTCATAAGAGCCACTTCCAACTAATATGAGTTTTTTAACCAACTGAGGATACTCAACAGCGAAAATATAACTTAACCACGCACCCCAAGAATGTCCAATCAATGTTACGGGGCAGTCTGCATTATTTTCTAGAATATCCTTAAGTTCTATAACTTGTCCCTCTATTGAATCCGCTGTCTGTAACGGTTCAAGAATTCCACTAAATTGTGACAATTCTCTTGCCAAAGGAGCCACTTGGCCAGGTGCGCCAGGTCCTCCATGAATAACAGCAATTTTATATGGGCTGTTTCCATATTTTCGTATATTAATCACATTACATTCTCCCTCGCTTAAAGATTCTTTAAAATACTACTAAGAATTATCTTCTATAAATCCAATCGTATATATATTGCATCATTATCGTATGTAATATGCTCGGTCTGTCGTGTAACGGTCTCGCGCTCACGACATCACTAAACCGGACCTCGAAGACTTCACCTACTGGTGGTGTTTGCACCCGGTGAAGGAGTGTGGTTGCTGCCCTTCTACAGAGCAATTGTATCTGCAACCCAAGGCACGCATACTACTTGAATTTACCCTCAGTGCCGCAGCGTGAGCGCATTGTTCGTATGATGGCTCATGCCCCACGAAACCAGAACCCTAATAACTGCGTGTAACGAATAATAAATTTCTGGGTATACAATGTTACTTGATGATTGTCCTCATGAAAAAATCTCTGAATCCTCTTGCGAAGTCACTCTCATTTTCATTTTTCCCGTAGTCTTCAATATCGAAATAGTACTTCCCAGTATTAATATTCAATGATAGTGAGTCTAGTGGGAATCCATTTATTCTTCTTGGATGAGCTTTAGCAGTAATTATAAAAGTTTCAGACGATATATCATCGCCATCATACTCGTATACATTAATTTCATCGAGTACTAAACAAATAGCATTTTTATACTCAGCTCTAACTTCTCCACCGAATCTTAGAGCAAGATTAGAGTAATAGTCTATCATTTCTTCATCATTTAGGACTTTTCCATTAATCCTCCTAATATGAACACCTGGTTGCTCATCATTATCCAATCCATCAATATAAAGACCTGAATCACAAGAAAAAACCGGAATTTTCGTTGCTTTATAATATGTCATTGCTTTAATCTTTGCGTTCTCTAAGGGATCGTTCCCACTCTCATCAATATTATCGATAATTGGACTTACTTCATTTAATCCGAGAATTTCCAAGTCGAGCCCAGATAACATTTCTTTCATATGTTGAAGCTTGCCTTGATTGCTTGTACCGTACAACAACTTCATCAAAAAACCTCCATGTAATTTTCATTGGTAAGGTAGTATCATGTAATTTACAGCATCTATTATAAATCTGCATACTATTTTACATTGCGCATGAGCTGTCGCCTAACGTCTCCGAAATGCATCTCCAACCCAAGGCACGCCTGCCCCTTGCGCTTTCCCACCGTGCCACAGCATTAGGGCTTTGTTAGCTGATGGATAATGCCACACAACGCCTAGCCCAATTATCTTTCTATAACGCTTCCGGTACCCGGTACCTGACATGTGTCGATTATGTAAATATTGTCTCCCTCGGGTTTAAATATCTCACAAACTTCGCATAGGAGTATGCACCTTATAAGAATGTTGCAACATAACTTATATGTAAAATAGAAAAAAAATTTCTATTGATAGGCTACATTCATTGTTTTCCCCTAAATATCACTGAAAAATATGGCAATTGTCCTTCAGGCAATCTCATAATTTTAACCATGTACTCTTTCGTTAAGTCCTTAACTTCTACAACAAGATATACTTTATTACCTTTTAGGTTTATCTCATATGAGGAAATAAACTGATTGTCATCTAAAATTACTTTTTTCATTCCTTTAAGTTTTTCTCCCAGTTGGTTAGCTCCAATCTCAAAAGTGATTTGCGATTTATTTTTATCATACGATGTTTTAGTAGGGGGAATATCTGTAAAATCAGTATAAAAGCCTGACTCATTACCATTAATAGGGCTAAACAGCACTTGCAAACCATCAAGAGTGACTATCACATTAGACATTACGTCCCATTCTTTACTTCCCGATTGGACGGGTTCATCTAAATTGAAATATTTATCTTCGTATAAAGCAATAAAGTTATCATTTTTGTTTAAATCATTCTTTATTCTGATGCAATGTATCAGGTATGGAAACTTTCCAAATGGTCCGTCTGAGTCCTTCCCATCTGACAACAAAATAAAATAATTTTCATTGATTACCTTTTCTAATGATGCATGCCCGAATTGCGACTTGGGTAAAGTATTTGTTTCTCCAGTTTTTAGATTATAAAGGTCAAATCTGTTCCCAAAATTTTCTATCATAGATTCAACAAGAACATACCCTTCTTTAAATTGATTTATATTTAAAATTTTATCTTCTGTATACTTTTTCTTTATTTCATCTATAGTAAATTTAAAAGTGTCTTGATTAGTGATATTTACTTTCTCGTTAGGTGTTGTGTTTACAGTCTTTGTATTATCATCTGTACATCCATTAAAGATAAGTGAAAAGGACAACACCGTAGCCATTACCAAAAATAATGTCTTTTTTCCCATTTTCAATAACCTCCACTTTTTACTATATAAATTAGTTCGCCTGATGCACATTATTCTACTGTTACGCAGTATAAGAATAGTACTTCTTACATAAATCAATCTGCATTATCTGTCAGCTAAAGGTTTCGCTCTCACGACAACCCTGAACCGGACCACGAAGCCCTTCTCCTTGGCGGAGCTACGCTCCCGGTGAGGTGGTGTGGTTGCCCTGCCCCCGCTCCAAAGTAAATGCATCCGGCAACCCAAGTCACGCATGCTTTTTGCTCTTTCCCTCCGTGCCGCAGCGTGAGGGCTATAATATTAATGCATCTACTTTTGTTTTGTACAATTTAATCATCCACCCACAGATAGAAATTTCAAACGAAATTTTAAAATCATTTGTTCTAAATTTTCTTTCTCAGATCGAAACACTACGGTTGTAGAGGGTATTTCTAATGAACCTATTTTTATTCTACTTTCTTCACTGACTTCAACTTCCCAGTTTTCGCCTACAAATTTCCCCAAGTAAACACTCTTTCCATTAATGCTGATGAAATAGTTTATTATTTCATCCCTAGGCATTCCTCTCATTTCTAATGTCTTCTCAATAATTTTCATATTAATTGACTCCCATCGATATTGGAAATTCACATTTTTGAACAATTATGTATCTATTAAAGCTCCAGAGCCTTACTTAAACAATTGCGCCCAAGGATGGGCGCAATTGCAGCCTATGTCACCTAACGTCTCGTGTTGCCGACGTTCCTCAGTCTTACGGCGACGTCCGTTAGGCTGAGGAATGTTGGCAACATATTGTTATCTGAAGTGTGGTAGCACTACACTAAAACACACACTTACTCTGTTCGTTCTATTTTCTGATTAGAAGCTTTAAGTAGATATTCATTTCCAGCTCTATCTACTATCCGAACAACAACATCCACCTTTATATCAGGTCCCCATTTAGGTCCATTTCTTGCAACCATTCAATCGTCATTTCATCAATAGCATAACTATTATTCTCATCTTGAATGTTAACAATTGCCATAAGTGGTTTTCCATCTGGAGGGCTGATAGGCATAAAATCACGCCATAGAACTGTTTTTAATCTATACTCCTTATTGTTAATTTTTATTTTTTCAGGTACAGCAGACAACTTTATAGTGCTCTGACTTATTTGATTATTTTCATTAATATCTACAGTACTAGTTTCACTATTCCATTTAACATCTTTTCCAAACATTTCTGCTACCTTTCTAATTGGGACATAAGTAGTTCCATTATACAAAATATTGTCTGCATCCACATCTACACCATTTACTTGTAATTTAATTGTGTTGAATGCAACTTCAATCGTCCTAATAACCCCATCAGCAAATACAATACTTATGGCCATTAATGTAACAATAACACCAATAACAAATCCTTTAACTCCTTTATTCATATATTATACCCGCCTTTTATTTTCTTCTATAATAACACGCAAACTTATCTCCACATTTCACCGTCACGGTAGACGCGCTGGTTATCCAGCGCACCCCGCACAGATCCCGGCGTGCGAAATTACCGCACTGGGCTCCTCAGATATACTTGCTTCCTTAATCGGTTATGTGATGCAGGCACATAACTTTCTTGCTATTCCTCGCAGTGAGGTTTGCACCATTTATCCGATCCTACATGTCCGGTAGGTGTTTCCTTTGGGAGCTGCGCATACCTGTTAACCCCTTCCCCATGTAAACGGCTTTCCCGTCCTCTGACCCCGGCATACCCTCAGGAATCTTGCCTTTGCGATTCCTTTGTGTTGGCTTCCGCGCCGGTAACAACGTCGCCATCTGCATTTTAGCGTTTTACGAGGCTGAATGTGCTTCAGGAGTTACGGTCCTCCCTGTGGCCTATATGATTCTCTGTGTACGCTTCGTCTGACTGTTACCAGCTTCGACGCAACGCTCGATATGGGTGGTTGGCTAGACCTTACCCAGCAAGGACTTTCACCCTGTCAAAAGTACCAAGCTTTTCTTGGCGCACTAACGGTCTCGCACTCACGAAGCCTCTGAAGCAGACTGACAGAGCCTGTCCCCATGGCGGAGCTTCGCTCCCGGTGAAGGGGTGTGGTTGCCCTGCTCCCGCTCTGAAGCAAATGCGTCCGGCAACCCAAGGCACGCATGCTCCTTGCTCTTTCCCGCCGTACCGCAGCGTGAATGCTTTGTTATACGATGGATGGTGCCCCACGTAGCCCTGCTCAATAAATCTTTATGCAACTCTTTCGGTACTCGGGACCTGACATGAGTCGATTATGTGAATATTGTCTCCCTTGGGTTTAAATATCTGTCAAACTCCGCATAGGAGTTTGTACCTTATAAAAAAAATGCATTGGATATTAATTAACTTTAAAATAATCCTTAAGCCTGTTCAATTTATCAAAATGCAGTTCTTCAGTAAAATAGCTCATTTGTCTTAATTCATTCAGAACCTTTGCATATTTTTGATACTGTTCATAGTCTTCTTTTTTGACACTCTTTTTCTGATATAGTTCTATCACTTCCTCGAGTTCACTATCGCTCAGTACTTCAATATCCCTTAACTTCACCAGTTCGAAATCTTGATTATCATTTATCATCTCTTCTGATTTGTTCAGTAATGGATTTATTGCTAACCTAATAGCAGAGTAAATAATAATGAATAGAAGCAGTGATGATAGTAAAATTACACCTATATCCATTGCCTCACCTCCAATAGAATAATTTGCACCATCTGTCGTATAACGGGTTCGCACTCACGACGTCCCTGAACCGGACCTGCAGAGCCATTTCCCCTGGCGGTGCTTGCCACCCGGTGAAGGGATGTCAATCTATTCCCCAATAAGAAAGCCTTCAGTTTACCATTCAGTATCCCCTTATGGAAATGCCACGTGAGTGCTTTGTTATGTGACGGGCCGAGCCTTCGAAGCCAAGAGCAGCAAGGATGCTGCGGCCTTAAAATATCCCTCATTCACATTATATAAATATTACGTATCACACAATTACTTCGCTTAATGGTTATTTTGAACGTAGACGCACAATTTCATTTTTAATCTTTTCTTTCAATTCTTTTCTCTGCTCCGCATTCGGCCTTGTAGATTCATCAAACAATTCCTCATTTGACAATTGATATACCGAGCTAATTATAGGAGTATCACCTTTTACTCTCGGATATAAATGCCAGTGAATATGAGGGCAACCATTTCCAAGTAGTTCATAGTTCATCTTATCAGGCTTAAATATATTATAAACAGCCTCCGCTACTATAGACATTTCTTCAAGATGTTTAATTTTAAAAGAATGTTCTAAGTTGTGTAATTCAGGACCATGCTCTTTACAATTGAAAACGGTATAGCCCTTGAACCTCTGAAACCATCCTAAAACTACATATCCAGTTTCAAGTTCCATAATAAAATATGGGTCATCCTTAATGCTTTTATGCATTTCACACATTTTACAGCTCATTCTATAACCTCCTACATAAAATATTAATTATATTCAGTTCGCACTTTTGTACAAATATGAAGTATCATACTACAAAGACCATCTTTCAAAATCGCGCCATGGAGGGCGCGTCCTATGCTCGGTCTGTCATATAACGGGTTCGCACTCACGACACCACTGAACCGGACCACAGAGCCTGTCCCCTTGGCGGAGCTCCGCTCCCGGTGAAGGGGTGTGGTTGCCCTGCTCCCGCTTCAAAGTATATGCATCCTGCAACCCAAGGCACGCAAGCTTCTTGCCGCTACCCGCCGTGCCGCAGCGTGAGCGCATTGTTATATGATGTCAGGTGCCCCGCAGAGCCAAGCTTGACAAAAACTATAACTAACAGATACCCTTCAAATAGCTATATGCCTCTATAGTCCATGGATGCAGAACCTTAGCTTTGCCGTTACACAAGTACTTCAAATATGCTATAGCACTACGTTCTAGGGAGACTTCCAAACCATCCAACATTTCCTCGATAAACTCCCCATTGTAGATTATATCCCAAGAAACTTTATCTGCAACAAACAAAACCAAATCAAGCTTCCCTGCATGTGCCTTCAAAGTTGAATGGCACTCTATAGCATTGCATATATCAGTATCTACTTGGAAAACTTCACTTGCAATAGTACTTGATAGCTTGGGGTGCAACATAGATGGAACTAATTTCTCTTCCTCAAACATCTGTAGCTCAAGATCATTGCAGAAGCTAATTCTATTATCCAAAGGGATTACATTTCCTATATCATGAAGCAGCCCTGCAACAAAAGCTTTCTCTTCACTTTCCCCGAAACATGCGGCTATCTTCTTTGCTTCATTTGCTACTTTTAAAGTGTGCTCAGCTACATCATCAAGTCCATGCATCGATAATAGCTTTAAAGCATTATTCTGTATATCTCCGGTAACCTCTAGCCCCAAAATCGCATTCAGCAATTGTTTATGCATACACATACCTCTTAATTAATCAAATATTTGTGAGTATAATCGTGAAGCACCTGATGTCATATAACAGTCTCGCACTCACGACGTCCCTGAACCGGACCACAGAGCCCTACTCCCTGGCGGAGATGCGCTCCCGGTGAAGGGATGTAAAACCTTACCCGTAGTAAATAAGCCTATTATTTAACATACAGCATCCCTTATACAACTGCCACGTGAGTGCCGTGTTATGCGCCGTGCCTCACTATCTTCGTACCTTTAGTACGAACTTTCAATCTGACAAATATAATAAAAGCATTTTTGCCTGTACCTACTCACTTCTCTTACCTCATCCATGAACAACCGCAGGAACTTATCCCATCAAGTATCAAGCACTTATCTTCTCGAAGGCAAAGAATGCTACCTTGATCTAATAATAAAATGTGCCTATATATATTGTAATAGCTATTATATAGATAGTTCCGGATATCAACTAAATGGCAATATCATTCTTTAGATTACCAGGCACTTCTAGCATGGCGTATAACGGGTTCGCACTCACGACGCCTCTGAACCGGACTGACAGAGCCTGTCCCCATGGCGGAGCTTCGCTCCCGGTGAAGGGGTGTGGTTGCTGCCCTTTCTCCAGAGCAATGGCTTCTGCAACCCAAGGCACGCCTGCTCCTTGCCCTAACCCAACGTGCCGCAGCGTGAGGGCATTGTTCGTATACTAGGTTCATAACCAGCTTATCTAGGTATGAACTTTTTTCATTATCTTGTATGCTTGAATTAAATAATCTGGGTGAAAAACGTGGGCCTTGTTGGGACTTTGATCCCGTCGTTTA
>FWPV01001632.1_pt1 | contig 56832 bp, 60 predicted proteins | sample 2228371 | NCBI WGS metagenome assembly FWPV01 (sample SAMEA103939776, study PRJEB20133) | metagenome
GGGACCGTTCAGGTGATCCCGCACATCACCAACGAGATCAAGGAATATATCCGGAAGGCCTCCGAAGGCTACGACGTGGCGATCGTGGAAATCGGGGGCACGGTCGGCGACATCGAGGGGTTGCCCTTCCTCGAGGCGGCCCGGCAGTTCCGCAACGAGGTGGGCCGGCAGAACGCCATCTTCATCCACCTCACCTGGGTCCCCTTCATCAAGACGGCGGGGGAGGTCAAAACGAAACCCACGCAGCACAGTGTCGCCGCCCTCCGCGAGATCGGCATCCAGCCGGACATCCTGCTTTGCCGGTCCGAGAACTACCTCTCGAGCGAGATCAAGGCCAAGATCTCCCTCTTCTGCAACGTCGAAGTGGAAGCCGTCTTCACGGCGAAGGACGTGGAACACATCTACGATGTCCCGATCATCTTCCACAAGGAGGGTGTGGACGAGAAGATCGTGACCCTGCTGAACATCTGGACCGGCCAGCCGCGGCTCGGCGAGTGGGAGGACATGGTCCGCCGGCTCAAGAACCCCCTCCACGAGGTGACCATCGCCGTCGTGGGGAAATACGTGAACCTTGCCGATTCCTACAAGAGTCTCAATGAGGCCCTCACCCACGGCGGCATCGCGAACCGGGCGAGGGTCAACCTCCTTTTCGTGGACTCGGAAAAGATCGAAAAGGAGGGCGTGGGCGGCAAGTTCAAGGACGTCGACGGGATCCTCGTCCCCGGCGGCTTCGGCAGCCGCGGCATCGAGGGGAAGATCCAGGCGATTCACCACGCGAGGACCCATCGCATCCCCTTCTTCGGAATCTGTCTGGGCATGCAGACGGCCGTGATCGAATACGCGAGGAATGTCTGTCACATGAAAAAGGCCAACAGCACCGAGTTCGACCCCGATTCCCACTATCCCGTCATCGATTTTCTCCCGCAGCAGAGGGGCATCACCGACAAGGGGGCGACCATGCGGCTGGGGGCCTACCCCTGCATCCTCCACGGCAAGTCCTTCGCCTTCGACGCTTACGGCGAGCGGGAGATCCACGAGAGGCACCGGCACCGCTACGAGTTGAACAACCAGTTCCGGGACGCCCTCGTCAAGAAAGGCCTGCGTGTGACCGGGACATCGCCGGACGGACAGCTCGTCGAGATCGTGGAGATCAGCGACCACCCATGGTTCCTCGGGTGCCAGTTCCACCCCGAATTCAAATCCAAGCCGATGAAACCCCATCCACTCTTCGTGAAATTCATCGGCGCCTCGCTCAAGGGCAAGCTGAAGAAGGGGAAGGGCGGGAAGAAAAAAGGGGGATAGGCGATCGGGTTCAGGGTGCAGAGAAGAAAGAACATGCGCAAGCCGGTCGATGTCCTTCAGGGCTCGTCCAACATCCGTGGAGGCAAGGCGGCCTGAAATGACGGAAGTGAAGAAGCCACGACGTCGAGAATGCAGGACCCGTCTGAAAAAACAACAATTCTCTCATCGGAACTTCTCTTCTTCTCATCTTCACAACTTCTTCTTTCCTGCTAATCCACCTGGTGGGCTTCCAGGAACATCGCCTTCTCCAGGGAATTGAAGAAATTCTGATAGGGCCTGGCCTCCGTGACAGGCGCCCTCATGTACTCCGCGTTGACTCTCACCAGGAGCTGCTTCTCGCCTCGCGGCCGCACCGTCACGGTCACCCGCAGGGACCCCGGCGAATGCATGACGTCCGCGCGGGCTTTGCTCGCCGTGACGACCCCGAGGATGTAATCGGCCCGGTCGAGCATGAACCCCAGATCCTGCAGGGTGGCGATGATGGCCCGCATCGTCTTTTCCTTGTCCGTCGTGTCAAAGGCCCGCGACTGGATGCTCCGAAGCTGCACCTGGCTCGTGTCCATGTCAAGCAGCCGGTCGTGGGTCGTCGCGCAGCCCGCCAGGGACAACAGAGAGATCACGAGGAGAACATTCCGCTTCCATCCGTCAGATGTCATGGGCCTCCAGGAACAACGCCTTTGCAAGTTTTTCGAAGAAGGACCGGTAGATCTTCGGGTCGTTCAGCGCCTCGATTTTCGAGATCCGGCCTTCCGTATCGAAGACGGTGCGCTCGAAGACCACACGCACGGCAACCTGATTGCCGCCCTCACCGACCGGCCGGGTCGTCACCCAGGCCCTCATGGTCTGGTCCTTATCGGGGTATACCGGAATCCCCAGAAGGACCGTCACGGCGACGGACGCGGCCCACTGCACCGCGTCCGTCGCGTCGCGCTCCTTTGAAGCGGTCAGGATGCCGAGCTTCGTATCCGACTCGTCGATGTTGAAACCGATGTCCTGCAACAGTCCCGCGCAGGTCTTGAGAATCCTCTGTTCGTCCGTCGTGTCGAAGCGTCTCGTCTGCATCTGCCGCCGGGCGAGCATCTCCGGCGTCAGGTTCAGGTCCCTGTCAAGCGTGACGGCGGCACAGCCCGTGAGCAGAAGCATGCCGGCCAGCCATGCGCTCCCGATGCGAAGAGACGAACCCATATTCCTCAGAACGACGAAGAGCGATAGGCGAAATCGCGGACCTTCTTCTGCTCGTCGAACTTGACGATCACCGTGAGCGACTTCTGCGTCGAGGAACTCGCGCCCGAACTCTGCCCCGCCAGGCCCCCTCCGCCGCCGGAGCCGCCGGTGAGGATGCCGAGGATCAGCGCCGTGCTCGACGAGTAGACGTTCTCCGTCGAAATCCGGTCGTAGACCCAGACCTCGCGCCCCTTATCGTCCGTCGTGACGATGTTGGGAGATCCGAGGGCTTCCACCACCTCGGCGCCCGACATGCCCACGCGGATCTCTCGCTGAACCGCCCCGACGGTGAGCTTGTCGGCCTCGCGGGCCTTCTGGACATCCGCCGCATGCATGGAGGCGCACCCCGCCAGCAAAACTCCCGATACGATCATCATCAAGAACCGCTTCCCGATTCGCATGCTTGTCTCCTCATGGCTTTTTTTGACGCTGCAGCCGGTGACAGCCGGTCTGTTCGTGCTATTCTCCCCCGGCGTGCCGACTTGTCAAGCCTTTTTCCGGCCCGGGGTTATCTTTCCGATGGATGATCGGCCCCATCCTGGTATAATGCGTGATCGACTGTCGCGACAGGAGCGCCTCGTGAAAGCACCCCCCTGCGACTTCATCAAGAACATCGGGAAGATCAAGATGCTCTCCGTGGAATACCGAAGCGGCCTGGAACCCGAGGAGGTCGTCCGGCGTCTGAAGGATTATTTCGGAAGGGAACTCGGCCTCAGGCTCACCGACGAGAAACCGGGTTGCCTCACCTTCGAGGGCGGAGGTGGCTTCGTCTCCGCCAGCCTCTGCAGGGAAAAAGGCAAGACCCGGATCGAGATCGTGACCCGCGAGTGGGATCAGAAGGTCCGCGCTTTTCTGTCACGCCTGTGAGGGCCGCATGATCTTCCTCTTCGCGGGGTCCGGGTGCCGGCGGAAGAAGACGGCGATGTTGCCGATGAGCCCCACCAGTTCGCTCCCCGTCTTCCCGGCGATTTCCTGCGCCAGGCCCTTTTTCTCGTCCTTGAACTCGAGGAACCGGACCTTGACCAGCTCGTGATCATCCAGGGCCGAGTCGACCGATCGAACCAGTTCACCGGTCACGCCCTTTTTACCCACCAGCACGAGGGGCCTGAGACCGTGGGCGAGCCCCCTGAGGTATTTCTTCTCCGATCCCTTCAGGCTCATCTCAAACCGGTTCAAGAATCTGGACTTCCATCCCTTTGACGATGTCTTTCACGGCCGCCCGGTAGGGTTTCATGTGGGGCGCGTTGAGATGGGCCTTCAGGTCCTCGACGCTTTCCCAACGTTCGACGATGACGACGACGTTTTCCCGCAGGGGATTCTGTACCGGGAGGCCGGTGGGTATGTCGACGGCGGGGCCGTACTCGATGCATCCTTTCTCCCGGCGGACCTCGGGGATCACCTTCCTGAACTCCCGGAGGAAATCCTCCCGCTTACCCGGTGCGACTTCGACGGTGGCAAGAACGTGAATCATGGAGCACTCCTTTCGACATCGGGAATCGATCGAGAGGGCCGGCGGTCAAAAAACGCACCGTCAGCCCCCGTTGCGGATGAATTCGACGGCATTCTTGAAAAAGGCAAGCCCCATCCCTTCCTCGGGGAGATCCTCGCGGGTCCAGCGGGGGTGGTTGGTGCGATGCGTGTAGGCCTCCGGGTGGGGCATGAGGCCGAAGAGGCGCCCCGTCTCGTCGCAGATGCCCGCGATGGCGTCCACGGCGCCGTTGGGATTCAGGGGATATTCCATCGTCGGGGCGGCGTAATCGGGACCGCAGTACTGGACGGCCACCAGATTCTTCCTGTGAAGCTGTTTCAGGATCATGGCGCTCCTGGCGATGAACTTCCCCTCGCCGTGGCGGACGGGGAGATACACCCCCGCGAGACCCCTCGTGTAGATGCAGGGGGACCGATCATTGACCTTGAGGTAGACCCATCGATCCTCGAAGCGACCGGAGTCGTTGAACGTAAGCGTCGCGGTCTGCTGGAAGTACCCGCCCTTCAGCCCGGGGAGGATCCCCAGCTTGACCATGAGCTGGAAGCCGTTGCAGACCCCGAGGATGAGCTTGCCGGCCCGGATGAACCGTGAAAACTGCTCGTAGAGGGGTTCGCCGGTCCCGACGACCCGGGCGTGCAGGATACGGTGCGCACCCGCCTTCGCCGAACCGAGATCGTCACCGTCGAGGAAGCCGCCCGGTAGATTGAGAAAGTCATAGTCGTCCAGCCGTTTTTCACCATAGAGGATCTCGCTGATGTTCACGATGTCCACGATGTCGGCACCGGCCAGCCTGCAGGCGTGGGCCATCTCCATCTCGCAGTTCGTCCCCTTCCCCGTGATCACGATGGTTCTTACTTTGCTTGGCATTCCTTCCTTTTCCTTGTTTCCTGATCCACCGTTGAGCGGATCGACCGGACAGACAGGATAGACCGATCAGACCTGAAATTTCGATGAATCAAAATTTCAGTGGTTTCTGCCAGATCTCCTTCAGGATGCGGATGTCGTCCTCGATGATCCGGTTCCCCCGGATCCCGTTGATGCGAAAACTGCCGCCCTCGAGGACCTGACCGACACAGGCAAAGACGTTTCCCTTCAGCATCTCCTCGAACGGTTCCCGGTGTACCGGGGAGACCGTGACGACGAAACGGCTCTGGGACTCCGAGAAGAGAAGATCGTCATCCCGGTAGATCCCCGCACAGGGGACCCGGGCGAGGTCGACGGACAGGCCGCAGCCTCCCGCAAAGGCCGTCTCCGCCAGCGCCACGCCCAGCCCTCCGTCGGAACAGTCGTGACAGGAGGCCACGAGACCCGCCTGGATCGCGGCGCCGAGGGCCCCGTAGAGTTTCTTCGCCTTCACGGCGTGGACCACGGGGACCCGGTTGCCGATGAAGCCGTTCTGGGCGAACCATTCCGACCCGCCGAGTTCCGGGAAGGTCTCACCGAGGACGTAGACGAGATCCCCCGGTTTTTTCACATCCATGGTCACGGTCTTCCGCACATCCTCGATCCTGCCGATGACGGAAAAGAGGAGCGTGGGCGGGATGGAGATCTTCGTGTCGCCGATCTGGTAGTCGTTCTTCATGCTGTCCTTGCCGGAAATGCAGGGCACACCGTAGATCCGCGTGTAGTCGTAGAGGGCCCGGTTCGCCCGGACGAGCTGCGCCAGTTTGTACTCGCCGTCGGGGGTCTTCTCGGACTGCACGGGGTCGCACCAGCAGAAGTTGTCGAGCCCCGCCAGGTGCCCCAGGGTGGCACCGACGGAGACGGCGTTCCGGATGGCCTCGTCGATCGCGCAGGCCGCCATGTGGTAGGTGTCGATATCGCTGTACCGGGGGCAGATCCCGTGGGCGACCACGACCCCTTCGAAGGATTCGAGCACCGGCCGGACCACGGCGGCATCGGAGGGCCCGTCGTTGGCCGCACCGGTCATGGGTTTGATGACGCTGCCGCCCTGGACCTCGTGGTCGTACTGCCGCACGACGGACTCTTTGCTGCAGATGTTGAGCCTCGCCAGCATGGTGCGCAGCGCGTGCCCCATATTGTCCGGCTCGGGGAAACCGGGTTCCCGGTGTTTCGGGGGCGCCCACTTCGCACGGAGCTGCATCTGGGGGAGGCCGTCATGGAGAAAATCCATGTCGAGATAGCCCACCGTCCGGTCGCCGTAGCGGATGTGGAATTTCCCCGTGTCGGTGAACCGGCCGAGGACCGTCGACTCCACGTCCATCTTCCGCGACAGGGCCAGGAAGTCATCGATCTTCCCCGGGTCCACGGCAAGGGACATGCGCTCCTGGGCCTCGGACAGCAGGATCTCCCAGGGGTTGAGGCCCGCGTACTTCAGGGGGGCCTTCATCAGGTCGATCTCCGCGCCGCCGGAGAGTCTCGCCATCTCGCCGACCGACGACGACAGACCGCCGGCCCCGTTGTCCGTCAGGGCCCGGTAGAGCCCCCGGTCCCTGGCGATCAGGAGGAAGTCCGTCATTTTCTTCTGCGTGATGGGATCCCCGATCTGCACGGCCGAAACGGGCGATCCCTCGTGGAGTTCCTCCGACGAGAAGGTGGCGCCGTGGATCCCGTCTTTCCCGATGCGCCCCCCGCACATGACCACGAGGTCCCCCGGCCGGATCTCCTTGGTGTGACTGGGCTCTCCCTGGATCCGCGAGGGCATGATGCCCGCCGTTCCGCAGTAGACGAGGGGTTTGCCGAGAAAGCGGTCGTCGAAGACGATGCTGCCGTTGACCGTCGGGATGCCGCTCTTGTTTCCCCCGTGCTCCACCCCTTCCCGCACCCCCTCGTAGATGCGCCGCGGGTGCAGGATCCGCTTCGGCAGGGGTTTCGAATAGAAGGGGGTCGCGAAGCAGAAGACATCGGTGTTGAAGATGAGCTTGGCCCCTTTGCCCGTCCCGAAGGGATCCCGGTTCACGCCGACGATGCCCGTGAGCGCCCCTCCGTAGGGATCCAGGGCGGACGGCGTGTTGTGCGTCTCCACCTTGAAGACGAGGTTCCAGTCGTCGTTGAACCGGATGACACCGGCGTTGTCGACGAAGACGGAAAGGCACCAGTCGTTCTCCCCCATCGCCTCCCGGATCTCCCTCGTCGATCCCTTGATGCAGGTGGCGAAGAGCGAGTCGATGACCGTTTCCTGCCCCGTTTCATCCTCATAGCGGATGAGGGCGTTGAAGATCTTGTGCTTGCAGTGCTCGGACCACGTCTGCGCCAGGGACTCGAGCTCCACATCGGTGATCTTCCCGCCGAGACCGACCTTCCCGCGGGCGGCCACAACGGCCGGATCACGGAAATAGGACTGGAGGGTTTTCATCTCCGGCAGGCTCAGGGCCAGCACCCGGTCGCTGCTCATGGCGAGGAGTTGTTCGTCGCTCACGTTGAGGTCGATCTCCTCCACGTGCGGCCGGTCCTCGCCGAGGACTTTCGGCACGAAGGGGCGCATGCCCTTCCGGGGATTCCAGTCCTTCCCCTCGACGATCTCGAACCGCTCGATGAGCTCATTGGCCAGGAGCCCCGAGGCGATGCGCTCCGCCTCCTCGCGGCCGATCCCGCCGCGGATCACGTACTGCCTCGACGTGTACACCCGGACGCCCTCCCCCCGGCCGTTCCCCAGGAGCGTCCGGACGGCCTCGGTCGCCGTGCGCCCCACGTTGTCCGTCACGCCGGGTCTGAACCCGACCTCGATGAGCCAGTCGAAAGATGCGGCCAGCCCGCGGTTGACGGCATACCGCTGGATCACGGGGTCCGTCAGGGGTCCGCCGGCGATCCGCCGGATCTCGTCCCTCGAGAGGTCCCCCTCGACGGTGTAGACGTCGATCGTCCGAACCGACTCCACATGGATGCGGAGGTGTTCGACGATCCGCCGCCGGACCTTCTCGCCGAGGGCATCCCGAACGCCCTCTCTGAAGCCGACTTCGATCCTGTTGACCTTGAATGCTTTCCGAGCCATTCGACTCTACTCCTTCTCGCGGAGCTTGTACTTGGCCAGTTTGAGGTGGAGTCCCTTCCTGCTCAACCCCAGCTGCCTGGCCGCCTTGCTGACATTGCCCTCGCACTCTTCGAGAACCCGGAGGATCATCTGTCTCTCCACCTCCTCCGTTTTCTCCCGGATCACGTCCTTGAAAGGCCTCTTTCCCTCATCGGCCTTCCGGGCGGCCTGGGCCTCGGCGGCGGCGACCATCTCCGGAGGGACATCGCTCATGCGGATGGTGTCGGCCTGCGCCATGAGGACGAGGCGCTCGACGAGGTTTTCGAGTTCCCGGATGTTTCCGGGCCAGTCGTACATCAAGAACAGTTCCTCGACGGCCGGGTCGAGGCCCCGGACGTTCCGGTCCAGCTTCCGGTTGAACTTCTGGATGAAAAACGCCGTCAGCGGAGGAACATCCTCGATGCGCTCCCGGAGCGGCGGGACGTGGATCGGAAGCACGTTGAGACGGTAATACAGGTCCTCCCGGAACCGCCCGTCCCGGACATCCTGCAGGAGGTTCCGGTTGGTGGCCGTGATCAGCCGCACATCCACCTTGATGGTCTGGAGACCTCCCACCCGCTCGAATTCCTGGTCCTGGATCACCCGCAGGAGCTTGGCCTGCATTTCCTTCGGGACCTCCCCGACCTCATCGAGGAAGAGCGTCCCCTTGTGGGCGAGTTCGAACCGCCCCGCCTTGCTGGTGACGGCGCCGGTGAACGCCCCCCGCTCATACCCGAAGAGTTCGCTCTCCATCAGGTTCTCGGCGATGGCCGAACAGTTGATCTTGATGAAGGGGTTCTTGCGCCGGGGGCTGTTCATGTGTATGGCGTTGGCCACGAGTTCCTTGCCCGTCCCCGTCTCGCCGGTGATCAGGATCGTGGTCGTCGTCGGAGCCACCTTCTTGATCACCTCGAAGATCCGGACCATGCCCTCGCTGACGCCGACGATTTCCTGTCGATCGATCTCGTCGGGGCCCAGGCTCAGTTCCTCGTCGCTCAGCGTCTTCGTCTTGACGGCCTTGGCGATCACGTTCTTCAGTTCCGCCTCGTCAAAGGGCTTTGTGATGTAGTCGAGGGCTCCTTTCTTCAGGGCATCGACGGCCGTGTGGACGGTGCCGTGGGCGGTGATCATGATGACCGGCACGGACGGATAGTCACGGAGGACCCTCTCGAGGAGGCCCATGCCGTCGAGCCGGGGCATCTTGAGATCCGTCACCACGACCTTGACGTCCCGGCCCTTGAGCACCTCGAGGGCCTCGACGCCGTCGGCGGCTGTCAGGACCTCGTAACCCTCGCGGCTGAGGTGGGCCTTGAGGACGAGCCGCATGTTGGCCTCATCATCGACGATCAAGATCTTCTTCATCCTCTCGAACGCGACCCCCGTGGAACGGTCATCGAAAAGAAAAGAGGCACGAGGCCCCGCGCACCGGACCGAAGGGTACCCGTCATTCACGAAGCATGAACCGCCGGACACCCGCGCATGGACCTTGAACCTTTCGTCCACGTCTATTATGGAACCAGACCCCTGTCAAGGTGATTTCATCCCGCGGGGACGGGGATCCGGATATAGAAGATCGTCCCCTGCCCCGGCAAGGACTTGACGCGGATCTGACCGCCCTGGTTGCGGACGATCTTCCGGCAGATGGCCAGCCCCAGGCCCACCCCCCTTTTCTTGGTCGTGAAGAACGGCTTGAAGATATTCGGCAGATCCTCCTTCCGGATCCCGCGACCCGTATCCCGGATGGAGATCCCGACGGCATCGCCCTCGTCGCTTTCGATCTTGGAGGTCCGCAGGGTCAGGGTCCCCCCGTCCGGCATGGCCTCAACGCCGTTGAGGGCGATATTGAGGATCACCTGCATCATCTGCTCCCCGTCCAGGCGGACCCGGGGAAGCGAGGGATGGAGATCCGTCTCCACGGCGACCTTCCCGGTCTGCTCGTTCGCCCGGACCAGCGAGGCGGCCTTTTCGATGATGGCGTTGATGTCGTGCCAGTCGGTCTTCACCCCGTGCGGCTTCGCGTAGTTCATGAACTGGGAAACGACCCGGTTGAGCCGGTCCGTCTCCTCGATGATGACATCGAGGAGTTTCTGGTTCTCGGGATTCGATGTCTCGGTGCGGAGATACTGGCCGGCCCCCTGGATGGAGCCGAGGGGATTGCGGATCTCGTGGGCCAGCGCCGTGGCCATCTCCTCGAGCAGTGCGGATTTTTCCTTCTCCAGCTCCTGGTCGTAGGCATAGAGGGACGTGAAGAAGTCCTTCGCGTCGGGGAAGAAGTGGAGGAAAATCTTCTTCAGGATGAGCTTGATCGGGTCGAAGAGCAGCACGATCAGGAAAGAGCCCATGAGAACGTGCGTGAAATACGGGGCGGGGGTGGCGCCGAAAAGCCCGATGACCAGATAAAAGATCACGGTGGCGGCGAGGGTGGTGACCACAATGACCAGCGCCCGGCCCATGATTTCGTAGAATTCCGGAAGATGGGGGTGGACGATGATGACGAGGATGAAATACAGAAGGGCCGCCGCCGCAAGGTTCGAAAAGGGCGGGAAGCCGAGGATCAGGTAATGAAGCGCGTCGGAGATGCTGATGAAGGCCGTCGCGGCGCAGGCGATGGCCACGTAGACCATCCTCCTTCTCTCGACACCGGAGGATCTCCGCCGGATGTGGATCAGCAGCGCCACATAACCGTAGAGAAGGACCAGCGAGGCATAGAGGTTGATCGCCGCGTTGAAGAACGGCGAGGCGGAAAGGGGCGTGAAAATCGCGATGACAAAAAGAAACCCGATGACGGAGGTCAGGACGACCTCCCGGGTCCCGATGAAGGTGCGCCCCCGAAGAAAATGATGCTCGAACCTCATCAGGAGAGGCAGCGCCGCCAGAAGGCCCAGGTCGCTCAGGGTGCGCCAGAGGGCGTTCTGGAAGATGCCGTCGAAGAATTCTCCGCTCTTCTGAACGAAGATCGCAAGGCACAGGGCCGCAAAGGCCCTCTGAACCGTCTCCTTTTCCTTCCGGGCGATCAGGGAAACGGCGATGATCAGACTGACCGCAGCCAGGGTGAAGGTCTCCATGGGTTCTTCCTGTCACGACGAGAAGACCGTAGAAATCGATTGATGATATCGGCAAACCCCCCTTTAGTCAAGGAAGAGACCCCCGGGGGGAGAGACCGCCCCTCGTCGAGTGCGCCGGCGTGGTGCATCGAAAAAAAAGGGGCAGGCGGACGCCTGCCCCACATCTCATCAACCCCCGCGGCTCCCGGAAGGTCTTCTCTTACACCGATCTCTCCATCAGCTTGACCTCGAACCGGTACCCGGCGTCCTCGGAGGCCTTGCGGACGGCTTCCCGGAAGGCCCCGAAATCGAACCGGTAGGAATAGTCCTTTCGGAAGAGTTTCGACTGCTCCTCGATGGTTCCCTTCCGCTCCTTGCCGAGGGTGCTGTAGGTTTCCTTCTTGAATCCGAACCCCGGGCTCATGTCAGCGTCACCTCCCCCCGAAACACCGAATCCGGACTCTTTCAGCATCTCGAAAAACCGCACTTCCTTCGCCGGCTCGTCGACCCTGAAACGGCAGATGTAGGTGAGCTTCTTCTTCGAAAGAAAGGCCTTCCGCTCGGCGATGACGGCCTCCAACCTGGCCGAGCCGTCCTTCTGGATCTCGAATTGCCCCGGGAGCGTTTTCCCGATTTCCGCGATCGTCTGTCGAAGTTCCATTGCGCCTCCTATCTCTGTCCGACGGTGAGCGTGATGGGTTGCGTCGCCTTGGTGCCCGCGCGGACCGACTGCCCGACGACCCTGCCCCAGGTCTCCTGCTTCGGGGTGAAGACGTAGTGGGCGGGGTTGATCTTGAACCCGGCTTTGTCGAGGGTGGTCACGGCCTCGTACTCCGTCATGCCGACGACGTTCGGCACCTCGGCGGTCTTCACCGCGCCCGATGGCTGGATGACGGACACGTTGACGGTTTTCATCGTCGACGAGACCGTGTTGCCGAAAACGGCCCTCATGGTGATGAGATATTGCCCGGGCTTCTTTCCCTCTGTGGACCAGGGTGCATCCCAGACCTTCGGCGCCAGGGTGTCGGTCCCCTCGCTCCTCACCAGCTTTACTTTCAACTCCTCCTCGGCACCCGTCGCCTGGTTCTTCACGGTGACCTTCAGCCCGGTGAACCCGCTGCTCCTGGCGGCGACATGCACCGTGTCCCCGGCTCGATAGGACTCCCCGTCCCTGGGAGATGTCACGTCCAGAGACATCTGATACCGCCCCACAACCTGGCCGTATGCGTGCGAAGTCCCGGCAGAGCCGACAGCGACCAGCAGCACGACAGTGAAAACAAGCACCCATTTCCTCATGAAACGCGCAGATGACATATCAGAAATCCTCCAGGGGGTTTGATGTCCTCCCCTATTGCAAGAAACGTGTTATCCGACCGCGGATTGTGTACCCATCTTCCCACTGTGTAATCCACTACACACTTCCAGGCCCAGAAAACCCTTTTTGCTGACCAGAAGTCACTAAAAAAATAGGCAAATTATAAAATGAATACGAGTAGATAAATTATTTACGATGACCACAGCACCCCTGGCATGCTTTCTGCTGATATACCCGCGAATCTCACATTTTTCACCAGACGAAGGATCGGGATTGAGCATGTCAGACCAGAAAGCAGCTGTCGTTTTTCCGGGCCAGGGATCCCAGCGGCACGGCATGGGCAAGGATTTTTATGAAACCCTCGCCGTCAGCAGGGATACCTTCACCGAGGCCTCCGACGCCCTGGGCTGGGACGTGGCGGCCATGTGTTTCGGCGAGGACGAGCGACTGAACCAGACGGAGTTCGCTCAGCCCTGCATCCTGGTGACGGAAATCGCCATGCTGCGGGGGATTCGAGCCCTCTTCGGTCTCGATCCCCACTTCTTCGGGGGGCACAGCCTCGGAGAATACACGGCGCTCGTTGCGGCCGGTGTGCTTCCGCTTTCCACGGTCATCCAGATCGTGCACGTCCGCGGCAAACTCATGCAGGAAGCGACACCCGTCGGGATCGGCGGAATGACGGCCCTGGTTTCGAAAGACCTCGATGTCGATCTCATCCTGGAAGCCCTCCGGGATCTCCCGATCGACGTGGCAAACATCAACTCGGTGAACCAGGTCGTCATCAGCGGCGCAAACAAGGCCATGCCGGAGGCGGAATCCCGGATCGTGAAGTCCCTCGGTTCGGAAAAACCGCTTCGGTTCGTGCCCCTGAACGTGAGCGCCCCGTTTCACAGCCGGTTCATGAGCACCGTGGAGAACCCCTTTGAAGATGTCCTCAACGCCGTCCGGAAGGTCATCGACAGCCGGGCCGCCTCCCGGGTGACCTCCAACTTCACGGGCGGCTTTCATTCCAGTGACACGGAAGACGTCCTGAACAAGCTCGTCTCTCAATTGAGCAACACCGTCCGCTGGAAGGATAACATGCACGCCCTGGCCGCCCGCGCGGACGTCATCTACGAGATCGGGCCCAATCGTCCCCTGAGGGAATTCTTCCGGACCGCCGGCGTCAACTGCCTTTCGCTCACGACCCTGGCCTCCGCTCAGCGAACTTTCCAAGGAAATTGATGATCCTCCGGCATCCCACGGCCGGATTCCTGTTCGATCCCCCCGGGGGAGCGGTGCACTTCGAGGAGAAATGGAATGGATTTCAAACTGAACGACGAACAGAAAATGTACGTGGATACGGTGCAGCGATTCGTGAGAGGCGAAATCCTGCCGCACATCCTGGAGATCGAAAAGAGACACCGCTTCCCTTGCGACATCATCCGGAAGGCCTGGCAGATGGGGATCCTGAACCTGAGCATCCCGAAGTCCGTCAAGGGTTTTGAAATCGACGCCGTTTCCTCGGCCCTCATCATCAAGGAGCTTTCGTACGGCGACACGGGGATCTCCACGTCGGCCATGTGCAACGACCTGGCCAACGTCGTCATCGCCCAGCAGGGCTCGGAGGAACAACAGCGGCGCTTCCTGGAACCCTTCGTGAAGGCCCCTCTCATCGCCTCCTTCTGCCTGACGGAGCCCGGCGCGGGCTCGGACAACTCCTCCATGACGACCTTCATCCGGAAGGAGAGATCGGGCCGATACATCCTCAACGGGGCGAAGTGCTTCATCACGAACGCCAGTTTCGCGTCCCAGTTCACCGTGTTCTGCAAGGTCGGAAAGCCCTCGAGCCAGCTCATGGGTTGCGTGATCGTCCCGACCGATTCGATGATGGGAAAAGACCCGGTCCTCTTCAACGAAGAAAATGTCGAACTCGGGGCCCGCAACGGCGGCCGGATCACGATCGGCAAGCCGGAAGACAAGCTCGGCCAGCGCCTCTCCAATACGGCCAGCGTCACCTTCGAGGATGTCGTCATCGACGAGGACCAGATCATCGGGGACCGGCGCCTGGGCTTCAAGTATCTCGTCGACGTTCTCGATTACGCGAGGCCCATGGTGGCCGCCATCGGCGTGGGGCTGGCTCGGCGGGCGCTGGACGTCACCCTCGAGTACACCCGCCAGAGGAAACAGTTCGGGCAGAGGATCTGCGACCTGCCCGTCGCGAGGGAAACGCTCGTCGCCATGTGGAAGAAGGTGGAGCTGGCGGAACTGGCCTTGATGAAGGCGGCGGTCAAGGTGCAGGAGAAGGCCGAAGACCGGGGGATGTATTCCTCGCTCGCCAAGAACGTCGCCGCCGAGGCGGCGATCTTCTGCGCCAACGAAGGGCTTCACCTCCACGGGGGCTACGGCTTCATGTCGGAGTACGAGATCTCCAAGCTCGCCCGGGATGCCCATATCATCGACATCTACGAAGGCGTCCGTGAGATCCAGCACATGATCATCGGGAGGGAACTGGTCTAGGCGCGAAGCGCCGGGCGCAAAAGGAAAAAACAGGATGCGCCCGACGAAGGAGGGAACTGGTGTAACAACAGAATGTTGAGTTTTGAATTCAGAGAGCTCTTCAGGACCAAAGGGACAAAACAGGCCAGAGAGACCAGACAGGCCAGAAGGACCAGATAGACGAACATGCTGTATCTGCACGGACTCGGGCACTTCTACCCCGAAAACATCATCACGAACCGGTTCCTGGACGAACTGGACATCGGATCGAGCGAGGAGTGGATCCTCGAGCGGGTGGGGATCGTCGCTCGCCGCACCGTGCTGCCGCTGGAGTACATCCGTGCCACGAAAAACCGCGAGCCGCGTGAGGCGCTCGAGGCCAGCCTCTACGGCAACGCCCAGACGGCGGCGGCCGCCGCCCGCATGGCCATCGAACGGGCCGGGATCCGGAAAGAGGACATCGGCCTTCTCATCTGCGGATCGTCGGCGCCCGACTACGCCTCGCCGGCGGAAGCTTCCAGGGTGGCCGCGGAACTCGGCATCGAGGTGCCCTGCTTCGACATGAACTCCGCCTGTACCAGCTTCGGCGTGCAGATGCATTTTCTCAGCATGACGATTCCCGGGACCCTGCCGCCCTACATCCTGACGGTGATCCCGGAGAACCTCACGCGAACCGTCGATTACACCGACCGTCGTTCAGCCTGCCTGTTCGGCGACGGAAGCGCGGCGGCCGTCGTTTCGGCGACCGTTCCCAGCCGGATGCGAATTGCGGGGACGCACTTCTGCGCGAAACCCTCCGCGTGGGACAAGGTGAGCATCCCCAGGATGGGCTATTTCCATCAGGACGGGCACGCCGTGCAGGGGTTCGCCATCCGCAAGACGACGGAGGCCCTCCGCTCCCTGCAGGCCGCTTACCCGTCCGCGAACGGTCACCTCAAATTCGTCGGGCACCAGGCCAACCTCGGGATGCTGCGGATGGTGTGCGAGCGATGCGGCGTCGACGGGGTCAACCACTGGCACAATGTCGTCGAATACGGCAACACGGCCAGCGCGGGCGCCCCCGGGACCCTGAGTCTCCACTGGGACGAGATTCAGCCGGAGGATCACATCGCCCTTGTCCAGGTGGGGGCCGGGCTGAGCTGGGCGCAGATGATGCTCCTCGTCGAGGAAAGAAAATGAAATACGCCGAATTCATGGAAAAGAACTCTTTCGAGCTGGTCGATCTGCTCGCCATGGCTTACGGCAGAATTGTGGAGGACCCGCCCCCCGGATTCGACGCGCGCCTGCCCACGCCGCCGCTTCTCATGGTGGACCGGATCCTCTCGATCACCCGGGACAGGAACCAGGGAAAGATCATCGCCGAGCAGGATGTCAAGCTGGACGCATGGTACTTCCAATGCCACATGCCGGGCGACCCGGTGCAGCCGGGATGCCTCTGCGTGGACGCCGTCTGGCAGCTTCTCGGCTTCTACTGCGCCTGGCGGGGATCCATCGGCACGGGAAGAGCCCTCGGCTGCGGGGAGGTGCTGTTCAACGGCCAGATCCGCCCGTACAACAAAACCGCCCGATACGAAATCGCCGTGAAGCGATATGCCCGGCTGAAAGAATCGGGTGTCAGCATCGTGATCGGGGACGCCGATATCTTTGTGGACGGCCAACGGATCATGGTCATGAAAGATGCCCGCACGGGCGTGTTCAGGGGGATCGCCTATCCCGATTACCCGTTGAGGTCCCCCAACGCCGTCGGCGGGATGATCCGGTGAGGTGATGAGCGAGCAACCCGTTGCCGTCGTGACAGGAGGCGGAACAGGCATCGGCGCCGCGTGCTGCCGGGCCCTGGCGAAGGAGGGGTTCCGCGTGGGGATCCACTACCGCCGGAGCATCGACGGGGCGAAGGCGGTCCTCCGGGAAATCGGCAGCGGTTTCCTCATCGGGGCCGATCTGGCCGATCTCGACCAGGTCGAAGCGATGGCCGTCAGCCTGAAGGAAAGCGCGGGGCGCGTGGACGTCCTGGTGAACAACGCCGGGGCCTCCATCAACGCCGATATCCTCACCATGAAGGCCGAGCAGTTCGACGAGCAGCGAAGCCTCACGCGGGGCATCTGGTTCCTGACGAAGCGGATCCTCCGGCTCTACATGCTGCGGAAGGGCGCCGGCCGGATCATCAACATCACGAGCGTCGTGGGCCACACGGGAAACCCCGGACAGATCCCCTACACCATGGAAAAAGCGGCCCTGGACGCTTTCACGAAATCGCTGGCCCGGGAACTCTCCGGGAGGAACATCCTCGTGAACTCCGTGGCGCCCGGCTTCATCGAAACGGCCATGACGCAGGAGCTGCCCCCGGAGGTCAAGGCCGGGATCCTCGCCGCCATTCCCCTCGGGCGCACGGGAACGCCGGAGGAAGTGGCGGAGGTGGTGGCCTTCCTGGCCACGAGGGGCACATACATCAACGGTACGGTCATCCACGTCAACGGCGGGCTCTATGGCGGCTGATCGGGAAACGATGGAAAAGATCCTCGGGCTCATCCCCCAGCAGACCCCCTTCCGCTTCATCGACGACATCCTCGAAGCGGACGGGGATCACATCATCGGGGCCTACCGATTCCGGGAGGATGAGTTTTTCTACCGGGGCCATTTCCCGGGGAACCCGATCACACCCGGTGTCATCCTCGTCGAGACGATGGCCCAGACCGGTGTCGTGGCTTTCGGTCTCTACCTGTACATGACGGAGAAGAAGGGCTCCGCCGAAGGGGCCAGGAAACTGACCACGCTCTTCACGATCCTGGAGGAAGTGGAGTTCCACGGCATCGTGAAACCCGGGGAGCGCGTGATCGTCCGGGGGGAAAAGGTCTATTACCGGAAAGGCAGTCTCAAGACCAGAATCCGCATGACCCGCGAAAACGGGGAACTCGTCTGCACCGGCGTGCTGGCGGGGATGGGGGTTGATTTACATGAGAAATAGGGTCGTCGTCACCGGGATGGGAATCGTGGCCCCGAACGGGCACGGGCTCGAGACCTACGAGAAGGCGCTGCGGGAGGGGCGCTCGGGCATCCGTTACATCCCGAGGCTCAAGGACTTGAATTTCGCCTGTCTCGTCGGCGGGGTCCCCGAGAATTTCGGCGAGGTGGTGAAACGCTACTTCCGCGAAGAAGACCTGATCGCCGTCAACGACAACATCGCCTTCGCCTCCGTCGCCGCCGTCGACGCCTGGCGGGATGCGGGCTTCGAAGTGCCCGATCCCGAAAGCAAGGAGGTGGACTGGGACAGCGGAGCCATCATGGGCTCCGGGATCGGGGGGATGGATACGATCGCCGAGACCGTCGTCCCCCTGGTCAGCCAGGGCAGGGTCCGTCGTCTCGGGAGCACGATCGTCGAGCAGGTGATGAACAGCGCCACGAGCGCCAAGATCGCAGGGCTCCTAGCCCTGGGAAACCAGGTCACCTCCAACTCCTCCGCCTGCAGCACCGGCAACGAAGCGATCATCGACGCCCTGTACCGAATCCGCAACGGCATGGCGAAGCGGATCCTGGCCGGGGGCTCTGAGGGAGCGTCCCCCTACATCTGGGCAGGCTTCGACGCGATGCGCGTCCTCAACCGCAAATCCAACGACCGGCCCCGGGCCGCCTCGAGGCCCATGAGTGCGTCGGCCGGAGGCTTCATCCCGGGCTCCGGCGGCGGCGCGCTGATGCTGGAGGACCTGGAAACGGCCGAGAAACGGGGCGCCCGGATCTACGCGGAAGTCCTGGGAGGGGCCGTCAATTGCGGCGGTCACCGAAACGGCGGGACCATGACGGCACCCAACCCGGAGGGAGTGAGGCGATGCATCCGGATGGCCCTCGCCGACGCCGGCATCTCGCCGCGCGACGTGGATGCCATCAACGGCCACCTCACGGCGACCTTCGCGGACCCCGTGGAGGTGAAGAACTGGGCACAGGCCCTGGAGCGCACACCGGAGGACTTCCCCTACATCAACTCCACGAAGTCCATGGTCGGGCACTGCCTGGGCGGGGCCGGCGCGGTGGAGTGCGTGGCCGTCGTGCTCCAGCTCTACAAGGGATTCCTTCACCCTTCGATCAACTGCGAGGATGTCCACCCCGACATCGCGGCGTTCGCGGGCCGCATCCCTCAGAAGTCCCTGGAGCTGCCGAACCTGAACATCATCGCCAAGGCCGGGTTCGGCTTCGGCGATGTCAACAGCTGTATCATCTTCAAGAAATGGGCATAAGGCGAAAGGCATCAGGCGCAAGGCAAAAAGGAGCAAGAAAAACCTTTTTCATCTTCGGCCGCAAGCCATGAGCCTTTCACCCTGCGCCGAAAACTTTATCCAAGGAGTCAGGAAATGGAAGAGAAACAGATTTTCACGGAGCTGGTCAACATTCTGAAACTTTATACGAAGAATCCGGAGCTGCTCGAAAAGGCCACCAAGGAAACGCACATCCTGAACGACCTCAAGGTCAACTCGGCGAGGCTCGTCGACGTCGTCATCAAGTGCGAGGATGTCTTCGGCATCTCCATCGATGACGACGACGCCGACAGGATTCGAACCATCGGCGACGCCATCGAGGTCATCAAGCTCAAACTGGCTGCATAGGAGCTGAACGATGAACGGGTCAGCCCGGCGGTCCCTGAGGGTCCAGTACTGGCTCGGCCGCCTGTCCGTCTTCGTGCTCGGACCCGTGACGTACGCCGCCGTCCGGCTCCTCGGGTGGCGGGTGAGGAACCTGCGCGGCGTCCGGCGGGCCTGCTGGCATCAGTTCAGGAAACACGAAGGGCCGTGGCTCGTCTGCGCCAACCACCTGACGCTGATCGATTCCGTGATCCTGACGTACGCCATGCTGCCGCTGCACCGGTACCTCCTGAACTTCCGCTGGCTCGCCTGGAATCTCCCGGAGCGGACGAACTTCAGCCGCAACCCGCTGCTGACGGCGCTCTGTTACCTGACGAAGTGCATCCCCGTCGAGCGGGGCGGCGATCGAGACGACCTGAAGAAGCAGCTCGAGAAGTGCGCCGCCCTTCTCGATCAGAAGCAGATCCTCATGATCTTCCCCGAGGGGGGGCGCTCCCGCACGGGACGCGTGTCCGTGGAGACGTATTCGTACGGCGTGGGACGCTTTGTCCATCAGTTCGAAACGATGAAAATCCTGTGCATCTACCTGCGAGGCGACCGCCAGGCGACCTTCAGCGACTTTCCGAAGGCGGGGGAGACCTTTACCGTGGAGGTCTCCGTCCTGGAACCCCGCAGGACGGCGTCGACGGGGCTGAAGGCCCAGCGGGACTATGCCGAGCAGATCATCCGGCGCCTGTGCGAGATGGAGGAAAAGTATCTTGCCGATCGGGAACGACATCGTGGACCTGTCCGATCCCCTGAACCGGGGAAAGAGCCTGGATCCACGCTTCATGCAGCGGGTGTTCACGCCTTCCGAAAGAGATAGGATCGCCGGATCGGAGCAGCCCGACCGGGCCCTCTGGGCCCTCTGGGCCGCCAAGGAAACGGCCTACAAGGTCCTGTCCAAATCCTCGCCCTTTCTCTCCGCCGTCCCGCGTCTTTTCCCCGTCAATCTTCATTGCCCGGACCCGGCCGCACCGCGGGGAGGAACAATGGAAGGCACGGTGGACGGCCCTCTCGGCCGAGTGGCCGTCCGGGTCTTCCACACGGCGGAGTATGTCCACTGCCTGGGCACCGACGAAGATGACGCCCTCGAGGGCATCATCGCATGGGTGATCCGCCTCGCGAAGGAACCGGGTCCATCGCCTTCACCGGACGAATCCCGACTCACGCGGGAGGCGGCCGTGCGGATCCTCTCGGAGCACCTGGGCCCGGCGGCGGGGGAAATCGACATCCGCCGCATAAAAAGAGACCGGGGACAGGGTCCGCCGGTCGTGTACGCGCGGGGACGGAGGACGGCCATCGACATCAGCCTCAGTCACGACGGCTCCTTCGGGGCCCTCGTGCTTCTGCCGTCTCAACGGTCCGCCGACAGGTCCTCCAGGACCTCGAGGATCTCGGGGCCGTATAATTCAGCCTTCTGACTCGTCAGGCCGCAAAGCTCCTCCAGCGCCCGGATCGAGCTCGCACCCGTTCTGGCGATCTCGAGAAGGTTCTGGTCCGAGAGGATCATGAACCGCGGCGTGTTCGTCTCCCTCGCCCTCTCGAAGCGCCAGCGATAGAGCGCCCTGAGGCGCCTTTTCTGCAGGTCCTCCAGGTCCTGGTATCCCTTGATGCCCCTCAGCGACCGCTCGTCGAAGGCCTTCTCACTCCAGCGTGCCGAAGCGACGGCGGTGAAGGCTTTCCGGGCCTGCTCTTCGAGCCCCCGACTGGCAATTTCCGGTTTCATCCTGCGGTAGAGGGCGATCAGGTAAGCCGTGTCCCGCACGGCGTACTGGATCTGCTCTTCCGTCAGCGGCCGGTTCTCCCACCGGGAACGCTGCAGCCGTTTCGTCTTGTTGAGCGAGACGCCGAGATAGGTTTCAATGACGGTGGAAAGGGCCAGGAGCTCCGATCCCAGCAGGGAGGCCGCCCGCTGCGTGTCGAAGACATTTTTGAATTCAAAGCCGTAATCCCTCTTCAGGATCCGGATGTCGTTGTCCCCCGCGTGGAGGATCTTCACCTGGGCGGGGTTTTTGCAGATCCTGCCCAGAAAGGAAAAGTCGAACTTCCCGTCGAGGGGATCGAAGAGGTAGGTGCGCGCTTCCGTGCCGACCTGGATCAGGCAGAGCTTGTCGCGGAAATAGCGAAGGGAGTCGTATTCCGTGTCCATGGCCACCTCGGGGGCACCCGAGATGTCCTCCAAGGCCTGTCGTCTTTTCTGCGGGGTGTCCACCCAGAGCCAGTTTCCGGTCATCCGTCCCGTTCTCGGCGCGTAAGATCAAGGCGCGCGTATTCTACCTTTCTTTCGTCCTCCGCACAACCCTCATCGCGAAAAAGAAGGAGATCCATCCGCTCCCCCCGGGGACCCGCTCACACCGAAAGGGCGTACAGGGCGGCGACGAAGGCAAGGGTGGAAACCATGGCCGTGTAATCGACGGATCCCATCTTGAGCTCTTTCAGGTACGTCCGCGGCCCCCGCTCGTAGCCCCGTCCCTCCATGGCCTGCGCCAGTTCGTCCGCCCGCTGAAAAGACTGAATCGCGAGGACGGCGGCCAGGGAAGACATCTTCCGTATTCTCTCCGGGACGGTGCCCGCCCGGAAATCGGCTCCCCTGGCGAGATGCGCTTCCTTGAGCCGGTGAAACTCCAGGAGAAGCATCGGCACGAAACGCAGCGCCAGAGAGACCATGACGGCGAGATCATGGGAGGAGATCCGGACGGCGCGGAGCGGTCGCAGCAGCCGTTCGATGCCGCTGATGAGCTCCGAGGGCGTGGTGGTCATCGTGAGGAGGGCCGCACAAACGACGAGGGCCATGAACTGCCAGGTCGTGAGGAGCCCCCTCGAGAGGCCCTCGACGGTGATCAGGGGGAAAGCGGGGAAGAGCGGCCGCCCGTCGGTCAGAAAGAGATGCATGAGAAAGAGCAAGCCGAAGAAGAGCACGAGCGGCCTCAGGGCGACCCCGAGGTCCCGCCAGGAAAGACGGGAAACCCATGCGCCGCCGAGCAGGAAGATGGAGAGCGCCGCCGCCTTCGGGGGATCGGCCCGCAGGATGGTCAGGCTCAGCAGGAGGGTGGCGAGAATCTTCACCCTCGGATCCAGCCGGTGGATCACGGAGGACCGGGGAATGTACTGCCCGAGATGAAACATGACCCTATGCCCCCGGATGTTCGCCTTCGGCGGAGGGAGAAAATCTCCGATTCACCAGGGATGAGATCTCCCTGACGGCCTCGTCGATGGTGAGGACGCCCCCCCCCACGGACTGCCCCGACTGTCTCAGGCGCCACATGAGCTCCGTCACCTGGGGCGGACCGAGGCCCATGGCCTTGAGCGCCTCGACGCGCGTCAGGACCTCCGCCGGAGACCCGCTGAAACGGATGCGGCCTTCCGCCATGACCAGCACGCGATCCGCCGCGACGATCTCGTCCATATCATGCGTGACGTGGATGATCGTCATCCCGTCGTCATTCAACTTTCTGATCACGTCCAGGATCCGCCGCTTCCCCGCCGGATCCAGGAACGACGTGGGCTCGTCGAAGACGAGGTAACGCGGGCGCACGGCCAGGACACCGGCGATGGCGACCAGCCGTTTCTCGCCGCCGGAGAGGGTGTGCGTCGGCCGCTTTTCGTAACCGGAAAGCCCCACGGCATGGAGGGCCTCCTGAACCCGCCGTTCGATCTCCAGCGCGGGCAGACGATGGTTGCCGGGACCAAAGGCCAGATCCTCTTCGACCGTCATCCCCACGATCTGGCTGTCGGGGTTCTGGAAGACCATGCCCACGGCCCGCCGGATGTCCCTCAGGGAGGCCGAATTCTTGGTGCTCATGTCGTCGACCCACACGTCACCCGAGGTGGGGATCAGCAGGCCGTTGAGATGCCTGGCGAGGGTCGTCTTTCCGCACCCGTTGGGACCGATGAGGGCCACATACTGTCCATCTCCGATCTGCGCATCCACGGCCTGAAGGACCGGAGGCTCTCCCGCCCCGTAACGGAATTCGAGATTCTCGATTCGGATCATGGTTTCAGCCTTTCATGACAACGGTTTTCCGAAGAAGGTTTCAGAGACGGATTCTGTCCCGGATCTTCAACGCGATGGCGGCCGCCGCGAGGATCTTCAGGACATCACCGGGAACGAAGGGGAGAACGCCCGCCGTGACCGCCTTGGACGGTGACAGCCCTGCCACGACCATGAGCTGCAGGACCCCCAGGGTGTATACGACCACCCCCCCGGCAAGCATGGACAGGGCCACCCACGAAAAACCGGGCGCTTTTCTCGTCTCGACGAGTTTCCCGATGACATAAGCACCGACGACGAACCCCGAGATGTAACCGCCTGTCGGCCCCAGGAGAACGCCGAGGCCCGCTTTCCCCCCCGAGAACACGGGCAGTCCGAGCACCCCGAGGGAGACATAGACGATCTGGCTGAGAGCCCCGAGACCGCCGCCGAGAAGTGCTCCGGCAAGATAGAGGAAAAAGGTCTGGAGGGTGATCGGCACGGGTTGGAGCGGGACGGAGATGAGCGCCCCCACCGCCGTCATGGCCCCGAACATGGACGCGTAGACCATGCCCCTCGGCGTCAATCGCCCCTTCTTCAACGGATGGGTCCTCCAGGGAGTCTTTTCGATGATCCCGGTTCCGTGGAATCCTCTTTCCGGTTGACCTTTCGGAAGATCTGGGTTTTGATGGACGAACCGATCACGACTCCATAGAAGTCATGAAACGCTATCTCATCTGCCCCGAATGCGCCTACCAGACCGATGACCCCGGGAAGAAGCTCTGCGAGCACTGCCGAACGGAGCTCATCGGCCGGTGCCCGATCTGCGACAAACCCATCGAAGAGCCAAGGGCTATCTACTGCAAGGACTGTGGCGCGAAGCTTCGGATCTCCTACGTGCCGATTCAATGATGAAAATACAATTATGAGTTTTGAGTGTTGAGTTGTGAATTAACAATGAATTCTTTCTTGTTCCCTAATTCAAAATCCGAAACGCAAAATGGAAGCGATCCAATCCGCTCCCCGGTAAGGAAAAGACCATTTGTAGCCCGCCCCACTTGCGTGTTAGGCGCCCCGGTCAAAACTCAACATTTTCAGAGGTACGTCACGTCCCCCGAAACGATGCGGTGCAGGTGCCCCCTGTCGTCGCGTATGAGAAGAGAGCCGTCCTCGTCCACGTTCTCGATCTTCCCGGTGAGTCCCCTGCCGACCTGGTCGATCCGCCCGTAACGCCCCATGACCCCTGCGTAGTCTCTCCATCGGCCCAGCAGCCGGGGAAACCGCCCGTCGCGAAAGAGGTCGTACGCCCGCTCGAACGCTTCCAGCAGAGATCGGAGGATCGCCGTCATCGAGTGCGACCGTCCGGTCTCGATGAGAAGGGAGGTCGCTCTCTCCCGGATCTCTTTCGGGAACCGCCGGGCGGGGATGTTGACATTCACCCCGATGCCGACCACGACGTAGTCGACGGCATCGGGGTCGGTGCTGATTTCCGTCAGGATCCCGGCGATTTTCCTGTCGCCGGCGAGGATGTCGTTCGGCCATTTCACCCTCGGCGGCGAGGGGAGACGGGGGGCGAGGACGTCGCAAACGGCCACGGCCGTCATGAGGGTTATCTTCGGCGCCTCGACCGGTGCAACCTTCGGCCTCAGAACGAGGGAGACGTAAAGGCCTGCCCCTTCCGGTGAAAACCAGCTTCGTCCGCGGCGGCCCCTTCCGCCGGTCTGCTTGCCTGCCAGGACAAGGGTCCCCTCGGGCGCTCCCCGGGCGGCCAGCTCCTTCGCCCTGGAATTCGTGGAATCCGTCTCCGGAAAACAGACGATCTCCCGCCGGCCGAAGACCTTTGAGTCGAGACCGGAGCGGATCTCCCGGGGCAGAAGGCGATCGGGGACCCCCCGAAGGAGGTAACCCTTCCTTGACGAAGACTCGATTTCGTAACCCTCTTCCCGGAGTCTTCCGATCTGCTTCCAGACGGCCGTGCGGGAAACCGCCAGGTCGGCGCTCAGGGATTCGCCTGAAACCCAGCGGCCGCCGGCCTCCTTGAGCCGCTCCAGAAGCGCCTCCCTCACGTCCATCTTCATCTCTCGAAACCTCACGAGCCGCCCCCGCCGGCGGCGACCTTCCATAGCATCCGCGTTGCACGATTGTCAACCATAAAATGAATTTCGGTTGACAATTGGATCCCCGGGAGGCCCATGCGGGGAGCCCCGCCCGGGCCCCTCCATCAGCCCCCCGGTTGAGACGGATCACGGACGATCCCGGGACGGGAAAAAGAGATTTCCACTTGAAGGATTCAGCGGATTGGATTACAGTGGCACGTCGTCGGCCATCCATTTCGAAGAGGAAACGAGATGAGCAAGCACAAGAAAATCGAACGCAGAAAAGAACTCGACCGGAGGCGGAAGAGACGCAAGGAGAGGCGCAAACTCAAAGCCAGGGAACTCCTGAAGGGGAAAAAGGCCTGATCCGGGTCCTCCTCCCGGATCGTTCACCCCCTGCCGCGGGAGGCCTGTTGTCGCCCCCGGGATTTCCGTCCGGCTGACCGCGGCAAGGCGGCTCGACATCAAGCCCGTCGTCGTCCCTGATCTCACGCCGGCATCGGGCGAGAAACCCTTCCATGAAGAATTACATCATCCGGGTCATCAGCGAGAAGGCGAACGTCATCGGTCTTGCCTGCGTGACAACCGACCTCGTCAACGAGGCCTGCCGGCTGCACGGTGCCTACCCCACGGCCTCCGCCGCCCTCGGCAGGGCTCTGACCGGCGGGGCCCTGATGGCCTCCCTTCTCAAGCTCGGCCAGCGCCTCGCCCTGAAGATCGAGGGCAACGGCCCTCTCCGCAAGATCATCGTCGAGGCGGACTACGCCGGCGGCGTCCGGGGCTTCGTGGGTGTGCCCGAGGTCGATCTGCCGCCGAGGAACGGCAAGTTCGACGTCGCGGGGGCCGTCGGGACCGAGGGCATCCTCACCGTCATCAAGGACACCGGCCGCCGGGAGCTCTACAACGGCGTCGTGAAGATCCGGACGGGGGAAATCGCCGAGGATATCGCCTACTACTACGCGGAATCGGAGCAGATCCCCACGGCGGTGGCCCTCGGGGTGTACATGGAACCCAGCCTGGAAATCACGGCCGCCGGGGGTTTCCTCGTCCAGTCCCTGCCGCCCGCAGACGAAAACATGATCGACCGCCTGATCGGGAACATCGGCAAACTCCCCCCCTGCACCGAGATGCTCCGCGCCGGGCATTCCCCGGGGTCGATCCTCGAAGCGATCTTCAGCGGGATCCCCTTTGTCACGCTGGAACAGCACGAGCTTTACTACCGCTGCACCTGCGCTCGGGAGCGGATCGAGAGGGTGCTCGTCTCCCTGGGTGAAGAAGAACTGACCGACATCATCGAGAAGCAGGGGAAAGCGGATGTGACTTGCGAATTCTGCCGCAGGATCCATTCCTTCAGTCGCCGGGCACTCGAGGAGATCCTGTCACAAATGCGGGCATCGGGGAAATCCTCTCCCCGTTGAAGGAGGACCGTCGATCATGAACGCCGCATTGCGGTTCACGCTCAGGACGGATTCTGCAGAGGAAGGCCGGAAACTCCTGCAGGATCTCTGTGAAAAGCTCCAACAGGAAAAACTCATCCTGGACTTCCATTTCGAGATCGATGCGCCGGGAGGCCCCGTCACGGAGAAGTGCGTCCTCTCCGGTGGAGGGGTCATCGCCTGAAAGGCCTGATCCGCCCGGAGGGCGGACCGGGAATTGAAGTGCGGCTGAGGGTCTCCGCACACGATCGCAGAGGGAAAGACGGCAGGGGAATTTCCGGGAGCGCCGGGGGGGGTGCGGGACATGTTTGAGAACGAACCGATCATCCGGCTCGGGTTCTTCCTCTGAACCCTGCTGACGCTCGCCCTCCTGGAAGGCTGGGCGCCCCGCCGCCGGCTGACAACCTCGAAGACGGCGCGCTGGTTCAGCAACCTCGGCATCGTGACGGTCAGCACGCTGATCGTCCGCTTCCTCTTCCCCCTGATGCCGGTCGGGTTCGCCCTGACCGCCGCGGAGAGCGGCTGGGGGCTTCTGAACAACATCCCCATGTCGTTCTGGCTTGCCGTCGTCGCCGGCGTGGTCATCTTCGATTTCTTCATCTACATCCAGCATGTCCTTTTCCACTTCGCCCCGACGCTGTGGCGCCTCCACATGGTCCACCACTGCGACCTGGATTTCGACCTCACCACCGGGATCCGCTTCCACCCCCTGGAGATCGTCCTCTCCATGGTCATCAAGCTCGGGCTGGTCTACCTTTTCGGGCCGCCCGCCCTTTCCGTCCTGATCTTCGAGATCATCCTCAACTCAACCGCCATGTTCAGCCACAGCAATTTCAAGCTTCCCCTGGGGCTCGACAGGTGGCTTCGCCTCGTCATCGTGACACCGGACATGCACCGCGTCCACCACTCCGTGATCATCCGGGAGCGAAACAGCAACTTCGGATTCAACCTCTCCTGCTGGGACCGCCTGCTGGGGACCTACCGGGATCAGCCGGAGAAGGGCCACGAGGGCATGGTCATCGGGCTGGCGAACTTCCGTGCCGCGGAGAGGCTGGGACTCCTGAGGCTGATCCTGATGCCCTTCACCGGCCGGCACCCGTAGGACGGCGAAGCCCAAGAGGGGTTGACGGCCTGACTCCGACGAGCCAGAGGGGTCCGCGGGGGATGGCGCGGCGTGACCGGAAAGCAGCGGGCCCCGGCAGGATGGCCGCTGCCCCGCCCGGGCGAAGGGATGGATCCGGAAAGCGGGCCCGTGAATCCTTTTTCCGCCTCCGTTCAAGGCGGTCGGGATTCCTGCCGTCGTCATTCTATTCGTTGTCCCGGCGGACGAAGCTCTGTATAATAGCAACATCGCCGATGGAGCCGGATGATTCTCATCCGCCCGGGATCCACCGTCTCGACCGGCCGACGTGCAGAAAACCGGCGGGGGACACCCAGTCATGTACAAGGAATTTTACGGTTTTTCAGAAGATCCGTTCCAGATTCATCCCGACCCCCGGTTTCTCTACATGACGCCCACCCACGCCGGCGCCATGTTCTGCATGGTCGCCGGCATCCGGGACCGGAAGGGCATCACCGTCGTATCGGGCGACGTCGGCACGGGGAAAACGACCCTCGTCCATGCCCTGCTCAAGGGCCTGAGCGACCGGATCAAGACGGCCTTCGTGTTTCACACCACCGTCGACTACGAGGACCTCCTTCGCAACATCCTCCAGGAACTCGGCGTGGAGATCGTCCGGGACAACCTGACGGCGCTGATCGTCCAGTTTCAGCTCTACATGCGGGAACGGATGGCCCGGGACGAAACGGTGGCGATCGTCATCGATGAAGCGCAGAATTTGAAGGTCGATGTCATCGAGAAACTGTTCCGCCTCTTCCTCCGCGAATCCCCTTCCGCCAAGCTGATCCAGATCCTCCTCATCGGTCAGCTCGAGCTCGAATCCAAACTGGATGCCATGGAATTGCAGGCCTTCAAGCGAAACGTCACGACCCGCTACCGCATCGACACGCTCGACGAGAAGGAATGCCGCGAGTACATCCGGCATCGCCTCAAGGTGGCCGGAAGCCGCGACCTGGACATCTTCACGCCGGAAGCCGTACGGATGATCTGGAAGTTTTCAGAGGGCGTCCCCCGGGTCATCAACCTCCTCTGCGACCGTGCCCTGCTGAACGGCTACGAAACTTCCCGGAAGGTGATCGACGCGGCGATTGCAAGGGAGGCGATCTATGACATGAGTTACCTGCGGCCGAAGGGCGGCGCCTTCCGTCGCCTGCAGTCCTTTCTCTCCGCCTCCCGCAGGGCCATCGAAGAAAGGCGTGCCGAGGCCACCCTCCCCGAACCGCAGGATCGAAGGCCGGCAACCGTCGCGTTCTATCGCAGGCCCGCCTTCCTCTATGCCGCTTCGGGTGTTGTGCTTGCCGGCGCCCTGGGGATCGCGACCCTCACGGTCCTGAAGCGGGATGAGAGGACCGCCCCTGCGACCCCGGCGGCCGTCACTGAAAAGTCCGCGCCGGCCCGGGCGGAGACGCAGCAGGAGCGGCAGAAGGAACAGCAGCCGGCCGGCGGGCCGGAGAAGATCGTCACCGTGAAGAAGGGCTGGACCCTGTCTCTCATCGCGCAGCAGCACTACGGCGTCGTGAACCCGACGGTCCTGGACATCCTGCTCCAACACAACCCTCAGATCACCGATGTGAACTTCATTTTCGCCGACGAGCCCATCAAGATCCCCGCACTCACGGAGGAGAGGTTTCTCGGCCGCGACGCCGACGGAAAGTACCACATCGACCTCGGAACCTTCGGCGACCGGCGGTCCATGCAGGCCCTGATACAACACCCGCTGCTCCAAGGGAAGGCCTTCAAGACGACGCTGCGGATCGCCTCGGGCGATGTCGTCTGGTACCGCATGACCGTGCCGGGTTTTCCGTCGAGAGAAGAGGCCCTGTTGACACTCCGGAGGTTGAAAGAGGAGGGCGTTTTGCCGGCCTTCGCCGCACCGGCCCCATAATCCCTTTCCCTGCACCACCATCCGGCGACAAGCCCTTCGGAGAAACCAGCAAAAAGGGCTGACCGTCTCTTCGGTCAGCCCTTGGCCCGACATCCCTCTTTCCGTCATCGGATATCCCGGTACGGGTCAGTCGCCCTTGCCTTTCCCTTTCCCGAAATCGTCCTTCCAGTCCTTGGACTTCCCGCCTTTCCCCCTGTCGATATCCTTCGTCCAGTCTTTGTCCCTTGACGGTCCGCCTTTCCCTCGTTCGATGTCATGCGTCCAGTCTTTGTCCCGGGATGGTTTGCCCTTTCCGCGATCGTCGTCACGGTAGTGGCGGTCGTCGCCTCTGCCCTTGCCTTTCTTTTTTTCCTGTTCACGGTCTTGCTTCCACTCGCGCCTGTCCTTCTTGCCGTGTCTGCCCTGGTCCATGGCGTAGCGGTGCTTGCCTTTCGTCTGCCGGTCGTATTCCCTGTCGATGGCCGGGAACTTCTCACCCCGGGTCCTCCGTTCGATCACCCGCTCAGGGGGGATGTCGTAGTGCTCGGAGATGTAGCGGAGATTGACGAAGTTGACGATGTCGGCGTCCCTCAGCACGACCTTGGTCCTCCACTGATCCCGGGGGTGCTTTCTGTAATAGCCGTACGCCCTTCCATAGGGAGGGTTCTTTACGACAACCGTCGTCGGGATGTAATAGACCTCGGGGCCGATCCCGTAGCGCAGGGAGATGTCCCACCAGCTCATGCCCCCCAGCCGCAGATCCACGATGACGCCCGGGGCCACACCGGCCCGGGTTGCGATGAAGAAAGCCACGGGGATCTCGTCATGGGGGATGCCGCGATCGCGGACGACGATCACCTCGCGCTCGGGGACCCTGTAATAATTGCTGATCCCCAGATAAAATCCCCGGAGACCTTCAGGGCCGATGGACACCCCCAGATCCACGTTCGAGGAGCCGTAGGCCGGGACGGAAACGGCAAAGGCGAGAACCAGCATACCCAGAATCGTGAGTCTTTTTATCATGTTACCCTCCTGATCAGCCTCATTTTCCGATCTTCCCTCATTGTTCTTCATCGAGCGGACCGATGGAAATCACCATCCAGATCAGCAAAGTTCATGCCGGGGATCTCAAGATCAGCCCCTGCAACGGACGGTTGCAAGCCCGGATTGATTGAATGAAACGCTGGTCCTTTGAAAACGTTGACCGCTGCAGCCGCACCGCCGGTCGCACAGCTTCGCCTCTTTCCGCGGCAAAGGGGCTTCGATGCCGAGACCGGAGCCCCTTTTTCGGCCATGCACTTTCATCGGCCCGCGCCCTGCTACAGCGTGCCGTTCTTCTTTCTTCTCTTCCGCTCGTCACGGTCGAGACAGCAGCGCTTGTACTTCTTGCCGCTCCCGCACCAGCAGAGATCGTTCCGGCCCAGGTCCGTTTTCTTCTCATCATTCCTGCCCGGCCCCAGCCATCTTTCCAGAAACTTCATCCGTTCACAACCCTCTCCGCGGATTGAACCCCTTCGCCTTAGGGCGAACGGGATCCCGCTGCGCGACCTCCCGATGGAGGACTAAGCGATATGGACGATCTCAATGTCGAAGATCAGCACTTTCCCGGCCAGATAGTGATTGAGATCCATCCGCACGAATTCGTCGTGGATCTCCTGCACGAAGGCCGGAATCCTGTTCTGACTCCCGTCACTGAGTTCGACGAGCATCCCCACCTCGAGTTCCATCCCTTCCGGAATGTACTTCCTGCGAAGATCGACAAAGAGGTCCTCTTGACGGTCTCCATAAGCCTCGGCGGGCGACAGCGTCACTGTCTTCTTCTCGCCGACGGCCATCCCGATGACGGCGTGGTCGAAGCCCCGGATCAACTGGCCCGATCCCACCGTGAAGGTCAGCGGCGACCGCCCCTGCGACGAATCGAAGACTTCGCCGTTCTCCAGACGCCCCGTGTAATGGACGCTGATCTCATCCCCGTTTTGGATCACTCTCGACACCTTTGCACCTCCCGGCCCGAAGGGCCTTCCATCATGTAATAATAAGGCCGCCGAACTCTGCGGAGCCCGGCGGCCTTCCCTGCACCACAAAATTTGACTGTCGAAACCTATTGCGCCCTGACGGCCCGTGTCCCACGAGGGCGATTTGCGGGCATCTTATGACGCCCGCCGGGCAAAGTCAAGCCCTTCGGAAGGACCGCGTGCTCGTGATTTTATGATGAACCCCGCGGGGGGATATGCTAATGAAATGCGGGCGGCCGGATGAACGGCGTCCCGAACCCGGAATGGCGGACATGGAAAACGAAATGAAAACGGCCGTGCTTCTCATTCTCTTCTTCACCTTTGATCTCTCCGTCGTCCGGGACATCCCGTTCAAGAGGAGGTTCATCGAAATGGCCGGCGTCAGCCTCGGCGTGGCGGCCCTGTCTTTCTTCATCGGTTATTTCGTCCGGATCTTTCTGAACGTCGACATCTGATCTGCCCGGGCCGTCCCCCGGAAACGTCAGCCGAAAGGAGCAACCCGCCGTGAAGACGAAAGACATCTTTCTCCTTCTGAAAGACACCTACGGGGAATGGCGGGACGACCGCGCCCCCTTGATGGCCGCCGCGCTCGCCTACTACACGATCTTCTCCCTGGCCCCGCTGGCCGTCATCATGATCGCCGTCGCCGGGCTTTTCTTCGGCGAGAAGGCCGCCCAGGGCGAACTCGTCGCGGGCATCGAGGGCATGGTGGGGGAGCACGGTGCTTATGTCATCGAGGGGATGATCAAGAGCGCCTCCGGCAAGAGGGCCGGCGTCCTCGCCGCCGCCATCGGCTTCGCCACCATGATCTTCGGCGCGTCGAAACTCTTCGGCGCCCTCCAGGACGCCCTCAACGGCATCTGGGAGATCGAGGTTCCCAAGGGCGGCGTCAAGGGCATGATCCGCAAGCGTCTCGTCTCGATGGGTGTCGTGCTGATGAGCGGCCTTTTCCTCCTCTTGTCTCTCGCCGCCGGGACCGCGCTGGCGGCCGTCCGGACCGTGATCGGGGATTCGATCCCGGGGATCGGATCCCTCTTCGTCCTGGTCAACTTTCTGATCCCCTTCCTGCTCATGACCACCCTCTTCGCCCTGATGTTCAAGGTGCTTCCCGATGCAAAGGTCGCCTGGCGCGATGTCTGGATCGGCGCCGCGGCCACTTCCTTTTTCTTTGCCATCGGTCAGATGCTGATCAGTATCTACCTCGGGAGCAAGAACATGGCGTCCACCTACGGAGCCGCCGGTTCACTGGTGGTGCTCATTTTCTGGATCTATCTCGCCGCGCAGATCTTCCTCTACGGGGCGGAGTTCACACAGGTCTATGCCGGCCGGTACGGCTCCCGCATCGAGCCCGCCGGCGGCGGGCGAAAAGCAAAGACGCAGTAGCTCCCCTGCGGATCAGCGAACCTCGGCGACCATCGATCCACGCTCCCCACGGGTCAGGACGGAGCCGGGCGGCCCGGAGAGGGGAAGTCGGGCAGGAGATCAGTAACCCCTCGGACTGGTACGCTTATTGCTAATTGAATGTTCTGGCTGAGTTCGGAAGGTCGGGAGGGTCCACATCAAATCTGAAAACAGACCGAACGGGTGAGCCAGATGGATGAAAAACAAAAAAAAATCAAAGTATTAGTTATTGACGACAACAAAGATCTCTGCCAGATCATCAAGGAGTACCTCGAGAAGACGGGTCGGTTCGAGGTGCCGATCTTTACCAACGCCAAGGCAGGAATCAAGTACGCCAAGGCCAGGAAGGCCGATGTGATCCTGCTGGATCTCATGATGCCCGAGATGGACGGGACCCAGGCGGCCGAGGCACTGCTCGAGGACGACAACACGAGGGACATCCCCATCATCTTCATCACCGCCGCCATCAAGAAGAGCGAGGTCGAGGAGAGATACGGCTACATCCAGGGACATCCGATCCTGGCCAAGCCTGTCCTGCCGGGTCAGATCATCAAGAAGATCGAGCATGTCCTCGGCCTGAGAGACGGCGCCCTGCCGATCATGTCCGACGGCTACCCCGCATGAGATGCTCCTGAACAGATCTGAAGGGTCTCCACGGACACCTTCAGATCTGTTTCTTTTCGCCCTCCCTGAAAATGACATGTTCCAGGAACAGGGCGGCAAGGATCCCCACGACAAATCCGTTACCGACGACCGGCCTCAGCATCCCCGGAAAGGACCGGAGCACCTCCGGGGGCAGAAAGGCGATGACCGTCCCGAGGAGGATCGGAAGCCCCAGGATGAGACCGTCGGTGAAACGATAATCGGCGGAGGATTCGCAGACCACGGACAGTCCGGCCGCCACCTGGGCGCAGAGGATGTAGAGGAAGACGCTTCCGACCACCAGGGAGGGCACCCGGCCGGCGAGGAGGATCGTGGCCGGCGAAAAGGACAGGACCAGAAGCAGGCAGGCCGCGGGGACGATGGTGTAGCGCGACGCGCAGCCTGTCGAAGAGATGACCCCGGGGCTCAGCGAAAAATTCACGGGTCCGATCACCCCGAGGAATCCCGCTGCCACGTTGGCGAGTCCCGTCAGGAACATCCCCCTCGTGACCCTCCTTTGCTCCCCTGCCGGCTTGAGCAGTTCGTTCACCGACTGGATCGAGCCCAGGTCGTTGATGGAAAGGGCCATGTAACAGATGATAAAGGAGACGATCACCCCCGGGTTGAAATCGAGTTCCCTCGTCAGATCGCCGAGAAAAACCGAGAAGAGCGCCGCACCCGGAGCCGCCTCCGGCACCCCCGGCATCACGGCCAGGTGAAGGGCCGTCCCCGCCATCAGAACCCAGACGATCAGGGTGGATCTCCAGACCCCTTTCAGGCAGCGGTGCAGGACGAAGGTCGCCGCGAGAAGGCCGAAGGCAAAGAACAGGCCGGCCGGCACGGACGATCGGTCCGGCGTCTTGAGGATCAGGTTCATCGCCGTCGGCAGCAGCGTAAAGGCGATGAGAAGAAGAACGCAGGCCACCACACGGGCCGTGAAGAGCCTGCGCAGGATACCGAAAAGACCCGTTGCGCTCAGAAAAGCCAGGAGACCCCCGCCGATGATCATGGCCGTGTAGACGGCCGCGGGACCGTACTCCCTGCTGGTGACGATACCGACGAGGAGTATCGTCGAGGGGCCGATGATCAGGGGCAGACGATGACCCCAGAAGACCTGCAGGATGAGGGCGACGGCCATGACGAAAGACATCTTCTGGAGATAGAGAATCTGGGCCGCCGGCTCACGGGAGTGGATGTCGCCGGCGATCTTGCCGATGATCACGATGACGGGGACGACGATGGCGAACCACTGGAGCCCGAGCAGCATCATGGCCCCCGCCGGCGGACGCTCATCGAGGCTGTATTTCAGCTGGATCAACGTCTATCCCTTCCTTCCCGGCCTTCAGATCCACCTTTTTTCTTTTAACCCGATGGAAGCCGCGGACGCAATTTCTTATTTCGGGGAAGCCCCGGAGGGGGCATTTTTTTCTTTGAAAATGTGACGGAAAGGACATATAAGGACCTTCTGTTTTCCGAAGAGGCGGTTGGAGAAAACTTCAGGGAGGGCTGCATCCCGACATGGATGAACTCGGTCAAAAGATTTCGATGGCGCTTCTGACGGCCATGGTCTTTCTCGGCGCATTGCTTCTCTTCGGGATGGAACCTCTCGTCGGACGGCTTCTGACCCCTTATTTCGGCGGTGCGGCTCACGTCTGGCTCACCTGCCTGATGTTCTACCAGGCCATGCTCATGGTCGGTTACCTCTATGCCCATCTCTTCGCCGGGAGAATGGGGGGCTGGCATCTCGTTCTGCTGCTCCTTCCCTTCATCAACCTCCCCCTCGCCGTCACGACGACGCCGGATGCCCACGCCCCCCTCCTGCAGGTCCTCTCCATTCTGCTCCTCCACGTGGCCGTTCCATTCGCCGTTCTTTCGACGACCGCCGTCGTGGCCCAGCTGTGGCTCAGCCGCTCGTCGCTGGGCCGGCACGTTGAGCCCTATCCCCTTTACGCCGCTTCCAACGCAGGGTCCCTCATCGCGCTCCTGGGATACACCTTCCTCGCCGAGCCGCTGATCGGCGTGCGCCTGCAGAGCCGCCTCTGGACGGGGGCTTATGTCGTCTACGCCCTGCTCGTCGCCCTCACCTGGCTGTACCTCCGCCCCTCGAGCCCTTCCGCCGCGGAACCTGCGGCCGAACCGGCGGCGGGAACACCTGCGATGGAAGGAAAGAGCGTCTTTTCGCAGTGGTTGCTGCTCAGCAGTCTCCCCTCGGCCCTGCTGCTGGCGGTCACGAACTTCATCGCCCTCGAGATCGGCTCATTCCCCCTCACCTGGGTCGCACCGCTGGCCCTCTACCTCGCCAGCTTCATCGTGACCTTCCGGACAAACGGCGGCGTCCCCCGCCTTCTGAAACGGCTCTGGCCGGAACTGCTTTTCCTGTCTTTCTTTCTCTACGTGTGGGAATCCACCTCGGCGATCACCATCCTCGTGCACCTGGTGGTTTTCTTCCTGATCTGCGTCGTCGCCAACGGGCGCCTTTACGAAATCCGCCCCGAACCGAACCGCCTGACCCACTATTACCTCGCCATCGCCTTCGGCGGATGGCTGGGCGGGGCGGCCGTCAGTCTCATCGCGCCCTTTGTCTTCAAGGGTCTCTACGAGTACCCCCTGATCCTGGTCCTGCTGATCGTCACGTTCTGGTGGTGCCGGGGCACGTCGATATCACCGGTCGGTGACAGACCCTCCCGGAAGGCGACCGTTCTGCGCCTTGCGGCGCTTGCCGCCCTCACCTTCTTCACCGTAAAGGAAAGTCTCATCCTGTTCCAATACCCCGTCGTTCACCGCCACCGCAATTTCTACGGGACCTACCGGGTCAAAGACCTGCCGTCCATCGACGGGGAAGCCGATTACGTGAGAAAACTGATTCACGGGATGACGCTGCATGGGGCGCAGCTCCTGAAGGACCCCTGGCGCCAGATGCCCATCTACTATTATCACCTCGGCGGCGGCATCTCGGATGTCTACACGACCAGGAAACCGCCGAGGGATATCGCCGTCCTGGGACTCGGCGCCGGAGCCGTCGCCGCCTACGCGAAAGAAGGCGACCGCATCACCTATTATGAGATCGATCCCGACAATGAAAAGATCGCCCGTCAGTGGTTCTCCTACCTCGACGAGTGCAAGGGCGAGGTGCGCGTCATCGTGGGCGACGGACGGCTTGCCATGCAGGTGGGCAGAACGGAGGGGCGGTCCTACGACATCATTCACATGGATGCTTTCACCGGCGACGGGATCCCCACGCACCTGCTGACCCGTGAGGCCATCGAGATCTACCTGAGCCGCCTGGCGCCCGGGGGAGTCATCCTCTTCCACGTCTCGAACCGGTACTACGAACTGCGTCCGGTGATCAAGGCCACCGCCCGGGAACTCGGGCTCCACGGTGCGATCAACATCCCCCCGAGCCGAGACCAGCTGAAACCCTACCAGAGCTCCGTCTGGTGCGTGGCACTGGCAAGGGCCCCCGCGGACCTTCGACCCCTGCTGAAGCTCGGCTGGGTGCGACTGGGCGACGGCGACGGTCTCAGCGAGATGGCGCCCTGGACGGACGACTACATCAACATCCTGGCGCCGCTCGGGGAGAACCTGGAAAAACAGTGGGCGAACTTCGAGATCTCTTCCTGGCTCGATCCCCTCCGGAACCTCTTCCGGGACAGGCGTGCCTGATCCATACCGGGCGCGGGACGGGTCACGGCGGACCGACCCGTATCCGCAACGGGCGGAGAAGGCCGCAGGGCCCGGATGCAGAAAAGGCAGTCGAAGACTGCCTTTTCTTACCCGTCACGAAATGAAGAAGATGCACCCCGATCCCGGCGGAACCTCCCGATCCATTCTCCGGAGCACTACTTCTTTTTCTTGTGGCGCTGCGCCTTCAGGCGTTTTCTGTATTTGTGCTTGGCAATCTTTTTTCGGCGCTTCTTTACGACACTGCCCATCGCTCACCTGTCACGGATCGAGATTTCTGTGCCCCGGGGGCGAATACTGATAGCACGGAGTACGGATCGGATCAACCCATTTTTTGGCGCCGACCCTCCGGCCGTCGGCCGCGGGGCCGCCGTTCAGCGACTCCCGGGACGGTCTCCCGGCCGTATCAACCCCCAGAATACCGCCGCCCGATGGGAGGACCAGATGTTCATATCGAAGGCGTACGGTCCCGTCACGCCGCCGGCCTCGCCACCCGTGCCGTCGGGGTCCACGGAGATACCGTGACCCATCCCGTTGATCTCCCAGACCTCTACGACCTCTCTGCCGTCATCGTTCCTGTATACCCTTCGCCGGCTCCCCTGAATGATCTCCGTCTCGGCCGGTCGCGAATCCACACCGTGGATTTTTCTCCACTGAAGGGCGATCTCTTCGGCGTTCACGGGGGAGACGACGACATCCGCCGTCCCCTGCCAGACGCTGACGACGGGATAAGGCCCGGTGTAGCCGGCATATCCTCTCCGGGCCGCACCGAGAAGCTGCCCGTCGTCGAGGGTCCTGGTTCCATTCATGCAAGCCGCCGCGGTCAACACGCTGGAGGCGCATCCGTAGGCCACCCCGGCCATGACGGCGCCGCCCGCAAACACATCGGGATATACGGCCAGCAGTGCATTCGCCATGGCGCCGCCGGCCGAGAGGCCGGTCACGAAGACCCGCTCGCCGTCCAGGCGATGGGCGGCGATCATGGCATCCACCATCTGCTTCACGGAGTGGGCCTCGCCCCCGTCCCTGACCTGGTCCCGGGGTCTGAACCAGTTCCAACACCTCATCGGATGGTTCGAAATCCCCGTCTCCGGGTAGAGGACGGCGAACCGATATCGGTCGGCGAGAGCATTCCAGCCCGCCTGCCGGCCGTAGGACTTCGCGTCCTGATCGCAACCGTGGAGGGCCACGACGAGCGGTGCCCCCGGTGGAAGCCCGGCCGGCACGTACCTGTACATCCGGATCGCTCCCGGGTTGGAGCCGAAGGCCTTCACCTCCTCGAGATCGCCCGTCCCGCGCCCCCAGAGCAGGTAGGCGAGAAGCCCGATCAGAAACACGAGGATGACGAGGCGGGACACCCTAAAGGTCCGATGCATCTCCAACGAAACCTCCCCGGGGGTGCCCGGCGGCGCCCCTTCCGTCGGCCGCCACGGATTTACCGGTCAAACAGGAATTCAACCTTCCCCTCCGTCGTGATATAATGCCTTCCGCCGACCGGGAACTTCATCCCATCGAGACCGCAAGCGACCGATCCCCTGAAGCAAAGGAGGCGACCCATGCAAAAGATCCCCATCGACCGGAACACCTTCATCCCCATGCCCGTAACACTGGTGGGCGCCCTGGTCGACGGCAAGCCCAACTTCATGGCCGTCGGGTGGGTGTCCAGGGTGAACGCCGCCCCGCCCTACATCGCCGTGGGAATCTACAAGGGACACTACACGCCGGCGGGCATCGAGCAGACCCGCACCTTCAGCGTGAATTTCCCCGGAACGGATCTTCTCGTCGAAACCGATTACTGTGGAATCGTCTCCGGCCGCAAGGCCGACAAGTCGAAGATCTTCGATCTCTTCTACGGGGAGCTGAAGACGGCGCCGATGATCGTCCGGTGCCACCTCTGCCTGGAATGCAGGCTCGTGGAGGTCCGGGAGTTTCCCACGAACAAGCTCTTCATCGGTGAAATCGCCGCCTCGTACACGGAGGAGAAATACCTCACCGACGGCCGACCGGACTTCCGGAAGATGAACGCCATGCTCCTGACGATGCCGGACAACAAGTACTGGACCATCGGCGCCCATGCCGGCGATGCCTGGAGTGAGGGAAAGAAGATGAAGGGCCGCACCGGCGCCTGACATTCCCCTGGAGGCGCCCGTCCACATCCTCCCGGCGCTCCTTCGAAGGAGCGGCACGGCCGCGGATGGCAGGGCGTCTGCGGCTTTCGGGCCATCGTCTTCGCCCCCCGGCCTCTTGGTCAGGCCCTGCCGGAAATATGCTGGACGATGTCCTTCAGGGCCGTTCCGGGACCGAAGATCCCGTCCACGCCGAGGGCCTTCAGTTTCGGCACGTCATCGGGCGGAATGGTGCCCCCGAGAAGCACGGGGACATCGGGGATGCCGGCCTCCCGCATCCGCCGGATGACCTCCGGCACGAGCTCCATGTGGTTTCCGGAAAGCGTGCTCAGGCCGACGAAATCGACGTTTTCCTCGACGGCGGCCTTCACGATCGCCTCGGGTCTCTGGTTGCCCACGTAGATGACTTCCATGCCCGCATCCCGGAGCGCACGGGCGACCACGATGCTCCCCCGCCAGTGGGCATCGAGTCCCAGGCGCGCGATGAGGATTCTGATCTTCCCTGCCATGACCTCTCCTCCACGAAATCCTCCGCCGGCCCCTTCAGGCGAAGAGGGGCGGGTCCCAGACGCCGAAGTGCTTCTTCAGGACACCGGCGAGCTCGCCCTCCGTCGTGCGGGCTTTCACGGCCTCCACCATGACCTCCATCAGGTTCTCTCCCCGGCCGCAGGCCGCGGCGACCCGGTCGAGCATCTTCCGGACCTCGCCGTCATTCCTTTCCTTCCTGATTCTTTCGAGCTTCATCTCCTGGATGCGGAGCGTCTCGGGCAACTCGAACAGTTCGATGGGGAGTTTCTCCTCCTCGATCCGGAATGCATTGACGCCGACGACGACCTGCTCCCCCGACTCGATCCGGCGCTGGTAGTCGTAAGCGGCGTTGGAGATCTCCTGGTGGATCCATCCCCGTTTCACCGCCTCCACGATCCCCCCCATGCGGTCGATTTCATCGATCACGCCCGCCATGGCACGCTCCAGCTGATCCGTCAGGGCCTCGACATAGTAGGATCCCCCCAGGGGGTCGATGGTCGCCGTCACACCCGTCTCGTTCTGGAGAATCTGCTGTGTCCGCAGGGCCGTCAGGGACGACAGCTCCGTTGGAACGCAGAGGGCCTCGTCGTAGGCGTCCACGTGAATGGACTGGGCCCCGCCCAGGACGGCCGACATCGCCTGGTAGGCGGCCCGGGTGATGTTGTTCAGGGGCTGCTGGGCCGTGAGGGACACCCCGGCTGTCTGGACATGAAAACGCAGCATCATGGACCTCGCGTTCCCGGCCCCGAACCGCTCCTTCATGATCCTGGCCCAGAGCCTTCGCGCTGCCCGGTACTTGCAGACCTCCTCGAAAAAGTCGTTGTGGGCGGAGAAGAAAAAGCTCAGCCGGGGGGCGAATTGATCCACGTTGAACCCCCGGCGGATCAGCTCTTCCGCGCAGGCGATGGCATTCGCGATGGTGAAAGCGGCCTCCTGGACGGCCGTGCAACCCGCCTCCCGGTAGTTATACCCGGCGAAGCTCACCGGGTTCCACCTCGGGACCCTTCTGCTGCAGTACTCGATGGCGTCGCAGCTCAACTTGAAGGACACCTCGGGCGGCAGGACGCCGGGGGCCACCGCGATGGCCGTCTCCATGAGGAAATCGTTCTGGGACGTCCCGGCCAGGCGGTCCAGGGGGACGTTGCGCGCCTCGGCGTTGGCGAAGTACATGGACTGGATGATGATGTTGCAGATGGGCTGACAGGTGACGAGGGACGTGCTGACGCGGTCGATCGGAATCCCCTCGAAAAGGATGCGCATGTCCTCGAGCGTGTCGATGGCCACGCCGCCGCGCCCGGCGTCGGCGCGGGCTTCGGGGTCCGTGGAATCGTAGCCCCGGAGCGTCGGGTAATCGAAAACACCGTTGATGCCCGTGGCGCCCTGCGCCAGGAGGAACTTGTAGCGCTTGTTCGTCTCCTCCGGAGGACCGAACCCGGCAAGCTGGCGCTGCGTCCAGGCACGCCCGCGGTACATCGTGTGGTAGACACCCCTCGTGAAAGGCGCCTCGCCGGGGAACCCGAGGCGTTCCGGATAATCGAAATCCGGCAGATCATCGGGGGCGTAAATCGATTGGACGGGGATCCCGGAGAGCGTCTTCATTCCCGGCTGCCCGCCGCCCTGATCAGGCACACCATCGCTCCAGCGCTTCCTCCCCTTCGAGATCTCCCGCAGGGAAGACTTCTTGAAAAGACCCTTCCTCATAAGGTTCCTCCTTGCCTCTTACGCCGAACCCTCCCGATGCGGCGGGTTCGGCCGGCCGCCCGGCGTCACTTTCCCCCCTCACATCTGGACGCCGACCGGATGAGAAGCGATGATGATCTCCACGCCCTTCCGGACCATCATGACACCGATGGCCGCCAGAAGCAGGCTCGCGAGTTTGGAGACGATCCTCGTGCCGGAATTCCCCAGCAGGCGGTGAAGGGGCACGGCCGCACGGAAGGCCACACCGGCGATGGCGATGTTGACCAGGGTGGCGGTGACCGTCGGGACGAGCCCGTGCTCCCCGACGAGGATGAAGATGGTCGTGATGACCGCCGGTCCCACGATGAGGGGCACACCGAGAGGGACGGCCCCGAAGGCTTCATCCTCCGCCCGGAAATAACCCCTCTTTTCGAAGATCAGGTCCGACAGCGACAGCACGAAGAGAAGGGCGCCGCCGGCCACCATGAAATCGGCCACCGTCACACCCAGAAACTCCAGGATGGAATGCCCTACGGCCAGGAAGACCATCGCCACGACGGCCGCCGTGGCGACGGACTGGAGGATGATCCGATGGATCCTGGCGGCCTCCAGCCCCGCCGTCATGTGCAGGAACAGCGGCAGGACACCCACGGCGTCCACCGCCACGAACATGGGGAAAAAGCAGAGCCAGAAAGATCTCATGACAAAAACTACAATTTTGAGGTTTGAGTTTCAAACAAGAGGTGTTCCTCTTTATCGCCCTTCAACATTCAAAACCCGCAACTCGAAACTGAATCTATCCTGATAGCTTCTTCGCGATCGTGGCCACGTGGCGGCCCTGGTAGCGGGCACCGGCCAACTCGTTTTCACTCGGCATCCGCTCACCCTTCCCCCCCGCGATGGTGGAAGCGCCGTAGGGGGAGCCCCCCGTGATCTCGTCCATGCGCATCTGCCCGGCGAAACTGTAGGGGAGCCCCACGACGACCATCCCGTGATGAAGCAGATTGATGTGAAAACTCAGGATGGTCGACTCCTGACCGCCGTGCTGGGTGGCCGAACTCGTAAAGACGCTCCCCACCTTGCCGACGAGGGCCCCTTTCGCCCAGAGCCCGCCGGTGGCGTCGAGGAACTGCCTCATCTGGCCGCACATGTTCCCGAAGCGCGTGGGGGAACCGAAGATGACGGCATCGGCCTGAGCCAGTTCATCGATGGTGCACAGGGGGATGTGCGCCATGGCCTTCTGGGCTTCGAGGGCGCCCATTTTTTTCAGAACCTCCTCGGAAAGCGTCTCGGGGACACGCCGTAAAACAGCCTCCGCCCCGGGCACCTCCCGGACTCCCTCCGCAACGGCCTGGGCCATGCGGTGGACGTGTCCGTACATGGAGTAATAGACGATCAGCACTTTCATGATGGACCTCCTCTGTGTTCATGGTTGGACATCGGTGATCGGAAAGGCGGATGGAACCGAATCAGGTCCTCTTCGACGGGTCTTTCAGGTCTTCAACCCCCTCACCGCCGAATCGACGATGTCAACGGCCCGGTCGATGTCCTCGATCGTTGTCGACTTCCCCGTCGAGAACCGGAGGGTTCCCCGCGCATACTCCAGCGGAACCGCCATGGCCCTGAGGACCTTCGATATCTCCACGGACGCGCCATGGCAGGCGGCGCCGGCCGAGACCGCCAGATCCTCCATCTTCCCCAGGAGGATCCCCGCATCCACACCCCGGAACCCGACACTCAGGGTATTCGGCAGCCGCCGTTCCGGGTGCCCGTTGAGGCGGACATCCAGTCGCGACCGCAGCCCTTCGTAAAGTCGATCCCGGGTCCGCCGCATCGTCGCCATGTTTTCTTCGAGATCCCTCTTCGCCGTTTCGCAGGCCTTTCCGAGACCGGCGATCCCGAGGACGTTTTCGGTCCCCGCACGAAGGTTTCTTTCATGGCCGGCGCCGTGCATGAACTTCTCGAGCCGCGTCCCCTGCCGGATGTAGAGGGCGCCGACGCCCTTGGGGGCATACAGCTTGTGACCCGCCAGGGAGAGGAGATCGACACCCAGCGATTCCACGTCGACGGGGATTTTACCGACGGACTGGGCGGCGTCGGTGTGCAACAGGACGCCGCGGCCGCGGAGCAGTTCCGCGATCTCCCCGATGGGTTGGATCGTCCCCACCTCATTGTTCGCGTGCATGATGCTGACCAGGATGGTCTCCCCGGTGACGGCCCGTTTCAGGGCCTCGAGATCGACGAGCCCCCGGGTGTCCACGGGCAGACAGGTTACGTGGAACCCCTGCCCCTCCAGATAACGGCAGACCTCCGTCACGGCCGGGTGCTCGATCGCCGAGGTGATGATGTGCCTGCCCCGGTCCCGATGGGCGAAGGCGACTCCCTTGATGGCGTGGTTGTTGGACTCCGTGCCCCCGCTCGTGAAGACGATCTCTTCCGGGCGGGCGTTCAGGAGCTCCGCGACCTGCAATCGCGCCGCCTCGACAACCTCCCTGGCCCTCGAACCGTAACGGTGCGTGCTCGACGGGTTCCCGAAGATCCCGCCGAGACAGGGCCGCATGGCCTCCGCCACTTCCGGGTCGATCGGTGTCGTGGCGTTGTAATCCAGATAGATGGGCTTCACGGGACCCTGCACCCCCTTAAAACTCCCGGAGATCGGGGAGGACGCCGACCTGGACGAGACCCGAGATGATCGTGAGGAAGACCAGGATGATCGTCAGGGCACCCGACCAGCGATGCCATGCCCTGATCTCGGAGGCCCGGGACCGGAAAACGAAGGAAAGCTGCCCGACGAGGGGCGTCATGACGGAGAGGAACACCGTCACGGCCCCCACGTCGGCATGGAGGACGGCAAAATGCTCCCCGCCGAAACCGGACACCATGTAAAGGGCCGCAAAAAACCCCAGCAGGATGGACGAGGCGCCCGACAGGCCGAGCAGCCGGTGGACCCTCAACCAGAAGCGCTTCCGTCTCAGAAAGCGGGCGACGGCGAACCCCGCAGCCATCAGGAGGAAGCCCGCCGCCATGAAACCGCCGTGAACGTAGACCATCATATCGATCCGCTCCCGCCCTTCATCGAGTTTCCCGGTTCGGGGCCGGGGAACAACCGGACGGTCCCCCCCTCAGTTCGAACCCTCGATGACGATCTTCGCCGTCCGGGAACCGACCCGGTTGCAGGTGGCCTTCACCTCGATCGTGTCCCCCGGTTTCGCTGGAAACGGGTAGGTCTGAGTGACGCTCTCGCCGGGCTGGGAGGTGTACAGGTATTTACCGCCGCGCTGACCGTTCTTGCTCACAGCGATTTCCTTCACGTAGTGGCTTTCGCCGAAGGGGGAATGGGCGACCGTCACCGAGAGGATCTGCTTTCCCGGATCATACTTGAGGGTGACGCTGGCCGGGCTGTGGGAATGAGCCGGCGTTGTCAGAAAAAACACCGCCAGTACCGCAACGGCGGCAACCGCAAAAAACCGCATGGACCCATAACGCTCGGAACGACGGAACATAGGTGCATCTCCTTTCACTCTTTGATTTTTCAAACCCGAAGCATCTCCAACATCTCGGCGATGTCCGAGGTCGGGTTTTGACAGCTGAATCCGGAACAGACGTAGGCCGTGGCCCTCCCGTCCCGACCATCCATGGTCGCCGTGAACGGGGCAAGGCGTTCGATCTCCGGCGGACGACCGTCGATCGGCCGCAGGAGGACGACCTTCCCGGGCAAGAAGGGTCTGCGCAGGGCCCGGATCATCTCCCGCGTGTCCTCTTTCCGGGGGTCACCGGCGATGACGATCTCAAAGGACGGCCCCTGCAGGAACTCCACGGCCGCCAGCATCTGCGCGTAAGCCGTCGGCATCTGCTCGATGCTTCGTGCGTAGGCGCGGGCGATCGCCACGGCCTTCTCTTCCCACTCCGGGTTGGCCGTGATCCGGGCCAACCGGATCAGGTTCATCATGGAAACGGAATTCCCGGAGGGGATGGCCCCGTCGTAGGCGTCCTTCTGGCGGACGAGGATCTCCTCGCCGTCGTCGGACGTGAAATAAAACCCGCCCGACACGTCCCAGAAACGGCGCAGCAGGTGGTCCTGGAGTTCGACCGCTTCCTTCAGGTGCCGGACATCAAAGACCGCCTCGTAGAGCTCCAGCAGGCCCCAGATCATGAAGGCATAGTCGTCCAGATGGGCGGGCGCCGAGGTATGACCGTCCCGGTGGCTGTGCATGAGCCGGCCGCCTGCACCCCTCATCTCGCGGAGGACGAAACCCGCCGCCGCGAGGGCCGCTTCCGCGTAGTCGGGATTGTCGAGCACCTGGGCGCCCCTCGCGAGGGCCGCGATCATCATCCCGTTCCAGTCCGCGAGGATCTTGTCGTCCTTGTGCGGATGGATGCGCTTCCGGCGCACATCGAACAGCTTCTGCCGGGCGTTTTCGAAGACCTCTTCCAGTTCCCGCTCCGTTCGCCCGAGCCGCTGCGTCATCTCGTCGATCGCCTTTTCCTGATGGAAGAGGTTCTCCCCCGTCCGCCGCCCGCTCGCCTCCTCGGTGAAGTTCCCGTCTTCCTGAAGCCCGAACATCGGGATGATCAGATCGGATTCCTCCTTCTGCAGCACACGGCGGACCTCATCGATGGACCAGAGATAAAACTTCCCCTCCCGACCTTCGCTGTCGGCATCCTCGGCGGAGTAGAACCCTCCATCGGGCGACGTCATGTCTCTCAGCACGTAGGTGAAGATCTCCCCCGCGGTCCGGGCATACTCCGCCCGGCCGGTCGCCTGATAGGCCTCGAGGTAGGCGAGGGACAGCATCGCCTGGTCGTAGAGCATCTTTTCGAAGTGGGGCAGCCTCCACCGTGCGTCCGTCGAGTAACGGTGAAAACCGAACCCGATGTGATCATAGATCCCCCCGCGCCGCATGCTCCGCAGGGTTTTCTCCACCATCTCGAGCGCCCTCGGCTCGCCCGTCCTTCTCCAGTAGCGCAGGAGAAAAAAGAGATTGTGGGCCGAGGGGAATTTCGGAGCCTCCCCGAACCCGCCCTGGAGGGGATCGAACCGCCGGCGGAGATGGGTATAGGCCTTCTCCAGGGTGGAACGGTCCGGGGCCGGGCCGGAGCCGGTTTCCGCGGCGAGCTGCCTCAGCGTTCCCAGAACCTGCTCGGCCGACGAGAAAACCTCTTCCCGGCGCGTCGCCCACATCTTCCGGACGCCCTGCACGAGCTCCACCATCCCGAGACGGCCCATGCGGCTCTCCCGCGGGAAATAGGTCCCGGCGAAGAAGGGCCGCTTGTCCGGCGTCATGATGATGGTGAGCGGCCACCCGCCGGAACCCGTCATCAGCTGGCAGACCGTCATGTAGACGCCGTCGATGTCGGGCCGCTCCTCCCGGTCCACCTTGATGTTGATGAAGACCTCGTTCATGAGCCTCGCCACTTCCTCGTCCTCGAAGGACTCGCGGGCCATGACGTGGCACCAGTGGCAGGTGGAGTAACCGATGGAGAGAAAGATCGGCTTGTTCTCGCTCTCCGCCCGCCGGAACGCCTCGGGTCCCCAGGGGTACCAGTCCACGGGGTTGTGGGCGTGCTGGAGCAGGTAAGGGTTCTTCTCGTGAATGAGCCGGTTGTAGCGGGGCTCGACGCGGTCTTTCGTCGTGCCCTTCACATCCAGCATGTCCCGGTTGATCTTCTTGCCCATGTTCGCCGCTCCCTCCGGCGGAGGTCTCTCAACGCCGGCCTAAGTCAACAGATCCTGCAGGGCCTCCTGCAGACGCGGGAAACGGAAGGTGAATCCCGCCGCCTGCAGGCGGTGCGGCAGGACCCGTTGTCCCTCGAGGATCACGCTGCCGAACTCCCCCTTCACCCAGCGAAGGACGAAGCCCGGCACCGGGGGCAGGAAGGTGGGGACGCCGAGCACCCTGCCCAGGACTTCCGTCATCTCCCGGTTGCGCACGGGCTCCGGCGCCGTGCAGTTCACCGGTCCCGTGATGTCCGGGTGATCCATGAGAAAGGGAAAGACGTCGGCGAGATCCCGCTCATGGATCCAGGAGAGCCACTGGCGACCGTTCCCGAGGGGGCTGCCGAGATAGAAACGGAAGATCGGGACAAGCTCCCCCAGCATACCGCCGTCGCGACCGAGGACGATGCCGAACCGGCAGAGGACGACCCGGACGCCGAACGCCTCCGCAGCCCGCGCCTCCGCTTCCCAGTCCACGGCAAGCCTCGCCAGGAAGTCACTGCCGGGGGGGCTTTCCTCCGTCAGCTCCTCGTCTCCGTGAAAACCGTAATAGCCGACGGCGGAGGTGCTGAAGAGGTGGGCCCCCGTCCCCCCGCGGGCTCTGATCGCCTCCACGAGATTCCGGGTCGTGAGGATGCGGCTGTCGCGCAGTTCCTTCTTCATCTCCCCGGTCCAGCGGCCGAAGATGGACGTACCCGCGAGGTTGATGAAGACCTCGTGCCCGGCCGCTTTTTCCTGCCAGTCACCCTTTTCCGTCGGGTTCCCCTCCAGAAAGGACGCCCCGTCGGGCAGGGGACGCCCGGGCCTGATCCTGCGGGTCAGGATCGTGACGGTGTGACCCCGCCGCGTCAGTTCCCGCGTGAGCGTCGTTCCCACGAAACCGGAGCCGCCGGTCATAAAGACGTTCATGTTTTTTGCTCCGTAAAAACGGGCTCAAGGCGCAGGGCAAAGGGTCCTCAGCCTTTATCCTTCAGCCTTCAGCCTCTTCATCCCCGATCAGCGGCAGGACCTTGTCGACACGGAAGAAGACGAGGAATTTCGACATCCCCCCGTACTTGCCCTCGACCTCGGGATACTTCTTCCTCCGGATCTCCTCGATCATGGGGCTGTCCTTCTCTTCTCGGATCTTGGTCAGGTAAAGGCGTTTACCGATGTACTTCGGCCCTTCCTCCTTGAAGAGATAGGCGGCATGCGGGTTGGACTGCAGGTTGGCGTGGCTCAACCGGTCGGCCATGATGAAGGCGATCGTCTGCTCGTCCACGACGTGCGGCCTGGCGTAAACGGCCGAGTCGACCCTGCCCGACGAATCCGCCGTCGAGAGGACACCCAACCCCTTCACTTGATCGAAATATTCTCCGAGTTTCATCCTCAACCTCCATTTCCCGGCCATCGGGAGTATTCAGCGGCGCGATGCGCCGGGCAGACGGTCCGCCTTCCTTGTCTTACCGCCGGCAGAGCATCTCCCACCGCTCGGTTCATACCCTTCCGCCCGGCCTACACGATCGGACAGGTCGTCGATTTCCAGCCGGCAAGGCCCCCCAGGACCACGACCAGGTTCCGCCATCCTTCCCGGGCCATCAGGCTGGCCGCGGTCATGGACCGGAGCCCCGTCCCGCAGAAGACGAAGACGGGCCTCTCCTTCGGGACTTCCCCCATCCGCGAGGGGATCTCCGTCAGGGGGATCTCGAGGGCGAAGGCCAGACGACCTTTCTGCTGCTTCTCCTCCCCGCTGCGGATATCGAGGATCGAGACCGCCTCTTCGCGATCCAGCGCCTCGCAGAGGGACTGCACGGGGATCATCCCGATCGATCGGCTCTCGAGGCCTGCGGCGTGCCAATCGAGCATGCCGCCGGCCAGGCTCCCGTCGATGCGATCGTAGCCCAGACGGACGAGATACCTCACGGCGGGGGACGGATCCGCGGTTTCATGAACGAGAAGCAACGGCCTGTCATAGGGGATGAACCAGCCCGCGTAGGCGGGCACGCCGGAAAGCCAGATGGAAAGGGCGCCGGGCACGTGGGCGGCGCCGAATCCCACCTCCGCCCGGGTATCGAGCACCAGGCCCTCTCTTGATCTTCGATCGAATTCCGCAGCCGCAAGGGGCGTCGGCACCGGCAACACCTTCAAGAGCGGAGCTCCTTCCAGGTTCCATTTCTCCATCCGCAGGAAATAGGGCGGTCTCGGGTGCGCCCGGGCGATGCGGTTCAGGAATTCATCCCGGTCCCTGAACTGAAGCTTCGGGTTGACGCGCTTTTCCAGGCCGAGGGTCGTCCATGCCCGGTCGGCGATCGACTCCCCGCACACGGAGCCGGCGCCATGGGACGGGCAGACGATGAGGTCGTCCCCGAGTGGAAGAAGTTTCTCGAACAGGCTTTCATAGAGGAGCTTCGCCATCTCCTCCATGCGATCGACGCCCGGCAGGTCCACGCGTCCCACGTCCCCCGCGAAAAGCGTGTCCCCGCTGAAGACCACCCAGGGGTTCCCGCCGTGGTCGGAAAGCAGGTAGCTCATGCCGCCCGGGGTGTGGCCCGGGGTTGCGATCGCCTCGAGCCGGAGCCTTCCGACCTTCCATGTCTGGCCGTCCCGGACGGCGCTGCCGTAGCGGTAATCCAGCTGCCCGTCGGCGTGCCAGATCTCGGCGCCCGTCCTCGCCGCCAACTCCACCGAACCCACCACGAAGTCCTCGTTGCGATGGGTCTCGAGGATGAGCGAGACGCGGCATCCCGCCCGTGTGGCTTCCTCGATGTAGACGTCGCAGTCCCGCCGGGGGTCGATGACGAAGGCCTCACCCCGGTCCCCCACGATGTAGGAATAGTGGGCCAGTCCTTCCGATTCGATTCTCCTGAAGAGCATCTTCTCCCTCCTCGCTCCACCGACGCGGCCGTTCATCGCGGGTTCTTTCCCGTCACCGTCGGATTCTCCGGGTAGGAAACCCATTCCGTGAAGGCGCCCTCGTGGAGCCGCACGCGGGGATATCCGAGGTAGAACCGGAAAAGCAGAAACTCGTTTGTGGCCTCCCGCCCCGTGCCGCAGGAACACAGGATCGTCTTGCCGGGATCGACCCCGTGCTTCCGCAGGATGGACGCCACCTCCTCCTCCGGCCGGAGCAGGGCCTTGTTCTTTTCGTCCATCAGGTCCTGCCAGGGAAGATTGACGGCACCGGGGATGTGGCCCGGCTTCATCCAGAAAGACTGCCCCTCATACTTCTCGGGCGGCCTTGCATCGAGGAGGATGACATCGTCGCGATCCTTGATCCGCCGGAACTCGTCGTATTCGATGAAATACTCCTCACGGACGACGGCCTTGAAGCCCGAGGGTTCGGCCCGGCCGTACTCCTTGGCGAGGGGCTTGCCCTCCGACTTCCACCGGTCCAGCCCGCCGTCGAGCACACAGACGTTGTCGTGTCCGTAACGGGCCAGGCAATAGGCGACCATCGTCTGCTCGAGCCCGTCCCCCCACCCCTTGGCGGCACCCACACCGGTATAGACGACGGCCGGGACGCCCGGTCGCAAACCGGCAAGCTGCAGGACGGGCTCTGCAGCCTGGGCCGAAACGAACCGGGCGGGCTGGTTCATCCTGTGGCTCCGGAAATGCCCTTCGTTCAGGTAGATGGCGCCGGGGATGTGTTCCACGATGTAATCGTGGACGTTGGGCTGTGCATCGATCACGGTGATTCCCCGGTCCAGCTGATCCAGCAGCCAGTCCGTCGAAACGAGACGGACCGGGCCGCCTCCGCAGGGATACGTTCCCGCCATTCGAACCTCCTTTTTCATGGATCCCCGCTCCGGGTCACGCCGGGCGTCCCGCGAGGAGTTGCGAGGCATGCTCCGAGGCGATGAGATAGGCCGGATCGGGGTTGATGCCGTAGAGCCTCAGACAGACCTCCGCGAACTTGATGGCGTGTTCATCGCCCGTCTTGACGGCTCTCTCCGCCAGCGTCTTTCTGTTGATGTCCCGGTCTTCCAGTGTGTCGGGCTGCCGCCTCTGCCCGATGGCCGCGTAGATCGCCGCCGAAGCCTGCCATGCATAGCGAAGCAGGACGCCGACCGTTTCCCCCGGCAGATGCGGGGCCATGAGGTGAACGGCACCGGGACCCGTGACCGTGTGAATGAAGGTGACGGCGCTTCCGACGTCTCGGGCATTTGCAAGGTAGATGCGGGCGAAAGCCGATGTCATGTCCAGGAGAAAAAGGGTCGCCTCCGTGGGCGTGTCCACCAGGTTGACCACCTTCTCGAAAGGCAGGAAACCCTCCAGCCTCCTTACTTTTTCAAAGATCAGTGTCCGGTAGACTCTCCGGTCCGCCGGAAGAAGCTCGATCCGTGACACGGCCGCGGAGGGCCGCAGCCCGGCGGTGTTGATCCCGGGTCTTCCGGGAAGGGGTTGATAACGGCAGGCCCAGTAGGCAAGACCTTCGGCGAATTCGAGGCGCCTCGCCTCCGTTTCACCCCGGGAGAGGCTGCGAACGGCATGGGCGGTCCTCAGGATGCCGTGGCAGGCCGCCGCCATCATCCCCGGGGCCAGGCGGGGTGCCCACCGCCGGAGCACGGCCTGCCAGGTCGCCCCCGCGAGTTCTCTCCGGAAGAAGACCGCCTAGTCCCCGTAACGCTGGATATCCCCGAGGGCCGTCTCCCACCGGTCGGGCTGGATGGGCTCTTTGCCCGCGGGACGCGCCGCGAGGCGCCGGCGGTACTGCTTCGCCCAGGGAACGGCCCTGTCCGCATACCCCAGGACGATCATGGCCTCGGCCGCCATGGGGCCGTGGTTGGAAAACCCGTGGGCGTACTCGGGTCCCGCGTCTTTCAGAATGTCGAGTGCTTCATCGATGCGGGTGTCCATAACCTCCGGGAGAATCGGTCATCAGCGGGCCCGGCTCTCGAGCGCCCGGATGACCTCCGTGCTGGTCGAGGGAATGATCCACGACCGCATGACCTCGAGGGAACTCCTGTGGAGCCGCTGATTCCACGTCCCGACGGCGTCGGCGGGCACGATGACCCGGTACCCGGCGTCCGCCGCCCCGATGCAGGTGGAAAGGACACAGTGATTGGTGTACATTCCGGCGACAACGAGGGTGTCCACACCCATCTGCTTCAACACGTGGTCGATCGTGGAGGAGCCGAAAGCCCCCTGGGCGGTCTTGTTCACGACAGGGTCGCCCGGCCCCGGGGCGATTTCCTCCATGATCGCGTAACCGGGGTCGCTCACAGGCACAATGGCGGGCGAGCCGGTTTTCTCGCGGCTCAGCCGGTTCCAGAGTCTTGCATAGGGAACCAGGTCCGACCCGTCATCCGTCAAGGACCCGAAGGCCAGATAGACGACACGCGCCCCGGCTTTCCGGAAAGCAGGCAGGAGCCTGCGGATCACCCTAACCACCGCCTTCCCCTTCTTCACGGCGCCTCGCTCCGCGGCGGGTCCGTAGATGACGCGGAAGAACCTCGGGAGGTTCCCGCCCTCACCGGCCTGGTATCTCTGCATGTCCACGATCAGGAGGGCGGTCTTCGAAGCGTCCAGTTTCATCGGCGCAAAGCACCATCCTTTGAAGGGTTGTTTCGGCCGCCGGCCCTTCCTCTCACGCCACTTCCTCGTGGACCTCCACGGTGGCGTCCGGGTCGAAGGGATTGGTCCTCATGGCCAGCGAGAAGAGATAGGGGTAGTGCCGGCGCAGGTGCCACATGTAGTTCAGCCACTCCGAGATCAGGCGGCTGTAGGCCCGCCTCATGTCATGGGAAAGATGGCCGTAGTCGGCCTTCGGGAGGTTCCGCAGACTCCTGCGGCCCGCAAACTCCTCCGCCAGATGCAGCGTGGCCCAGACGGCGTCCGTGAAGCCCTCGTTTTCGAGGAGGTTCGGGTTCTCCAGGATGCGGAGCATGAAATCGCGCTTTCCGAGAAGGAAGTCCCTGAGAGGCTCCATGTCCGCCCGGCGGCTGTCCATCTTGTGATCGTAGGCGTCGACGCGCTTCCTGAGGGCCAGGAAATCCTCCTTGCTCCACCGCTCCGTCACCAGGAATTCCCCCCGGAGCCGGTCCACCTGGGTGTCGAAGAGGGTCAGGAATCTCAGGATTTCATTCCCCGCCTCGCTGAAGAAGATCCCGATGATCATGTTCAACTTCTCGAGCAGGGACCGTTTCTCCCGCTCGTGGAGCAGCTGATCGATGATGAGGGTGACGAGCAGCACCTCGAAGAAGACAAAAGCGATGTCGCCGAGCAGGTAAATGAAGATATGGTGGGCGTCACGGAAGATGACATAGTGGATCAGATAAAAAAACGCCGACAGCGCAACGAGGACGACTCCGATGATGACACGCCAGCTCAAGTATTTCCGCATCGGATTTACCCGGGTTTCGGATCCACCATGAACAGAGCCCCACGGTTATCTCAGCAGCTGTTCGAACCGCCGCCGGACCGCCTCCCAGTCGACGATGTTCCAGAAGGCCTCCACGAAGTCGGCCCGGCGGTTCTTGTAATCGAGGTAGTAGGCGTGCTCCCAGAGATCGAGAACCAGAAGGATCGTGAACATGGGGTAAATGTTCACGTTGTGCTTCTCGATCTGCATGATGACGGGGCGGTTGGTCAGCCGGCAGAAGCTCAGCGCCGCCCAGCCGGACCCCTCGACGCTCACGGCCGCCTGGGTGAACTCTTTTTTGAACCGATCGAAACTGCCGAATTCCTTGTCGACGGCCGTGGCCAGGATCTTCTCGGGCCTGGGGGCCGACTTCCCCCGGGGGGCCAGGTTGCCCCAGAAGAGGGTGTGGAGGACGTGACCTCCGATGTGGAACGAGAGCTCCTTGAGGGTCGCCTTGATATCCAGATCGGCCTGATCGCGGCGCGCTCGATCGATCCTTTCGAGGATGGCGTTGGCCCCCGTTACGTAGGCCTGATGGTGTTTTTCATGATGGATCTGCAGCTGCTCCTGCGACAGGTAGGGTTCCAGATCCTTGTATCCGTAAGACAACTTCGGCAGGGAATAGAAATGGGGTTTTTCCATGGGGTCTCTCCTCCGCGGCGATGACACGGGCTCCGGATCGGCCTGAGAAGTCGCGGGCCTTTCCATCCGAAGCGGACTCTTCCGCCTTGAGGGACCGGGCGCACCGCCCTTCGAAGAGAAGGAGTTGACCTGCGCGGAGGCCCTTCCCCGCGGGGACGCACCGGCCGTTGAGTTTCAATTAGAGGTTGCATATTCTACATCAATCCCTATGCTATTGAAAGACGAAAAAATGAACGCGCCGGGTCAAGGGAAGGAGACTTCCCATGCAATCCGCCGGTCCGGACGGTTCCCGGGACGGCGGAATCCCTGAACCGGATTCCCCCCGATCGGAGAGGTCGAGCCTATGAAAGCGGAACGAAAGACGAAGAAGGAATTGATCCTGGAAATGGCGGCCCTCCGGGAGGAGATCTCGACGCTCGAGGCCTTGAAGAGCGAACTGCTGCAGGCCCAGGAGATCTACCGGATCCTCTCGGACAGTTCACCCATCGGCGTTTACGTCGTTCAGAACGGTGTCTTCCGGTACATCAACCCCCAGTTCAAGGCCATCATGGGCTACGGCGAGGAAGAGCTTCTCGGGAGGGAGCCCCTGAGCCTGGTGCACGCCGACGACAGGGCCGATGTCCGTGAACAGGCGGCCCGGATGCTGAAGGGAAAGCGGACGTCACCGTATGAGTTCAGGGCGGTGACGAAGGACGGCCGCATCCGTTGGATCCTCGAGACGGTCACGCCGATCCTCTACGGGGGCGGGCCCGCCGTGCTCGGCAATTACATGGACATCACCGCCCAGAAGGAGGCCCGGGATCGGCTCGCGAACCTGGAGGCCCTGGAGGCCTCCATCCTCGACGCCCTGCCCGTGGCGGTGCTGGGCCTGCGCGAGCGGCAGATCATCTTCGCCAACCGGGCCGTCGAGCCCGTCTTCGGCTGGAAACCCGAGGAGCTCGTCGGCCGGAACACCCGCGTCCTCTACCGCAGCGACGAGGAATACGAGGAGATCGGCAGACGCTTCTACCCCGTGCTGGAAAAGCAGCGGACCCACAGCGAGGAGTTCCCCTGCCGCCGGAGGGACGGCGGCGACATCCTCTGCATGGTGAGCACGTCCAGGATCGGCGACAGCCTGCAGGACCGAAACATCGTCGCCACCTACGAGGACATCACGGAGAGGAAACGGGCCGAGGCCGCGCTCCGGGAAAGTGAAGGCAGGCTCCACAGCATCATCCAGGGATCCCCCATCCCCGCCTTCGTGATCGGCCGGGATCACCGCGTGACGCACTGGAACGGAGCCCTCGAGGAACTCAGCGGGCTCCGGGCGGGGGACATCCTCGGCACGAGGGAACACTGGCGTGCCTTTTACAGCGAGGAGAGACCCTGCATGGCCGACCTCCTGGTGGACGGAGAAACGGCGAAGATCGCCCACTGGTATGCCGGCAAGTATAGGAAGTCCGATCTCATCGAGGACGCCTACGAGGCGACGGATTTCTTCCCCGCGCTCGGGGCGGGGGGCAAGTGGCTGCGATTCACGGCGGCGGTCATCCGGGACGCGGCCGGTCACATCCTCGGCGCCGTTGAAACGCTGGAAGACATCACGGAACGGAAGAAAGCCGAAGAAGCGCTCCGGGAGAGCGAGAGCCGCCTGCGCGCAATCCTCGAGGGGTCCCCGACGCCCACGGTCGTCATCGACCGGAACCATCAGGTCATCGTCTGGAACCGGGCCATGGAGGAACTCAGCGGCATCCCGACGGGGGAGGTCGTCCACACGGACCAGCAGTGGAGGATCTTCTACACGGAAAAGCGGCCGCTCATGGCGGATCTTCTGGTGGACGAAAACATCGAAGCGGCGAGGGAAATCCCTCACTGGTACGCAGAGACGCATGTGGCGTCCCGGCTCCTGCGCGACGCCTACGAGGCGACGGACTACTCGCCCGTGCGGGGGAAATGGCTCCATTTCACGTCCGCCGCGGTGCGGGACTCCTCGGGTCGGATCTTCGGCGCCGTCGAGACGATGACCGACATCACCCCTCTGAAGGAAGCGGAGGAGAAACTCAGAAAGAGCCTCGAGAAGCTCCAGAAGGCCATGACCGGCACCGTCGAGGCCATGGCGGTCATCGTGGAAACCCGCGATCCCTACACGGCGGGGCACCAG